>Ga0126381_100007662_pt1 | contig 12032 bp, 6 predicted proteins | sample PanSoiMetPlot_28_FD_96465 | JGI IMG/M metagenome (GOLD analysis project Ga0126381, IMG submission 96465) | Tropical forest soil microbial communities from Panama - MetaG Plot_28 | ecosystem: Environmental > Terrestrial > Soil > Tropical forest > Bulk soil | place: Panama | collected 2016-02-17
ATGGCGAGCAGCAGGGCGATGGCGGCCATCGTGGCCGGGTCCCAAGGGCTGACGCCGAAGAGGAGTTTCCGCAACAGGCTGGCTGCAAGCGCGGCGAGCAACAGACCCACCGCAATGCCGACGCCGGATAGCCAGGCCGCTTCTCGCAGGATCATCCGGTGCACCACGCCCGGCTCCGCTCCCAGGGCAATGCGGACCCCGATTTCGCGCGTTCGCTGGCTCACGGAGTACGCGATCACGCCATATAAACCGATGAGCGCCAGCACCAGCGCCATAGCGGCGAAGCCGGCCGCCAGCCAGGCCGTCGAGCGTTGGATCCAGGCGAACGGCGACTGCTCGATATGGTCGGCCATCGTCGTGCCATGCAGGGTGACGATTTCGGGATCGATGCCGTGCACCATTCCGCGAAGCGCCGGCAGAAGCGAACGCTCGTCCTGCGCGGTGCGCACGATCAGAGTGAAATACGTGTCCGGATTCTGGTTGTAGGGACGGTAAAGGACGGGCGGGATTTCCTCGTTGAGAGGGCCTTCGCGCACATCCTCCACCAATCCGACGATCTCAACCGGGGCGGGCGCAGCCGAGGCTTGACCGATCTGTTTGCCGATCGGATCTTCATTGTGAAAGTACTTGCGGGCGAACGCCCGATTGATGATGGCCACCTTAGGCTTGGATTCGTCATCACCGTCGTCAAAGTATCTCCCGCGAGCGAGCCTCGCGCCCAGCACGCTGAAATAGGCCGGCGAGACTCCGCGTTGCGGCACATCGATGTGCTCGCCATTCCACGCCCGGCCGAGAATGCGAATCCAATTCGTATTGCCGTTATGGGTGAGAGGCGCCCCGTCGGCCGACAGGCCAGCCGAGCGGACGCCGGGAAGGCGGCCGGCATCCTCCAGCAGTCTGCGTGCCAGGCCGGCAGACCGGCCCTCTTTGGCATAAGTAGCGTTGGGAGCGGCTACGTCAATAGTGGCGAGATGATCCGGCTGGATGCCCAGGTTGACATGCAGGAGATGGTCGAGGCTCTTGCTCAGCAGTCCCGCACCGACGAGTAGTACCACGGCGGTTGCCAGTTCGAGGGCAACCAGTTTCGACCCGAGCCGGCGCCAGACTCCACCGGTGGCGCGCGCGCCTTCCACGAGTCCCTCGCGGATCCCGTGCACGCGGAGTCGGAGACTTGGCGCAGCGGCAAATATGATGGCCGCCAACGCCGCCGCCGCGAACGCGAATGCCCCGATCCTCCAATTCCACCCAATACCGTCAAGAAAAGGCATGCGCTCCAGCATGTCTTCCGACAGCAGGCGCCGCAAAAGCCGAATCGTCCAGTGAGACGCGATCAACCCCAGCGAGGTGCCTACCAGCACGAGCACCAACGCTTCGGTGACGAATTGGCCCAGCAACCGGCCGGATGAGGCGCCCAGCGCCACCCGCAGGGCGAACTCACGCTTGCGGTTTTCCGAACGTACGAGAAGCAGACCAGTGACGTCGACCGTGGCGATCAAAAGCAGGAGGGCGGCGCCCACCATGAGCACGACAAGAACGGGGCGGATGTCGCCTCTAATCACCTCGGTCAACGCCACAACGTTGGCACCCTGGTGTCGATTGGAGTCCGGGTACTGCTGCTCGAGCGCTTTTGCGATAGAGACGAGATTGGCCAGCGCGGCGTTCGCAGTCACCCCCTCCTTCAGGCGGGCGACGCCGTAGACACTGTGGCAGCTTCGACGCAAGTCGCACTCGTTTTCCGGAGCGAACGGTGTCCAATAATCCGCCGAGCCCGCCGGGGCGAAGTGGAAGTCTTTGGAAAGCACGCCCACAATCACCCTCGGTATCCGGTCGAGCACCACCCTTCGGCCAAGCACGTTGGATTGCCCGCCGAATTGCGTTTGCCATGCCGCGTAGCTCAGGATGACGGTGCGGGTAGCGGTCAGCTGATCCTCGCCGGGATCGAAGTCGCGGCCGAGTAGGGGTGTGACTCCGAGCGTCCGCAAGAATCCGTCGCTGACACGCACTCCATGAACCGGCGACGCGCCGGAGGAATTGGTCATGGTGTAGCCGCGCCGCTGGTAGACATCGAGCGAAGCAAGGGTGGAGTTCTGCTTCTTCCAATCGAGGTAGTCGAGCCAGGAAAGATTACAGCGCAGGCACCAGGGATCGAGTTTTTCGAAGACGCTGAGCAGGTGTTCGGGATTCCTGTAGGGCAACGGCTTGATGAGTGCCGCGTCGACAAACCCAAAAATAGCGGTGCTGGAACATATGCCCAGGGCGAGCATGAGCACCGCTGTGACGGTGAATTCCGGATTCTTCCGTAGTTGGCGGACACTAACACGGATGTCGTGGATGAAGTGATGGATAGGGTTCAATCCGCGCATGTCGCGGCACTCCTCTTTTCGTTGTTCCATGCCGCCCATGGAGCGGAGAGCCGCCAAACGGGCCGCTTCCCGGCTCATGCCGGCCGAGATGTTCTCCTCGACCAGGCGTTCCAGGTGATACCGGAGTTCTTCGTCCAGATCGCCTTCCACCCGCGCGGTTCGAAAAAGAGATCGAAGACGGAGGTGAAGGATGGTGAGCAGGCGCATCGGTTAAACCGCGCGGACAATGGTGGTGATGGCGGCAGAGAGGCGCTCCCAGCCGGCGCTCTCGTCTGCCAGAGCTTTTCGTCCAGCCCTCGTGAGCGAGTAATACCTGGCGCGGCGATTGTTGTCGCTGAGGGCCCACTCGGCGTGAATCCATCCGTTTTGCTCGAGCTTGTGCAGCGCCGGGTAGAGCGCGCTTTGGCCCACCTGGAGCACATCGCCGGACATCTGGCGGATGCGATTGGCGATAGCCCAACCGTGGGCCGGTTCGAGCGCGAGGATTTTGAGAATCAGGAGATCCAGGGTGCCCTGGACAAGACCAGCCGGCTTGCTCAACGGTTGCTCCCATCAGTAACTGACAAGAGTGTAAGCCAACCGTCGGTTTTGTGTCAAGGCGTTGGATGCTCGCATGCGATCCAGTTCAGTGTAGGGAAACATTGGCGCCGCCGCCGGGTTTGTTGGCCTTGAGCAAAAACGAGCAGAGGAACATGAGAGCCGAAAACCCCGCCAACAGCCAGAACACGTCCACGTAAGCAAGGGTCGCAGCTTGAGCCTGGAGTGCGCCGTACAGCCTGCCCACAGCCTGTTGGCCGGCGTCATGCACGGTCATCCCGGCCTGTGCCAGTTGACTGGCGAGAGACTGAAGCGCGGCATCGAAAGCTCCCGATCCGCTATGCTCCGCCAGGATGGATTGGTGGAATTGCGAGCGCCGGGCGATCAAGGTGGTGACGGCCGACGTCCCGACGCTCTGTCCGATGTTCCGCGTGAAGTTCATCAAGCCGGCGGCGCCGTTGGTTTTCTCCGGAGCCAACCCGGTATAACCGGCGACGTTGAGAGGCACAAAAATAAGTCCGAGCGGGAGGTACTGCAGGATGCGGACCCATGTCGCCGAGCCGAAGCTCACGTAGAGATTGACCCAGTTCGACGAGACATACATACCCAGCAGCAGGCCGGCCCAACCAACTGCCAACAGATACCGCGCCTGGACCCTCGCGGCGAGCTGGCCGACCACGGGCATAGTCGCCAGGAGCACCACAGCGCCGGCGGAAAGAACCAGGCCGGCGATCTGAGCGGTGTAGCCCATCAGGGTTTGCAGAAATTGGGGCATCAGTACGGTCGAGCTGAACAGGATCATTCCCACAACGAAGAACATTACATTCGTGGCGGCGAAATTAAAGCTCTTGAACAGGCGCACATCCACAATGGGAGTCTTCTGGAACCATTCCCAGATAACCAGGGCAATCAGGCCGATGGCCGCGGTCACAATCAGAGTGGTGATGAACGTGGACCCGAACCAGTCGTCCTCCTGCCCCTTATCGAGCGCAATCTGCAAAGCGGCAACGCCGATCGTCAATAGCGAGAAGCCCACGTAGTCGAACTTACCCACTGCCTTCCTCAAGCGCGACAGGTATGGCGGGTCTTCGATCAATTGCTGTACGAGGAAGATCGCCAGGATCCCGACCGGGATGTTGATATAAAATACCCAGCGCCAGGAGTAGTTATCCGTGAGCCATCCTCCCAGCGTCGGACCGATCGCCGGCGCACAGACGGCCGTGATCCCGTAAACCGAAAAGGCGACGCCGCGCTTGGCTGCGGGAAATGAATCGGCCAGAATGGATTGCGCCATCGGCTGCAATCCTCCGCCGAACGCCCCTTGCATCACGCGGAACAGCAGCAGCAGTCCGAGACTGGTGGCTACGCCGCACAGCAGGGAACTCAGGGTGAAAAGCGCAATGCACGCCAGGAAGAACCGTTTGCGGCCAAACACCGAAACCATGTACCCGCTGAGCGGCAGTACGATAGCGTTGGACACCAGGTAGCTGGTCAGCACCCAGGTGCTTTCGTCGTTGCTGACTCCCAGTCCCCCGGCGATGTGGGGCAGCGCGACATTGGCGATGCTGCTATCGAGCACTTCCATGAACGCCGCCAGCGATACGGTGACGGCGATGATCCATGGGTTGACCTTCGGTTTCCATTCGGTGGTTTGTATCTCGGACATCTTGCCTTCCCCCTCTGTTCGCTGGATGAAGTTACTTTGTGAAGATGGTGGCGTCCACGTTCATGCCCGGTCGAAAGACAAACGTGGGGGGCGGATCCTTCAACAGGATCTTTACCGGAATGCGCTGCACCACCTTGACGTAGTTGCCGGTGGCATTTTCGGGCGGCAGCAGGCTGAGCGCCGCGCCAGACGCGCCGGCAATGGAATCCACCTGGCCTTCAAAGGAGCGGCCGTACATATCCACGCTCACTTCCGCCCGCTGTCCCGGCCGCACGTTGGCAAGCTGAGTCTCTTTGAAATTGGCGGTGACCCAAACATGCTTCAGCGGCACGATGGTCAGCAGCGTCTGTCCTGGCTGAACAATCTGGCCAAGCTGAATTGTCTTCTTTGTAGCCAGCCCATCGATCGGCGCGACGATGTTGGCGTAGCTCAACTGCAGTTCGGCGGCCTCCAAATTGGCGCGCGCCTGCTGGATGGCCGCGGAAGCGGAACCGGCCTGTGCCGAGCTAATCTTGACCTGCTGCCGGTTCACGCGGGCCTGTTGCAGATCCGCGCGCGCGGCGTTGGCTCGCGCCTCGGCGGTCTGCATCGAAGCCTGGCTGCTCTCGGCCTTCTTTTGCGCGTTGGCCAGATTCTCCTGGGAAGCTTTAAGATCGCTGTCGGCCACCCGCGCCGCCGCCAGATACGAATCATACTGTAGCTTGGAAATCTCGTCCTTGTCGACCAGCGGCCGCATTCGGGCGAGATCGGCTTGGGCGCGATCTTTCGTGGCGCGTTTCGAGTCGACATCAGCCTGCGCGTAGGCAAGCTCAGAGGTGGAAGCCCGCTCGTAATCGGCCTTGGCGCGGGCGGAATCCGCCACCGCCGCGGCTAATTGCGATTCGGCCGCTGCCATGGCGCTCGCGGTAGAGCCATCGGCGAGCGGCACGCCCGCGTGAGCGCCGACGGATTGGCTTTCGGCGACCGCCAGGGCCGCCCGGGCCTGGTCAACCTTGGCCTGGTAGTCGCGCGGGTCGATGCGCACGAGCGCCTGCCCGGCTCTCACAAGCTGGTTGTCGTCCACCAGAATCTCCACAATGTTGCCGGAAATCTTGGGGGCGATAGGCGCGTTGTGCGCGTCCACCTGCGCGTCGTCCGTCGAAACACGATTCTGGAAGTGCAGATAAGCTCCGGTTCCCGCCGCGACGACCACCGCGAATCCCCCAGTAATCAAGAGCGCCTTGAGCCTTCCGGCCGGCTTCGGAGCGCCGGCTGCCTTGCGGTTGTTCTTTTCTGCCGGCTTCAGATTCTCCTGTTCCGGCAATGTTTCCTGCTCCAGTTCCAATGTCATGGCTTTCCCCTCCTCACGATTCATTTGGCGTACAGTGCTTCCATCCGCCCGGTAGCACGCGCAAGATCGGCGCGAGCCTGGTTGTAGCTGTAGAGAGCGGCAATCTGGTTGTCGTTGGCGCGAGCCAGTTCGTCCTGCCCGGTGATGACTTCAATGTTGTTGGCGACGCCCGCGCGGAAACGGTCCTGCGCCTGCACGACCTCTTCGCGCGCCAGCCTCGCACCGAGATTGGCCGCCTCCACCTGCACGTGGGCGGATTCGAGCTGCGCCAGCGCGGTCTTCACTTCCTGCGCAATCTCATTCTCTAAATCGCGCTCGGTCTGCTCGAGCTTGCGGATTTCCAGATCCGCCGTAGCCGTTTCTGCCTGAATCCGTCCGCCAGTGAACAACGGCACTTCCAAAGCCGCGCCGAACTGATAAGCCGGAATCATTGTGGTCGGAGTCGACCCCTCGAGGCTCCACGAACCGTTCACCGACACCCGGGGGAGCCTCTCGCCACGGGCGGCTCGCTTCGCGAATTCCGCCGACCGGACTTGGGCCTCAACCGCTTTGATTTCCGGACGCTGCTCGTAAGCTGCTGCAATGGTCTGACTCGAGTTGAATGGCGGCGTTTCGAAGAAGCTGGCAGCGTCGGCCAGTTCCAGCGTCTGCCGCGGATCGACGTTCAGTAGACGGCTCAACCCGTACAGAGCCACTTTGCGTTGTGTCTCCGCCTCGCTGTAGCGTTGGATTTCGTTCTGGTACTGCACGTTGGCGCGCAGCGTGTCGATGCTGGTTCCCACACCGTTCTTCTGCTGATCGACCGCGAGATCTAACAGTGCCTTCGCCAGCTCCACGCGGGATCTAGCGGCGCTCACATCGGCCTCGGCCCGCAGGCCGGCCAGGTATTGCGAAACGACCAGTTGCGCGTTTTGCTCGCGAGCGGTGGTCTGCTGCGCGCTGCTGGCGGAAACATTCTCTTTCGATGCCCGCCATCTTTCCCAAACGGTCAAGTCCACAACGGGCGCCGAAAATGCCGGTCCCGCCTGCGTCACCCAAAACGGCCCAAAGTGTGCCGGAACGCCCGCAATCGTCGTGCCCAGGACAGCCGCAAGATTTCCTCTTGTAACGCTCTGAGAAGCGTTGAACGACGCCGTGGGGAGAAGCGCCGCGCGTGCAATGGTGCGGCTCTCCTGGCTTTCCGCCAGGTTCAGATTCGCGATCGCCACCTGAGGATTCTGCCGCAGCGCCATGTTGACGGCGTCGCGCAAGGTCAACCGGAGCGTCGCCGGCGCCGCACTCTGCGCATGCAGGGAGAAACCGTGGAGAAGCACCAGCGCTCCAACAATTGGAGCGATGCGGTTGATCTTATGATAAACATGCCGGCGCCGCGCAATCTCGTCCACCAGCGCTGTCATCATGACGCCGCACGTTACCAGGCGCGCTCCTGCGTGATGCATCCGCTCGAGCAGCTTCCGCCCGGCTTCATCGACCCCGGTGACATCCCTGAGATCGATTTCGATCTCTTTGCCGGGAGCCGTGACCAAACGCCAGGCGTTTTCCAGTTCGGCGACCCAAGGCCCGCCGATCTTGCCCGCGGCTTCGATGCGCCCTTTCTTCTCATCCTCGCGAACCGTGATTCGTAACATCTCCGCCTCTCGGCCCTGCTGAAATGCACGGGGTCTGCCACGCGCCAGGTTCTTCGATATCAATGGATTAGGCGGAAATGAATGCCGAAGGGGGGCTGTCCTGTGGTATCAGGTGCCGAAAACCTGGCACCGGAACGGCGTTACTGCCCAAGTAGAATCACGCGCTGCTCGTGAATCGCCTCAAGCGGTTGCGCCAACTCGGTGCGAAATCGTCAAGCGGCGCACAAAGCTTGCGCAAACCTTGCGAAGACACATCCGATTCATTAGCGGGCGCATGTAACGGAATATTATCTTGACCCTTTCCCGAGGCGCGTGGGAGCATTTAGGCAAATAAGCTCCAATTGTTGTCTTTAATTTGAAACACGGAGGAAAACCGATGCGCTCGAGGTGTCTCTTCATCGCCGTGGTGGTGCCGATATTGTCAGCCCAGACCTACACGGGCTCCATCAGCGGCAAGGTCACAGACTCTTCTGGTTCAGTAGTGCCCAAAGCGGTGGTGACGTTGACGGAAGAAGCAACCAATACCGTCCTGAAGACGGCCACCGGCGACTCCGGCGATTATATTCTCTCCTACCTCAAACCGGGCAACTATCAGATCCAATTTGCGGCAGCCGGTTTCAAGGAGCATGTCGAGACCGGCATTCTCTTGCAGATCAATCAAAGCCGTCGCGTCGACCCCGTGCTGCAAGTCGGGGATGTCACGGAGGTGGTGCAGGTCTCCGTATCCGCGGCGCAGGTCAACTACGTTTCGCCGGAGATCGGTCAGGTGGTGGATGCGGACCAGTTGATCAATCTGCCCGAGGAGGCCACCAACAGCCGCGGACGTTCTCCGTTCCTGCTGGCAAAGCTGCTGCCGGGCGTCACCACCAACGGCAACACTTATACCAACATCAACGGGTTCAGCTTTGCGGGAGGGCGGCGGGTGACGAACGAGATTCTCGTAGACGGACTGCCGACCACCAATCCTTCGGATGAGACTTACACCCTGACGCCCAGCCCCGATTCGATCCAAGAATTCAAGGTGTTGACGACTCCGTTTTCGGCGGAGTACGGCCATACCGGAGGCGGCGTCATGATCGCCACTTCGCGCTCCGGCGGCAACGCCTTGCACGGCAGCGCGTACGACCTTTTCCGCAACCGCCTCCTCAACACACGCGATTTCTTCTCTCCGGCGCAGAGCTCTACCAAGTACGTGCAGAACGACCCGGGCGGCACCATCGGCGGGCCGGTGGTCATTCCGCACCTATATAACGGCAAGGACAAAACTTTCTTTTTTGTGGATTTCAATGTCACGCTGGCGTCGCAAGGTTCGGTCACCAGCGCTCTTGTGCCAACCGACCTGCAGAAGAGCGGGGATTTTTCGCAGACATTCTCCGGAGGGCAACTGGTGCAGATCTACGATCCCACCACCAACCAAACCGGCTCCGATGGCAAGACCGTCACACGCAGTCCGTTTCCCGGAAACGTGATCCCGGCGAGCCGCATCGACCCGGTGGCGGCTCCGATCGTGAAGTTTTATCCCGAGCCCAACTGGTCTGCCGGCGCCAACAACTATGTGATCACTCCTCCCAACCAGAACGATAACTGGCAATACCTCGGCCGGATCGACCAGAACTTCGGCCCCAGTGACCGCGCCTTCTTTCGCTTCGGCCAGTACAGTCCCAATAGCAACGCAACCGTAATCATTCCGAACAAGGCGAACAACCAACAGGCCGGCGGTTGGACCGACACGCAGGCGGTAATGAACGAGACCCACATCTTCAGCGCCACGCTGGTCAGCGATTTCCGCTTCGGCTGGGTGCAGGAGGACAACTATTCCAGCATCACCGGCGGTCCCGCGCCCGAGCTGGGCCTGAAAGGCGTCGATCTGAATTCATTTCCCGTCGTCAGCGTTTCGCAGATGATCGGTCTGGGAGCCGGCGCGCCTAGCCATGACCGCGACCGTAGCTGGGTATTCAACGAAGCGATGACCTGGTCCCACGGACGCCACACCATCAAATTCGGCGGCGATTTCCGGCGCCAGATGTATAACAATTACAGTCCCGGCAAACAATCCGGCAGCTACAGCTTCAGCAATACCTTCACCACCTCGACCCCGAACGATACGAAGAGCGGCTTCGGCATCGCGGATCTGCTCCTGGGGCTGCCGGCCAGCACGTCATTCAACATCGACGACTACACTTTCCGCGAGAATATCGATAGCGCCGGCGCTTTCGTGCAGGACGATTTCAAAATCAACCGTCGCCTCACGCTGAATCTGGGGCTGCGCTGGGAGTGGGACGGCCCCTACTCGGAAGCCAATAACCAGTTCGCCAGCTTTGCCCCGCTGATCGTCAACCACATTACCGGCAACCTCGGAGATGTCCAGTTCGCCGGCCGCAATGGAGCGCCGACACACTTTTCGCCGAACATCTATCACGATTTCCTTCCGCGCATCGGCTTCGCCTACAACGTTCTTCCCAACACCGTCTTGCGCGGCGGCTACGGCATCTACCGGCTGCCCGCCATCGGCTACTACAGCTATGGACCAGTCTCCCAATACGCACAAAGCGCTACGTTCACGAGCCCGGATAACAATGTGACACCAGCCATCGTGCTCGCGAATGGGATTCCACCCATTCCGTACAACGTGGACACCAATGGCAATCCCAGCATTCCCGCCAGTCTGACGAAGCCGACCAGCAACGTGACGCAACTGGAGAGCCGGGCGCGCACCCCATATAACCAGACCTGGCAGCTCGGCTTGCAGCACCAATTCGGCAGTAACTGGCTGGCGGAAGTGGATTACGTGGGAACCAGGGGCGTCAAACTGCCCATCACGGTACCGGAGAATCAGCTGCCCTTCAGTGAATGGGGTGTGTCGGGCAATCCGCAATCCCTGCGGCCGTTTCCTCAATACCTGAATGTCACCTGGTTGGAAAACAACGGCAACTCGCTTTACAACGCCTTGCAGGCCAGCTTGCAGCGGCGCTGGAGTAGCGGGGTGCTCTCGTTTGCTTATACCTGGGCGAAGATCACGGATGACGTGGATGGCCCGGCGAGTAGCTCGCCGATTCAGGACATCTACAATCTCAAGGCCGAGCACGGTATAGCATCTTACGACGTGCCCCAACGCTTCGTAGCCAACTACGTATACCGTATTCCGCTCGGCAGAGGGAGCAAACTGCTCGCTGGTGTACCGGTGGTTCAGGACGTCGTGCGGGGCTGGGAGATTTCCGGAGTAACCGAAATGCAGATCGGCCTGCCCCTTGCCGTGACGCAGAACAACGGCACTGGTGGATTTACCGGAACGCAGCGGCCCGAGCAGATCGCGCCGGCGGCACTATCGCGCGGCGATCGGACGCTCAGCCAGTGGTTCAACACAAACGCCTTTGTGGTGGCGCCTCCGTTTACCGCCGGCACCGAGCCGCGCTTCTCGTTGTTCGGACCCGGAATCAACAACTGGGATACGGCGCTGATGCGCAACTTCCCGGTCCGCGAGCGCGTAACCGTACAGCTTCGCGGCGAGTTCTACAACACCTTCAATCACCCGAACTTCAAAAATCCGAACACCACGCTCGGCAACGTGAACTACGGCAAGATCACCGGCGATAACGGCGCGCGCGTTACAGAAGTGGCTCTGCGGATTTTCTTCTAAGCACCAGCAGCGTCGCCGATGGTCACCTATATCCCTTCTGGCGGAGGTATTCGACGAGCGGCCCGGGGCGGTCGGTCTGTATCCCGTCGGCCCCGGCATCGATGGCGGACTGCCATCCTTCCGGCGCATCGGTGGGGCCCATCCGGTCCACGTAGACTAATGCGTTTGCCTGCTTGACGACGCCGATAATCTCGGGGGTGAAGTCCTTGGCGCCGAATGCGATCACCTGTGGGTGCAACTGCTCGATCAGGAGTTTCGAGTGTTCGACCGAGTTGGACTCCGGCATGACCTTGAGTTTCGGGTTCAGTTCCTGGATCTGTTTGGCGAGGTTCATGCCGCAATAAATGACGACATGATCGCCCATGCCGTGGCCGTCGATGTGGGCTACCAGATCGCGGGCTGAAGCATTCTTGACATCGACATAGACGCCGATTTTGCCGCGCGCCAGGTCCAGAGCCTGGTCGAATTTGGGGATTCTCGTGCCGGAGAATTCAGGTCCGGTCTTGATGCCCGCGTCGAGCGCCTCGACCTGCTCGAATGTCATTTCGAAAACTTTGCCATGGCCATTCGTGCAGCGATCGACCGTGCCGTCGTGGCTCAGCACGAGTTTGCCGTCGGAGGTCGTCTGAACATCGACCTCAATGAAATCGGCGCCCACGCGCACGGCTTCCTCGAAAGCCGGCATGGTGTTCTCGGGATGCCGCAGGTGTTCGCCGCGATGGGCAATGGCAACCACGCGGCGCGCTGCTGTAGCGTCTTGTGCGAAGACCGGCGAGCAGAGCAGGAGTGCGATGGCTATTTTCCTCATGATTTCCAACGATACTGAACGAAGATGACAACCGTGTGAGGACTCAGAATGGATTCGATAGCA
>Ga0126381_100007663_pt1 | contig 12031 bp, 10 predicted proteins | sample PanSoiMetPlot_28_FD_96465 | JGI IMG/M metagenome (GOLD analysis project Ga0126381, IMG submission 96465) | Tropical forest soil microbial communities from Panama - MetaG Plot_28 | ecosystem: Environmental > Terrestrial > Soil > Tropical forest > Bulk soil | place: Panama | collected 2016-02-17
CCGTGAAGGTGGTTCCCGGCTGAATGACGACGAAGGGGTTTACTTTCCACCCCTGACCCAAATCGCGGGCCGCATGAGAGGCCGCGCCCTTTTCCGCCATCCCGCCTTTTCCCTTGTCGCCGGCGAGGTTCTCCGGGCTGATCGAGAAAGATTTTGCACTGGATGTGCGATAAATACTGTTCAGGCTGTTGCTCAAGCCGTCGTACGCGGATTCCTGAGCAAAGGATCCTGCGGTGCAGAGCAAAATCAGAAATACTCTATTGCCAATCAGCTTCATCAACCAGTTCTCCTTCGCGAACGATCGTGGTTTGCTAAATAGATTCACCTGCGCCGCGCGCAGACCTCTACCTGGTGCATTGTCGCCCCGGGGTGTCGAAGTAGCGGCGTGACGCTGGGCAGCCGCGGCAGTTGGACGCTCAAGGGGCCATCGCTGTTCAGGCAAGTGCGCGATCCAGGTGCACGTAGCCACCGTCGACGAAAATCTGTTGCCCCGTAGTCGTCGACCAGGGAGATAAGAGAACAACAACCATGTCGGCGATCTCTTTCGGTTGTGTCATTCTCCGCCCCAGCGGGATTCTGCTGCTGATCTGATGGCGTTTTTCCTCTGGATTCTCAAACTTCTGCAACCAGCGTTCATAGAGTCCGGTGATCACTTCCGCGGGTAGGATCGTATTCACTCGAATGCCGTACTCTGCCAGTTCCGCTGCCCAGTCGGTGGTCAAGCCCAGAATCGCTCCCTTCGCGGCCGCATAGCCGGATGTTCCGCCCTGCCCTGTAACCGCCACCTTGGACGCGATATTGACGATCGCCCCTCGAGATTTCTTCAGAAACGGCAGTAGCGTGTAGGCGACCAAATAATAATGCACAAGATTGCGATTCAGCGAGGCCAGAAATGCCTCCGCATCGCCCTGCTCCAGCCCAACGCCGTCGTTGACGCCGGCATTATTCACCAGAGCGTCGATACGCCCGTACGCGGCTGCGAAGTTGCCGATTGCGTTGGAGCTCTGGGCGACGTCAGTCAGATCAGCTAATATGCGCTCGCTCGCCAGCCCTTCCCTGCGCAGTTCCTCCTGCAATTCTGAAATCGCGGTTGCGTCGCGATCAAGAATTACCGGAACTGCACGCTCTCGCGCGCAGGCGCGGGCTATGGCGGCACCGATTCCACGGGCACCGCCGCTTATCAAGATGGTCTTGCCTTCGAGTCCTAAATCCATAAATGCCTATGATTGTAGGGCTCAAGGGCCTCCGTCGTGCAGATTTTGTTGAGGAGACATGTGTCGAGCACCGGGGGTCGCGGCGCGGGCTGTATGCTTCGGCGAGCATCACGGCGGTCGCGGCACAGGGTTCACCCTCACCTTCCCCCCGACAATGTGCAGCGCCAGCGCCTGCGGTTGGAATGGAAGAAATTAAGATGCGCCCGCACCCCCCTGCCTAATCTCGGCGACCTTGTGCCCGCGCATCCGCGCTCAGCGAACTTTCCCGCGCTCCGTTCCGGTACTCGCGACCTCGAATATATGCCTTGACAAGCATATACCTGGTAAAGTATATAAAGATTATGCAATCAGTGTTCGAAATCATTGCGGAGCCGAATCGCCGCGCGATATTGAGCTTGCTGGCCTCGTCACAGCGGTCCGTAGGAGAGATCGAGCGTCAGCTTCGTCTGACGCAGCCGGCCGTTTCCAAGCACCTGCGAGTGCTGCGCGAGGCTGGCTTCGTGGAATCGACGGTCGACGCACAGCGTCGTCTCTACCAGCTGAAACTGGAACCACTTCGGGAGGTGGATGCCTGGTTGGCTCAGTTCCGTCGGTTCTGGTCGGCTCACGTCGATGCTCTCGAACGCCATTTGGATCGCATGGATCAATCCGCACCAACGAAAACGAAAAACAAGCCGAATCCGACCAAACCGCGAACTTGATAAAGGAGAAACGAAATGAAAATCAAACTGATCAGCGTGTATGTCGACGACCAGGAGAAGGCCTTGCGCTTCTACACGGAGGTGCTGGGGTTTGCCAAGAAGAGCGACTTCAGCAACGGCCCATTTCGCTGGCTGACTGTGTCCTCGCCCGAGGAGCCCGAGGGTACGGAGCTGCAGCTGGCGCTTAATAACAACCCGGCGGCCAAAACCTACCAGCAGGCCATGTTGCAGCAAGGCCAGCCTGCGGCCATGTTCTTCACCGATGACGTGCAGGCCGATTACGAGCGTATGAAAGCGCACGGCGCCGAGTTCACTATGCCACCCAAGGACGTGACCGCCTCTACGATCGCCATGCTGCCCGACACCTGCGGAAATCTCATTCAGCTCACGCAGCTGAAGCGCTGGTAGGGACGACGTTCGAACGATAGGTGCTGGTCCGCGTCACGTAGATGCTACTCGAATGCCATCTTGACCGAGTGTGGATCAATTCACACTAATGGAAAGGAAGACAAGGAGGGGAAGATGATCGATCTCGGGCAGTACACACCGGGTCCGCCCAACGGAGCGCAGGTACAGAAGGACGGAGACAAGTGGACGCTCATTCTGGTCAGAGAGCTGCGTCATACGCCGGAAAGAGTCTGGCAGGCATTAACCGACCCAGTGCATTTGCGAGAGTGGGCGCCGTTTGTGACCGATGGTAGCCTGAGTACGGTTGGAACGGTGAAGCTCACCTGGCTGGGCACGCCCACGCCGCTCGAAACCAGCGTGACACGAGCGGACGCTCCCAAGGTGCTCGAGTACAACCATATGCGCTGGGAGCTCGAAGCCGTTGGTGGTGGCACGCGCCTAACCCTCTGGCACAACCTAGATCGCCGCTTCATCTCGTGGGGCGCCGCGGGCTGGCACATTGCTTTCGACGTTCTCGATCGGTTTCTCAGCGGAAATCCCATCGGCCGCATCGCTGGTGGAGAGGCGATGAGGTTCGAAGGTTGGCAGCGGCTAAACGCCGAGTACGCCAGGCAGTTTGGCGTTCGAACGCCCAACTGGCAGCCTCGGACGGCTCAAAATCCGTGAATCGGGAGGACCGCAAAACCAATGTCGGCGAGCTGGCGTACTTCGTCAGGCTGGGCACAGGCGTGCAGAGTGCCCAATTCTCGCTGTTTCGGAGAGGAAGAAGTAGATGGGCATAAAAGAAAATAACCTGAACTGCTCTACCCCACTTCTCCCAGAGGCGATGAGAAGTGGGGTTCCGCCTTCGGAACGCAGGAGATCCTATCTTGCTGGAACCAACGGATTCGGTAGATCTAACCCTGGCTATGCCCAGCCTCTGCGGCGGCCGTCATCGTCACCATCGTATGTATTCAACGTTATTCCAGTCCCTACGTTCCTTGGCAGGAGAGCTATGTCAAACGTAACCCTTGCAAAAAAACAACGTGAGGAAATACTCAAACTACTGCGGGCGCGTTTCGAGAAAAATATGCACCGCCATAAAGGTCTCGAGTGGGCTCCAGTACAAGCAAAGCTGGAAACCAATCCGAAAAAACTGTGGTCACTCAATGAAATGGAAAGAACCGGCGGTGAACCGGACGTTGTGGGCCACGATAAAAAGGCGGGCGAATATATTTTCTATGATTCTTCCGCGGAAAGTCCGAAGGGCCGCAGAAGTCTTTGTTACGACCGTGAAGCGCTGGAGTCAAGAAAAGAAGATAAACCAAGAGATAGCGCGACGGATATGGCAGCGGCCATGGGCATTGAGCTTTTAACCGAAGAGCAGTATCGAGGTTTGCAACAACTAGGAAATTACGATACGAAAACCTCGAGCTGGGTGAAAACCCCTTCTGCTATCAGGAAACTGGGTGGCGCCCTCTTTTGCGATCGCCGCTTCGACACTGTTTTCCTGTATCACAACGGTGCGGAGTCTTACTATGCTGCCAGAGGGTTCCGTGGCTCGCTCAGAGTTTGAATTGGGACTTTGGGCGCAACCTTAGCCCCTCCGGTGGTTCTCTCTCAGCAGACTTCCGCAGTACGCAGTGGCCTGGGCCTCATCTTTGGCTCCAGCGGAATGTTTTCGAGCGGTGGGTGCGCTCTTGGTCGGCTCCGAAGCCTATGCACGGGCCCGGTTGCCGCATTTCAAGAGATGGCAGGTTCCCTTAAGCACAGCTAGAATATGTGCGAGAGTTGCTGTACGAGGGCTTTCCCGATGGATTCTACTTCTGCGATCATCGACGAGAAGATCAAGCAACTTGGAGACTGGCGCGGGATCACGCTCTCCAGGGTGCGCAAAATCATACATCAGGCAGACCCTGACATCGTCGAAGAGTGGAAGTGGGCCAAGCCGACATCGCCGGGAACTCCCGTCTGGTCCCACGGCGGCATCGTCTGCACGGGAGAGACCTACAAGAATGTTGTTAAGATGACATTTGCGAAGGGAGCTGCGTTGAAGGACCCTGCCCGTCTATTCAACTCCAGCCTCGAGGGGAATGTCAGGCGCGCCATCGACATCCACGAAGGCGACAAGATCGATGAGGCGGCCTTGAAGGATCTTATCCGCGCCGCAGTAGCACTTAATCTCAAGGGGAAGACGCCCAGGTCCCGGCGAGCTGCCAGCAAGAGCGCCGGCTAGCTTCATCACAAGGTCCGGAGCCTGCTCCGCCCAGCATGATCTTCTAAGGCTGAGAACGAGCGCCTTCCTGATGAACGTAACGGATCACTTCGACATCGGACATCGCGATCAGACCCTCGCCCACCATTTGATCCAAAGCCGGAAACAGCGTCTTGATCTTGTCCTCGGTGTCCACGATGGAAACCATAATCGGAAGATCCGCACCACGGCGAAATAGGTGGTACCGATGGATTAAGGTGCTTGCTCCATAGCCTTCGATACCTCGAAATACGGTTGCGCCTGCAATATCCATCTCACGGCATTTCTCGACGATAGCTTCGTAGAGAGGCTTGCCCTGCCACTTGTCGTTTTCGCCGAAATGGACCCGCAGCATCTTGGCCTTGCCTTCGAGCTTCATAGGCGCGTCTCCTGCCGCCGGTCCGTCTGGTTGTAGTCGTGCGTGTACTTGATAACGTCCACATCCGAGAGAACCACGAGGCCCTGTTGGACCATTTGGTCCAAAATCGGCGCAAACGCTTTCAGCTTCTCTTCTGTATCCACGGTAGAAATGAGGATGGGGCGATCATGAGAGAAGTGCTCGTCTTTGTGGATGCGACGATTCGCACCATAACCTAGAATCCCGCGATAGACCGTCACTCCGGCGATGTCATGCGCGCGCAGACCTTTCACGATTTCGTCGTAGAGCGGCTTTCCATTCCACTTGTCATTTTCTCCGACATAGATGCGCATCATTTTAGCTTTGCCTTCGCGCTTGAGAGCCGGAATGTCGCCCCCCGTTTCGGCGTGATGCTCTTTCTCGGCGGGTTTTACGATGGTGGTGTCCTGCATTTCGATTAGGCCGGTGCCGACCATCTGGTGCAGCTTGGGGAGCAGTTCTTCCACTTTCTCGGCGGTCTCGATGAATTCCACTTTGATCGGCAGCCGTTGCACCACATCAACCAGGCGCGTCGTGTGCATGTGGTGGTCGGCGCCAAAGCCTGCTATACCGCGCGTGACCGTAGCCCCGGATACGCCATGAAAGAACAGGTAATCCAAGATCGCAGCGTAGGTTGGGCTAGCGTGGTATTGCTGGTCTTCCGCGACGTAGATTCCCACTTTCTTGCCCGGTCCTGGTTTGAGCATTCGCCCTCCTGAGTTGCAGTCTCTTTGCCTGACGAAAAATTCCCTCACGCGGCCAAGCAATCCGCCTTCCTTATGGAAGGGCTTTCCCGGCGATTACGCCTACCAACACCGCTACAAAACCAATCAACACACTCAAAAAAACGTTGAGCGCTGCAATCTCAAGCTGGCCATCCTGTACGCTGCGCAAGGTCTCGAGTTCGAAGGTAGAAAACGTCGTATACGCGCCAATGAAACCGATCGGAACCAGGTATCGCCAGTTCGGGCTCAGATGTGCTTTCGTACTCAAGACGGTCACCATAAAGCCGACCAGAAACGAACCCGAAATATTGATGACAAAGGTTCCATATGGGAACCGGCTTCCCATCCTCGCGCCAATATAACTACCGACCCAAAAGCGCGCGATTGAGCCCATCAGGCCCCCAATTCCCACCATCACATATTTCAGCACCTTTTATCGTCCCTTTCGTGCTCGCCTGAGTGAGACCTTTGCATTCTTCGCTCGGACTTCGCGGCTAACATACTTGTCGAGTTTGCCGACAGCTCCGAAAAGCTCGCCGGTGATGTCGTTCAATAGCTGCTCCCCTTCCGCCCTGAATGCTCCATAGCCTCGCATGTACCTCGGTTCAGCTTCGATTCATTTGTGCGGATGGTTGCCGGGCCATAACTCCGCGACAAAGCGATCCGCTTGTCAGGAGTTATCAGCTGTTCCGGCTCACGGAATGGAACAGCGGTTGAAGGCGAACTCCTTCGCCGCCGATTTATGCATTCAGTACAACAAAGATAGGGTTTGAAGTCAATGCATTGGTCGGGCAGGGCTGAGCTAGGCCGGAAGCCTTTTCCTGCCGAAAGAAAGGGCCGGGAGAGCCTGCCGAAAACGGAGGCCTGTCTCAAAGACGTAGCACTCGACGCGGAAAATCGGCGAAGTGAGTCTGCGAATTCAGCTTCCCAGAGTTAGAGGGTTCGCCTCCTCCACGCGATCAGCCTCAACCAGCGGGAATGTTCACGACTCTTTCCGGAGCTAGTTACTCAGCGCCTGACCAGCAGAGCAAACCGCGGGAACAGGAAGTGGCCCGAAGCGTCGTCGATTACGTTTACCTGGCAAATGTAGAAGCCGGGTTTTAGCGAATTTAGCGGCACATCCAACTGAAATACTGCAGCTTCGCGGTCGCGAGCGTTTACGCTCGAGACCTCGACCAGAGAGCTTTCATAAGTCTTCGCAGTACCTTGAAAAAAGGTTACGTTGCTCAACACATGCACGCCTGGTTTCCCATGCCGGCTCGCGGGAAGCTCCGGCAAGTGGCCGGGATCATAGACTTCGTAATACAAGAGCAAGTGCTGGGCCGCGGAAAAAACGTGCGTTACGTTCGGAATGATCTCCGCGCCGTCGTGAATCAAAGGGTTTGGACTATTGTTCTTTGTTTTGGTCGGTTGAGTCTGGCTGGCCAATACTACAGAACTCATTTTCAAGGGCACCGACTTCAGATCGGGCACATTGAGGTCGGTCTCAAATGAGCCCATGCGGCCGCTCTGATTTTCGCGGAGAACGAATTTCAAATGGTATTTGCCGGATGGAAGCAGCAGAACCGTGTTGTACTGCACATTCTTACGTCGCACTTCGCTAGAGCCGTTGACTGCCAGTTTCACCGTGTCGCGAATGTTGCTCGCTGGCCGCTGGTTCGCGTCAAGCACGATTCCAATCACGTCGAGAGTTGCTTTATCGCGGTCGCTGCTGCGGGTAAACGGAATTTCTGAACCGGGTACAACCAGCGAAACCGGAATCGCGAATCTGTTACTCTGCCAGCGGAAATAAGCCAATCCCAAGTAAAGAGGAAGGTCGGTCGCTGGCAGTTCGGATGCCAGCTGCTCCTCGAGTTGACGTTCGCGGTCCTCGCCGTTGGCGTGTTTATAATCGGCAGGAGCATAATACCCGCGCCGGTATTGGACCTTCAGATCGCTGCGTTTCAACTTGACCGTAATACGGCGGTAACGGCCGTCCCGCGCCGCATTGCTGCTGTGATAACCCAGAACGTAATACATCGAAGTGTCATCCTGCATGCCCTTGAAGATTGCTCCGAAATCGTTGGAATCAAGAAAGGCGCGGCCGCCGGTGTCGCTCGCCAGTGTGACCAGCGTTTCCTGCGTAGTGAAGTTGGACTCATACGCACTGAGCATGGCTTGGCCCGAGTAAGGAGACGTTCCGCGCAAGCTGGCGTTTTGTGCCTCGCCGCCCGGCACCATAGCCTGCAATCCTCGAATGTCGAGCGTGTAGAGCGCCAGGTTCGCTCGCACCGCGGCATTGATGGCCGCGCGTAACTCGGACTGATTTTCAATTCCAGTTCGATCCATTCCATTCGAAAAATAAATCAATGCCTTCTTTTGCTGGATGCGCGAGAGCTTCTCGGCTACGGCTCGGATCGCCTCGAGACGTCGGTCGATACTAAAAATGTTGTATTCGGTATCATCCGCTGTGAACGACCCGCCGGTGTCCGGAGTGCCTTCGGTCGCTCCGGTGCTTCCTTCTTCAAAGCCTTGCCCCGCGCCGGTACTGAATGAAGCGAGTGCTTTTTTCAGCAGCCCGCGGTCAGAAGTAAAATCCTGATTCACTTCGAGCGAGCTGCCGAGCGAAACCACGGCGACCAGGTCGGCAGCCTGCATGTGATGATCCACGTAGTTTTCGGCTGCGCTGACCGCGTGGTCGATTTCGTCCGGTTCCATAGCTGAGAGGTCAAAAAAGAGAATCAACAGTCGGCGATCCTTAAATTCCTCTTTATCCCTTGCCGTTTCGACCGGCAGATCTGGCTGCTTGGGTGCCGTTAGACCTTCGAGCGACTTGGTTTGCGCCACATCCGGCAGCAGAACCGAGTCGATGTTCTCGATGTCAAAGGAAACAACTTTCTGCTGCTTGTTGTCTTCGAGTAAGGTGAAATCCTCCGGCTTGAGATCGCGCACAAAGTTTCCGTGCTTGTCTTTCACCGTGACATTAACCAGAACCAGGTCGGTTTGTGCGTGAAAGACCGTCGTCGATTCCTGGGCGCGTACAGGGCGGGCAAGGAGAAGGCAGGCGAGCATCACGCTCCATAGGCCGGCGTTCCTTGAGGACGAAATGAATTTTGCCTGTGCAGCCATGATTGTTAGAAACGGAAACGCGATGTCAGCGTAATCTGCCGCATCGCGCCGACCCCGGTGACCCGGCCAAACGTGGGCGAGTTCACCACCGTGTCAATCGTCGTGTACTGCGGCATATTGAAAACGTTCGTTGCCTGTGCCCGAAATTCGAGCACCCGCGCCTCTTTTAAGGGAAACATCTTTGTGATTGCCATATCGAAGCTGGTGGTGCTCGGGCCGATAATGCTGTTTCTGCGTGCATTTCCATACTGGCCGGGAGGGGCGGCCACGAATGCGGCAGTATTAAACCATTCTCCAATCGAGGGGTTCGGCAGCGCTATCGTCTGCCCCGGCACCATATTCGGCCGTAGTGTCCCGTTGCTGCCGCGACTGACGTCAGTAAAGTTGCCGAGAAGGCGCGGCGTGAAGGGAAGCCCGGAAGCGATCGTCCAATCGCCGCTCCACTGCCAGTCGCCAAAAATCGTGCCCAGGAGACGATTGTTGTATAGCCAGCGGCGGTCGTGTCCCAAGGGCAATTCATAGAGATAGTCGGCCGTGAACCGGTGAGTTTGGTTGAAACTCGAAAGCCCTCGCTCGGCGGAGAGATTGAACGGGTCCTGCGCGACATTGGACGTACCCGTGCTGGCAATTCCAGCCGATGTCCCACTACCACCCGATCTTCCAGCCGAGCTGGTGCCGCCTGCGCCCAAACCACGGCTGACCGAACCCGAAGCCGCGCCGGTGCCTATCGAAGACGCATCGTCGATCGACTTCGAAAATGTATACAGCCCTCCGATGGAAAACCCGCTCGACAATCGCTTTCGTAGCCGTACCGTGGCGGCATTGGCTGACAAATCCGCCAGCGAATTCTCATAGGTGAAAGCTTGTACATTTGGAATCCGTATTCCCGTTGCCGTGCGGTTCGGTGCTTCAAGAACATCGAGATCGGTGCCTTTGGCGCCGGTGTAGTCGAGATTTAAAAGCAGCGTCGGCCGAATCTCCTGTTGAAGATCGAGGTTGCGAATTTGCACGTAGCCGAGACGGTAATTCGGATTCACCGCGTAGTTGTTGCTGATTTCTCCGGGGGCCACGGGCGGGAAGCCGTTCGCGAGCGTCAGTTCCCCGGGCGCGGTTTGCAGATTGGTTTGCGCGATCGCAAATGGGGGCTGAAACGCCAACTGCTGTGCGATACCCTGATAAGCGCCGGTGTTGTAATTAATGCCGTAGCCTCCGCGGACCACGGTTTTTGCAAGCGGTTTCCAGGCAAACCCGATGCGCGGCGCGAAATTGTTGCGGTCAGGTCGAACTAAACTCGCCGGCAACTTGCCACTGAAGGGCCCGGTCTGGCCTGCCTGAACCGCCACCACGGCGGGTGTGCCCAGTGCCGGATTCAGCACTCCGGGTGAAAGATCGAGATTCGCGATGAGATTGTTAAGTTCGCTGAGCGGAGAAACATATTCGTAACGGACGCCGAGATTCAAAGTCAGATTGCTGCGCAATCTCCACTCCTCCTGGGCATACAAATCCCAGGAGTTGCCGCGGAAATGGTAACTCTCCGCTCCGTATTCGACCGATGTTTGTTGCGGCAGCCCTAAAAGAAAATCGGCGAAATCATAACCGGTACCGGAAACAGGCGCGCCGCTCACAACTTCCGAGGTATTGAGACCCGTAAAAATGAATGATCCGCGCGCGTTACTGGAGCTTTCGGGGTTGAGCTGAATCCTGCGAAAGTCCCCGCCCCATCGCCAGGTATGTTTGCCATGATTCCAAATCATGTTGTCAGACAATGTAAACGTCTGGTTTCGCACGAGCTGCGGGTTCGTGTCCTGAAGGCTGGCAAAATTTGTGAAGGAAAGATTGGGCAAGCCCCAATCGAATGGATTTGTGGAAATACCCGTAATCCCAAGGTCGCCAGCTACATTCTGATCAAACGCATACAAATTCTGCGTGCGGGTGCGACTGCGGTTGAAATCAAAACGCGCGATGTTGGTCAACCGTCCAATGCTGCGCGCGTAGGATATCGGCACATCAAAACTCCTCACACTGGTCTGGCCCCCGACCCGCGGAAAAGGATTGGTCAGATTCGCGTCGGAATTATGAAAGTGGAGACCAAACGTCAAAGTATTGCGTGAACCGAACCGTCGCCCTCGTCCCTGCGGCGAGGCGGCGCCGAAACTGCGGTTCACGCGAACATTCAGATCGTCGCTGTCGTTCGTCGTCGAAGTAACGAAGTGAAAGTTCTGATATGGGCCGGGAAGGTTCGGTACCGGAATGTACTTCAGCAATCCCAGCGCGACTGGATTGATGGAAGGAATGGTGTCGTTTGCGAAAGGCGTGTTCGTTGCCGGATTGAAGATTTCGATGGGCTGCCCTTTCGCGTTGGCGCCCGGCGGGCAGATCGTCTGGGAAAAGTCTCCTTGTCGTTCGCATAGAGTCGGCACCGTCGAGAATTGATCAAACGGCGATTCGCCGCGCCGACCGTTGTAGTTCACGAAGTAAAAGGTCTTCTGGCCGCCATGGTAGATCTTCGGAATGTTCAGCGGGCCTCCCATGGACCCTCCAAAGCTATGCTGCACGTACGCCGGGTGAGCGGCCGGCTCGCCTTCGAGCGCGTAAGGCGCGGCATTCAAGGCGGAATCGCCCATGCCGTAATAAATGGAGCCGTGCGGGCGATTTACGTCAAACCCGCGCCTGCCGAATCCTCTGCCTCCTCCTCCTCCGCCACCACCACCTCCTCCAAAACCACCGCCGCCAAACATTCCGGGACCGCTGAAACCGCCGCCTCCCGGCAATCCGCCACCGCCCAATCCGCCCAGCCCATTGTTATCGGCAAATCTTTGCTGAAATTCCGTTCCACTCATGGAATTGGTAGAGTTCGAGCTGTTCCCGGCGACAGAAATCGATTCTGTTGGTCCAGTCTCGACCATTCCGGGAACCGGTAAACCTTCCGGGACGAGTGCAGTCGCACCCGATGCGCCGGTTGTGTCTTCGCCGCCTGCATTTTGCATCACTGCCAAACTTTGAAATCCAGATCTGGTACCCGGGTTTGGCCGGCGCGTGGCAGCGGTCTCGGGGTGTGCGCCGGGAATTGTCGGGCGACGCATCCGCGACTGCAGGATCAATTCCAAGTTAACGGTCGCATCATGAGCATTCGCATTCAGAGTGACCTGTTGTTCGAGCGGAGCAAAAGCGCTCATCTCTGTGCTGATTACAAAACGACCAAAGCTATGCACCCGCAATACATACGTGCCATCCACATTCGTCCA
>Ga0126381_100007664_pt1 | contig 12030 bp, 13 predicted proteins | sample PanSoiMetPlot_28_FD_96465 | JGI IMG/M metagenome (GOLD analysis project Ga0126381, IMG submission 96465) | Tropical forest soil microbial communities from Panama - MetaG Plot_28 | ecosystem: Environmental > Terrestrial > Soil > Tropical forest > Bulk soil | place: Panama | collected 2016-02-17
AGCGTATCGGCATCCTGATCGACCTTGAGACCCGAACTCTTAAGCGCAGTCTCCAGCCGCTTCAGTTCCGGAGGAAGAATGCGGTCCTTGAGGTCCATCGCCGCCGATGAGTTCTGCATCGCCCGGTAGTCAACGACGATGATCTGCTGGACGTCTCGAGGGATTGACGCCTTGGCATCACTCGAAAGCTGCGCTGCTTGGGCCAACGCAGCCGAAAAGGCAAGCGTCGCGATGGGGAGAAACGACTTAAGGTTACGCAATGGAGAACTCCTTGTGCCACGATCTCTGCGGCTCAACGCTAATATTTTTTCTTGAAAAACCTTCGCAGGCAAGTGCCCGTTTATGACACTTTGGACGTACTGAACCTGGGAAGGTCGCCTTCTGGCACCCAAAACTTTAGCCGTAAGCACTGAATCCAATGAACTTACTCCTTTTCCCACTCGAGAGGCCGCTCAAGCCGGCGCTCCAACACTTTCAACTCTGGGTCGAAGTTCGGGATCCGCATGATCCACTCCGCACCCGGCTCATAAGCATCCTGCGGAATAAGCCCGATCAGTTCGCTTTCCTCAAGATGCGCGCCATGTCGTCGCGCAAGCTCAAGTAGCCGGGCATAAACCTTGGGCATCGGCGTCGTGCGGTGATCCGTGATGTTCATCGTGACCTGCGCCCGACCATTGGCGAACACGCCGAGCGCCTTGACGCCATGCAGGCCCCCATTCGAAGCACGAATGTCTCTGGCAATCGCCCGGGCCGCCGTCACGTCCGGCTCATGGAGATGAACGTTATACGCAATCAGGAAGCTGCGAGCACCAACCGCAGAAGCCCCCGCGGTCTCATGCAGCTCCGGCCCGCCAATATCTGGCCGCCGCGCAGCATCCTTGCGGACAGCTTCGCGCAGTCCCTCAAATTGGCCTCTACGAACATCCTCAAGCTGAACCCGGTCAGGCCGCGCAGCAGCCGCGCCGTAGAAATACACTGGAACTCCGTACCGCCGCCAGACAAGCAGACCAGCCTGCCGCGCCAGCACAGCGCAGTCAGCCAGAGAAGCTCCGCTGACCGGAATAAACGGAATCACGTCAGCAGCGCCGATCCGCGGATGAACCCCGCTTTGCTGGGTAAGGTCGATCAACTCAGCGGCCTTGCCGGCAGCGCGAACTGCCGACTCTACGACGGCATCAGGAGAACCCGCAATCGTCACAACCGACCGATTGTGTGCCGTGTCGAGCGACCAGTCGAGCAAACGCACTCCGTCCATCCGCATGGCCGCAACAATCCGCTTGACCTTGCCGACCTCCGTGCCTTCGGAGAAGTTAGGAACGCATTCGATGATGGCCTGAGAGTTCACAGTTCTACTTCCACCACGTGTAACCGACTGAGAATTGTACGCTCGCATTCACGCCCGGATTCTTATCGCCGAGTGAAGCGCTTGAAATATGGACGGCATTCGCTCCGAAATCAATCGAGCGCCGGGGACGTACAAAGTAATGCACGCCGACACCAAACTGAGGTGTAAAGTTCCAGACGCTGGTATCAGCGTTCAGGCCGTCGTTGTAGACGTTGTAAGGCGGTCCACCGAATGGTGGATACTTGTGGTTTGTCCACAGCACACCACCTGCTCCTTGTGCCCAAGGTACAAATCGCCCCGAGGTTGCAAAATTCCAGCGCAGAATGGCCGGTGTGATCGAGACACCAGTGTATGTCCCCCCAACTGTGTAGGGAGCTGAGCAATTGGTATCGGTCACGCAGGTCTTGCGCTCAATTTGCGGGGTATAAGACTGCCAAAATGGAAACACCTCCACGGCATACTCAAAGTTGCCGTGAAATAGACCAGGGCCAACATTCGGCGTAAGCACCTTTCCCACGTGCCCGCCAAGCATGAAGAACTTGAAGTCGCCACGATCCTGGGTGACTCCGAAGCCACCTTGGGCAAGTGGGCCAAATTCCAACGGTCGATGATTACCCAGTGCGCTAAGTGGGTTCTCCGCAGCAGGTGTCGCTTGTGCAAAAGCCCCCAGAGTCGAGATCAAGCAAATGAGAGCCAATGAGCAGAACTTTCCAACAGGACGGTTTGAGCGAATCACTTAATGGCTCCGTTTGTTGCTTGCAAAAGAAAGGCCGCCGAGATGGCGGCCCTGAGAATTGGGTGACCGCTTGGACTAGCTTGCGACAGCAGCTTCGTCCATGTCGAAGTTCGAGTAGACGTTTTGCGTGTCGTCGAGATCTTCGATGGCTTCGAGCAGGCGAATCATCGCGTTTGCCTGAGTACCTTCGAGTTTTGTATAGCTCGAGGCGATCTTTGTGACCTCCGCCGTCTCGGGAGTGATGCCAGCTTTCTTCACAGCTTCGAGTATGACGTCAAAGTCCTTCGGGTCCGTCAGAACTTCCCAGTTCTCGCCCTCATCGCTCAGATCCTCAGCGCCAGCTTCGAGAACGATCTCAGTCAGTTTCTCCTCGCTCGCCGCAGACTTCGCAATTGTGATGACGCCTTTTTTCGTAAACATCCATGAAACCGCGCCCTCGGCCCCGAGATTGCCGCCGCTCTTCGAAAAGACATGGCGTATCTCACTGACCGCGCGGTTCTTGTTGTCTGTAAGTACGTCGACGATCACTGCAACTCCGCCCGGGCCATAACCTTCGTAGGTGATCTCCTCGTAGGAGACGCCCTCAAGTTCGCCGGTGCCGCGCTGGATAGCGCGCTTTATGTTGTCGGCGGGCATATTCTCAGCCTTGGCTGCGGCAATCGCAGTGCGAAGCCGAGGGTTGCCATCGGGATCGCCGCCGCCCTGCTTGGCAGCGATAGTGATTTCCTTAATCAGGCGGGTAAAGACCTTGCCACGTTTGGCGTCAAGCGCGCCCTTCTTGTGCTTGATTGTGGCCCATTTTGAATGGCCGGACATGAACGACCTCTTTGGTGATATTGCAAGGGTTCCGGTTGTGTCCCGAACCTCAGGCGACCTTGTGATTTTACCACGTTGACCGCTAGAGTATCTCCGCCGCAAACAGATCGCGCATGGTTTCACGTCGCCGGATGACCCGCGCTGAATTTCCCTCCACAAGGATTTCAGCTGGTCGCGGGCGGCTGTTGTAATTCGATGAGAGTGTCATACCATATGCCCCTGCGTCGAGGATCAGGACCAGGTCTCCAGTCTTAACGGATGGCAACACACGATCTCGTGCGAAGAAGTCTCCTGATTCACAGACTGGGCCGACGATGTCTGCAGTGAAATCGGTGGGCTTCTTCGCGAGTTGCTTCACCGGAATGATCTCGTGATGGGCATGATAGAGCGCTGGGCGAATGAGATCGTTCATTCCAGCATCTGTTATGACGAACGTCTTGGCTCCGTTCTGCTTCACTACGAGAACTCGAGTCAACAGCGCTCCAGCTTGCGCGACAATAAATCTTCCGGGTTCGAGCAAGAGATGTGCTGGCTCGTCGCCTAGCCCTTTGGCTAGTGCGGCGGCATAACGCTGGACCTGGTCAGCAGGATGAAACGGCCCGTTGCTATAGTCGATGCCTAGACCGCCGCCAGCGTCTACGTAACGAATGTTGTGCTTATCGGTGCGAAGTTCGGAGATGAGTGATGTAACGCGGGCCAGCGCTGCAGCGAACGGATCGATCTTTCGGATCTGTGAGCCGATGTGGACGCTGACTCCGGACGCTTCCAGCCACTGCGAACGCGCTGCCTTGCGGTAGATTGCACGGGCAGCATTGATGTCGATTCCGAACTTGTGCTCCCGGAGACCTGTCGAGATATAGGGATGGGTCTCCGCGAAGACGTCGGGGTTGACTCGAAGCGCAAACCGAGCGCGGATGCCAAGGGCCTCCGCTCGCGCGGCTAGTAGCTGGATCTCGCTCTCTGATTCCACATTGAATTGCAGAATGTCGGCTCTGAGAGCTGCGTCTATCTCCCAAACCTGTTTCCCTACACCTGAAAAAACGACCTTCTTCAAAGCGGGTTTGTGTGCCCTCCGCACACGCTCCAGTTCACCGCCGGAGACGATATCGAACCCCGCGCCCTCCTTTGCAAGCAGGCGCAGAATGGCCAGCGAAGAGTTCGCCTTGACTGCATAACAGACTGTGTGTCGCCGCAAGGCGAATGCTTGCTGAAAGAGGTTAAAGCGATAGGCGATCTGGCCGGCTGAGTAGACGTACAAGGGCGTACCGTGTTCCTGGGCAAGATCGGCCAAGCTGACTCCATCGCAGAAGAGGTTTCGCCTGCGATAGACAAAAGGACGAGCGGTGTCCTGGGATCGTGATGTTTTCTTCTTCAAACTTAGGAGCTCTTTGTTGGTAGTGGGTAAGTTTCTTCGGGGATGATCACCCAGGCTGCGATGTATGCGAGCGCGCCTACACCGGTGAGGATAATCAGTGCGGCCGTGACCACGCGAGTCACTGCGAGATCCCAGCCATAGTGGAGAGCAAAGGCTGCGCAGACTCCGCCTATCATGCGATTTGCGATGGGGCGATACATCTGGCCTCGTGATCTGGGAGACCACTCGGCGGTTGGAATCGCGGCTCCGCAGGCGGGGCAGAAACGGGAGGAAGGATCCAACTGCTTTCCACAACGGCTACAGAACATGTACGTTCTCCAGAGAGATTCTATTTTTACACATCGTGCATCACTGCAGATTCACCTACGAATGGATGGAGCAAATAGTTCAGTAAAGTAAAAAGTTGTCTTGGCTGCTAAGCTCTGGTTATGGCAGAGACAATCGGATTCGCAGGACTCGGAATCATGGGCTCGGGGATGGTGCGCAACCTGGCCGCGAAGGGCCACACCGTCAAAGTGTGGAACCGAACCGCCAGTAAGGCTCAGGAGCTCGCGGCATCGCTGAAGATCCAACATGCTTCAACTCCAAAAGCGCTGGGTGAGAGTTCCACCATCCTCATGCTTTGCGTCACCAACACCGCCGATGTCAGGCAGGTGCTGTTCGGAGAGAACGGGGCGGAGGCGGGTCTCAAGCCGGGAAGCCTGGTGATCGATTGCAGCACCATCAGCCCGAAGGCAACCGAAGAGATCGCTGCCGAGCTTCGCCAACGCGACATCGGTTTCGTCGATGCCCCGGTCTCCGGGGGAAGCGAAGGCGCGGCGCAAGGGACTCTGTCCATCATGGCTGGCGGCTCCGAAGACGACTTCCAGCGGGCGCTGCCGCTCCTCGAGGCCATCGGCACGCGGATCACCCATATGGGCCCGGTCGGCAAGGGACAGGTCACCAAGCTGCTGAACCAGATTCTTGTTGTCGTCAACATGCTCGCGGTCAGCGAAGCATTGATCTTCGGTCGTGCTGCAGGACTCGATCTGGCGAAGGCCGTTACGGCCGTTGAATCCGGAGCGGGCGGAAGCTGGATGCTTTCCAAGCGGGCACCGCAGGTTCTGGACGACTACTGGCAACCCGGCTTCATGGTCGATCTACAGCAGAAGGACCTCACACTGGTCCTTGAGTACGCTCGTGAACTCGGCGTTCCTCTACTGGCGACCAGCATCATCAGCCAGCTCTACGGCCGGCTGCAGCACGATGGCAAAGGCCACCTCGGAAACCATGCTCTTATCCAGGCGCTTGAACCCTTAGCCGCGGTACTTTCTTGAACTTGTCTGAATTAGTTCAACCGGTGCTTTCCTACAGCCGGAGCTGAGAGCGGCAGCCTTAGCCGCGCTCCCTGCGTTGAGAAGCAGACCTGCGCATCGTCGCGTCCTTGCTCGTGCACTACCCCCCCTCAAAAAAAGAATGCAAGGTATTCAAAATAAGCAACTTAGGTTCGGACCTGATCTCGCGAAGTGCAAAAAGCAAAACCCGGCACGATTGCCGGGTCGCTCTTCAACTCAAGTTTAGGAATATCAGCGCCGGCACGAGACGGAAGATGTCAACTCCCCCTGTAGGGGCTTTTGAGATACCGTCGAGCTGCGTCGGCCTGTGACTGATCGCCACCTCCGGCGCTGGCCAGTTGGTATTGCTCGACCGCCTTATCGCGCTCGTGGAGAAGATCGAACATCTGGCCGGCGTTAAGCTGGGCCCGGCGGCGGAGCCACTCGGTGCACTTAGGCTGAGCCGCCGCATTGAGATAGTTCTCAGCGGCGTCAGCGATCAGGTTCTGGCCGCGCTGTGTATCAGCAAGGCCGAAGTAGGCCATCTGGAGACGTGCATCGGTAAAGAAGCCTGGCTTGCTAGCGTCGTCGAGCACGCGCTTGTATGTGGCGATCGCCGTCGGCCCGTTACCCTTGTCTTTGGTTAGATTTGCTTCCTCCAACCGGAAGAGATAGTCGTGGGGAAACTCCTGGGCAAGTCCGTGTTGAACCCCGAGAGCCTCGGCGTAGCGGCCGTCGTGACGCAAGAAGAGCGAGAGAGCCGTCCGTGACTCGATGTTGCAGACCACTCCTTTAGCCGCGGCTTGGCGCAAGAAGTCGAGGCCCTTCTCCTTGTTGCCGGTCACGCCCGTGATTCCAACCATGATCCGGATGAAACGAGGAAGGCTGGCGACGGCAAATTGCTGGATACCGATTGCCATCTTCGCATCGGCATACTCAGGATCGATTCGCAGGGCCTGCTCGCTATCATTTCGCGATGCATACCCCTGTCGCGCAGCGGCGACCCAACTGTGGTCGGCCAGAGTAGTGAACGCGGCATGCATTCCGCGGGCGTAGCCACGAGCGAAGTAGGCATTCGCGTCGTTGGGATTATTGCGGATCTGCTGATCGCATAGGGCGATGGATGAATTGGTCAGTTGTTCGATGCGATCGCGGGTCTCCTTGGGGATGGAGATCTGGCGCTTTGAGAAGAGGAAGGAGTCGTGGGCGTAATAGGTGGTGTCCAGAAGATCCTGATGATAGAGTTCCCTAAATACAAGTGTCATCAGAATGTAGTTGCTGGCCATGGGATTCTGCGGATTGGCTCGCTGTACCGCTTCGAAATGCTGAAGGGCCGCGTCGTAGTCGAGGTTGTAAAAGCGCTCGTGGGCTGCGCGAATCTCTGGGCTAAGATTGATGGGATCCGTGTGGAGAGTCTGGTTTTGAGAATGACTGGCGAAAGAAGACTTACTAAGGCAGAAAAGCAACGCGCCGGCGAGGAGGAGAGTAGAAAATTTCCAATTCATCGTTTCACAACAACCACTTGACCCAGATGCAAAACGTCCTTGGAATGTTGGACGCTTCTCAACGTACACTATACCTCGTTGAAGTGGATGTTCAGGTGAACTGCGCCACTTGCCGGATCGAAGAGGAACCATGACGCGGCTCGAACTGCTCCAATTGCTGATAGGCCAGGCGCGAGCCAATGGTTTTGAATTTCGAAAGTGGTACGTGCGCCGACTCGGATTGCCCTGGACGAGTGCAGGCGATGCCCTGGAGATACTCGCAACCCAGCGGCGCTACTACGGGCTACTGTTCTCTCACGAGTTCGCCTCCACCTTCTGGAAGCCTGGCGAACTGATGACGTTTCAGGTGCCAACGCAGACATTCACGCGCCGGATGGCAGACGGCAGCATCGGCACGGTGCAGCGTAAGGCCTATACGCGGCGCAGCGCCCGTGAAGATGCATGGCGCTATCATCTCCGCGAGATGGCTCTGGCTGAGGAGCCGCTACGTTATATGCGGCGTTATCTGCGCGTGGAGGAAGATCTAACTGAAGAAGAACCGGCAAGTCTCGAGCCAGAAATCCTCGCAGATGAAGATTCTTAGATCTTGTAATCGCTGCGGATCGCCTGTATCTGTTTCAGGTGGTGTCGCCCATGAACCAGATGGAAGCGGCGCCACTGCTCGGTGCTGAGTGGTCCCAAGACACCATGGCTCGCAAATCGTAGCGAGCCAAAGCGTAAGTGTGCCTTCTCCAGGAATTGATCGGTACGAACCAGACGCCGGGCAGTTTCCTTTGCAAGCATAGTGCCTGACATGCAGGATGCTGCAGAAGATGGCGCCTCATGGGGGGCGACTATCGAGGGTGCTTCTCTCCCTGATGGAAAGAAGTTCATTTTCGTAACAACGAATTGCGCGCATCGCTGGGCGGCCGTTGGAACGGCTTGCGTGGGTTTGTCTTTGTCGAGCCGATTTGTAATGACGTCGTCCGTTGAGGAATATGAGAGGCAGAGATGCTGGATGATCTGCTGAATTGTCCATTTCTCTGGGGCGTTTGCGCGCCGGAGTTGTGTTTGCGCGGCGTCCAGGCCTGCAAGTGATCTGGAGATTTCGCTTTGAAGTTGCTCAAAGAGTGGATGCATCGTTTGAGGGATAACGGTAGCTCACAGATCGTTTGCGGCGTCTCTTATTTTTGAAGCTGATTAAGAGCCTTTTGGGCATCTTTGATCTTCAGGCCGTCGGGATCAAGCTTGAGATAGGTGTTGAATTCAGCGATAGCCTCGTCTCTCTTGTTTAGCTTCTGCGCAATGTGAGCCAGCGCGAAGTGAGTGTCCGGGTCGTTCGGCTGATATTTGACGGCATCTTTGGCTCGCAGATAGGCGGCACTCAAGCTACCGCTCTGCTCATAGAAGTTCGCGATCTTCAGGTCCTCTGTTGCCCGTTCCTCATCGGATTGCAGATTCTCTACTTTTGGAAGTTTTCTACGAGTCTCCGCCTTTGGATTGTCGCCTTTATCATTCCAGGGGTGGTCGTCTCCCGCTGTGGGCGCGGACGCGCCATCATCACTGGAACTGCTGCTTGAACTGCTACTGCTGGAGTTGGCTGGAGGAGAAGGCGCGTCACCCGGAAATGGGTGCTCAGATGCAGCCGATGGATGCGGGGCATCGGGACGCGGAGTGGTAGGCGCTGGCGCGTTTGGCGTGGAGGCTTTAGGCGCTGGGGTTTCGGGGTCACCCGGAAACGGGAACTGTTCGGCGGCAGTGGGCTGCTTCTTTTGCACAGTTGAGGGCGGGCATTGTTTGTCCGATGCTGATGCCGGCTGACACGGAGCAGGATCGGATGGCTTCGCCGCCGGAGTCTGAGCAGCGCACATCACCGAGAGGAAGCCGACGTGCAACAACGCGCCGCAGCGCTTAGGGATGGAGCGCCATCTTGCCATCGTTACTAAGCTTACTCGCATGATAGTTGGACGCCGCAAATCGTGAGTTTGTTACGCCGCAAATGCTGAGTTTGTTATAGTCAGTCCAGCAGTGATGCGGGGCGAAGTTGTTGATCATCTCTCTGCTCCTTTCACTGTCTAACATCTCTTTTGGATCTCTCCTCAACCCTTATGCTTCAAGGTCTTATCGTCCGCTCCTCCTCGATTCATGCAGCAGGCTGCTACACGATGCGCGCTATCAAGAAGAATTCACTGGTGGTCGAGTATGATGGGCCGCGATTCACAAAAGAAGTTGCGGATGAACGATATCATGATCGAAACCTCACCTATCTGTTCAGCATCGGCAGGAACCAAGTGATCGATGGCTTTGGAACTGCGATGTTTCTGAACCACTCCTGCAATCCGAACTGCGAGACTGAGGAGATCAAGGGACGAATCTGGATTAAGGCGATTCGTGATATCGCTCCGGGTGAGGAGTTGACCTACGAATACAACCTTCATGATAGCGATGATGAAGAAGCCGACTGCCACTGTGGCGCCGCCAAGTGCCGTGGAACGATGTTCAGCGAGGATGAGGTCAAGCGTCGCGAACGGCTGGCCCGCACGAAGGCGCCCTCGAAGAAATCCTGAGGCCGTCGGACGCTACAATAAACGAGGTGCGGCTTCAGGCCGGCTCTTGCTATGGGATATCAGGTTCTTGCACGGAAATACCGGCCTCAGCGTTTCGCTGATGTCGCAGGTCAGGATCATGTAACGATCACGCTGATGAATGCGTTGACGCAGGGGCGCATCGCGCATGGCTATATCTTCAGCGGACATCGCGGCATCGGAAAGACGACTATCGCGCGAATCCTGGCGATGGCGCTAAACTGCCACCGTGCCATCGGATCGGCGGAACGGCCGACGGCAGAGCCGTGCGAGGTCTGCGACAGCTGCGTTGAGATTCGTGCCGGCAATGCGGTCGACGTGATCGAGATCGACGCGGCGACGAATCGCGGCATTGACGAGATTCGTGAGCTGCGGGATGCGGCGCGATACAGGCCGGCTCGCGATAAGTACAAGATCTACATACTGGACGAGGCGCATCAGATCACGGATGCGGCCTTCAATGCCCTGCTCAAAACTCTGGAAGAGCCACCCGACCATATTGTCTTCATGATGGCGACGACTCAGCCGGAGGACATTCCGCAGACGGTGAGATCCAGATGCCAGCACTACTGCTTTCATGCCGTGAAGCTGGTTGACATTCTTGGCGAGCTGCGCGGGATTGCTGAGCGCGAAGGCGTCGAAGCGGATGAAGCTGCTTTGAGCTTGCTGGCTGAAGCTGGCGATGGTTCCATGCGCGATGCGCTCTCAATTATGGACCAGGCGATTGCGAGCGCGCCTGTCGAAGACGGGCGGCTAAGGCTGGATGCAATGCAGATTCGGGAATTGATGGGGACCGTCCCGAACGCCGTCTTCGAAAAGATTCTCGAGGCCGTGGATGCTAATCGCAGCGCGGAGGTGATGACGGTTGCGAATCAGCTGCTTGATGCGGGCAATAGTCCTGCTCAGTTGGCACGGCAGTTCGTACGCTATCTGCGTAATTGCGTCGTTGCCAAGGTGGCGCGAATTGGGGCAGACGGCACGGGGTTGGATGGATCTGCTGCGGAACTCCTGCAGATCTCGGCCGACGAACAGCGGCGAGCGGCACGCTCTGCAGCGCTTTTCACGGAAGAAGAGTTGGCTCGCTTCCTGAATGTCATGCTGCAGACCTTTGATGATCTTGGGTTTCGGCAGGAGCAACGGTTCCACTTTGAGCTTGGACTGCTGAAGCTGGTTCATCTGCGACGATTGTTGCCGGTGGAAGAAGTACTAAGTCAGCTTCCGGCGCATGGAGGTTCAGGACAGACAAAACAGCGGACAGTCGGGACTACTTCTTCTGCCGCATCTTCTGCACCGGTTCGAGCCAGTGCGGTACCTGTTGCCCCCACTGCCCCATCGAAGCCGGCATTCTCGCCCTTCGAAGCAGATCGTAGCCGGAAGCGATATGAAGAGCCGGTACACGCGGCTCCTAATCCTAAGATTGAGCCTTCGAGGCCAGTAGTGCCTTCCACGCCGGTTGTTCGCGAGCAGGTTGCTACCATCGACGTTGCAGCGGCGGCGGTAGAAGAAACGCCGCCTGTTACAACGGGTGACCCGAACGCTCCGGAATCGAGTGCGCCGGGCACTCCTGCAGGGCATTCTGCGGAGGAGCTTCAGCGCATCGCAACAGACGCGTTGATGAATGCTAAGAGTCAGGGTTCGGCGGCGGATGCTTTGAGCGACGCAGAGTGGAGTGTTGCAGACGGCGAGATTCGCGTGCAAACAGAGTTGTCAAAGACCATGCTTCCGATGGTGGTGAATCCGGAGGCGGACAAGATCGTTCGTACTGCGCTGCGCAACGCGGGCGCAGGGGCTTTGAGGCTGGTGCTGCTTCCGGGGAACGCTTCAGCCTCGGCGACGAAGAAGCCGAAGCCTGCGCGGACAGGCAGCGTTCAGGCGAAGGCGTTGGAGCATCCTGTGGTGCAGCAGGCGCAGAAGCTTTTTGATGCCGAGATCCGTAACGTGATCGATCTGCGGGACAACAACTAGCTAGAGTTCGCGGCGGCCTTCAAGGGCGCGAGTCATCGTCACTTCATCTGCGTACTCGATGTCGCTTCCGGCGGGGATGCCGGTTGCTATGCGTGTCACTTTCACCGCGGGGCTTGTTCGACGAATCTCCTCGGCGAGGTAGCGTGCTGTGGCTTCGCCTTCGGTTGTGGGCGAAGTTGCGAGGATGACTTCGTTTATCTCCGGCAATCTTGTCATCAAGTTGCTGATGCGGAGTTGCTCGGGACCTACTCCGCCAATTGGAGAGAGGGTTCCATGGAGGACATGGTAGACGCCGGCGTAACTTCGGGTCTTTTCGATGGCGGCGATGTTGGTTGGTTCTTCGACTACGCAGACCAGTCGCTGATCACGCACGGCGTTGGAGCAGAAGATGCATGGATCTACGTCAGTGAT
>Ga0126381_100007665_pt1 | contig 12030 bp, 19 predicted proteins | sample PanSoiMetPlot_28_FD_96465 | JGI IMG/M metagenome (GOLD analysis project Ga0126381, IMG submission 96465) | Tropical forest soil microbial communities from Panama - MetaG Plot_28 | ecosystem: Environmental > Terrestrial > Soil > Tropical forest > Bulk soil | place: Panama | collected 2016-02-17
AAATTGAGCGCCAGGTTGCCGTTTGCCGCCGGGTTGAGACCGACCTTGAGCGCCACCAGCCCTTGCGACTGGTCGGCGTCCGACCCGTTGTTTGTAATATAGGCGCCAGAGCCGCTGCCGAGGCCGTTGACGAGCTGAACAGCCGGGGGGCTACCCAGATAGGGCTGGCGCACAAAGGCCGCTGGCGGCCCCCGCAATGGCCTTAGCGGCGATGTCGCCAGCGCGACCATGAAATTGCTCATCAGGCCGCTGCCTCCATCATCACCGCCGGATTGGGCGAGCCGGAAAGCCGCCACAGCGCCACCATGATGATGACGATGGCGAGGATGATCAGCATCCCCCGGGTGAACCAGTTGCCCAATTGCGCGAACTGCGTCGTCGCCCATTGTTCGGCCGCCGTGATCGGCGCTGTCACCCATTTGGTGATGTCGCTGACCGTCGAGGGCTGCAGCCCGATATTCTCGTTGATCCCCGTCCCTGGCATGGCGCCGGCGAGGCCGCCGATGACGCCGGTGTTGAGCACCGAGCCGGCGGTTGCCGGCCCGCCCGAGGCGCCCAGCGCGGTATACTGCGCGCCGGTGCCGCCAAAGGCCGGACTACTCAGATTGAAGGCATCGGTCGGCGAATTGGTCGGTGCGCTCGGCGCAAAGGAGGACGGCGCGTTGATGGTGATCCCGGTGGATCCGCCGATCATCGCACCGCCGCTGGGAAGATATTGCGCATAGGCACCGGAATTGTAGGTTGACCACGGGCTGAAATTGCTGCCGCCCGAGAGAATGTAGGCCTGGTTGAACGAAGTCTGCGGATCGAGGGCATTTTGCGCCCCGCCAACCGTGGCGTCGTTGACCCCGTTGATCTGCATCAACCCATAGGAATTGTAGCCCTTGCCGCCGTCGTTGTAGGCGATGCTATTGGGATTGCCTGAACTTTCGGCCATGGCGATGGCCGCCGCGGTATTGGCGTTCTGCCCGGTAAACCCGGCGTTCTGCGCCAGCTGCACCAGTTGCGGATAGCTGTAAGTCGTCATTTCAAAGCCACCCTGTCTGGCTCTGGATCACTTGCAGCGCCTGCCCGGGCGTATAGCCTTGGGCGATCAGCTGGTTCGGGCTGGCGACCCCACCAGGACCGATTGAGACCTCGCCGATGCCCGGTAGGCCGGTGGTGGCGAAAGTGCCGCCGGTCAGCTGCAATTCGGGATTGATGACGTTGGAGTAAAGCGAGTTCAGGGTTTGTGCGTTGTAGCCGGCCTGCGCGGTTTGTGCCGCATAGCTTGCCGCCGTATTCGAGGCGGTAAGCGCGTCGTTGGAATTGTTGATCGCCACCCCCGTCTGTTGCTGTCCGAGGGTGGTGTACATAGTGGCCTGGGTCGCGGCGATCCCTTGCGCGGCCGTGGCCTGAATCTGGTCCTGGGCGGTTTGCGCGCCATAGGCGACGGTCGCCATTTGCAACTGTGTCCCGGCCGTTGTCTGCGCCGCCTCGGCGGCGTAATAGGCAGCCGCCAGGTTGTTGCCGCTGGATGAACTTGACGAGGACGAGGACGAGCCGAAGAACCCAAAGAGCCACAAAAGAATGAGGACGGCACCGAGACTGAGGCCGCCGACCAACCAGGGGTGCGCTTCCGCGTATTTGATAAAATTCTCCATATCGGGCTATCCCGTCGTCAGATAAGTGCCGCCGACATAGCTGGTGGCGATCAGCGCGTTGACGGTCTCGATTGGCACGCTGGGGTTGATGTTGAGCGAGGTCGGGATCGACTGCACGTCGAACCAGATGGCGGCGAACTGGTAGCGTGCGCCCGGCCCGGCGATCACCGGCAGCTTGTAGGGCGCGTAGACCCCGGCGCCAATTGGGTTGATTGGAATAATTCCAAACTTGGGGGCATGCGCCTCGGCGCCGCGCGAATAGGAACGGCTGGTATTGTACCAGGGCGCGCCTTGGGCGGTGGTGCCCGGTCCCTTAATCTGGCGCTGTTGCCAGAAGGTCATAGCCCCGCCGGTGCCGCGCATCAGCGCCGATTGCTGGGCGCCGCCGACCATGCCCGCCGGCCCGACATCGAGCCAATCCCATTGGTTGAGCGGCCCCGCCGGCAACATCGCCGCCGGGATGGGAGTTCCTTGGACCGTCGGCATTGGTATCAGCCCGAGCCGAACGAGCCGGTGAAGTCCTGGCCCGGATAAGACAAGTCAATCTGATATGTTGCGCCAGTAACCGGCGATTCGGCGACCCCGAGCGCGTTCGAGAAGGCGCTTCCGCTAGCCTGAATGACTTGCGGGGTCTGCGCCTTCTTGCTGACAACGACGCTGACCACGCCGAGGGCGACAATCGCCAGCGCGATGGTGGTGATCATTTCGGCAAAAGTGCTCATCCTGTTACTCCCCCGACCGTCTGGCCGGCCGAACCAAAGGTGTTGCTGCCGGAGACCGGCTGCACGGCGGCGCCGATGACGCTCGACAAGGCCGAGCCGGCGCCGGTCAAGACCTGGCTGGTATTGGCCTTTTGCGAAACGATGACGGCGACGATGGCGAGGCCGATGACCCCCGCGACAATCGAGATGATGCCCGGCCCGATGCTAGACATTTTAGACAGCGCTCCTTTCAGTCGCCCGCGCTGCGCGCCAATCGCATTTCGCTGCGCTCATACGATTCCTCCGAAACCGCCGAACCCGGCGGTAAAGCTGGCGAGGAAATTTCCGGGGTCGAACTCGCCGAATTGCGAGGCGTAAATCGGCGTCTGCGCCGCCGCGTTGATATTTTGGGTCACTTGGCTCGTGGAAATCGAGCCGGCGGAAGCCGTGCCGGTGGGCGCGAGCGCGGCCGGAACACTTGTCAAACTCGTCTGCGTGGCAGGCTGCACCGTGGTCCCGCTGGCGCTCGAAAGCGAGGTGAACCCGCCGATGATCGCCTGCCAGTTGGAAAGGAACAGCACCACCATGACCAGCGCCAGGAGCCAGCGGCTGATCGTTTGCATCCCCGGTATCCAGCCCAAGGCGCCGACCCCGACCACCGCCAGCGCCCATTTGAGAAAGGGCGGCACGTCCTGCTCCAATTCGCTGACAAGCGCCGCTTGGCTGTTGTTGAACGCGGCAATAATGATGACCGCGCCGATGAGGAGGAGGAGAAACGGCATTAGGGGATCGCCCCGACAAAAGGAGCTTGACCGGCCGGTGCGTTGGTGCCGGTGGGCAAACCAGCTGCCGGCGCAGTAGTGCTTGGCGTCGTCGTTGTTCCGCCGGGATAGCTTGCCGAGGGCGTGGGCTGGCCGCCTGACCCGAGCAGAATGCTCCAATAGGTGCCAAGCTTGTTATTGGCGAGCAGCCACAACACCCATGCCGCCAGCAAGGTGCCGACGACGATGGTTGCCTGCGAAAAGTGTGGCGGCTCGATCCCGAGCACCTTGGGCACGGCTCCTCCTAGGGAAGACCGACCGCCTGGCCCGGTGCCGGCCACATGCGGGCGACGACGTAGCCCAAGACGAAAACCACCGCGAGCATGAAATAGTGCCGTCCTTCCATGTTCTTTACTCCTGCGCCGAGAGCAAACCCGAGTAACCGAAACACGTCAGATTGCCTCGGCAGCGATCCGAACGTGGTAAATGATAAAGTTCCAAGCAATGATGGCGACGAGGATCACCCCCACCAGGATGAAGACTGATCCAGGCGCCATCGGCTGGGTGAAGGGTTCATTGACCCAATCCCAAAATTCCTGGATCGCGCCTTTGATGCCGGTGCCGATATTGCTCGCCAATGGGATCACCCCGTGTTGCCCGGTGCCGCTGCCGATCGCGATGCCGGCGGAACCCGCGACGCCCGCCGCCGATGTGGGGTCGGCGTTTTGCGTCGAGCCGGGCAACAAGCCCGACAAATCTGGGTTCCAGCCGCTCATCTCGTCCGCTCCGCTCGTGCGTTGGCCGGGGTTCCGTCAACCCTTTGCTCTGTCGATTGAGCGGGTACCCCGGCCATCGCTTCCCCCGCTCCTTAAAGCTATAATACAGTATCCAACATGTAACCGCGTTAAGCAGCCATAGGCAAAGAGCCACTCTGGTTGACTTGACCGATAATTCCGTAGGCTTCCCAGCCAAAAAGGATAGTAGCGGCTGAACCTAGGACAGAAGACGGATTGAAAATCACTTGCATATTTCCGTACGTATCAGTATTGATCGGCCGATGTCGGAAATCGAGATAGCGAGTACCGCGCGGGAAGTCCGCTCCCAAGATATCGCGCTCGCTGGTTACCGACATCATCCCGTCATAGCGCAAAATCTGAGTAAAGTTTGCGCTCGTCACCTGTAAATAATTCATGTCGGTGCCGTTAATGTTCAGCGTCCCGTTGTTGTCGTAGATCAAGGCCACGCTTTCGTAAGAACGCGCATTGACGAAAGCGAAGCCATTGTCCTGATTCACCACCGGCAAGCCGCTGGCAGTATTGTTGAGCAAATATGCAGTACCAATGTCGAGGGCCGGCAGAATAGGGGATGCAGTCTGCGGGTTCCTCGGCAGCTGGTCTAAATAGTTCTGGTTGCATTGTACGGTCACCGCTGAAAGAGAAGCCAGATCAGACCCGGCAGACTGATAGACTGCCAGTGTAGGATCAGCAGTACTACTGACAAACATCTGTGGATTGAGTGTAATTTGCACTTGCATTACTGCATTTGTCACATCCGCGAAAATAGCGCCGCGCAGATCGTGGTTGTTCTTCACAAAAGGCACTTCAAGGATAAAGCGAACCGGGGTATTGCCGTTGGCCGCGACGGTCGGCGGGGCGTACATCACCCGGTTATTTATTTGCCCGTAGCCGTTTGGCGTGTCCGAGGCGACGGCGGCGCAGAACACTCTTCTTCGCTTTACTGATGAGACAAGGTTGAGGTGCCAGCCTGTGGAGTTTATGCGCGTATTGTTGCCGAGATCGATAAAGGTCACGTTGGAAATCAGGTTGGCGAGACCCAAAGCGGTCAAGGTTTGGGTGGAGGTCGCGCCGGCGGTGATCGTCGCGGCAATTTCGACCACCAATCGCTTGACCAGGCCAACATTGCGCAGCTGAATAGTAATAACCGAACCAGGGCCAACACTGCTCGGGAGGATAGGGTTGAGTTGCTGCCACATATCGACTGCCGGGGGAAAGTACGTCTGACCCAAGGCGCCGCCGCGTAGGATGAGTTGCCGGACCATTGCATTCTGTTGCTGCGGTGACATTTGCATTTGCTGCGACTGCGCCATTTCTATCCCCTATTGCTTTGAGCGGTGAGGAGGGTCAAACAACATTCAACGTGCCGGTCGGCAGTTCCGACAGGGGTTTCTGGATCAGCATGAAAATCCCGTAACCGATGGCCAGCATCAGTATAACGATAATCCAATTATACGGATGGCGCAGCAGGTCGAGATTGATGAAGTCGTCGAGGCTCATCTAGAACCCCCCGCCGGCGGAAGTTGTGGCTCCGCCTTTGACGAATAGTTGCTTGACCACAACCAGTATTGCGTAGCCCCCAGCGGCCATCAGCATAATTGTGATCCAGTTGGGGAGATTCCAGCTAATTAGTGTCCGATCCATTTACTTCACCACGCTAAGTTGTGGTCGCCCGGTCGGCCGCGCCGTCCAGCGGAAGGGGTGGTAGGTCGTGGGTTGCGGTGCGGCGAGGCGCAATTCCTCCGCCACCTTGGAGGGTGGCGGCACCGGCCGCATGGTCAGAAGCCGGTTCGCCTCGACGTCGTACCAGCGCCACCAATGCGCCGGCAGCGGCTCGGCCAGGTCCGCGGGAATGAAACCCTCGGCGATCCGGTAATCGCGCTTGTCGGCGAGCCGGTACATGCAAAAGAAAAAGGCTTCGGAGAATACCGGCCGCGCTACCGAGACAGGTCGCTGCGTACAACTGATGACGGGTATCTTTTTCGAGCGTCCCTGTTGCAGGATCGCTTGCCAGGCGCCGCCCGAAGGCATCAGCGCCGCCTCATCTATATAGAGACCAAGATTGCCGCGCCGGAATACCCGCCACAGGAACTCTTCCAATGCCTCATCGTCATTGGGCAGCGGCGAAACCAGATAAAGCCCGTTTTTGCGCGGTGGTCGGGCCGAAAGCGCGATTTCCTCGACAGGCGGAAATCCGACCTGGTCGAAAACCGTTTCCGCCTTAAAATCGACAATCAGCCACGGCCGCTTGTCAAACCGCTGGTGCGCCAGCATCCACAAGCCACAGGTCGTTTTGCCCGAACCCGTCGCGCCGACAATCGTGGTGCGGCTGTTGCTGCCGGGAAAGCGAAAGCCGCTAACCATTGTCGGCCCTAAGGTCAGCGCGCTCCATAACAAAAACCGTATCAATATCATTCCAAAGCCAAGTCAAAATAGTCAGAGGATCAGTAGTTTTTTTCGATTGATCCTCAATTGTTGGCGGCTTTGCTTTGATTGATACTGGCATTGACGGAATGCCAAGCTCAGCCATTTTCAGAGAAAACGCCATTAATTCAGCGCGTTTAGGATTTTTGGCTGACCAGCGTTGCCATCGGCTTTCTGTCCAGCGTGGGAAGGGTTTCAATGGAGTTGTCCCTCCGAGGGGCCGTCCGGGTCATGTGGGAGGGGTGGCCCGAACGGTTCCGGCGGCTGTGGGGTACTGGCAGCGGCCGGCGGGGTCGCCCCCGGAGGGTTCTGATTAAACTGAAAGAACGGCACCACCTGGCCGCGTTGCGAGGCCTGAGATGCTCCCTGCGCCCCTCGCGCGTGCGTGCGCGTATATAAAAGGCGTGTGCCCTCGACAAAGCACACCATGCCGATGAGATTGGCGATGTCCACGGTCTTTTGCGCCGCGCGTAAATCGTAGTGCCGTGCCACGTTGTTGACCGCAGCCGCGTAAGCCTTGGCGTCGGCATCGTTCAAGAGCCAATGCGGACCGGCGAAATGCGCGAGGATCGCGTGCGCCCCCTGCAAGCAGGCAATCGTGGTGCTTAGATCCAGCGATGCGCGCGGCGCCGCTCCGGCTTTGCTGCTTCCGCCGGCGGATTTGCCGCTGCCGCCGCTGCTTCCGGCTCCGTTAGCAAATTTTCTTCGGGCGGTTCCGCCGTCGCTCTCGGCGGCTCCGGCTCCCGGCTCTCCTCCAGCCGCGACAGGATCGACCGAATATTCTCCTCGTGCGCGTCGAGCCTTGTATGTCTCTCGGCCTCGAGCGAGGTTAGCGAGTCTAATCGCTCGTTCGTCGTCGCTAAGGCTGCTCCAAGCAGTGCGGTTTCCCTGCGCCATTCCTCAACCTCGTCTTTGACTTCGCCGACTTCCTCGGCCGCCTGCAATTCGGCGTGAGCAGTGGTCTCCTGTGCCAGCGCCGCCGCTGCCGTAGCGGTCGCGACCGCCGCTGCGGCGGCTGCCGGTATGCCCTCGGCCGCAGGCTCGCCAGGCTCGATTTCAACCGAGACAGCTTCATCAGCCACCGGCTATCCCCCGCCGAGGAACGAAGCTGGCTCGACGAGCCTGGCGAGTTCCGAAAATGCGCGGCTCATCGCTGCGAGCTTGTTACGCATTTCCGCTACCTCCATGGTCACGAGGGCCAGCTGAAGCGGGATATCCTCCATTTCCAGCGGCTCGGTATTGTGGAGGTAAGGCGGAAGTAAGTCCGGACTGCACACGTAAGAGTTCCTCGATTTCGCACACGCGACGATGAGTATCGGCGATGTAGTACAAAAACAGCCGGGCGTGGTGCTGGACCTCGGGATCGTTCATCATTTGAAATAGCTGGCCGACCCCGCCGAAGAGACCGCCAAACATGCCGGAAGTGCTTTGCGCCATCACCCGGGACCCGATGAAAGTATGAGAGTGACGGGTGCTTGCTTCATATTCTGGCGCACTTTCATGGATGGGTCAGGGAACCGAATAGTAGACGTTGACGGCCAGCGACCCGGCGGCGAGCGTGGTTCCGCTCACCGTCAGCGAAAGGCCGTTTTGGAAGCGAATATGCAGGCCCGACAGGTTGATGTCCTGCGCCGCGTCGTTGACTCCACCAAACCACAATTGGTTGCCGGCGCCGTCAGAGAGCACCAGGGTCGCGGCGCCGGTGGTGCCGGTCGGCAACAGCACCTGGATCGAGATGGCGTTAATCGTGCCGCTGATGCCGGCAGGGACAATCTGCGTCGTGCCGGCGGCGGCGAGCGAGATTCCGGTGACCCCGACATGCTCCTGCTCGGCCGAGGGCTGGATCGCCACCGGTGGCGGCATCGAATTGAGGATCTGGCAAATGGTGATGTCGCCCAAAGTCGCCAGCGGCGAATTGACGTAAAACATCAAGGCGTTGGTGAAGACAGGATAAACCCCTTGATTAAAAGCAGGAACCGTAAGCACAAAACCGCTGTCAGGATAAATAAAATCCACGTCGCTGCCGCAGCGGGAATTATCCACACTGATGGCGACAATTTGCGAGAACGCGACGGGGGAGTTGCCGGATAGCTGGAATTGGACACAACTGACCCCCAATAGTCCAGGGGAACCCCAATCTATTTCGGCGTTGACAAAGCGGTCACCCTCGGGGGGCGCGCTGTTCCACAGGCCGCGCAACGGGAAGAGCGGCGCCTGGAACTGGACAAATTCGGGGATCGTCAGCGGCATGGCGATGCCGCCCGGCAAAACATGATTTTGCGAGTAATACTAAAGAGCAGACCTAGACGATCACGCGCGCGTGAGCCTACAACGTTCATGCCTCAGCCGCTTTCTCATACAAAGCGGTTGTTGCTAGACTCCCCTCGCGGTCGTTGCACTCGGTCGCGGGGGGAGCGACCTTAGGCTAAGGCGCTAGCTGGGCGAACGGACTCCCCCCTCAGCGATAGCCCAAATGTTCACGCTGTTTCGCGTATCTAGCGTTTTAGCATGGGTGCCATTCCCCGCGTCAATAGGGCGCGGAGGATTTTGCTTGCATTTGATATCTTTAAAATTACACGCAAGCTGTCACAAAACTGACAAAAAGAAACGGCCCCGTCATGGGCATTGACGGGGCCGCTCTTAAAGTTCAGCCTAGGTTCGCGTTTGAGTGTTTGCACCACCCAAAAGCCCCTGCCTAGGCGCAGGGAACCGTCAACCCACCAGCGGTCAACGATGACGAAACCCTACCAGCATTTCCGCAAATCGCAAGGCTCCGTTCGAGAACGTCGAGCCGCTTTTGCCATGCTTTCACCAGATATGGCCGGCATTCCGCCGGCGATAGCCGCCGCCGGCAAGCCCGCATCTTTCCTCTTTGGCACGGGGGGAGACGAGCGAGCCGGCGGCACTCTCACTAGGAGCAATCGGAAAATGACTACGAAAAGCACTGATTTGAAGCCCGAAATCGCCCAAGGGGCGGAGTTATCCACAGGCGATTCGGATAACACCGGGCCGCTCGGCCAGAAAATGGCCGTCAACCTGTCGCCCCGGCGCTTGCTCGGGGAGATGAACGACGAGGTCAAAAACCGCGTTGCCTACCATCCCGGCATACAGGAACTGTGCGGCAAGATGTGGGGGATCATCACCCACGGCGTGTCGCACCCCAACGGCAAAGACCCGACAAAGGACTCGATCCGCTGGACCGGCGAAATCGCCTTCGAGGACAAGCTCGGGCAGCTCGGCGAAACGTCGAGCGCCTATCTGCCGAACACCGTCGAAAAAGACCTGAAGGCGCAGGGTGTGCCGATCATCCGCGAGGGGGCCGGCGAGAAGCCGCCGTTCTTCGAGGCCTCGTTCTCGGTCGAGTTCTGGATCGCCGGCGTCGAGCGCAAGGTGTGGGAAATCGGCTACACCTATGAGTGCTGGAACCGCATGGGCCGCCGCCGCAACATCAACCGCCTCGCCCCGCCGGAGGTCCGCGCCAAGCTCCCGGCCGAGCCGGAAAGCGCGCGCCAGCTTCTGGGCTATGAGGTCGATAACGAAACCGGCGAGGTCACGGATATCGAGCAAGAGGCGGCGGAATGACCAACCAAGATCGCGACAAACGCCTCTCCCTTCACGCTTACGAGCAGATGGTAAGAAATGGCTGGATCGCCGACAGCGATACCAAGCAGCGTTGGGCTAATGTCGCAACCGCACTAACGGATGCTGAATACGACAAGCTCGCCGCTGAATGGGGTAAGAAGGCCGAATTGCTGTTTCAATTCATAATTGATCTTTGCGATCAAGATGAAACCGACAGCATAGGCGTTGCCCTCCATTTGCTCCCGCTCATTGCCGAGCATATGCGTGAGGCCGGTTGGTCAAAGATCGAGCTTCTACAGCTTATCGAGAGCTTGGAATGATCGACCTGGCCTATCTCGCCATAGGGTTCGCCGGCGGCCTGTGGGCCGGCTGGCGGCTCTGGCGGGTCACCTACATACGCTGACTTGAGGGCCGGCGGGGGAAACTCCGCCGGTTTTTCTCTTGGCGCGAACCCGACAAACCCACGCCCAGCGTGTCGCGAACTACCTAGCGAAGCATCCCGGTGCAACGCATGAGGCGGCGCGCGGCCATGGCGCTCACCTACGCCCCCCCGGCACAACCGAATACAGCGAGAAAAAGCGCAAGGCAGAGGAAAAGCGGATCGCCACCGGGTCCGGCCTCACCAAAACCCAGGAAAACGCGATCCGCCGCTGGTTCCGCGACCAGGCGGCCAAATTCAACGCCAAGGCCGAGGCCGCCGGCGACAGCGACCGGATTGACCCGGCCCACGCCCGCGCCATGGGCGACCTGGCCGTCGCCAACTTCTCTCATGCGACCTATGCCAAGTGGCTCGAACTGGTCGCGGCCGCGAGCGACGTGCAGACGACCAGCGAGTTTTTCACGACCTACGCCGCCATCCCCTATCGCGGGCAGTCGAACCGCGAGGCCTCGAATGAGGCATTCCAAGAGGCGATGATGGCGCAGCTGGGCATGACCATCGATCCCGCGCTCGATTTCTTCCTCGGCGGCCCCAGCCCCAAGGGGGCGAAAGGCACGCCGGGCGAGGGCGGTTCGAGGCGAACGCCGCGACAGCGGGCAACGAGGCGAGCTATTCAACGTGGCGCGGCGGGGAGGCCGCGCCGGGGTAGGAGAGCGGCGGCTTGACCTATTACGATGAAATCATCGCTGGGGCCGCTGCGAAGCGCGCCAGGCGCAGGGGATACAAAACGGCGCATGATCGCACGTCGCGGAAGAAAGCGCGCTCCACGGCCCTCTATCGCGCCCGTAGGCCACGCCGGTTCGATCTGCCGTGGGTCGGATTTGACGGGGAAGGGATCAACAGGGACGGCCGGCACGTTCTCGCGCTCTTGAGGCTGGGAAATGCCGTGCTTTTCGACCGGAACCGGCGGCTGCCGACCGCCGATTGCCTGGAGTTCATTCTCGACGCGCCAGCAAACGTCAATGTCGGCGGGTATTACATCAACTACGATGTCACGAAGATTCTGGCTGATCTGCCGGCGGCCCAGCTGGCCGAACTATTGGCAGAAGGAAAACCCTATAACCGCCGCTATGTCTACTGGCGCGACTACGCAATCGATTGGATGCCAAACCACTATTTCCGGGTTAGCCGCGTCAATCCAAAGACCTACAAGGTAATAACGCCGGCGACGCGAACCGTGTTCGAGATGGCGCACAACTTTTCGGGGCCGTTTGTCTTGACGCTCGAACAGTGGAGCATTGGCGAGAACCTCAAAAAGATGGCGCAAACCAAGGCTCTCCGGCGGAACTTTAAAACGATTACAGACAAGATATTCGATTACAACCGGCAGGAGGTCGAATACCTGGCGCAGCTGTTCGAGCGGTTCCGCGACCGGACCCGAGAAGCCGGGATCGATCCCAAGGCGTGGAATGGCCCTGGCAAGCTGGCGACGGCGCTGTTGACGCAACACCAGGTCATGCGCGGCGACGACGCTAAGGATAACGTGCCGGATGAACTGTGGGAAATCGCGGCGGATTTCCTCACAATCGGGGCAAGGCATGAGAATGCCTGGTATGGCCGCGCCCCCGAGGCATGGGTTTACGACTGCCGAGGCGCTTACGCGGCCTCGATGCTCGAACTGCCGTGCCTCGAACACGGGACGTGGGAACGGTTCGAGGGCCAGCCGCCGGCGTTTGTCGAGCTTTA
>Ga0126381_100007666_pt1 | contig 12029 bp, 8 predicted proteins | sample PanSoiMetPlot_28_FD_96465 | JGI IMG/M metagenome (GOLD analysis project Ga0126381, IMG submission 96465) | Tropical forest soil microbial communities from Panama - MetaG Plot_28 | ecosystem: Environmental > Terrestrial > Soil > Tropical forest > Bulk soil | place: Panama | collected 2016-02-17
ACCGGCAGCGTTACGATCACACCGCCTGATTCGGCCCAGGGCATCAAGTTCAAGCCGCCCGACCCCGTCGCTACAGCCGATTCAAGCGTCGCATTCAAGCTGAAGATCTCGGGGTCGGCGCCAACAGGACCCCAACGGCTCATGTTCATTGGCAGGAGCGACGACGGTCAGGTCTCCACTGCGACCATCACCCTGAATATCCAGTGATGACTCAACATCAAGCCCGCGTAGTCACGCGCCAGTAAGAGTTTGGGGAGTTTGGGGAGTTTGGGGAGTTTGGAGAGTTCGGGGATTTTGAGCGTATCGAGGCCTTGCAGACTTAGTTCCGGAGCGGGCCTTCGCAACCTGTGATTTCTACTAAGACTGGAGCTGAAACGGGGTCGGACCTCGCTTTCTAACCCGTCTCATAAGCTGTCCCAGCTTGAGGCCCGACCGGTATTCAGGTAAAGATATCTCACAGACTTGGCCCCAAAGTAGAGGAACTCAGGTTGCACCTAGGTACGTCCAAAGCACTTGTCGTCGCTATTAACGTTGCCGCGCTGGTGTGCGTCCTATGGGTTGCGGAAAGCAGGGCTGAACGGCTGCCGATCAAGACCTACACCACTGCCGATGGCCTGCCGCACGACCACATCAATCGGATCGTACAGGACTCTAAAGGCTTCATCTGGCTTTGCACCGGCGAAGGGCTGTCTCTGTTTGACGGTTACAAGTTCACCACTTACGGCACAGATCAGGGGCTTGCCGGCCTGCAGGTCACAGATTTCCTGGAAACACGAGACGGTACCTATTGGGCGGCGACCACCAGCGGACTGTGCCGCTTCATCACTGATGCTTTGCCGCGGGAGTCCACTAACCCGCGGGGCGACGCCCCGCTTCGGTTTATAGTCTACTATCCAGGTGAAAGCGCAAGGGCTAAGTCCATCAACTCGATCTATGAAGATCACCGGGGCGCGATCTGGTGTTGCACCGATGAGGGTCTCTATCGTGCTGATCGGATCAGTGGCAACACAGTTTTCTCTTTCGTAAGCATCATTGAGCCCGCCCGAACCGATGTGCCGCTGCGAATCGAAGCGGTTACCGAGGACCGGCAAGGTTCTTTGTGGATCATCGGCGCTTCTGGACTCTACAGGATGCCTCCAGACGGAACAGTAGAGCGGTACACATCCGATGAAGGATTGCCCGAAGGATTCTCTCAGCAGTTGCTCGAAGGCCGGGACGGCCGGATCTGGGTGACGTCACTGTTCGGACTCTACCAGCTTGTTCCTGATCCCAAACCCCATCGGTCAATAGTGGCTCGCCACTACACCGTCAAGGAGGGGCTGGAGAGCAACGCTGCTCTTTCTTTATGCCAAACAAGGGATGGAACCTTGTGGATTAGCACCACCAGCGGCCTGAGCGCCATATATTCCGGACCCGGTGGACTAGGCGACACGGTCCGCACCTACCTGGGAGCAAACGGCCTGATAAGTTCGTTGATTACCAGCATCTATGAAGACCGCGATCGCAATCTCTGGTTGGGCACCGACTCGGGGGGTCTAATGAGGCTGGCCGCCACCGGCTTTGTTACGTACGACGAGCGCGACCTACCGGGACGGCCCCGAGTCGCGTCGGTTTTTGAAGATCGTGCTGGTGAGCTGTGCGTTATTAATGCTAATGGCTTCATCAGCAAGTTCGACGGTCGCACATTCCATGCGGTTCGTCTTTCCCTGCCAAAAGGCATCACCTATTGGGGTTGGGGCTGGTACCAGACCATGTGTCAGGACAGCGGCGGCGAGTGGTGGATGAGCACGGGCGAGGGTCTGATCCGCTACCCAAAACTCGGGAGCCTCGATCACCTAGCCAGCGTTCGGCCCAAAGCCGTCTACAAAATGCGTGATGGGTTGCCCACAAATGAAATATTCCGCATCTTTGAAGACTCGCGACGGGACATGTGGATAAGCACGCTGGGTGATCCAAAAGGTGTGTTAACGAGATGGGACCGCGCTACCCAGACCTTCCAACGATACTCTAAGGCCGATGGAATACCGGATTCAGCTCCCACCGCTTTCGGAGAGGACTCCGTCGGCAATGTCTGGATTGGCTTGTACAGTGGCGGGCTCCTCCGCTACCGGGCCGGCCGATTCACTCCATTCACGAGCTCCGATGGAGTGCCCGCCGGAATGATCCGCTGCCTTTATTTCGATCACGCAGGCCGGCTCTGGGTCGCGACCGCGAAGGGAGGCGTCGCCCGAGTAGATCAGCCCACCGCGGAACGCCCTACCTTTTTCAGCTATACGGCCGCCGATGGCCTGTCGAGCAATCAGGCCAACTGCGTGGCTGAAGATCAATGGGGAAATATCTATGTCGGGACAGGCCGCGGCCTCGATAAGCTCAACCCGGCCACGGGCTACATTGGCCACTACACGACCGCAGATGGGTTAGCTAACAGCTTTGTCAACGTGAGCCTCCGTGGAAAGGACGGCTCGCTATGGTTCGGGACGCTCCAGGGCCTCTCCCGCCTGATACCTGAGCCCGACCGGCCTGCCACACAGCCCAACATCTTACTAACAGCTCTGCGCATTGCTAGTATTCCGTATCCCATTTCTGAACTAGGGGCAACCAATATTACGTGTTCCGAACTTGGCGCCGGCCAGAACAATGTCCAGGTGGAGTTCACCGGCCTCAGCCTCGCCCCCGGTGAGTCGCTACGCTACCAATACAAGCTGGATGGCGCATCTTCGGAGTGGAGCGCTCCAACCGATCAGCGTGTCGTCAGCTATCCGAACCTTGCGCCTGGAGCCTATCGCTTTTCTGTGCGCGCCATTGGCTCAAGCGGTACAATGAGCGAAATGCCGGCTGAGCTGAGTTTTACGATCGCTCCGCCTATTTGGCGGCGTTGGTGGTTCATATCGATGACTGCCACTCTTGTGATGCTCGCTGCCTATGCGCTATATCGCTATCGGGTCGGGCGCCTCCTGGAGATTGAGCGGGTCAGAACAAGAATTGCTTCTGATTTGCACGATGATATCGGCGCAAACCTCACGCGCATCGGCATCCTGAGCGAAGTCGCCCACAGCCAATTGCGAGCCAAAGAACCAGGTGCCAGTTCTCCGCTCGGTTCTATCGCTGAAATATCTCGCGAGTGCGTAGCGTCCATGGGCGACATAGTGTGGGCGATTGATCCGGCCTGCGATTATTTGATCGACCTGGTGCAGCGCATGCGACGGTTTGCCGGCGAGGTATTCTCAAACGGCAAGATCGACTTCCAGCTTCGAGCTCCCTCGGGCGAGCAGGACCTGGCGCTCGGCCCGGACCTCCGCAGGGACGTATTCCTGATTTTCAAGGAAGCCGCGAGTAACGCCGCCCGCCACGCGCGGTGCTCGTACGTCGATATTGAATTGACGCTTGAAGGCTCGCGCCTCGTGTTAAAGATCACCGACAATGGAAGCGGATTCGACACGTGCGGCGCCAGCGAGGGCCACGGACTGGCCAGCATGAAACGACGCGCTGCCGATCTTGGCGGTGATCTGCGGTTGGTTTCCACCCAGGGCGAAGGTACCCAGGTCATCTTGATAGTGCCACGCAAGACGCGCTAATTGGGGTCAGGTTCCGCCAGCCGCTGGGCCTCGCACCCGCATGGGTACCTGACTGAACAGACAGGTGACGGCGATCCGAATAGATTGTAAACTCTCAGCCAGGGCTGGAAACACCGAGAAAGGAACCGCGAAGGGGCGTGTCCTCCGACGAAAGCGTTATAAAGGTCGCAATTGTTGAAGACCTCCGCGATGTTCGGGAAGGCCTTGCCGTCTTGATAAACGGCTCCGCAGGTTTCCGATGTGTGGCTACCTTTCGCACCATGGAAGAAGCGCTCCACCGCATCGGCGACGACCTTCCGAGCGTGGTGCTGACCGATATCGGCCTGCCCGGCATGAGCGGCATCGAAGGCATCGGGATACTCAAACAGCGGTACCCGGAGCTGCTGATCGTCGCGCTGACGATTTACGATGATGAGAAGGGCATATTTCAAGCCTTGTGCGCGGGCGCCTCGGGTTACCTCTTGAAGAATATGGCTCCGGCGCGCTTGCTGGAAAGCCTCAAGGAAGTCGCCACCGGTGGCGCACCCATGTCACCGGAGGTCGCCCGCCAGGTTGTAAGGCTTTTCAGGGAGTTTCACCCGCCCGAACGAGCCGAGTACCGCCTGACTTCGCAGGAGACCCAACTGCTGAAGCTCCTGGTCGACGGCCATACTTATAAGACGGCCGCCGCCGAGCTTGGGATCACCGTCCGAACCGTAGCTTTCCATTTGCAGAATGTTTATCAGAAACTACAGGTTCACTCCAAGTCCGAGGCAGTGGCCAAAGCCCTTCGCAATAAGCTCGTCTGACACCATTCCTTAAAAAACTTCCTCTCGCGCGCATATCCAGCCTGTATGAATATCCAGTTACATGCGCTCGTCGATCCACCTATCATCTCCCTGTAGTTCGCCGGGAAGAAACGGCCCCTGACCCTATCAAACCCCAGGTTGAAGCCCGGGCTGACTTAGGCGAACCGCCTGCTGGGCGGTCGCACCGAAGGGGTGCGGGCGCGGGATCGCTAACTCTACAGGCCACCCGGCCACGCTGTCAGCCAACAGTTCTGACTGGCGGCCGCCATACTGGATATGAAAGATCGAACAGACAAAGACGTTGTCACTACAACTCTTGTATCGATGCCTTATTCAGTCGCTTTGGCCTGGCGGCCGCCAGTCGGATATCAGCGAGAGTAATCCGCGCACCTGCAAACACCGTCGGCTCCGTGCAAACGGCGCCTCAAATAGTTTGAAACATAAGGAGACTTTAAATGGCATTTCGCAACACCACGTCGACCCGATTTACTGCGATAATTCATTCCGGCAATACGACAGGAACTGATTTCAAGCACAGCACTCATACCAGATACTCCGCTTTATGCGGGCGACTGCTGGTCCTGACACTGGCTGCTACCCTTTACGCCTGTGGCGGCGCGCCGGGCGCGCCAAAGGACGACGGCCCTGTAAAAGCCGCGGGCTCTTCCGCGTCTAAACCGATTTCATCCAATCCCTGGGGAAGCTTCAAGGCCGGCTCCTTCGTGAAGACAAAAACCACAGTGTCCGCTCAGATAATGGGCAGAGCCACCGACACATCGACCGAAACTACTACGACGCTGGCCGAGCTAACCGCTGATAAGGCAGTGCTCGACATCGAAACGACTGTTATGGGAACCACCACAAAAACGCGCACTGAAGTCCCGCTTGCCGGCGCCGGCCAAACCGGGCCCGGAGCCACGCCTCAAGGCCAGGTCCAAAACTCCACGACTGGGACGGACAATGTCGTCGTTGCTGGTAAGAGTCTCAACTGCAAGACCGCTGAATTCGAAACTGACGCCGCAGGCAGCAAGGTAAAGACGAAAACTTGGACCTCGGACCAGATACCCGGCTTCCTGGTCAAGAGCGTCAGCACATCCAGCGGCGCAATGACCAGCACAACAACCATGGAGGCCGTTGATTTCAAGGCTAACTAACCATAGCCCGTCAACCGCTACCGTGGGCAACTGGAGAACCAAAGACTCCCACCGACCTTCAGCGGTGTGCATCATGGTAACCGTCTTTGCGTTTTGAACACTCTGTACTGATGTAATGACACGGCGAGCCGGGGCTTCTGCGTCCTTCGGTCACCACGGCCGGAGGGCGGCTCCGGCTCGCTCAGAGACGGGATGTACAAACCGATCACGATCTTCCAGACGACTCCCCATTCGACCTCCGTGTGCCCATGGGCTCAAGGCACAACAGCGCTACCCGCATGGGTGGTGACTCGCCGGGCTAGGTATAGTAAAAGTGTGCTTGCCCGGCCCCATACCGGCTCCGAGGCAATTCTCGCGTGAGGTAGATCCGAATGACGACACGCAGTGTGATATTCATATTAGTAGGTAGCGGGATTGTTTCTCTCTTACCATTCATAGGGTCCGCAGAAAACGGACCCATCGCTCCGTCTCGAGCAGATAGTCCAACTTTACAATCCTCGCCCGGCTTGCCTGCCGGAGCAGAAGCCGTAGTGAACCGCTTCATAAAGAGCCAGGAGGGCAGGGCCCGCGGTACTGAGTATACCGAGGGCCGCAAGATCGTCACTGGCGATCTCGATCGTGATGGAACTCCCGACATAGCCGTGCTGTATACGCTTGAAGGAGCCCACGGAAATGCCTACGACCAATTCCTTGCCGTTTTTCTCAGTATAAATGGAAAGTACGTAAATAAGGCGCAGCGACGTGTCGGTGGCAGGTTTGAAAGGAACATGGATTTGAAATCGATCGAAAACGGAAAAGTATTGTTCGATACGTTGGAGTACCTGCCAAGGGACCCCAGTTGCTGTCCTAGCAAGAAGGGTTCTACTCAATTCACACTCTCCGGAGGGAAACTCATCGAAGTCAAACCGTCCGGCAAATGAGCCTGCCCTTACGACGCGCTCTCTTGCTTCGGGCCGCTGGCGGCGGACTCCTGCCTGTCATTCTTTCGGTCGCACGATACCTTACTTGCAGGTGGTCCGTACAGTCTGGCAGACTTTCCGGATCGTCGACAACGACCGTCCGCGCTCCGGACGTGCAAATGACCTGGCCTGATCCTACATGGAGGTAGGTACCATGACGATACGAAATGTAATGTTCGGATTAGTATGCGGCGGGCTTGCTTCACTCTTGCCGTTCTTAGCGCTCGCCGGAAATTCTTTGCCCTCTGCATCGGCCGTCGAACGGCACCGACAGCAAGGACATACCGGCGTGAACCAGAACTGGGGGCAAGCCACATTTCATGGGCTCGTCGTCGGAAAATCGACCAGCGCAGATGTCATACGCGAGTTCGGCAAACCGAAATGGAAAGGCGGAGTCCAGGAACTCGTCGTACCCTCTGACAGGGACGGCGAACTACAGTACCAGTATTCGGCGCCGTCCGACATAAAAGGCGACGTCTATGTCTACTTTCGGAGACGCACGGGAGTGGTCAGCGCCATCCTCTTCTACCCCAAGAGTATGAGCCGCGCGGACGCGATAGCTCAGTTTGGCTCCGACTTTGAGGAATCGAATGAAAAGCTTGGGCCTTGCCCGACCGCTCAGGAAAGAAAAGCTGTCGAGCAATTACACATCGACTATGGTGTGCTTCTGGTTTATCGGAAGCTCGGCCTGTACGTCGACATTAAAAAGGACGGCAGCGCCTTCTTGATTTCCTATGTCAGAAGTTGTCGCTAGGCGTCGAGACTCATTAAAAAACAAACCGGCCGGCTGTTTCACCGTCGACACGCAGGAGTCGAGCATCAGGCAGCCGGTTCGCCGGAGGTCTTGGACACATGGAAGCCCGACTTCGATTGCTATGCATCATCGTGACAATTGGTTGCTTCACATTCGGCCTGCCTCTCTATGGTGTCGGGCTCTCCTCTCCTGCCCAGCCTTTTTTATGGGGAAAACTTCAAGATCGAACATTGGGCTGCACCAAAGAAGCCCTCACTGCACTCAAATCAATCCCTAAACTGAACTACAGGTGCGGCGAGGAGCAACAAGACGAGATCAAGGACAGTTCCAGGCGACGGGCCGCTCTTAGGGCTTACCTGACCAAACTTGAATCGGCAGCGACAGCGCTCTGGTGGGCGGCTCCGATTGATGATCTGAACGCCTGTGCGGTTACTCATGAAGCTCGCCCATTAACCGACAGTGAGCACAGCGAGTTCGACTCCTCCAATGAAGTCAGCGGCGATCAGTCAGTCCGTTTCCTGGTGGTTCCAGATCCCTGTGTCAAGTACAGCTACATCACGCGCAATGGCTTTGTGCTGGTGAGAGCCGGCGGCCGAGTTTACGCGACGCAGGTTGTAGACGCTTTCTACACCAGATTCGATCCTGGAGTCGAGATGCAACTGGCCCGCCAGGAAGGCGAGACGCTGGTCATCGTCGAGACATCGTCAGAACCGACGCCAACCACTCTGTTCGGCGATTCAATCGGAGGGATTGGTGAGAACACTCTCTCAGTTTACGCGATTGACCCCGGTACACATCGCGCGGTTCCAAGAAACCTGTTCAGGGACAAGGGTAAACTCACGAACGTGTTTAAGTTTGAGGGGTACCTGCTCAGCGACGAAGAACTGAGTAAGCAATGGCACGCCCCTGAACTGGTCCACAATGGCATGCTCTCGCCGCGATTTAAGATCTACTCACTCGCCGACAGCGGGGACGAGGCTAATCCTCGCCCCAGATTTGTCGTAGAGACTTACGTTTGGAATGGCCAGTACTACGCCGTGCAGGCGAAACGGCCTCGTTCTCCAGTTCGTCGCTAAGCAGCCCTGCCGAGCTATCGGTCTTTCCAGTCATCAGCCGAAACGGTAACCTTGGTGGAATAGTCCTTCCCGTCGACCGATAGCTTCACCATATACGTTCCAGGGTCAAGAGCAGGTCCTTGGAAGAAGCCGAACCGGCCTCCCCCACCTCCACCTCCGCCTTGACCGCCACCGCCCCCTCCACCACCACCGCCTGCACCGCCACCCGGTCCGCCAGCACCACCGCCGGGGAACCCTTGAAAGCCTGCAGGCCGAGGCGGCGCCTCACCGCGCAGATCCCATTCGACTCGATTGAGCCCTGTCTCTTTAGTGCCGGTCAGAGTTCTAAGGACCTTGCCGGTCACATCGGAAATCGTGACCTTCACGTCGCCAGACGGCACTGACTTCAAGTAGTAACTGATGGCCGTTCCCGCCGGAGCGTTATCAGCGATGAAATTCCTGGCCCCGCCTGAGTAGCGGCCCAGCGTTGCATCCCTGAGCCACTGTGTCCCCGGCCTGACATCAAAAAGGTGCGCGGCTTCATCGACAACACTGTCGCTGAGCTGCTGCAGCGGAGTTATGTCGTCCAGTATATACATGCTGCGGCCGTGAGTTGCGACGATCAGATCATTGTCGCGAGGGTGGATCAGCAGATCGTCGATCCGCACCGTCGGCAGGCCCGTCGAAAATCGCTTCCATTCGGCCCCTCCATTCAGAGAGCAGTACAGACCGAACTCGGTGCCCGCAAACAGCAGGTTCTTATTCTTTAGGTCCTCACGAATGACATTCACGTTGCCAACAGGCAGGTTAGCGACGATAGATTTCCACGTCGCACCGTAGTCGCGGGTGATATAGGAATATGGCTTCCAGTCATCAGCCCGATGTCCATCAATCGTCACATAACAGGTCCCGGCGTCAAAGTGCGACGGCTCGACCCGTGAGACCTGATATGTATCACCGCCGAGACCCGGGATATTCTTGGCAACGTTGGTCCAGTTGGCGCCGCCATCCCGGCTCAACTGCACGTTGCCGTCGTCAGTCCCCACCCACAGAACGCCCGGCAGCACCGAAGATTCGGCGATCGTGATTATGTTGCCATAGTTGCCGGTACCGTCGTGCTTTGAGGCCATGGGTTTATCGCCCGCCGTCCCCATTATCGGCAGCTTCGATCGGTCGATCTGTTTGGTCAGATCAGGGCTTGCTGTCCACGTATCACCGCGATCAACAGATTTGAATAGCTTGTTAGCCCCACAGTACAGCGTTCTCGGATTGTGTGGTGACAGTACGACGGGTGTGTCCCAGTTGAAGCGGTACTGCTCGCCCTTTGGCGGCTCGGGCACGATATTAGACGTCGCAGGAGCGCCGAACCCGCCAAATCCTCCCTGGAAACCGCCTCCCTGCCCAGTTGGCTGATCAGCAGCAGCCTGCTGCTGCCGCGCGCGTCGCCCTCCTCCCTGCCGTTGACCGCCGCCACCCTGGCCGCCTTCCTGACCGGATTGGTTCGATTGTTGATTTGAGGCACCAGGAGCCAGTTGCGCCGTCGGAGCTGCAGTACCCCCCGCGGGCGGATCATCGGGCTGCTCAGACCCGGCGGCGGGCGCAGGTCGAGGCTCGCGGGGCCGCGCCGCCGCCCTGGGCCTTATGTTCACGCTTCGACCAGTCTTCAAATCCAGGCGCGTGAGGGCTCCATTTTGCGATTCCGCGTACACGGTGTTGTAGTCCGTCGGGTCCACCTGGACATAGAAGCCGTCGCCACCGCCGACCCGGAACCATTCGGAGTTGGTGATTCCCTGCCCTCGCACCGAGCTCGGCCCGCCCCAGCTTCCATTGTCCTGAAGGCCTCCATAGACGTAGTACGGCTTTCGCATGTCGGCTGCCACAGCGTAAAATTGCCCGACCGGAATCGTGTTGTTGTAGTCCCACGTAGCGCCCTGGTCGTAGCTGAGGTCGATTCCGCCGTCATTGCCAATGATCACGTGGTTGTCGTTTACGGGATCAAGCCATATCGCGTGGTGATCGCTGTGGGCGATGCCCGGGACAACCGCAAAGGTCTTGCCGCCATCGGTCGATTTGAAGAATGGTGCACCCCCTGTATAAACGATTTGATCGTTCTTGGGGTCGACTCTGATCTGGCTGTAATAAACCGGGCGATTGTTATTGTTGCTGACCAACTGCCACGTTTTGCCTTTATCGTCCGAGCGCCACACGCCGCTTCGTTTCGGATCGGGCGGCCTGTTGGCTTGTTGTCCTTGTTGCCCTTGCTGGCCCGGCTGTCCTTGCGGGCCTTGTTGAGGCTGTTGACCGGCTTGAGGCTGCTGACCGGGCTGGCTTGCCTGTCCGGCCTGCCCGGGCTGCCCGGGAGTCCCGGTCTGCTCCTCGCCGCCGCCGGTGCCCGCACTGGTTCCTACTTCTATCTGGGCATAGATAACGTTGGGGTTGGAGCGAGCCACGTCCAGACCTATCCGGCCGAGCATCACTTCTGGAAGCCCCGAGCCACTCAGCTTTGTCCAGTTCTTTCCAGCATCGGTAGTCTTCCAGATCCCGGTTCCAGGACCACCCCCATCAAATCCCCACGCCGTTCGCCTTCTCTGGTAGGAAGCGGCATACAGCGTCTTGCTGTCCGAAGGATCAATCACCAGATCGGTAAATCCCGTGTCCTGGTCGATGAATTTCACATTGTTCCACGATTTCCCGCCGTCGGTAGTCTTGAAGATGCCGCGCTCCCGGTTCGGCCCAAACAGGTGGCCCAGCGCCGCCACGTAGACCGTATTGGGATTCCGTTGGTCAATAACGACCCGCGCGATCGTCTGAGTTTCTCGCAGCCCCATACTGGCGAAGGTCTTTCCGCCATCGGTCGACTTATATATGCCGTCGCCCGCAGTCGAGCTTTGCCGGTTATTGGCCTCTCCCGTTCCAACCCAGACGACGTTGGGATCCTGTTGGCAAATGTCAATGTCGCCGATAGACGAAGCAGTATAGCTCTCGAATATTGGCTCCCAGGTGGTTCCATTGTTTATGGTCTTCCAAACACCGCCCGTCGCCAACCCAACGTAGATGATATAGGGATTGCTCTCCACGGCGACAATATCATCTACGCGCCCCCCCATGCTTGCCGGCCCGATTGGCCTGAACCGAAATCGCTTTAGTATCGGATCGTCCGACTGATTGACCGCTGGGCGCTGGGGCGGCCTCTGTGGCGGCCCTTGTGCCAGAACCAGCAGGTTCGAGAGAAGGCCGGCGAAAAGCACCAGCACGGCCAGGCGACGAAGGCGAGTCGATTTAGGGGTCATGTAAGGAATCCTTTCCTGGGGTCTCCCCCTGTTTCATGTGGCTTTTCTGCTGTTTCGGAACAAACCTTGATCTGGGTGGAAGCTACCTTACCAGAGGTAATTACGAAAATAAAGCCCACCCGGTCACGATAAAATCAACCGGCAAGCTCCCTTAGGCTCCCCTTCCACTAATGACGGGAATCAAGCTTTTAAGTCATTGAACAGCGGCTCCGCTGGGGTATAATGCTGAATCGACAGGCTAAACTCCCACTGCTGAACGATGCAGGGTCCGCCTTTCAGGTTTTATAAGATCGGGTTCTACAAGATCGGCTTTTATTAGAAAAGATCGAGCGTTGTCGAATGAGACCCTTGCCGCTTTGCCTCACTCTTGCCTTTCTATTTGCCGTCAGTTATCCCGGGAACGCGTCCGGTCAATACTACTTTGATTCGTGGACTACTGAGAACGGCCTGCCTC
>Ga0126381_100007667_pt1 | contig 12029 bp, 11 predicted proteins | sample PanSoiMetPlot_28_FD_96465 | JGI IMG/M metagenome (GOLD analysis project Ga0126381, IMG submission 96465) | Tropical forest soil microbial communities from Panama - MetaG Plot_28 | ecosystem: Environmental > Terrestrial > Soil > Tropical forest > Bulk soil | place: Panama | collected 2016-02-17
CCACCGATGCTCGCAAGTTTTGCGGCGAGTTGGGTCAAGGCGAATTGGAAATTCAATCCGACCGCCAATGGGACTTATGTCCTGCCAGTTACATTTGTGCTGCATTGAATGCTAGAGAAAATCTGAACGGACTGAACTCTATGCCCTGAAGCCGGTGACCACGCTCGACGCCGATTGCAGGCCGAGCGGCGAGCTGAATGAACTAATCCAAGCCCAAGCGGGTAAGAGCAAATTCTCGTAAATAGCTGCGCGGTTGGTCTCGGAGACGCCGAAATGCGTCGAGGCGTTCTGCTTCAGAACCGACCAAATCCGCCGGATCTTTAAAGTTATGATGTACCTTCTGCGCGTTACCAAAGAACGCCGGGCAAGATTCGCGAGCATTGTCGCAGACAGTGATGACGTAATCGAAAGATTCTCCGCTAAACTCACCCACGTGCTTTGATCGATTCTTACTTATATTAATTCCCAATTTGCGCATTACCGGCACTGCTTCTGGTCGGACCAAACCGGGGTGGGTGCTCGCGCTTTCAACCTCGAAAAGCTCGCCAGCCTCATGTCTTAAAAGACCTTCAGCCATCTGGCTTCGGACAGAGTTACCGGTGCAGGGGATCAAAACTCGCTTCTTCTCGCACATTGCCGAAGTCAGGTCGCGTTTTTAGACGGTGTTTTGGGAAGCAAAGTTACCGCACAACCGTTCGCTCAAGCCGCTCACCCGCCAAATAGTCAAGGCTGCAAGGTCCCAATCGCGTTGGCCAGTTCGAGGATCGCCACCGCAATCAACACGTTCAAGAATATTACGTAGTTGTTTATACTTCATCATCCTAGGCTATTACGAGCCGCAAAAGATGTTGAGACGGCATGGAGCTACACCAGTGTTGGCGAACGGGTTTTACATGTTGGCCGAAAAGAAACCTTCCGAGCAATGTTGGGCATTGAACCGCTTGCCACGCTCTGTTGCACGGCGAGCAGATTTTGGCCGCAGCTAAGGCTCGCTACGCCCGCAAAAAATTATTGCGAAACTGTTGCAAACCTGTGCTTTCCCTAGGGAAAAGTCAGTCCCTTGGGGACTGAAAAATCGGAGGTATATTCCAAGTCTCACGACGAACCTCAGCAAGGACCAGCCAACAGCTCTTCATTGGTCCAATGGGTGTTGCGATCACTCCCGATGGCGAAAATCTCTATCGTGGGCAATACAATCGCAGTTGTGGATCCAGAAACATTAATGGTTCGGAGCTGGATAGGCGTTGGCTCCGGGCTTCTATTTATTCCTGTGCGTGCAGCGGGAGGTCAAGCGCCTCTCCAAGCTCGCCCGCGATTCCGAGTCCGGGCTGTCAAAGCTACTTAGAAGCCAACGCTATACCGTCAGATTTTTCGATCCTTTGATACACGGCCAAGCTTTCTGCCAGGCTATCCAGGCGGAGTCAATTGATCCAAAAGGCCGAGTTGTCCATCGGCTCCGCATATATGTTTTTTCGAACATATATGGATGTTTACGAACGTCTCCACCAAAGCGAACAAAGCCGGCGCCTAGCTTGGCAGGTTCTACAGGAAATCCGGCAGGTATTAGAGATCCTCGGCGACCAGCGGATACCCTACGAAGGCGAAAAGAAGCGGTTCCGGGCTGAGGGTGATTTCCTGGTCCGCGCGCTGGTGGATCTCGCTGTGCAGTGTCGGTCCCAAATCGGCTGTCTGGAAAGTGAATTTGCCGAACTCGAGAAGCTTGGCGGCGAACACGATCTGCCGCGAGATGTTCTTCAAGCAATGCACCACGTAGCCCACCGGCAACAAACCCCAGGACTTAGCGATGCCCAATTGCGCGCGCGCCTGAATCAGCTGCAGGAGTTGTACATCTTGCCGGAACACAGGATCCAACCGGATCTAGACTCTGATGGCGAAACAGAATCCTCCGGTTAAGCTTATGGCGTCACGGTCGCTCTTCGATCCCACAACTAACATTGCCAAATGCTAATGTTGCTTGTCTTGCTGTCCCGCTTTTCCGTTCTGTAGCCTTTGCTAAAGGCGTAGGAAGTTGGAAGCTCATATAAGCGGGCGGTACGCGTCGGAAGCATGTCTGGGCTGACGCGTGCTGTTTTTCCGCTGCATCCAGTAGGCCTAGTCGCGTCGAACACTTTTTGTAGATGGGTAGTGACTCCTGTCCTAACTGGAAGCTTTGGGGTCGAGCCTTTCTGCTATTCGTGAAGATAGCCGGCGAGCTTCTACCCCGGGCTCGCCGGTCTTCTAAAAATACGAATATTCGGGATTGATCTGCCGGATGCGGTAAGCTCAGGACGATTTATGCCTCGGAAAAAGTCCCTAAATCAACATCGAGAAAAATATCTCAAACTCACCATTGAACACCTATTTGACGTGCTGAACGCAAAGGCCAGCTCACGACAGGCGAAGAAGAAGGAATTACTGGAGGCACATGCCTCCTTTACGAGAGAATTCCTTACTCTGTTTGAAGAGCACGGACTTATTCAGGAAGTTTAGCTTGCAGCCCGCTATGGTCGGCATTTTGTTCGGCCCGAGAAACGCGTTAAGCTAGGAAATGCCGGTCGACGACCCGATTCCTGTAACCTCGACTTCGAGTTCGGTGTCTATCGCAATTTCTTCCGTTAAATCGAAAGAGAACTTTCCGTGCTCCATAAAAGTTCCCTCTTCGTCAATCAAGTCTCCGATGCCTTCTGGCTTCACGACCGTCACCATATAAACGTCGTCTCCGTACTGGGATTCCAGCACGCGCGCTTGGACTCGATAAAGCGTCACAGTGAGGTCCACCGTTACAGTTTCAGAGGCAGCGAGAGAACAAGACACAACAACGGCTTTGGCTGTACGCGTAAAACTCATTTTTTAACGCTCAAGCAATTCGCCTCTTTGGTCTTAAGCGGGGGAGCCTACTGCAATCTGTCCGAACCTAGCTCGTCTAGTCCGTAGAACAAGCTTAGAACCTCTTCCGGGTCGATCTGCGTCGTGATACCGTCGCCCCATGAGCGCAACCCGACGGCGCGAGAACGCACGACATCTGAAGCAGGAAAAACGACGCGCAAAACGTGAGCAACGGCGTCGATTGAAACGCGTACGTGCGACTGTGCATTTGGTCGCCCCGTGACGAGCATCATTTCCGACTCGTATATGAGTCCCGATTTTTACAGAACCTCGGTTCAATGTTCCTGTAAATTTGTAGTTGATCCTACATCAACTACCCCGCCCCAGTCGATTTTCACTGATCTGCGACCGTGAACTGTGCCGCGTTCGCATCGACCGCGCGGCTCGTCGACCGTGAATTCACCGACCGTGAAATTTGCGTTGTGTCAACCGTTGAAAGTTCAACGGTTCGTGCAACGAAAGGAAACTATTCTCTCGTCGTCGTCGACCGATGACAAACCACGTCGGCTAATTTTCACTGATCTAATGCGCAAACTCGTACACTTGCATCAGTTGTTGTATGAGTTCGCTGACCCGCCCGCCGCGTTCGAAATGTTCGCGACAAACAACCGCGTTGCGTGACGTGTGAGAGTTGCGCAATCTCCTAAGAGTCTTCTCTCCTTCTCAACCTAGGGGTCCTATTTTGAGGGGCCGGGGGCCGCGCGCGCTGCGATCGCGTCGTCGGGCTGGGTGCCAAAAAATTGCAATTTACCCTCTAAGAGACTGATCGAGAATGGGTTCTGAGTCGATTCTGGTGCGATTCTGACTGACAGAGTGCGGAAGAAACAAAGCGGCGCAGGGGCATTTGTGAGTTTGTCTATTCGGAGCCTGACGTAGACAACTGTCAGCTAAGGCTGTGCGTCGTTGTCCAGGTCCCAAACATCAAAATCCAGGGCATTCCAAACCTAGGGAAAAACAACCGTCGAACCAGTACCGTTAACCAGCACGAAAGTGTCGGGCGCTTTATAGTTCTTGAACGCCGCGTTCGCGGCATCAAGTGCGGTTTGAATCGAGCCATCGTGTTCGGCCTTCCGAGTTATCGTCCGTCCGGTCTTATCATGAGTCAGATCAACCTCATAATCAATGAGATCAAAAAGAAAATGCGCCAGGGCCCAGGCCCAGTTGTTACTCCAGGTCGTAAGTAGAGTTGAGTACGTAACAACAACTGCCGGTCCTCCAGCAACTTTTCCCTTCCAGGCCGCCGCGCCCTGCGCGTTGAAGTTCGCCAGCGAGAGCCCATTTGGAATCGTTGCCGAACCGCAGCTGGCGAGTATTACGAGTTTTGCCGCAGACTTCTTAAGCGCGGACATCAGGTCTTCGGGCGGAAGCGGTTTTTCCCCGGTATGCTTTTCCCTTCTGCGGGAATCGAAGTTGTTCCACCTGTCCATGTCTGTCATCTCAGCATACCATAGCCCACGGGGTGTCAGTCCCAGAGAGTAGTGTCTGTCGAAATCTAGCGCCGAGTGCCCGAGATAGATTACGACAGAATCGGGGTCCCGAAGCGAGTGTTGGAAAGCGATGACCCCCCCAACTTGGTTTGTTCGAAAATCGAGGTTAACGCCAGCATCGGCAAAACGGTCTTTTGGAGGCAGGCTTGCTTGCTCAGGAGTTGTGGGATCTACGGAACCGCGTAGGTATGCGAAATAGTCACTGGCAGTAAGGCTACCTGCTATTTGGCCCTCAAAGTAACAATGGAGATGCACCGTCGGGGTTGCCACAGTGTAATTGACGCAATAGGCGGCACGGATTGCAAGTGTTTACAAAGTTTTCGACTCAAACAAACGCAACCTACCATCACCGATGAAATCTGCTGGGTGAGACAAGCTCCCAGAATAACCGCAAGACACTGTCTAAGAAAAGGGTTCTAACGCAATGCGCTGTGATTCTAATGCGATTCCGTGCGATTCTGGCGCGATCGCCACGCGTGTGACCGACAGGTAATATTGCAATACCGAGCGGTAGCGCGCTGTGCGGTCAAGGGTTTGCCGCATGATTGACACTTCAGACCGACCCGCTTCGCTGCCCTCGCTGCTTTTCTTTGTTCGTTCAAGGCCTTGAGCGTTCGCTTCACGTCACGTCGTTCGTGTTTATCGGCTGCAACGCTATCAGACGTGTGGGTAGATGCAACGCTACTAGACACATCGGGAGGCGCAACGCTATCAGCCACCGATTTGCGCGACAGTGACTCAGGCGAGGGCGTTCTGGTTCTGGTCTTAGTCGACCTCCTGTGCTTCACTCACTCTGAAGCGGGTGGCAATGGTGGTGGCGGCGGTCTCAGCCCAGGTGGGCGACGAGCTTGTGCCGCTGCGAGTTTCGCAGCCGCTGTTGCCCGCTCGTGTTCTTTATCGTTGCGAGCTGGGTCCGCCATCGCAGCAATCTTGGCGAGTCTCGCTCTGTCGACGACGTCGCCGTACATATCGCGCCACCAACTGCCATCGATCAGCTTGCGTTTGCCGTTCACAATCGCCTCGAGTCGTTGGCGCGCATCTTTCTCAGCTGGCAACTCGGCAGACACGTGCTTCCTGATATATTCCTTGTCGGGCGCCCAGTTTCCCCCGCTCTGTTCTCTTCGCTGTGCGGCCAGCGCTTCAGCCCTCGCTAAGTCGGCCTCATAACGCGCCTCGACCCGTGCTGCTTGCTCCGCGTTATGCTTGGCCAGCAGCCGTTTCGCAGCTTCACGTATTTCGTCAGTTATTCTAATCAAGTTGTGGCTCCTCTAGGTGCAACGCTACGAGACATCATCACGCACAGAGCGCTAGTGCAACGCTAAGAGACGTTGCAACGCTAATGAACATTATCAAACCACGCGATTCTTACGCGATGCGCGGGGCCGAGATTCTGCCACAGGCAAACGATCGAGGGCGTCGGTTATCACTTGCTCAACGAATGCGGTCAACTGTCGAGCCTTCGATTTTGAAGTTCACGAGAACCTTGCTCGAACCAGGCTTGCGACCCGCTCCCTTGCGAGCGCCCCCTCTCATCGCAGCACCGCCTGACAGAACGAGAACGCCAAATAGAGTCCGTCACCGATCGCATAGAGGAGCATCCCGACCGGAATTAGATACAACAGTCCGATGATCGCGTGGCCGTCGGTGAAACCTGCGAGCGATTTCTGCACGCAGTCGAGGAAGCTTGAGATCACGGCGGCCCCTAGCCAGACGATGAACGATAGGACGCACACTGGCACGCACAGGAGACAGATGGCGAAAAGGATAAACCAGAGTATGTCACGCGGCCTCCACGCGTTCGTTGTTGACGATCTCGTTGGCGAGTTGTTTGCAGTCTGTGGGAATCGCGCAGTAATAACCGGTATTTTTCACGTTATCGCAGAGGGCGTAGCCGATCGCGCAGCTCGATCACTTCGCACTGCCGGGCCGATAGAAGTTTTTTCATTCTTCGTCGTCGATCGGGCTCGAAGCCCAATTCGTTGAGCACCTCCCTTGGCGGTAAACAATCGCCAGGAATTTGCTCGATCGATTCTTCGCCGTTTGCTGCCAATGAGTCTCCGGTCACAAAAGAACGTATCGAGTATTTGAAGTCCAAGCCGTACAAAGATGTCACGATCAATGTTATGGCTCTAAGGTCAGCTGTGGGAGATTGCTTGGAGTATCACGCCCCGAGATGGGAAGAGGAAACCGGGGCGAATGTCAATGTCACCAAGATCTCGATTGAGACTCTCCACCAACAGATCTTTGCCGATTTGTCTAGCGGAGCCGGCCAATATGACGCCTGCCAAACGGCCGCCTGGTTTTACGGAGATTTCTTTACTGCGCCCGAGCCGCACATCGTCGAGATTACACCTTTTCTTCAGGATCCGAGATACCCGTATTGGGACCCAGCCGAATTCCTACCTGCCATCAAGCGGCTCTATACCTGGCAAGGCAAGCTTTACGGCGTGTTATTCGATGCCGACGCCCAAACCCTATATTATCGCAAGGACGTTCTGCAAGACGCGCGTTATCAGGACAAATTTAAGAGCCAACTAGGCTACGATCTGCCGAACCCTCCGAAGACGATGAAAGAGATGCATGATGTGGCGTCATTTTTCACGGGCTGGGATTGGAATGGCGACGGAAAGGACGACTGGGGGATCTCTCTCCACGCGAAAGTCAACGAACAGGGATTCTTCCATTTTTTGACGTTGGCTGCTCCCTATGTCATTTCCCCGACTAACAAGCATTTCTATTTTAACCCGGACGACATGCGGCCGCTGATCAATTCGGAGGGTCATCTGCGTGCGCTTGAAGAATATGTGAAATTCCTCGCCTACGGTCCGAAAGAACAAATCAATTGGAGCTTGCCTGAGGGCTGGATTCCGTTTCTGGCCGGTCACGCCGTGATGGAAGCGACTTGGGGGGACTTGCCGACACTGGCCCAAGATCGGGCTCGCTCCACTGTCCAGGGTCGAGTGGGTGCAACGATCATACCGGGCACTACCGAAGCATTCAATCCTGTCTCAGGGCAATGGAATCAATACCCACTGAACGTCGTAGGGAACACCAACGGAGGAACCTGGCACTGCGTGATTTCGCGTCTCTCAAAAAAGAAGGAAGCGACCTATGATTTTCTCGCGTTCATGGCCAACAGGAAGAATGCCTTCTTTAACTCCACTAACGGCTGGACCGGTGTGCAGCCGGGCATGAAGTACGAATACTTTCCGCCGGTTGGCACGGGCAGTGTTGTAGAATGGGAGAATCAGGGGTGGGACAAAGCAGATGCCACGAGTTTCCTCGATGCCTACTACCAAAATCTTACCCTGCCAGAACAACAGATCTATCTGCGTATCCCTGGGGCCGCCGAGTACTGGCACGAACTCCATGTTCGAGTGTCTTCTGTATTAATGGGTCAGACGAATCCAAAAGCAGCTTTGGATGACCTTTATCAGGCCTGGGGACGAATCACCGAGCGTTATGGCCGGGATAGTCAGAAGAAGCTTTATGCCGAGTTATTTGCTGCTTAGCCAGCGGTACGGGAAATAGCCACGAATAATCTTGTTCCTCCCACTCGGATTCGAGACGACGATAACCAAGAACAGGTTATGCACATCAAGATCTCAACGATCTCGAGAAAATGAGATTAGAAACACCGGACTTTTTGTCCCTGGGGCCCTCGGAGAGAAGCGTTGCAAATCGTGAACTACACGAACCTGAACTGCCCGGGAGGTTGACCAGCTTCAAATGGCCATGTCATCTCCGGCGGAAGAACCAAAAGCGCCTGTCGAGGACACCGACACTCCTGGCTCTGAAATGTAGCCCACCAAGAAAGCTGTTCCAGCGAGGGACCGGACTCGGACTTCTAGCAAATACCGATCTCTTTCTAGAATCCCTTGAACAATGCTGGACGAGGCCAGGCTTCACCTTGTCTCGACTATCAACTTTGGCTCTGTTCGAGACACTCCTCCGCCCATTCTCTCCGGCAAACCGGACTGACGCCATTAACGCATTGATCCACGAGGTCTTCGATACTGCCGGTTGTTATTCTACTTTCATAACTGCGGCCTAGGTTGACTTGATAAGAATCGAATTCGGTACGCTTCGAGGCGAGTTAGTTACAATCCTGGATGCTCCAACCATCGACGACAAAACTACTCTGCTCCACTTCTTCACTCATCCGCCGGACGAATTTCCTTTATAGCGGTCCGCTGCTACATCCGGCGTGTCCGGTTATACCACGTTATCAGCCCGGGCGACCGTCATTTCGGTCTTCTTGCAAATACCGATCCCTCTGCTAACCAAAGAACATCCAGGTTTTCGCGTTTTACTTTTATTTGGGAATTAACCTTAGGGTAGTTTTTGATCCCCTTCCGGGAGAGGTCAATTTCCGAAAAAGATGACCATCATGCCAGCTCCAAAACTCACTTAAGGCTCTGGTCAGCTACTGAAGTTTGTTACCGCCCCAATTGTTAGATTGGCGAACTTGGGCGCCGCTTTATAGGTCTTCAGGTACACATCACTCCGATTACGATTAGCTTTGCTTTCGCTACGTTTTTATTCTACCGTTTTTTTGGCATCAGCGGCGGGTGCCGCTTGTGTGCCTTCATTGATCTGTCAGGTTGCCGCTAATCCGGCAGCCTGACAATGACCATCGCGTCTACAAAAGCTCGTACGAGTGGGCCGAATTCGATTAACAGGCCGTGGTTCACTGCCTATACTCCACCCTTCCTTTCGCGACCGCACATCGCTGTTCCTTACCTTTCTGGATGCTGCTCAAGCTCGTGATCACCGGGCCCACGGATGTCGGTAGCGAGCTTACTATTCGGAAAACCGCTCACCCGGCCTACAGGTATGTGCTCGTTCGGACTTTCAGGGAGCGACTTCTCGATCAACTCTTCGATCGTTCGTCGCTCATCGGTTCGCAATTGATAATCTATCCAGGCCGACGAAACGCCAATCAACCGGTTACCTTCTTTACATGTCACCAAACGGCTGAGCTAGCTTCTTATTTCTCGTCTGAACAGACTTCCAATTTGGGCCGACGGGTGATAAGATACGCTCATTAATGAAAGCGCCAATACTTTGTCTATTCGCTGTTCTGGTTGCTGCTTCCCTGTTCACCTCCAAAGCCTTTGCCTTAACCTTTGCGGTCCGGAGCGACAGTGGTACCCAATGCTATCGGCTGGAAGCTCCTGCCAGTTATACCCCAGATCAGAAACATCTCAACGACCCTAACGTTGGGTACAACAAAGGGTGGGTTCTCCCGATCAGCGCGGATGCGGCCGCAGTGGCAGCGGTTGCCTGGGCCGGCGGTCATGATGAGATCGATAAATCGGCTGGGATCGGCGTTTCCAATTACCCCAATTCGTTAACGAATATTGGTACGAAAACGCCCGGCGGTTTCTACAACGCCGCTTATGTGCATCCAATATATACTGACGGACCAGTTATCCAAATTGGGGCAAATGGCTACAACGCCGCATACGTGCATCCATTCCATGTGGAGCGTGTTGAGGGACCCACGTCCTACTATATCGTTGAGATGACTGGAGTTGTCGCCGGAGAGCGTCAGAAGCTGTACGCCTATGTTCTCGACGACGGCATGTTGGTTCGCCCCGAAGTTGTACCGTGCACGGAGGTGCGCGAAGCACCGGTGCACCGTCATCATGGTAAATGGGGAGGCGCAGAGACGAAAAAGTGGGGCGGCAAGCATCCCTAAGCTTTGCTTAGATCCAAAATTGAGATAGGCCGCCGGGCCCCTTTTTGTGGCGAGATAGAAGGGGCTTGGGCGGAAGGAGTCGAGCGGCAAAAGGGAATGCCCTGGGCAAAGTCGAATAAATGTTCACCGCGGCCGACGTAGTCTGAGAGACCGAATCAAGGACAGCGCTGATATACGTAGAGCCAACCCTAAAAACGCGTTCAATTATAACAGCTCTTCGAGCACTAAGACAACCTCGCGAACGCCATTCTCGTCTTGAACCTCCAGGTCGAAGCTCCTGGTTCCTGCTCCAATCGCTCACGTAGGGTCGCGACTGTGAAGGCAGACGCGTCGGTCTGGTCCACTTTCAGAATTCTTTCGCCTAGTTACAGTCTACCTAGGTTCAAGTGAGCATCTGTACAGTTTCTGAACAAATGTGAATCATGCTATTCCGCGAATTGGCTCTAGAACTTGATTTGCACCCGGCAGGGCTCGAACCTGCAACCCTATTATCCGAAGTCATATACTCTATCCGACTGAGCTTAGGATGCCTTTGCGAAAGTCGCGAACTGCGAACGAGCGACATCCATGCGAGCTCGTGCCGGACTATGTGTTATTGACGATCTTGAACGATCCGCGGTGGTGTGAGTTCGAAACGAACTAGTCGTGTTCTGGCATGATCCCGCTCGGATCAGGGAACTGATCGGTCCATATCTCTAGAAAGCTCTGGCTTTTTAGAAACCTCTGGCCGGAAGTTTCGACGTAACGGTAACGCAGGTTCAAATGTTCTCCCGGCCAAAGGGTTGCTCCCGGCATGTTGGGATCTGGCTGACTCCTGTCAAGGCCCAGACTGTGTGCGATCGCAGCTGCTTCTTCTGGACTCAATCCTGGCTGTCCTTCGATTGGTGCGATACCGGCTTCTGTAGCCACAAGAGGTTGTCCTGTAAAGGTCGCGAACATTGTAACCCGCTGGAATGTCCAACTCATAGCCCATCCCATCGACGCCGGAATTGCCGCATTGTGAAATCCCATTCCGTAGATTTTGGTCCAGGTTCCAACAGGTTGGTTTAGTGGAAGCACGAACGAGCCTGATTCGCCCCCAACCGTGATGCGGACGGTGCCTGGAGCGGCTGCCTGGGCTTCGGGCAAACAGATAGCAAGCAGAGCGAGAATAGTGTGTATTAGTCTCATTTGGACCTTCCTACGCGAAATGTGTACAGCTTATGTGCAACTGGAATAGCCGACTCCAGAGAATGTTGACTTTCGGGAAAGTAAGTGCCCGTTTCCGGCGACTCATTTAAGGTCGTTCCTTGAACAATCGGCGCCGAGACTGCCCCCGGCGGTATTGGCAGTGGCGGTTGAAAAGCGCTCGGTAACACTTCCCGGGAAGGCTGCAATCTTCATAAATAACTGTCAAGCCGACGAAAACCGGCAAAGCGGGGTGATCTGATGCCTGGGGGCTAGAGCGGGAAGACCTTCTTAGAGCGCCGCGTTACATCCGCGAACCGTCAAAAGCCGCGCTTTTGGACCGTAAAAGTGGCAAAACAATGGCAAAACAGTTTTTTCCAGAAAAGCAGCGCTTGCGTAAGTTGTTGATTATTAGGAGCTGCCTCGCAAGGATTCGAACCATGACAAAGTGATCCAGAGTTATGTAGTTGAGAACGCAAGAGCTGCAAGAAAGAGGCGAACGTGCAAGTCGAAAACGAACGTGTTGAGCAACAAAAAGAGCCCCCTTACTATAAGGCGTTATCGACCAGTAACTTACAAAGATAGATCCGCGCCCTCCCAGGCCGGTGCACGGGTTCGAGTCCCGTACGCGCTGCCAGCCCTCAGATTGGCGTCCAGAGTGAGCGCTTCTCTCGGGAGACAGCTACCAGAGCGCTTTGTGAAAGCCACTTTCTTCTTGCACACGCTCAAATTGTTTGATGTGCTTCCCACTAATGGTTGTTCCTCCCAGCCATGGTAACAATTGC
>Ga0126381_100007668_pt1 | contig 12029 bp, 8 predicted proteins | sample PanSoiMetPlot_28_FD_96465 | JGI IMG/M metagenome (GOLD analysis project Ga0126381, IMG submission 96465) | Tropical forest soil microbial communities from Panama - MetaG Plot_28 | ecosystem: Environmental > Terrestrial > Soil > Tropical forest > Bulk soil | place: Panama | collected 2016-02-17
CAAAATCGCCCGCAAAGTGGTCAAAGAAGGCCAGTCCTATACGGCCACGGTGACTCCAGAGAACGTGAACGATTTCCTGGGCGTCATCAAGTTCCGCGATACCCTGGCACACGAAAAGAGCGAAGTCGGCCTGGTCACGGGTTTGGCTTGGACCGAAGTTGGAGGCTCGATCCTCAGTACCGAGGCAACCGTCGTCGATGGCAAGGGCAAGCTGACGCTGACCGGCAAACTGGGCGATGTCATGCAGGAATCGGCCCATGCTGCCATGTCCTACATCCGCTCCCGAGCCCAGCGGCTGGGACTCACTCGCGATTTTTACCGCAATTTCGACATCCACGTGCACGTGCCCGAAGGCGCCATTCCGAAAGACGGCCCCTCGGCGGGAATCACCATGGCCACGGCCATCGCCAGCGCCTTGAGCAAAGTCCCGGTGCGTCGCGATGTGGCCATGACCGGCGAGATTACGCTTCGCGGCAAAGTGCTTCCCATTGGCGGCCTCAAAGAAAAGCTGCTGGCCGCTCATCGGGCGGGCCTGTTTGAAGTCATTCTGCCTAAGGACAACGAGAAGGATCTGGCTGAAGTGCCTGAGAACCTGCGCAATGCCATGAAGCTGCACTTCGTGGATACCATGGATCAGGTGCTGGCGGTTGCTCTCGAGCAGGCGCTGCCGGTGGTCGAGCTGTCTAACGATACCGCCCAGCCTATGGCGCCTCCGTTGGGCAGCTCTGCCGAAGGCCCCTCCGCGCATCAGTAGCGCTCCGGCGCTAGTTCAGCGCTCGTGAAGACCTTCGCCCGGTTTCGAGAGGTCCGTCGGCAAGCTACCTCCCTACACAAGCAGCCAGGCCGAGACTACAATGAATTGGCTTATGCTGCCGCGCCTTACCATTCACGTCAAAGGCACGACCGGTCTGGTTGTTGCGGCGGCGATCATCCTCGCCGTGCTCATCGCCTTTCCTGCCTACCGCGTCTTTTTTTTAATTAGCGTGGGGATCGGCATCATCGTGGCGGGAATTCTCTACTTGCGAAACAAATATCGTCCCATCGGCGATAAGGATATCGAGAACAAACGGCCCTTGGGACTGGACTAGCAGAAAAGCGGTCCCACAAAGATGCGGGCGCATATCAAAAGTATCCGAACCCAGCCTGCCTTAAATGGAAACCCGGACAGAGGAGTCAGTAAACTGACGGGGGTTCGTTATAGTCAGCATCCGGGTCGATTGCGCGATTCACCATCGCGAGCAGCTCACGCATCTGGGCATTGGAAAACCTTCGAGGGAGCCGTTCGACGAGATCCTTCTTCTCGATCACGGAGATAAGGTTAGCCTTCAAGAACCACGGTTCTCGAAGGCCGGTTTCGCCGGGCTCCGTGCGCTTGGAGGTAGGGCCCGAGGCACCGTAACTCCCGAATGGGACAGCGAGGAGCGAACTTACACGCTCGCTTCGATTACGCTGATCCAAAGAGATGATTACAAGTGTATGTTTTTTTGCCGCCGGTATTTGCGGTCCAGATCTCTCCCCGTTTCGGGACAAGGTGCACGGACGAACCCCTTGTCCTTTCCGGAATTGAGAGAGCAGTCGGATAGCGGCCGGCGCATCCAAACGGCGAATCCGAGCAGCATTCGTTCTGAACTTAATCTTTAAGATCAGCGTTAGGCTGCGACTGCCAACCCACCAGCCGGTAACTCTACTCATGCGCTTGAAGGCTGCCGGGCCGGGGAAAGGCCGCCCCCGGCCGTGTTGTAAGATTAGATTGGATTTCACTTACGTGGTTCGGGATTAGATCAAACTATGACGCCAACCAGCACTGTGGCCAGTACATCATCGCAGTCCGGCGAGCGGTATCTTCGCCTCGAGCACTACAGCTTTGGAGTCGGTGACCGCTTCGCCCACCAGGCGAAAGCGCAATTGCGAGCCTTTACACTGGCGGCACAAGAGGGTGTGGAGATCTGTCCGGTATGGAACAAATCCAACCGCGAGCATCTGATGGTTGGGTCGAAGCCGGATAGCGTGCGCGCGGCGGCCGAGACTGCCGTAAGTAAATTGGGCTGGAAAAAGCGATTCCATATTGATGCTGATCACATCAACCTGAACACGGTCGACGGTTTTCTCGAGTCCAGCGATTATTACACCCTCGACGTAGCCGCCTCGATCGGCAAGCCGGCGGCCGACGAAAGGGTAAGCGCGTTTATTGCCAGGCACCCCGAGCTCTTCGAGAAGATCAATCTGGACGGACGGCCGGGAGCTTTAACCATGTCACGTGACGAGGCCACTGGCACGGCCAAGAAATATCTCTTTGCGGTCGAAGAGGCAGGCCGGATTTACCGTCACATTGCGGCTGCAAAACAGCCCGGCACCTTCATCACCGAGGTTTCGATGGATGAGACCGACAGTCCGCAAACGCCGGGCGAACTGCTGGTCATTCTGGTAATGCTGGCTGACGAAGGCATACCGCTACAGACCGTGGCCCCAAAATTCACCGGCAGGTTCAACAAAGGGGTCGATTACGCGGGGAATCTGGCTCAGTTCGAAACCGAATTCCGCAGCGACCTTGCAGTCATCGCGCACGTCGTCAAAAACTACGGCCTGCCTTCGGAGCTGAAACTAAGCGTGCACTCGGGAAGCGATAAATTCTCCATCTTTCCCGTGATCCACCGAGCACTGCGCGAGACCGGCGCGGGCGTACATGTGAAAACCGCCGGTACCACGTGGCTCGAGGAACTGATCGGTCTGGCCGAAGCCGGCGGAAACGGCCTTGAGCTGGCAAAGGAAATCTACGCTGAGGCTTACGTTCACCGCCAGGAGTTGTGTGCACCCTACGCAGCCGTCATCGACATTGACCCAGCCAAGCTGCCCTCCCCCGAGCAGGTCAGCCAATGGACATCGAGCCAATACGTGAACGCCTTGCGGCATGACCAGAAGTGTCGGGAGTTCAATCCTAGCCTGCGGCAGCTCTTGCACGTCGGCTACAAGATCGCGGCGAAAATGGGCGGGAGATATTTGGACATGCTTGAGGCTTACGAGGATTCGATTTCGCGTAACGTGACCACGAACCTTTACGACCGACATATCAAACCTATTTTTCTAGGCAAGTAGGCATCTCGTGGACGTCCTGCCCAAGCACAGCTGCTCGGATGGTCAAGTGACGGGAATCACAGGGAGCTCAAAAAATTCCGAAAAGGCGTAATTCGTCTTTTTTTCGCCCAAGCCACCTAGGAACAGCTCCGACTCAGGGGGGATCCTCGACATCGGGATTGTTAACTCCTTATCAGGATGCGAGTAGCGGGACTCTGTTTGGCGGAAAGCCGACGTTCATTCTTCGAAAACATGCCCGTCTGCTTTTACAGCTGAGCTGCCGCTTTTGCGGTTGGCTAACTTCATGGCGTCTTAGGATGCCAGTTAACGGCCATAATACGGGGATAAAGTGCTGAGCGGTTGCGAACCCTAGCACGGTCCCTCGGATGTCAGGTGTGGCGGTTTCTTGTCCGGCCTTGAGGTTTGCGCTGCTTGGTATCTATCTGAAACTATTTCCAATTCAAGCCACAGTTCTACTGAACAATAATCCTATGAGAAGGTTCGTCATCACCGGCGCGCCTGGTGCGGGGAAGACAGCCATCCTCCGTCAACTAGAACTCGAAGGCTTCAGCGTAGTCGAAGAGGCAGCTACGGACGTCATTGCCGCTGCCCAAGCCCAAGGGACGGTTCAACCTTGGACCCATCCCTGGTTCATTGATGCAGTCGCGAATCTGCAACGCAACCGTCAGCTTCGCGCGTCCCATCAACCAGATGAGGTTCAGTTTCACGATCGTTGCGCGGTTTGTACCGCGGCCTTGGCAGTCTACCTCGGCTACTCGGTTTCACCTTTTCTAGCCAGCGAACTGGAGCGCATCAAAAAACAGGCAATCTACCAAAGCCGCGTCTTCTTCATTCGCAATCTCGGGTTCGTCACGCCGACCGATGCGCGGCGGATCAGCTTTGAGGAAACCGTGCGGTTTGAGAAAATTCACGAACAGACCTATCGCGAGCTGGGCTTCGAACTGGTCTCAGTCGAGCCCAAAAGCGTGGTGGAGCGGGTCAGCTTCATCAAAGCGGCAATTCGATAGTCGAAGCCGAACAATTCCGTCGCTGCGCATCAAAAAATTCTCCCGATCTGGAAATAGAACTTCCCGTGGCCGTAGTCGCCCACGGCTCCTCCCACTTCGACCGGACCGAATAGCGTATTGACAACCAGAGCCCCGACCACATCCCCCGGCAGATAGGGCGGCTTGGGTCCGTTAGGAAGCTGGTAGGTCTTGCCGACCTCGAACATGCCCAGCAGATCGATGGTGCTGCCGAGCAGCGGGGGCATTCTCGTCAATTTCCGGATGAAGCCGGTCTGCGCGAGGAAGTATTGGTTGGTCAGCAGTTCGTTGGTCCCGAAAGCTACAAAGTGCCTTACGCCGCCTAGCCCAAATTGTGGAATCCCGGTCTTGTAGCCGTAGCTGGTGCCACCAAAGGCGCTCAGGAAAACCGAGGATCGGTCGCTCAAGGGGACGAAGTTCTGGATCTGCAACTCTGATACCGGAAATCCCTGGGGAGCTCCGGGGTTGGTGTTGAAGTATTTGGTGAAAAACTCAACACTGTGGCCCGTGCTGGGTATAACCGGGTCGTCTAGCGTATTGAGGGAGTACTGCAATCTCACATCGCCAGTCGCTCCCGGGACGGTTGGCAGTTCGGTGGCGTTTCCGATCTGCGGCGATAGGTGCTGATAGCCGCCTTCATATCCCAGGCGTAGTTCTCCGGTTCGCCCGAAGCCATAGCCAACATCGATCCCGCCGCCGGCCAGGCGGTTTCTGTACAGGGCAAGCAAGTCACGTTTGAAATACAACGGATATTGGTAACTGCTGACTGAAAGCCGCGGGGCCACGAACCAGTTACTGCTAAAGCTGAACGGACGGTAATATTCGCTGACGATTCCGTAGTGTGAGCCGACAACTACGTCGTTGCGCCACTCCCTGCGGTAAGCGCCGAAATCCAGAAAAGTGATACGCGCCCCGGCACTGAAAAAGACATCGTTGTAGTCAGATCCATCGATCACAATCACCGGGCGGACAATTGGGGGCGAGTAGGGTTTTTTTATTGCCTCGATTTCTAGGCCCTGTTTCCCGTTTTGCTGCACCATCGAGTAGGTCAAGCTCGAAAACGGGCCGGTACCGTTCAATTGCAGAATTCGATCCTCCAGCTTAGCCGAGTTCAGCGGCTGTTCTGCCAAATCAGACATTTCTTGCGACATGGCGGTAGCGATGTGCGAATCAATTCCGGTCACTTTTACAAACTGTGGCGAGGGCCTTGGTTGCCGTCGGGCATCACGCTCCTCCAAATACCTCTTCCAGGTGGCTTCGTCTACCGAGAGCTGGGAAAGCTTCTCTGCGTTACGCGCTGCAGCATCGTAGCCAGCCCGAATGATGGCATCGGCTTTGCTGTAATCCATGGAGCTGAACTTTTCGACTGGAACCACCACCAATAAGTCCGCATCTTTCATCGCCTCGCGTTCATTGGCCGCGATCACAGCGGCGATCGATTCGCCTAACACTGCGAAGCTGGAGAGAGTCGTGTCAGGTTTGAGGGGTGCGGTCTCGAGGTGAATACCAAGAATGGTATCGGCCCCCATGTCTCTGGCGACGCGGACGGGAATGTTATTGAGCAGTCCCCCGTCGACGTAGATATGGCCGCCATCATAGACCGGGCTGAAGATCCCGGGCAAGGACATGGTAGAGCGCAAGGCCAGACCCAGGGGTCCACTGCGGAAGACGTGCTCGCTATTGGTGACCAGATCGGTGGCCACACAGGCAAAGGGAATCGGCAAGTCGTCGAAGCTCTTCATCTCCGAGTAAGGCAACGATATGCGGTCGAGGATCAGATCCACTTGCTGGCCGGAGTTGAATCCCGAGGGAAATTGCAACCCCTGGTGCAGGCCAAATTCTAGCCGGGTGGGATACTCGCGTGCATCCTGCTTGCGCCGAAACGAGAGGTAGTCAAACGGAATCTCTCCGCCGATGACCTCATCCCAGTTGATGCCCTTCACCACGTCACGGACTTCACCGGCATTTCGGCCGGTCGCGTACACACCGCCCACCAGTCCACCCATGCTGGTACCCGCGATATAGTTCACCGGGATATGGTGCTCTTCCAGATACTGGATAACGCCAATATGCGCGAGGCCAAGCGCACCCCCACCTTCCAACACCAGACCGAGCTTCGAGTGGGTTCGAGAACCGTTAGCGTCTTGACTAAATCCAAAGGCTGAAGAAAGACAGACAAGAAAAGCCCCAAGATAGGTCCGCAGGTAAAGTCTCATTGCCGTAAACGCTTTCTTCGATGGAGTAGGATTTCGCTTGCTCTCTCCACCGACAACCTTCAATGCGGTGCCGCGATTGCCTTCTCATTGGCTTCTCTACCGCACCCCAAGACGGGGAAGCTGGGTCGATAGTATTCGTCACCGTGAGCGCCGTCTTCATCCCCGCTCTACCAGTGCCGGGGAGCCACCCACGGACGCCCGGGGAGCATCTCGTCGCGCGCCTACGGCCTACGAGGGAATTCCCGATTGCGCCAGGGCGACGACAAGCTTTCCAGCCCTACCTCGCCTCCATGGCTCAATGGAAGCACTCAGAAGAGACAGTCGTCTACTGGTACAAATTGCGGTTGTGCGGCGATGATAGTGGCCAGTTAACAAGCAGAGAAGCGCTTCCTCACCTGTCGTTATCCCGCTCGTCGCGTACCGCGAGGCGTACAGGAAATGGTCGAAGGCGCAAGACCCGTCGTCTTTTCTTCGATGGTTAATCCTCAACCGGCCCGAGGCCGGCGGCCGGAAACAAGCTGGCCCCCTCTGCGCGAGACGACGGCACGGCTGGGGAACCCATGCAAGAGTCCCTTATTGCAATGAAAATGGGTCCCCGGGATGTTCAGCATGAGCGCGGGGACACGCTTTCCACAGGTTTTCTTCGCGAAATGAGTTTTTCGCATCCCACCTTTTAGCGCTCGCTGTAAAGGTTGACAGGGTTCAGCTGTCGCGGGTCATGGCAATGTGACAACCGAAACGAATCCCCTCAGCAAGCATTCCGAGAGATAAGCGTTGGAGATTGCTATGATTCAGTTTGTGTGCGATACCTGCGGGGCGATAAAACAAGCGTGTGAGGCATGGATTGTCGGTCACGCGTCGGAAACCGTGGGGGCGGTCTCGGCTCGAAGAGAAGTTGCCATCGAGTCAATGTGGAATAGAACCACTACGCTGCATCCCTTGGCAGTCCACTTTTGCTCGGTCCAGTGCAAGGACGAATATATGGACCGGCTCTTTGTGGCGCATTCCCGTGCTCGCGAGGTAGCGATTGGGGGCGGCGGTGCAGCTACGGTGGAACAAGTCGTTCCCCAGAAAAGAAGGTCGACCATGAGGTCACGCAAACTGCCTAAGAAACGAAAAGCCGCCTAACAATGGTTGGGTACCGAAAAAAATCCCGCGCGTCATCGCGGCGCCAGCGTGGTATTCGAATGCCACGAGCGCCGTGGGCAAATAGAGAGCGCGCAGGACGATGCAGCCTTGTTACGCCCTCCTAGTTCTCGATGTCGATTGATCCAGTAGCTCCCTAATTTTCGCTATCATCTCATCGAGCTGGATCGGTTTCTCAAGGACCACCAGTTTCTTGTCTGACTCGTTTGCAAGGACTTCGTCAGAATAGCCAGTCATGTAAATGACTTTGGCATTGCTCCGTCCGGCGCGAATGATGCGAACGGCCTCGGGCCCATTCAAGTTTGGCATAATCACATCGGTCAGAAGCAAATGAATGGCACCGCCATGAGAGGCGGCAACCTTCACCGCCTCGTATCCATCCTTCGCCTCGAGCACCTTATATCCGTGAGATTCTAAGACACCCGCGATCATATGTCGGATCTCCGGCATGTCTTCGGCCAGCAGAATCGTTTCCGAACCACCTGACGACGCTATTCTCCGCACCGCTTTCTTGGTGAATAACTCTGGCGCATACACGGTGGGGAAGTAGACAGTGAATGCACTGCCCTCGCCAACCTTACTGTCCAAGTCAATGTGGCCCCCCAACTGCGTCACAATGCCGTACACCGTTGCCAGTCCTAAGCCGGTTCCTCCACTCTCCTGTTTGGTGGTAAAGAAAGGTTCGAAGATTTTCCCCCGCAGCTCTTCGCTGATTCCCGTACCGGTATCGCTAATTCGCACCGCCGCGTATTCTCCTTGGAGTTCCGAATGCGCAGTATTGGGGAACATCGAACTGAATGTGTGGATCGCGATTACACCGCCGTTCGGCATAGCATCGCGCGCATTCACCACCAGGTTAACGATCACTTGTTCGATTTGTGACCGTTCGGCTTCAATGTACCCCACCTTGGATCCCAGCTGAAGTTTCAGTTGCACGCGTTCCTCGAGCACGCGCGACAGCATGTCATACCACTCAGAAATTAGCTCATTCAAATTCAGACGCTCAGGGTAGTAAATTTGCCGACCGCCAAAAGCCAGGAGCTTACGACTCAAATTCTTGGCTTTTTCAGCCGCCTTCAGGATATGCGAAATATCGTCGCCTAACTCAGATTTCTCGGGACCCAGTCTTGATTGAAGCAAACCTGCATAACCTACGATGACGCTGAGAAGATTATTAAAATCGTGGGCGATTCCCCCCGCCAGTCGCGCCAAGGCATTGAGTTTTTCCGACTGCAATAACTGCCTTTGTAACAGCTCATGTTGGGCCTCGATTTGTTTTCTATGGGACAGGTCGAGAGCATAGCCCACACCGCAGTCCTTCGAATGACCCAGGCGCGCCTGTCCAACCAGCACCGGAAGGCGACTCCCGTCCTTTCGCATGATTTCTTTTTCGTAGAGGGCACAACGTCCCGCCTCTAACGCTTGAGCGCCGGCAATCTGGTCGAGCTCCCGGTACTCGGCTGGGGTCAACACCTGCTGGGTCAACTTGCCCGAAGTCAGCTCATCGCGAGTGTAGCCGAGCGATTCGAGGAAGGTACTATTGGCATCTGTGATCCGGCCATCCGTCCGCCATTCATAAATGCCCAGCAAACCTGATTCCCGCAGACTTTGCACGATGCCTTCATTTCGCGCACGCTCGGCTTTATGTTTACGGTCGCGTTCCCGGATTGCCAAAAAAAGAATAAGCCCGCTAACCAAAACGTAGACTAGGCCCTTACATGATTCGATCCTCCACTCGATATTCGGGCCGTGAATCACCAGATGCATGACATAGTCGGACACTACAACCCAGAGTACCGACCAGAATACGTACAGGATCGCGAACCCTCCCGCCGTGACGCGGGCAGAACGATTTGGCCACTGGGATATTTCCATTTGTTTGTCTAAAGAGAGGACGCCTGGAGACGAGGCACTGGTGGGAGCAGCGTCACCGTGTAAGGCAGAGTCATTGTGGCGGCAACTGCCTGGAGAGTTCAATTCTGCCTGCTAAAGCTCTCGGTCACGAGAACAAAAATCTTAAGCGAGAGTGCGGCCGATTACGACTAGGAGTTCTTCTAGTTTCCCACGAAATGATCTTTAGCATCGCCATTGTGGGACAGTTGTCGCTTTCTGCGGACGTTCAACAATACTCTGAATCCCGATCATCGATGAGCGCTGCGCGGCCCGTAACATCGCCGAACCGCGCGGTGGGCGGGAAGGTTTTCCGATTAGGCAGGCAGCTGAGTTGCGCTCTCAAACTGCCTCTTCGCTGATTTCCTCTTCGATGGCAACTACTGTGAGCTTGGTCTTTCTGAGCATTCACGCCTGCCCTCGCACTCCACGATCCTTGCCCCAGGTTTCGCGATGGCATCCAGAACTCTCGATGGCTTTAATAATATCCAGGGCGGGAAAGACTTGAGTTCACCAGCGTACTTCGTCCATGGTCTTTTTGCGGCGCCCTCCCAGGCCCTGAAAATCCGGCAGGTTACCCAGCATCCTATCTTCGGGATCGGGGAACGCCCGATCTACGGTGGACTTCAGGAGATCGAGTTCCCGACTCAGGATTCGAGCCCGAGCGGCAGGGAGAATGGGAATCAAATCTTCCAACATAGCGCGCATGCGACGTGTCACTTGCGTGCTGTGGGCTCCGAACTGACGGATTTCGGTAACTGCTAGCACAACGAAATCTTCCCAGTCAGGAGTGCGGTACACGAGGCGAAGTCGACCGTTCGAATCGTGAACCATGCCATTTTCTAAATGCCTTAGTCCGACCTCCCGCAATAACTTGTTAATTTGATCAAGCGCCAGGACCGCAGTGGTGGGATCGTTGATGGCTGGGGAAAGAGCCTTCGAGGCAATGTCCACGATAATCCGAAAAGCGAAACCGGGGTCCTGTTCCAGCGTGCGCTCACGCTCGAGCGCGATGTGTTCGAGGAGTTCGTGGTAAGCAAGTTGCGAGGCAGCGTTGTAGAGCCGAAAGATCGCATCCCCCCGCGCCACGAAATCGCCAACCTGGGGAACCACTTCAATCGTGCATGCCGCCCGGATTGCAATGGCCGTCAGACCGAGAATATCGAACGCCTGAACCACTCCGGGCCTTCCTTCGTGCATGACGATTTGTGAGGGTGTTCTCAGGCAAACCTCCACGCCCGGTTTCTCCAATCCAGAGAGCTGGTCGAGCGTTTTCGGGTATACGGCCTGGATTACCCTAAGGCCCTCTTCCGCCACATCAGCCATGACGGTCACGGGACGAAGCTGTTTACTCACGTGCTCCACCACATAGAGGAAAACGCAGATACTGATCACCGTCAGTATGATCACCATGGCTGCTGCCAGCTGCCCGATGCTGTTTTCGGTGCCGCGGGCGACCACTCCCATGCTGTAAATAAGAGTGAAGACGAACAGTCCCAAGGACGCTTTCAGCGTGCGCGAGCGGAAGGGCCGGGCAATGATCCGGGGCGACAAGGTGCTGCTGGCAATTTGCACCGTTAACAACAATACGGAGAAAAACAAGACCACAAAGGAGAGCATGGCGGACGAGACAATCGACGCCGACGCACGGGCCCCATCAGGAGTGTAGCGAAAGAAATGAAAGCCCAAACTCCTATCTAGGAGGCGTAATAGCGGAAGGGACAGAAAGGCCACCAGGGTAGAAAGCGCAGGCACCACCCATAGCGACGACCGCAAGAAATTACGTTGACGCTTCCGAAAAGCCCACGACATTGAGGTGTGGCGCGAACCCGATGCGCTTGCCTTTCGCTCCCCCAGATCCATGTACAGAATCTATGCCGGAGACAAACTAATCTTCTTTGTCACCCCGCCTGGAGGGCATCTGTCACAAGTACCAGTTTTTCGCGCGCGACCTTGGTCTCACTGGCTTCAGCGGGTCCGTTCGATGTGATCGAAGCCAGTAAGAAGGGCAGCTGGCTAAGCCTTCGACACACTCGGACCCAGGGTGGGCCGAAGCGAGCTGAGAACTCAGGCCAGCCATAGGGGAAAATCGCCGCAACCGGGCGCTATGGTACGATTCTGAATGTTTCGTCCTCGAACGCCTTTCTGCTGGTAACCCGTATTGGGCGAGGAAATCCGCGTTAGCAGCTATATGCAATGAATTGCACTCCACACGGCGCAGGTATGCTCGCTCAAGAGTCGAATCTGTCCGAGTGCTCACGGATTCTTATTCACCAATCCAAACTGTTTCCAGTTGTTCGACCACGAGATCTGAGACTCGAGGCGGCGGTTACGGTCGATTTCGTGACCCATCCGCTGACAACACGGTTAGGGGGAGCAAGAGACCTGTTGGGAGGCAGGGCGGTGCTGCTAGCGGCGGGGATCGGCGCGTAGTGGAACAAGAGCGAAGCAAGCTTTAATCTATAGTCAAGGAGACGAGCATGGCGACGGTTACCATGTCGGCCGAAGAGCTGAGTACGCTCGCGCCGAAGCATCGGTTCTTTGTGGGCATTGATTCCGATGGCTGCGCCTTTGACAGCATGGAGATCAAGCACAAAGAATGCTTTTGCCCCCAGATCATTAAGTATTGGGATCTGCAGGCGGTTTCTAAGTATGGCCG
>Ga0126381_100007669_pt1 | contig 12028 bp, 7 predicted proteins | sample PanSoiMetPlot_28_FD_96465 | JGI IMG/M metagenome (GOLD analysis project Ga0126381, IMG submission 96465) | Tropical forest soil microbial communities from Panama - MetaG Plot_28 | ecosystem: Environmental > Terrestrial > Soil > Tropical forest > Bulk soil | place: Panama | collected 2016-02-17
CTGAAGTGCCGAATTCATAGCGGTCTGGGACTGTTGGGTCCAGCTATCTTCCGGCGCTCCCCAACTGATCGAAATGACCGATGGCTTGTTTGTCTGGTCATGTACGGCATTGCTAATGGCGTCGATGAAGCCCTGGTCCGTATTGGGTGCGAAATAGACCACTATGTTCGCTCTGTAAGCGATGGAGCCGGCAACCTCGATGTCGAGCATTACCTCCGGATCCGCGTCTGATCCTGGGGAATTATTTCCTCCATCGACAGAGACCGAGCTTACTTTCGGCGCGGTCACACCCAGACCGTTGAAGTACGTTTGAAGATCGGATGTGTTGTAGCCGCCTCCCAGCTCGATAATTGCAATGGTCTGGCCGTTGCCGGTCAGCCCTGCCGGGAAGTTGTACAAAGCTGCCACTTGGGGCGGAGTGAACGTCCCTGCCGACCCGGCGGCGGGTTGTGCCTGGCTTCTGAGGCGAAAGTGCGCCTTCGCCGCGGGGCGGTTGTCGAGGCCAAGCACCGCAATTACGAAGGGCTCAAGTTCGACTGGAATCCTCAGTGGGCCTGTGCGGCCTCGAAATTCTTGCCCGGTGATGTTATGCCGGTAGCAAACGAGGCTAGCCCCAAATGCGGCTGAGACCGCCGTTGCAGTACCTGAAAGGACCACGTTTCGCTTGGCAATGCTGCTGGCCACAACTTTGAGCCAATGTTTCGCTGCAAATTCCTCCACGATGGCAATATCACCGGGATCAGCCCCGTAAAGGTTCGTGAACTGTTCAGGCGTCGGACGCACAGCGAGTGGAATCGTTGGATCAAAGCCCTTACGCCGCAAAACCACAGTCACGCTCACCTGTTCTGCTGGTTGAACTGGCCCCACAGCCTCAGAGTTTTGGGGCGCTTTGCGCTCGCTTCCAGTCAATATTGTCGATTGATCAAAACTCGGCACTACGAGTCCTCCTTTTTCGATTGCGTCTCTTCAACGGCCAGGGGTTAGACTACTTGCCATGCGCATAGTGACATGCTATGCACATGATGACGTGTGAATGCGATAACTCTCATCTGCCGTACAATTAGGGCGATTACGTGATGGGGAACGAGAATCCCGAAACGCGTCTTGAAATACACCCACTTTCAAAGTTAACTGAGTTCAGCGAAGCCGTTCGCCTGCAGCGTGAAATATGGGGATTTGAAGATGTCGAATTGCTTCCTTTGCGTCTTTTTGTCGTCGCCAGCAAGATAGGCGGCCAGGTTCTCGGCGCATTTTGCGACGGTAGAATGGCGGCATTCTGCCTCTGTATACCGGGGCTGAAACCCGGCGGCAAGTATTACCTGCACAGCCATATGCTTGGTGTACTGCCGGAATATCGGAATACGGGCGTTGGCCGGAGTATGAAGCTGAAGCAACGCGAGTATGCCCTCGCTAGCGGAATTGACCTTATCGAGTGGACATTCGATCCGCTCGAAATTAAGAATGCATTCTTCAATGTTGAGCGCCTCGGTGGCATCGTTCGCCGTTACGTTCACAACCAGTACGGCACGACAACCAGCCATCTCCATGGCGGTTTGCCAACCGACAGGCTGATCGCCGAGTGGTGGATTCGCACGGAACGCGTGGACGCCATTTGCAACGGGCGAAACTTCAGCAGGCCGGAGGTTCAGGCGAGAATTCCCGTTCCGGTCGAGATCGGCGAACTGCGCAAGCATGACACAATGCGGGCGCGGGACATTCAGGCCACCCTCGGAAAAGACTTCGATCGCCACTTCCGCGCTGGCCTGGCGGTAATCGGTTTCGAAAAGGGCAGGGAAGCAGGGACGTACCTTATGGGGACATGGGAATCAAAGTAGAGCAGATCGTTTTGCGGCACATTCGAATGCCGTTGGTGCATTTCTTTGAAACGAGCTTCAGCCGCACGTATGAACGCGACATCATCCTGGTCGAGGCTGTTGCGGATGGTGCTTCCGGTTGGGGCGAAGTTACAGCCGGCGAAAACCCCTTCTATAACGAGGAGTGGACAGGCTCGATCTGGCCGCTGTTGGTCGATTACATCGCGCCTCGCGTTCTTCACTATGAATTCGCTTCGGCAGATGAGGTCGGCTCTCGCACGGCCCACATTCGCGGACATAATATGGCCAAAGGCGGCGCCGAGGCGGCGATTTGGGACCTGCAATCGCGTCTCAATCAAGAACCACTTTGGAAAACAATCGGAGCAGGATTCAGACCCGAAATCGCGTGTGGCGTTTCGATTGGCATACAGGACGCCGTTTCCCTGCTCCTTGAAATGATTCAAACGGAACTCGACTCCGGATATCAACGAATCAAGCTCAAAATCAAGCCAGGATGGGATGTCGAGGTCATTCGTCAGGTACGTAGACGATTTCCCAAGGTCCCGTTGATGGCCGACGCCAATTCGGCTTACACGTTAGACGATATTGATCATCTAAAGAAGTTGGATGAGTTTTGCCTCATGATGATAGAGCAACCGCTTGCTCACGACGACATCATTGACCACGCGACGTTGCAAGCGAACCTGGAGACCCCAATTTGCCTTGATGAGTGCATTCGCTCTGCTCATCACGCGGAACAAGCGATCCGTCTGAAGGCTTGCCGCATCGTCAATATCAAATTGGGCCGGGTGGGCGGCTTTGCCGAGGCCAAGCGGGTTCACGATGTCTGCCAGGCGAATTCGATTCCTGTGTGGTGTGGCGGCATGCTGGAGTCAGGTATCGGACGCGCCCACAATATCGCACTTTCGACCCTGCCCGATTTTGTACTCCCGGGCGATGTCTCCGCCAGCAAGCGCTACTGGAAGCGTGACATCGTCGTCCCTCCGGTGGAAGTAAGTGTGCGCGGTACGATTCGAGTCCCAGATGGGACGGGTTTCGGCTATGAACTCGATACAGACTACCTAGAAAGCTTGGTCATCCGGCGTCAAACGCTGCAGTGAAAGGCCGTTTTAATGCGGATACCGTAGCCCGCGACCAGGATGGACGCCAGGCTGGATCTCTCCGTTCTTTACTACCCAAACTCCGTTGACCATCACATACGGTATTCCTTCAGAATATTCGGCGGGCCGTTCAAATGTCGCCTTGTCGATGACGTGGTCCGGATCGAAAACCGTTATGTCCGCGTCCGCCCCTACTTGCAGCCGTCCTTTATTCCGCATATTCAAAAGTTGCGCCGGCAGGAAGCTCATCTTTCGAAGTGCATCCATCAAGGAGACGACGTGCTGCTCGCGAACGTACCTGCCCAGTACACGAGCATAGGTCCCTGCTGCGCGGGGATGTCCCTTACCCCGATTCAATATTCCATCGCTCGCGATCATTACATCCGGGTCGGCCATCGCTTCCCTCACAACCTCTTCCGGAATGCAATGGATGGCTACCATGCCGCCCTGCTTACGGTACTTTGCAAACGTCTCGGCCGTGAGGCGCTCTCCGGTTGCCGCCCATTGAAGATCCTTATAAGTAATCCCGCCGTTGCGCTGCTGCCACCCTTCCGAAAAGATAGCGGAACTTAAGTCCGTCATTCCTGCGGTATATGGGTAGGCCTCTGTAGTGAAGTCGAGGCCATGTTTGTGGGCGCCGTGAATCATGTCCAACGCGAGGGGTGTCTGCCGCAGTTCAGTGCTTGTGATGTGCACAACGTGCAACGTCGCACCGCTGCTTGCGGCATCGGCCAGCACTTCTTGCAAAGCGTCGATCCCGCCGGGTTCCACTGGCCCCGCGCTGCGCAAGTGTACATAAATTGGCACCTTCCGCGAGGCAGCCAGCTGAAAAGCACGAAAGATCTCCTCGCGGGTTGCTCCTGGAACATATGCGATCCCCAGGCCGATGCCCAAGGAACCCTGATCCAGTCCTTGGCGCAAAAGAGAGAGGATCTCGTTCATCTTCTCCGGCGTCGCGACTGCGTCTACCGCGTGGTCGCGCGGCAAAAAAGTTCCTGTGTCATGCATGACCGCCATGCGCACCGGAATGTGGCCTACAGTCGCACCGAAGTTGATGAGCGATTTGTCTTTGCGCTGTGCATACCAGTCATTTACGGGCGAGACACCGACCTCCATTTCCAAAGCGGTGGTGACACCGTCCCGAGCCTTGAAGGCATAGTTCTCCGGAGTCTGCCCGTGCTGGTGCAGGTCGACGAAACCGGCCGTCACCACCAAGCCGTGCGCATCCACGATTGTCTTGCCTCTGAGCGGAGTTTCAGAAACGGCTGCAATCTTTCCGCTTCGAATACCCACGTCGCGCACGGCATCTAGCCTGGTCTCCGGATCTATTGCACGGCCGCGCGAAATGACGACATCGTACTGCTGAGCCGTAGCTCCTACGCCGACCAAGAGCAGCATCATCGCCAGATTGATTCGCATACGTGACGATTATAGGAACCCACCTACAACGGTCAGTGTTAACGACACCTCTTGCGATAAGATGCCGTCAGTGATCGCGTGACGGCGGGTGTGATCGTCATAACATTGCTCGCCAGTGCGCATCCTGGAGGCTAACTCGTGAGCTTTGCCGTTCGCAGCGTCTGCCGGCACTTATTCATACCCAGCATTTTGTTAGGAGTTGCCTGTTGGGCAGGAATGTTCCTGGTGGGCCAAGAGCAGCCGCAATCACGGGCGTCCGAGCGACAAATTACGTTGGGCAACGCTGAAGCCGGCTCTCTTTTAGGGATCACGATAGCAGTGAAGGATCCTGCTCAGTTGCACGGGCCAGAATCAATTCGCGTAGCTGTTTCTGACAGGCAAGGACCGGTCGTGGAAAAACGTTTGCACGCCCAAGATCTCGACTTCTACTTGACACTTCGCGCCAGAGCGCCCGGACCTGTGATTGCCACGCTGAAGTCGACCGGGGGTAGCACGATCCCGCCAATTATTGCTGTTATGCGGCCGATTCAGTCCGACTCCCGCTCCAGTGTTATTGCCGCTATGCCGAACGATACCTGGCAATCTGCTCAATTAGTCGAGTTCGGCCAAACGATCTTTGGGAGCGCGGACGAACGTCCGTACGCACCTGCACCTGACGAGGACCGCTACCGGGCGCTGGCGACTGGATTTCAGTGGTTCAAATTCGCTTTTCATGAACATGATCCGAAGCTCGTCTACTTTGTACTCGATATTACCGATCGCGAGGTCCCGCTGGATGTTGACGTTTTTACACCTCGAAAAGGTGGCAAAGGTCAGGGAGATATAGAACCTTACACGAACGGAGCATCGATTTATCAGATCGAAGCGACGCAAAACTATCCGGGACTTTATAAGTTTCGAACTCGGATCCTAGTGCCCGAGCACACGTACTATCTTCGTGTTCATGCGAATCATCCGTCCTATCAGCTGCATATGTTTGCCTATCCGGTACCTCCATATAGTGACCCGCGCCAGGCAGTCCGCACCGGCATGGATTTCCTGATCAATATGGGCGATACGTGGCTGTCGAACACTCCTCGCCGAGGGGCGATCGCCCTCCGTACATCGATGAATCATGGCGACACGAAGCAATGCATTGCTTGCCATCCGACCCAGTTCACGACGCGCGGTTATCTGACCGCGGTCTCGCACGGATATGCTCCCACTCAGCGGCCGGCTTTGGAGTTTCTTACGGATCGCATCTATAACAATCAACGTCCATTGTATGGCCAGCCTGGTACTAGCTGGGTACGGGTCATCTACTCCGCCCGTACGGTTGCCAGCCGCCTGCCCGTCATTGAACACCTATACGAGACTAACGTTACGCATGACCCGCCTCGGATAAAGGATTTCGAAGTACCTTACGCGAATTTTCTTCGGATCCATTACAAGGATCGCAGTGAGATGCCGGGAAATGAAACGGACGGTTGCGAGCCCGATATCAGCCCGTTCGAGATTGCATCTCAGAGCTGGGATACCTTCAACTTGCTTTGGGAACAAACACAAGACAAACAGTGGCTGACTCAACGTGACATGGTGGAACGGCTCGCCGTAGCCTACACGCCGCAGAACATGATTGACCTGAATTGGAAGATTCATTTTCTCGCGACTATCAACCGCAACAAGTACGGCCATGAGCTCGATGAGTTGATCCGGCAACTATACAGCTATGAGCAAAGCAATGGGATGTGGCCGTACCCATTCGACAAAAGCGCCAAACCGGCAGATTTCATTTCCTACCATGCCGTTCTGGCACTTGCGCTAGCAGGCCGCCGGCCAGAAACCGATCCGAATCTCGCCCGTGCGGTTCAAGCTATGCTTCGCGCCCAAAGGCCCGAAGGTAGCTGGGAAGGCGATCCGGTCTACCAAGGGTTCAACACTCCATTTCGAGCGACTCAATTCGCTGTGATGGCCCTGTCGACGCTCTATCCAGGGCCCGATCAAAAACCTGCCGCAAGAAAGGGGTTTAATGATGCGTTTCCAGCCCCACCCACAAAGCTTGATCGAAACAATCTGCCGCTCCTGCTAAGCGAATTGGATCAGTTCTGGGATCCTGCGCCGACTCAAACCATCGCTCAGATCCGGGACATCCTTGCTCACGATGAACAGCCTCTCGCAAGAGAAGCGGCTGCTCGTGCCCTCGGCCATATGGCTGATGCTGGTTCGATTCATGCCCTGGCAGGCGCTCTCGGGGATTCAACCAAGATGGTGCAACGCACGGCTGCATGGGCGTTGCGCATGATCCTGGAACGCCGGCCTGATGCAGCTTCGCAAGGCCGAGCACTCCTGGCAGAGTCGATGCGATCAAGTGATGCGCGAGTGCGATGGGGAGCGACGCAACTATTCAATCAACATTTCAAATATGTAACCGACGATTCGCAGCTTCTCTCGTCGCTGATCGGCGACCTGAACGATGCAGTTCCCGCCGTTCGGCTGAATTCCGCGCGAGGGCTTTGGCAGTGGTACTACTGGAATGCGGATCAACGCGACGCGCGAAATCACATTCTTGAAGGCCTCGCGACCCGTCTGAATACGGAGGCTGATCCCGCCATCAGACGTGCCGTCCATGAAGCTATTTACGATGTGCTGGATGAAAACACCGGCTATCTCGAAGCGTGGGTGCGCGCTGCGTCGACGGACGAGGATCAGAACCGGATCCATGAGGGTTACGAAGCCGTGGTGCGCGATCAAGCCCAAGTGCTTGCCCGGACTCTGCGCTCCGCTACTCCTCTTGGTCGAGCGGGCATTCTCGAATCCTTATGGGATTTCCATATTCGACACTACTCCCTCCCCAAACTGGAAAAGGGCCAGGTGGCGGTCGCGTTACCGGCAGTCTTCACAAAATACGTCGCAGGAGTTCCCGACCTGCATGCGCCAGGTTACGAGTACCCGCCCTACCGCGACACGGCCGATTTCCATTACGACGTGCATAACGGCTTTTTTCAGACTCGCGTTGGGAACGACAGCGATTTGATTCATTTCTTTCAGAGCTCTGGCCCGGAGCTGGAATGGGCACTAGTCGATTGTCTTCAGGGCGCCGATAGCGAGACCAAGATCAATGTCTTGAAGGCGGGAAGCGCTCTCAGCGCGGCGGGTGATGAACAATTTGCCAAAGCAGCATTACAGCTGGCATTGGATCCGGACAAAGAGGTTCGTGAAACAGTCAGCTACGTCTATGAAAATGGGCAGCGCGGAGTGCTCAACATCGACACTCCCGCTCGCCCCGATGCGGGCCTTGTTTCCACAGTTACTCGAATCCTCAAAAACGGTGATGAACATGCGCAGAATACGGTCTTGGCTCTGCTCGCCGGCTTACCAGCGAGCTCACCATGGACGCACCAGCAGGAGCTCGTAGCATCCTTGCGGTCACTTCTAGGAGCTAAACCCAGAGTTCCCAACTACGCCCAGGTGCTCACTGCGGCAGCGTCATTTCCCGAGTTAATGAATGATGAGGATATTCATCACCAAGTACTTGCCGCCGTGTCTGATCCCGATCGCGAAGTACAGCGAGCGGCGATTCAAATCGCCCTCGAGCGCGTGGGAAACGCACAGGAAAATTCCATTACCGAGCAGGTCTTCGGGCAGCTTGGAAGTTCACAGCGGAGTGTCCTGATAGAAGAAGTAAGCGACCCGAAATTCCTGGTCAATCATCTAGGGGTATCGGGTGGGGCGCTGTCTCAAGATCAGAAATACGCCGCCGGTAAGGGCGCTATGAAGCGGCCTCCTGATCTACTGGCCGAGCCAGTCGTGTTCGACGCCGTCGTCTCAAGCCTCGGGGATCCAGACGCAAATGTTCGTGCTGCCGCGTTGGATCTCTTGCGCAGATCCAAGGGAATCGAGCAGCGACCAGAGTTCCGTACCGCCTTAGAAAAGATGAGGGACGATCCCAATCCCCGATTAAAGATCATCGCCAGAAATGTTCTTTCGGGCAAGAAATTGAGTACTTCGCTTGAGGATGTCCAGCCTGGATCCGTGTTGGATTTCAATTATTTTGTCGCAAAAGTGGAGCCGATACTAGCCACACCAGGCGCGGACGGAAAAGCTTGCGTTATGTGCCACGCAACGCACGTCATTTTTCGACTCCATCCGCCGGATTCAGAGGGAGTCTACTCGCCGCAAGATAGCGAAGACAACTATAAGTACGCAATTCGAGTGGTCGATATAAACGATCCCGTTCACAGCCTGATGCTCGTCAAGCCGACGCGGCCTACCGACTCGGCCGGGAATGTTTCTGATTATCTGGCGACTCACAACGGCGGCCAACGCTGGCCTGGCAACCAATCGAGTTGGCAATACAAGACCATCCTTCAGTGGATCCGCGGAGCTGGTTTACAGGTTTCCAATGCGCGCCCGCAGTGACGTGCGAAGTCGAGGGGCACTTCCGCTTACGGGCGGGCAAGCGATTGTCCCCTCAAACTCATTTTCCTTTTAGCAACGTTAAGTGCTCGGCCAAACAGGGCCGGTGACTTTGAAGTAAAATAAGGTTCCTCCGACTCTGCTCGCGTGTCTGAAGCGTCGCAAAACCGTTTCCAGCGAGGGTGCCGGAATTGGAACTTACTCGAAACTGGGAGTCTAGGCTTGTGGCAGGAATTACAACATCCCGTTTACCACCGCCGGCGGAGGGGCTCGAAAGGAGCGAAACCGGCTCGTCGCTTGTGGATGAATTCTCGCTTGTCCAGGGCGGCCCAATCTATCGCTTTCAGACCGCAATCGGCATGGCGCTGCCGAATCGAGAAGGAGTGCTCAAGCGGGCCCTCCTTACAACACTTGTCACATGGTTTCCCCTGCTCATTCTCTCGCTCATTCAAGGACGTGCTTTCGGGTCGCAAGTTAATATTCCGTTTCTCTACGACTTTGCCGCCAGTATTCGCTTCCTCATAGGACTGCCATTGCTCGTCATTGCTGAAGCCGTGATTGATCCCAGGCTGAACAACGCCGTCAGGCATTTTGTGAAATCAGGGATCGTTGCGAAGGAAGATCTCCCCGCATTTGAGCAGGTAATTCTAAAGGTCAACAGGCTGCGCAACGCGATCTTTCCCGGGCTTGCTATCCTCGCAATTGCTTTCGCTCCGTCGATTTTCTCCAAGAAAGCGGACCTTCTAAGGCATGGCTTTTCGAGTTGGCATACAATCTCCTCGGCGTCCGGAGAGAGCTTAAGTCTGGCGGGATGGTGGTTCGCCCTGATCAGCGTTCCGTTGTTCCGTTTGTTGTTGCTTCGTTGGGTCTGGATCATTTTCCTGTGGACGGTCTTTCTCAGGGCTGTGCGAAGGATCCATTTGGGCTGCGTTGCGACTCATCCCGATACTTGCGGCGGTCTCGGCTTTCTTGCAGAGGCACAGCTCCTGTTCGGGTTCATAGCGTTCGCCGGTGCGGCCGCAGTAGCGGGCGCCTTAGGAAACCAGATCGCCTACGAAGGAGCTACTGTTTCGAGCGTCAAATTTCTCATGATCACCTATTGCGTGCTCTTGACTGTACTGCTTGCTGCGCCCCTTCTGGTCCTTACGCCTAAGCTTGCAGAGCTGAAACGCCGCGGACTTCACAAATACGCGGGGCTGGGTACTGCCTATGTCCAGTCATTTGATGCGAAATGGATCCGCCATCTCTCGCCGGAGCAAGAGCCATTGTTGGGTACTGCGGACATCCAGTCGCTCGCTGATTTGTACAACAGCTATACCGTGGTCCGCGAAATGAAGGTAGTTCTAATCGACAAAAGGGTGCTCATTGGCCTTACAATTCCCTCCGTTCTGCCATTTATTCCGTTGGTGATCATCGCGACGCCGGCTGACACACTGATTCATGCTGTCATGAAGTTGCTGGTGTAAGGTCAACGCAAATCTCGCCGTCATTCCGCTTGAACCCATTTGGGATCCCGTGAATTGAAGGTTCGCCGGGAACAAAACGATCGAGGCGTGCGTAAACATTTGTGGCATCCGAAACAAATGCAACGCAAGCCAGTGCCGCCATTGGTCCGAGCGACTGACTATCCCTTATGGCTTCTCTCGGGATTTTGGATTAGTGTCGGCATCGCTCTTGCCGCCGTCGTGCGCAGACTGTACGCATTGACGCATCCTTCGAGCAGCGGCCCTCTGCAAATAGCAAACCCCGATGCAGTATTCGCATCGCACGCCGTGCTTACGGTCGCGCATATTATTCCGGCGGCCATTTTTGTACTACTGGCCGCCGGTGTTCTGCTTCGACGCACAGACGACGAACGGCTCGAACGGCTTTTCTTCCCTTTTGGCTTTATCACAGGTGTTACGGCGTACCTGATGAGTGCCTACGCAGTCGGTGGGTGGGCCGAGCGCTCCGCAGTCCTTGTCTTCAACACGTGGTTCTTATTTTCGCTTGGCCGTGCCTACCGCTTTCAACTGTGCGGCGAGACAGCACGGAAGCGCGATTGGATCACGCGTGCGGTCGGCATCCTGTTGGGTATCGCAACCACACGTCCCGTGATGGGAGTGTTCTTCGCTACCAGTTCGCGCACACATTTGTCCCCGCGCGAGTTCTTTGGGATCGCGTTCTGGATAGGGTTCTCGATCAACGCTGCCTTAATCGAACTTTGGTTACACTCCAAACGACGTGCGCGACTGTATAGACCAAGAGTTGGTTCGGAAAGCGTTCCAACCGCACAAAGCGTGCATCAAGTTGACGTATGAGCTAATTCAACCTTGGAATATTGTTTCCGGCTTAGTGCTTCACGGCTATCGAGGAAATTTCAATTCTTGCTCCGCCAATCAAACCTGCAACCTGTACGGTGGCTCGCGCCGGTTTGGGATCTGGCATGAGTTTCTTGTAGACCTCGTTCATTTTCGGAACATCGGCTAGATCGGTGACATAGACGGTTACGGAAACGATGTCCGTCATCTGAAAGCCTGCTTCCTTAACAACCTTTTCTATGGCAGCAATCGCATTTGTCGTCTGTAGCGTAATATCTGTACCCGTTACTTTGCCGTGCGAATCGGGCCCTTGCTGGCCTGCAACGTAGAGTGTGTTGCCTGCAATATAACCTTCGCTGAACGGCATGTTCTTTGTGAATCCGACAGCCTGATGCTGGGCAAAAGCGCTTCCCGAGGTACAGAGTGTCAACAAGCCCACCACCCAGAAACCGCGATTTAGATAATTCTTCTTCATTAGAGGTCTCCTATTCTCATGCGATAAAAGATTTTCTCATTTCGCGGCAACGTTGTTGATGGACCTCGGTGTTTTAACCCGCGAACATCTCAGTAGGCGGACAGTTGGCCGCGGCCGTTAAGATTCGCAAGGCGCCGAAAGAGGGAGTCTAGTTCTGCCGGCGTCTTAGTTCGCGTAGATACTTTCCCAAAGGTTCCAGCAATTCGGGGCGATCGTAGAGATACTTTCCCGGAAATGGATCGGTCAGCGGGTACGGTCCTTTTGCTGGTGGCCGCTTCAGCGGCCAGTTTTCGTCCGTCACCCTGTAGTCACCGATGCGGTAGCCATACATGTCAAGATGACGGATGCCGAACTGAAGCGCCGCTTCGCAGATTTGTTGAATCTGGTCGAAAGTCGGATATTTTGCGGGCCCTGGAGTGCGTAACTCGAGAATATTGCCCACCCAAAAGGTGTAAATAATCTTCTTGTCTGGGCCAACCGCCGCCCGGGTTTTTTCGATCACGC
>Ga0126381_100007670_pt1 | contig 12028 bp, 8 predicted proteins | sample PanSoiMetPlot_28_FD_96465 | JGI IMG/M metagenome (GOLD analysis project Ga0126381, IMG submission 96465) | Tropical forest soil microbial communities from Panama - MetaG Plot_28 | ecosystem: Environmental > Terrestrial > Soil > Tropical forest > Bulk soil | place: Panama | collected 2016-02-17
CACGCGGAGTTGCGTAGCGAACGACTTCAGTCTGCACTGGCTCCAATGGTTCTTTGAGCGCAGCCCAGACAATCGACGCTCAACTCGTGTTGAATGGGTCGGCCGGGAAGTAACGATTGGCGTATCGTTGCTTCCGTGGGGGCCTTCACAGAGAATGAATGAACCACTAATGCGAGGTGCCGTGTCCAGGCTAATAAGAGATCTGTTTCTCGGGGTCAGTGCGATTCCGTCCATTTACTACACCATCGCACTCGTCAGTTCCATAAAGTTTTTTAGGTCAGCCCCAGGAGATGCCAAAGAGGAACGCGGGTTCGTGCCGCCTGTCAGCGTTTTGAAGCCGATTCGAGGACTCGATCCGGGCGCCCATGAGAATTTTGCCAGTTTCTGCCAACAGGACTACCCGGATTACGAAATTCTATTCTGCGTCGGAGATACAAGCGATCCCGCATTCCCGCTGCTCGAACAGATCGTTCGTGAGTTTCCACGACGCCCGATTCGAATCTTGATTGGATCCGGCCGTGATGCAGCCAACGACAAAGTCGCCAAGCTGGCTCGACTTGTCAGTGAAGCTTCACACGAGTACCTAGTGATCAACGACAGCGATGTGCGTGTACAGCCAGACTATCTTCGGAAAATCGTTGCGCCGCTGGCGGATCCTAAAGTCGGGGCTGTGACCTGCTTCTATGTCCCGATTGAGGACAGGAACTGGGTCCAACGCTTGCAAGATGTAGGAATGATTTCGGACTTTTATCCCGGCATACTCGTAGCAAAACAGCTGGACGGTGTGAAGTTCGCGCTTGGCCCAACGATCGGAACGACGCGCCACCACCTGCACTCTTTCGGTGGATACGCATCTCTCGAAAACCGTCCGGCAGATGATCTGCTGGTTGGTCGGCTGATCGCCGAGCATGGTTATGAGGTTGAGCTCTTACCGTACACAATATCGACGGTACCAGACTACGCAAGCTTGCGAGACCTGTTCCACAAACGTTTGCGCTGGATGACCGTGATGCGCCACATGCGGCCATGGGGCCATTTCGGCCTGATATTTACGTTGGGACTGCCCTGGGCCCTCCTGGCGGTCGCAGTGCACCCTACGCTCGCAATCGCTGCAAGCTATTTATGTGGGTATCTGGCCTTCCGAACAGCAATGACCCTGGTGGTTGCAGTGTGCGGCCTCAGGCAACCCGGGGTTTGGGGAAAGCTGCCATTGCTGCCAGTATGGGATGCGTTTGCCTGCGTTATCTGGGTGACCAGTTTCGCACGCAAGGGAATCCGGTGGCGCGGTCAGGAGTATTTGATACGCAATGGCGAACTGGTTCCTGCCCCCTGATTTGTCAGATGGCTTACGAATGTGAGCCGTTTCCTGAGACAGTTGCTCTAGCGAAGGATGGTTGCTGAAATCTGTCGCTGCGAATACAACGTTCGTTTCGCGCCTCGCGCCAGTTTACCTGCGGTGCAAGCAGCGCCGGATCGATGCGATCCTGATACTGCAGGGCAATATTGATGAGGGAGCTGACGAGCGACTCAGAGAGCAGGTGCGGCTCCAGGCCCAGGTTCACTAGACTGGAATGTTTCGCATTGTAGTAGTGAGATTCTGCCTCGACGCGCGGATCGGGAATGTGGTCGATCTCTACACGGAGACTCATCTGTTGTCCAACCGATTTGACGATCTCGGCTAATTGCAGCACCGAAAACTGTTCTGTGAACTGATTGAACACACGGAATTCACCGCGCCCCGCAGGATTGAGACAAGCAATTTCCACGCATCGAACGGTGTCGCGAATATCGAGAAAGCCGCGAGTCTGGCCACCCCGTCCATAAACCATTAGTGGACAACCTATCGCAGCCTGAGCACAGAAGCGGTTGAGGACTGTTCCAAAGACCTCGTCGTAATCAAAGCGGTTAATGAGCGCCTCGTCCATCATCACTTCGTCGGTGACTGTGCCGTAGACAACACCCTGATTAAGATCCGTCGCACGAAGACCCCAGACTTTACATGCGAACATGAGGTTGTGGCTGTCATGAACCTTGGAAAGGTGATAGAAGGAACCTGGCTGTTTGGGATAGGGAAGAACGTCTTTGCGGCCATTGTGCTCGACAGTAAGATAACCCTCCTCAATATCGATATTCGGCGTGCCATATTCGCCCATCGTCCCAAGTTTCACGATGTGGCAGTCTGGCTGCAGCTCACGAATTGCAAACAAGAGGTTGAGGGTTCCGACCACGTTATTCACCTGGGTGAACACAGCATGTCTGTGGTCGATCATGGAATAAGGAGCGGATCTTTGTTCCGCGAAGTGAACAACAACTTCGGGCTCGAATCTCTTGATAGTCGACGAAAGAAAATCGAAATCACAGACATCGCCCACAAAGAGCTCAATCTGATTGCCGGTCAATTGATGCCAGATATTCAAGCGCTCGTGCAAGGGACGAATGGGGGTAAGGGTCTGAACGCCCAATTCGTAGTCCCAGAGACGGCGGACGAAGTTATCAATAATGGCAACCGAGTGCCCCTTGCTGGACAGATACAAGGCTGTAGCCCAGCCACAAAAACCGTCGCCGCCAAGAATTGCAATTCGCATTCCACCTCCGCATTCCCTACAAGAACCGATGTATGCTGCGATTCCTCAGCAGTTTAGGTGTTGGATAAATTTGTAATTGTTACGCGATCGAATTTCCCTATGTCCATAGAAATCTTCAGAGCCCCGCAGCCGATGCCAGAGGGTGATTTGTAAATAGAACTTTGCCGCCACTTTCCGCGACGGTGTTCAGTTGACTGCTGCCTACCAACGACTCCAGGTCTGGCACCGCTGATGCTTTGGTAACGATGTAGTATCTTTCGGGTCTTAGCCACAAGTTCTTGAATTGGCTGTCGTCTAGAAAAACGTTAGGGGCATCTGGCGCGTACGAGCCATACACCATGTTGTTGAATCTCCCGTTCAAAAGCAGTGCAGTCCTGTTCGTATAAAAGAAAACGGATGAAAACCAGTAATAGTGGCGGTTCACAATCAATCTGCCCCGCGGCGACCTTTCGAGTGCCTCTGTCAAAGGCCGAGAAGAAAGGTATGGGTCAAACCTGACCATTGCAACACGCGCAGCCTGAAAAAAGACAATCATCATCAGCGCGACAGGAAGGTATGCGTATCGGCGCGGTGTGAATATAGTGCCGAGGGCACCGATAGCAAGCGCCGTAGCAGCCATAGCAAGAGGAAGGCGCAAGTACGCGAAGGAATGCAGCGTAAGGTCTTGCATGTGGCCCAGCGACAGCTTGTAGGTCGCTTGGCGGGTCAGGGCTTCCGAGATATCGCCCGGCGCAGGCATCCGCCAAACGGCTGCCAGTATGCCAATAAGCACAATAGCGGTCAGCCCTAAGACAACGGCGAGAGCGCGAGTTCCACGCCAAATCCATGGACTGTCCGTGGCCATCGCCGACCCAAGCAGCAGAGCCAGTGCCGGATAGACCGGCATGGAGTAGTACTCCTGCGTGGTCGAAAAGGTAAAGAACACTAGAACGAATCCGGTCCAGCAAAGAGCCAGTAGACGGGTGCGGCCAGCGCGGTCGATGGGCTTGTAGGAGAGCTTGAAAGTCGCCGGGAGGTACACGCTCCAAGGAAAGAGCCAGATCAGATGAAACAACCAGAAGTAAAGCCTGGGGACTGTAGCGTAATCGGGCGGGTAGCGCAGATTCAGAAATCGCAGCAGCTGCTCATTGATGAAGAAAAACCATAAAAACCCGTGATATTCGCCCGGAATACTCTTCATCGTGAGCGAAAAATAAGGTGGGTTGCGAAGCGTTGCAAGGATGTGCCACGGGGCTGCGATGAGCAGAATAATGACGAGACCACTCAAGGGATGCAGCCGTTTCCAGACACGAGCTGAGAAGAGTTGGCGCGTGAGGAGTAGGTAGACAATCACTGCACCGATCGGAAAGACCAGCGCGATCAGGCTTTTGAGGAGCAATCCCACGCCCATGGTGGCGGCAAAGATGGCCGCCCACGCTCGCGGATGGCGCTCCTCGGGCTCAAGAATGCGGAGAAATGCCCACAGGCCGAGCGCGATAGTGAGCGTAAGAATGACGTCCGGGATCAATATCCGCGTAAAAAGCCAGAGCCCCACGCAAGTAGACATACACAGGCCGGCAAAAAGGCCCGCCTGTTTCCCAAATGCCCAGGCTCCAAACAGCGCAGTAACCAGACACAGGGCAATCGCCGATAGTGCAACGGGAATCCGTGCCACCCAGTCATGCACGCCAAAAACTTTATAGGAAGCAGCAATCATCCAGTAAATGAGTGGAGGCTTTTCGAGATAAGCCACGCCATCGAGGCGCGCTGTGACCCAATCGCCAGAACTCAGCATGTTCCGGGCGATCTGTGCCTGCACTGCATCGACGTCATCCATCAGTGACGGTGGAGAGACGATGCAGCCCAGGTAAACCGCAGCCGCAAAGAGCGCGACTACGAGAAATGTCCGCCGGCCGCTTATGGTTCGACTGCGAGCGCTTGTCTCCTGAATTTCGGAGATGGCGCCGACTGAATGTCCCATCGTTTCATCCACAAAAATAGAATCATCAAGCCCCAAAGGTGATAGCCGATATTGATCCGCCGTTGAAGGTGATGCTGCGTCCAATTCTGGATCACATCGAAGCGGAATACTTCGGAGTGTTCTGCTTCCGCTGCCGTGAACGTCCTCGTCATGATCGAGCACAGCGACCCACGCAGCCATTCATGGGCCGGAATATCAAAGCCTATCTTCTTGCGCTCCAAAATGACAGCTGGCAATCTGGATTTCATCAACTGCTTCAGAATGCGCTTCTGGCGCGAGCCTCGAATCTTGAAGTCGCTCGGCAAACCTGAGGCAAATTCCACAATCCGGTGATCCAGAAATGGAGGACGGACCTCGACAGCATGCGCCATGCTCATGCGATCAGACTTCACAAGAATGTCATCCGGCAAGTAACACCTTTGGTCAAATTCTAGAAAAGGCGCAACGCCGTCGCCGGGAAGGCTTTCTTTGAGGCTGCTAAGATTGCCTACGAAAGCGCCCGGGAGCGGAACACGCATGAGAAGAGCCTTTTCTTCGTTTGAAAAGGTTCCATTCCAATACACATGCGCTTGCTCCGGTGGTAAGAGACTACCCTGGAACAGCCGCTTCAGTTTGTATTCCAGGCTGATTTTCTCATCAGAAATGGGCCAGAGCCTGAGACCAGCAAGGGCCATGTCAATGAGGCGTTTTGGCGCGTGCCTCACCTGGGCGGCAATTCGGTTTGCACGATATGTCAGGTAGCCACCAAAAACCTCGTCAGCTCCTTCTCCACTCAAGGCGATGGTCGTACTCTTTTTGCACAATTTGCAGAGAAACCATACAGGCAGTGCCCCCGAATCTGCGCTTGGCTCATCTGAATAATAGGCAAAGTTCTCAATTGCATCCTCGAGGTCGTCATCGGGGCTTAGACTTATTTGCTCATGCTCGGTCCCGTACTGCTCCACGACCCGCTGAATATATTGTGTCTCGTCAAAACTGCGGCCCGGAAACGAGATCGAAAAGGTGCGAAGGCGTTTACCTGATGCATGGGCGGCGTAGTGCAGGATCGTCGATGAATCCACTCCTCCACTGAGCCAAACTCCCAGCGGTACATCGGACATGAGGTGTTCACGAACCGACTGTTCAAGCAGGAGGTCAAGTTCAGCCACTGCATCTTCAAACGAAATCTGCCGTGGCCTGGCGGCCGGGATCTTCCAAAAGGTATGCTGCGTGATTCGGCCATCTTGCCATTCAAGCCATCTTCCTGGCGGCAGCTTCTCAACCCCCTCAATGAGGGTCCACGGACAGGGGACATAGTTCATTGAGAGGTAGCAGTCTAGGCCCTTGAGGCTGAGGTAGCGATCAATCTCGGGATGAATGAGAATCCCCTTCAATTCTGACGCAAAGAATAGGTCTTCTCCGGATTCCGCAATGTATAGCGGCTTGATGCCAAGCCGATCGCGAGCTAATACGAGGCGCTGTTCTGCATTGCTCCAGATCGCCAGAGCGAACATACCTCGAAATCGCGCAAAGCACTCAACGTCCCACTCAAGAAAGGCTTGCAAAGCAGTCTCGCTATCGCAATGGCTTCTAAAGCGGTGGCCCAGTGATTCAAGCTCGCGGCGAATTTCAAGGTGGTTATAGATTTCTCCATTGAAAACGATGGCCGCCTCGCCGTCTTCCGAAAGGACAGGCTGATCACCGGAGGTGAGATCAACAATCTTCAGGCGGCTCGCACCGAGGGAGCAGAGTCTGGATCGAAAAATGCCCTGTTGATCGGGACCGCGATGGAAAAGCGTTCTCGTTGCGCTCTCGATGCGCTCGTGATCTGGAATCCAGTTTTTAGCCGTGAATCCTACAATGCCGCACAATTGACTGTTAGTCCTCTCTGATCCGGAAAAACAGATTACCCAACTTACACTGCGCAATGATAAAGATCATCCTGTAATCGCGAAACTGTCTTTTGCGACAGGCAGACCACCGGTTACCAGGAGGGTTAGCCACCGAAAGAGGTTTTATACCTCATCCGATCTGCCGCGCCCTGCTCCCCGCGAGGTCCATTATTATTATTCTTTCTGACAGATGAAAGTTTTTAGCTGCGGTCCCAACCAAACGATGCCGTTTAGCCCGATCCCGGCCCCGAAAACCCGATGACGAATCAGACGCATTTTCATCTGAAGACCTTCTTGCCGATTGCTGTGATGATCGTTGCAGGTCCGCTAGGGAATGTTCTGCTGGGCAAAGGAATGAGGCAGATCGGAAAGCTTCCGGTCTGGCCGCCATCCCGATTGATTCAGGCGGGACTGAGCATCTTCGATAGCGGCCTGATCTGGCTGGGCATCGCCTCGTTGATTACGTTTTTTGTGGCTTACATGTTGGCCCTCTCATGGGCGGATTACAGCTTCGTGCAGCCTGCGTCTTCTCTCGCGTATGGCGTAGTCGCGCTTCTCGGATACTGGGTCCTGGGCGAAAAGGTGTCGCCGCTACATTGGGCTGGAATCGCGATAATTTGCCTAGGGGTTTTGATAGTTGGCCGGACAACTCCTCGAACGACGGGGCACGGTTAGCTTGGAACAGGTGATTTTATTTAGTCTGATTGTCATCGCGGGCACCGGAGGCGAGCTTTGCGTTTCCCGCGCGATGAAAGTGGTCGGTGACGCCAAGAGCTTTCGGCCGCATGAAGTCGGCAGGGTCATTCTGAGCGCTCTGTGTGTGCCTTGGATGTGGCTGGGAGTGGGAATGATGGCGATAGCATTCTTTGCCCTGCTGGCTGCGCTCTCCGTCTTCAACGTCAGTTTTGTAGTGCCGGTAACGGCGTTGAGCTATGTCGCCGGCGCTTTCGGCAGCTCCGTCTTCTTGCATGAAAGGGTAAACAGGCAACGATGGCTCGGAGTCCTTTTGGTCGCCGTTGGAGTTACGTTAGTGTTCCTCGGCAATCATTGACCGGGTCCTGCGTCGCTGCGAACCTAGAACACGGTCAGCTTCCCGGAGTTTTCTTCGGAAATGCCCGGCTGGCGTCCCCCAGAAGAGTGGTTGTGTCACACTGATATGCTTGCGCCAGTCCCGGGCAGTCGCACAGCGATGATTAGCCGCGCCGATTTTTCAAGAGAGCGCCAACTGTTTGGCGATATCGTTCATCTGGTCCTCGACACGTTTCGTGCGAATCGTGCCCGGGTCCTTCTCGCTTCCATAGGCATGATTCTGGGTACCGGATCGTTAGTCTGGGTCATAACGATCGGGCTTACCGGGGAGGCTTATATCCTCAACTTGATTCAGAATGTTGGCACCAACCTGATTTGGGCCGAATATACAGGTCTTGCCGACCCCACCGTGGGAGCACAGAGCGACTTCCTGACTGTCAGAGATATGGACGCAGTTGAACGGGAGGTGCCCGGAGTCGCTTCGGCCACACCTGTCGTGAATCTGCGGCTGGAATATCCGAACGGCTCCGGAGGTGACATCTCTCTGCTGGTGCTCGGAGTTTACCCGCAATACGAGCAGATTCGCCGTCTGCAGCTGCTTTCCGGACGATTCTTCGATGACCAGGATGCTACGGTCGCCACTCATGCCGCAGTGGTGTCAGAACAGTTTGCTGTGACTCAGTTCGGTAGCGTCGGAGCGGCTCTCGGTCGAGATCTCACCATTTCCGGGCTTCCTTTCGAGATCATCGGAACATTTACGGAAAGGACGGACACGTATGGTCAATCGGAGATCACTGACAACACCGTCCTCATCCCGTATCAGGTTGCCCGCTACTTCAAGGGAAGTGACCAGATCAATCAGATCTACTTTTCCACATCGGATATGAACAATGTGCCCGAAGTGACCAGCGAGGTTCAGCGCGTCATCAAATCAAGGCACCGGCCCGAAGCCGTCTACGATGTAGGTAATTTGATCCAGGTCCTGGGGGTGGCGAGGAAAACTGTGTTTGCGATGAACATGCTTCTCCTCTTGTTTACCGCCGTTACGTTGCTGGTCGGTGGCACAGGCATTATGAATATCATGCTGGCTACCGTTTCCTCACGGGTTCATGAAATCGGAATCAGGAAAGCCCTGGGCGCGACCCATCGGGTAATCCTGCTTCAATTCCTTTTGGAATCCACATTAATATCACTAGCGGGAGGGATCGTCGGTGTAACTCTGGGCTTAGGAGTGCCACTCCTGATTCACCTGTTCAGCAACGTTGACTTGAGTGTTTCATGGATTTCAGCCGCGATAGCGCTCACCGTCTCGGCAGGAATTGGCATAGCGTTCGGGACGATTCCCGCGAAACGCGCTGCTGATCTGGATCCAGTGGAATGCTTGAGAGCCGAGTTCTAATTCGCCAGATCCCCAGCAGCCGTGGATCGGCGAAAATGGAAGGTCTAGGATTCGCGATAATCCAGAAGCAGAATTCCTACCAAGATTAGACACACCGGCCAGACAAAAGAGGCGATCTTCGAATCTCGCTTTTCTGGAAGGCGAAGTTCCAGCCATCGGCTCCACCCTGCAGTCGCTCCCAACAGCGCGATCGGCGTGTGACTCATCTCGATCAACATCGAATCCTTTAAGTTAGCCTGTGGATGCGAATGAGTCATCATCAATGCGCCCCCTGCCGCGCACAGGAGCGGAAAGACATAGGAGGCGGGCTTCCACTTGATTCGGTTTGTCTCGACCGCCCATTGAAAAATTGCAAAGGCTGTAATCAATAGCGCATACATGCGGTGCTGCAAAACATCGGGAGATGAAAAGCTGCCCCAGAATGAACGCGGACCGAGCGGCCAGTTTTCCGAGTCGGCGCGCAATATGATGAACACTGCCAGAGCTATGAATAACAGGGGCCAGTGCTGTGCCCACTTGAACTGCTGCCAACGCGCCAGAAGCGCCAGCAACCCGGCAGAGAGCACAATCAACCCTGCCCAATGGTGGTTGTATTCGCTCCATGCGCGATCATTCGCATCATTTTGCCAGGCGCTGTAAAGAGTTTCCTCAATTCCTTGCCTGATTGATCCCGGCGGTGCCAGGGCTTGAATCGGCGGGCTCGTCAGGCGCGGCTTGACCCAGTGCATCCGCTCTACAATTTCGTGACCTGTTAAGCGGTCGTGGACCAGGTCGACAGCCGGAGGCTGAGATGTAAGAGACGCCGCGGTAAGAATCGCCGTAAAGCCAAGACCGATTTCCGCCTCGCTGAAGCGCCTTAGTCTCATGAGCAATGGAACAGGTGCACGATCTATCTCCCGCACCACAAAGAAATTGCCCGCTCCCATCCCGACGACCAGGAGAAACATATAGATTTTTGCCAGCAGCATGACCCCATATGTAGTCCCATACACGCCTTGCCACGAGCCGACGTAGAAGAAGGCCATTCCGATGCCGCCTAGCAGTAGCAACGAAACCGAGCAAATCGCCATTGTAGAAAAGCGACGCACATATTGTGTGGCAGACTCAGGGGTTTCCTCGCGGCGCAAGGCCATCAACAGAAACGGCATGGCACCGATCCACGCAGCGGCACCGACACGGTGAAAAACCGTAAACACAAGCAAGATCGGACGGTCGTCGAGCCGCGAAGCTGCATGACTCATTGCCGTTTCCGAGAGGAGAAGCAGCAACGCAAATGGCGCACTTGCAAACAAAGTGCGCCGCGATGACGCTCGCGCCAGCACAAAGAGAGCGAACGCACTCACCGCAACCAGCGTCCCGCAGATAAAGAAGTCTGCCGAAGTGACATCGAGAAACGAAAGGCCTGAGCCTCCGATGAGGATGGCAGAGCTGACAGCGATGGAGAGCACTTGAACAATAGCCAAGGCAAGCGCTGCACGACTCATCGCGGTTCGAAGTCTTCGCAGGGTCTCAGATGCAATGTGCGATGGGACTGCCGCTATCAGTAGAAACGCGATGCCGCCAATTGTCAGTGCCTCAAGCGCCAGGGACGCTGCCCGCAAAAGCACCGAGAAGAGATCGAAATCTTTGAGCAGCCAGAACACGCTAGATCATTCAACCGCAGACGCACGATTGGCGCCATGTGTGACAATCGCTTGCAACGCTCTGCGAGCTACATCCGCCGCGCCACGCTCTTCGATCGCTAGGATCATCTTTGCAATCTCAGCCGGCTTAATAGCTGCTATCGGCCGATTGCCAATACGGCTCAGAACGTCTTCCTGGATGCGGCTCTCTGTGTCCCGCGCGTATCGCTCAACTTTACCCTCTTTCCATTTCTTAAACCACAAGCTTTACCCTCTTTCCATTTCTTAAACCACAGTAGAGCGACCTCGCGAAAAGGATTCTCCGCATCCGTGTTGTCGTCGGTGCTTGCTCTTCGTTTGGATTCCAGTTCAGCGCTCTTTTCCGCTTTTCGCTCCGCCATCGGGTCAATTCCACGCTGTAGTTCGGCACGGGCGGTAGCGTGCGCGGCACGTGCATCCGCGAGGCCGTCTATCGGATAGCTGCCCGAAAGCCATAAGTCGGAATCTACCGTGGAAACGATACTTCCAACGCCAAAGCTTAGAGCCATTCGGTCGGACGGCCATAAACAAGGCGTCCCCGTCGGTAAGGTGATACGGTTTGGCTGCTGCTTTAGCCGCTCTGATCTTAAATTCGCGAGAGCCATGAAAGCATCCGGAAGATACCATCGTCCTCGAGACACGCCGTATCCTCATTTTGAATTGAAATATGAGGATATGCCGACCGAGAGATCTCCTCGTTCTTGTTCGGCTCTGATCGTACCACGCTGGATGGGCTAGCACCAGCAACTCATTTAAAATGATTGGTTTGGAATGGTTGCGGAGTGGATTTCATAGGTCCGAATCGCATTCACGGCTCTCGCATCACCGATGTGCAAGCCGCTGAAACACTCACAATCATGCTCGAGGTCTCAATGCTAAATTCGACTTTCTAGACCATCGTCCTCAATCGCGGAAATCCAGCGAGTTACGGCCTTCTCGGGGTTTGGCATGAACCTTGGCTTGGTTTCACACCTAAATGGCCCAGGCAGCGTGTTGAGGATACTTGTGAGCCTTTTGTTTTGCGATAGCACGGGATCTGCTGTGCCGTTCACGTGAAGCAGCAGTGTGATCCGCTCAGAACAGCTACGAGATTCCCGATTGACACAACAATTGCTGTTGAATTTCGTCGTCCTATGTCCTCGCCTGCTGCATGTTCGCCTATGCACTGGGATTCATACACAGGCATGAAAATGCCGTGTTAGCTCTCGTATTTCTCCGCACTTCCCAGGACTGTTGCGCACTTCGAAAGTGCGACTCCGCTGCCGTTGTTATTCAACTGGAACTGACCAAAGCCGCTGTCAAAGTAATAGAGGAACTTCGTCGCGGAGGAGAAAGCGAATAAGGCCCCGGATTAAAGGAACCGCCAACCCACTGCCAGGAGTAACGCCGCGTAATCAGGAAGTGCGCCTCCTCAGCCCCCTCGACTTCCCTGCCCCGCCCTCTGCCGTGCAACGGCACGGATCTCTTACGAAATGCTGTTTTCCATTACTAATCTGGACAGCTTTTGAGCCAGACAATCGCGG
>Ga0126381_100007671_pt1 | contig 12028 bp, 7 predicted proteins | sample PanSoiMetPlot_28_FD_96465 | JGI IMG/M metagenome (GOLD analysis project Ga0126381, IMG submission 96465) | Tropical forest soil microbial communities from Panama - MetaG Plot_28 | ecosystem: Environmental > Terrestrial > Soil > Tropical forest > Bulk soil | place: Panama | collected 2016-02-17
CATTGTCCCCCAAATCGAGACAAGAGCCAACACTTTCCCAACACGATGAGCGCGGCACCAAGGCTGGCGCCCGGTTCGCGGCTTATGTGCCCACCGGCCGGGCGGGTTCTGGCCGCGGCGGCGATTCAAAACAAAGAGTTGATGCGAACGTCACCCGGTAAACGCACCGAAGGCCCGTCTCCGACGGGCCCCCGGTCTCCGCACGCTTATTCGTTGTCGAACCGGTCGGGCTGAGCCGTACCTTGAGCGTGGGAGAAATGGCTGGACTGAATGGCGACCGTGCTGGCGGCACCAATCGCGGTAACCGCGAGAACCGCGGCCGCGGCGTGGATCCCTAGACGTACTACCAGGCGCATGGAGATCAACTCTTTTCGTATGGTAGTTCGGGCGTCGGCGTTCAATTCGTTGCTGAGGGTATCGCTTTCCGTGAGCAACCCGGCACCTTTCCCGGCTTCGTAAGCGTTTCGTCGGAAGTCCGTCAGGCGCGGGCTGGCCGGGCTGGAGTATCAGCACGGCAGGCACACGATGGGGTTCGGCGACGCGCAGCAAGCCGAAGCCGATGCCGGCCAGGCCGGTCATCAGGCCCGGTACCTGTACGCCGAGCGGGGTGCCGCACTGCCAGCCGTGGCTGTCGATGCTGGCGAGGATTTCCGCGGCCCGCAGTCCGGCGGCGTGGTGCCAGCGCTGCTCTCGCAGTATCTCAGCGGCCTGGAGGAACAGCTCCAGGTTCCCGAGGTCGCCGTGACACAGGCAGTGGCTGCCGGGCGGCTGGGTCGTGACCATAGTCAAGGCACTGTCGATCTCGGTGCTGGCCAGCCGCGCGCTGGCTGGCACCCCCTGCATGAGGCTGGGTTGGGCGAGCAGCCTGCCCAGGCCTATCCCGGCTCCGCCGTAGCACCAGAAGCCGCGGTGGGGGAACTCCTCGGCGATGGTCCCGGCCTCTCGGTCGCGAAGATCCCGCCAGCGTCCCGTGCCGGGATCGAAGGACGACTGCTCGTAACGAATAGCCTCGCAGGCGGCCTGCCGGTAGCGGTCATCGCCGATGAGCCGCCAGGCCTGCGACAGCGCGGCGGCGATGCCCGCGCCACCGTGCGCGAAACCGGAGATGGGCCGGGTCTGCGATCTCATCTCGCGGAGCGTGCGAGGCACCCATCCGGCGCCCGCGGGCGTGCGGACCGCGGCGGTGACCAGGTGGTCGGCCAGGACGCGAACGTGATCCGCGAGATGATCAGCCGCGCGCACCTGGCAGAGCGCGGCCAGGGCGGCAATGCCGCCCGCCGACCCGGTCACGTAGTCGTAGTCGGTGTCGTCGGCCGGCTGGGCGGCGATCTTGGCAGCGTGCTGTACGGCGGTGCCGATGAGCCGCTCATCGGCCCACAGACGGCCGAGCTCGAACAGCCCGTAGACCGCGCCGCCCAGGCCCGCGAAGCCGCCCCGGCCAGCCAGCTCGCCCTGGTCCAGCTGCAGCAGGGCGGTGCCGATAGCGCGCCTGGCCAGACGGGTATGACAGGTGTCGCCGGTTAGCTCGCCGAGCCAGCCGAGGAACAGCGCGACCCCGGTCAAGCCGTGAAAGAGGTCGGATCTGAGCACTCCGAGAGTTCTGTTCTCGCCGCCGTAGGAATTCACGCCCAGCCACTGCGCGGTGTCGCCATCCTGAAACGACAGCTGGGCCAGCCGGCCGCCGACCGCCTCGGCCGCGGCCACGAACGCATCCCGGTCTGCTGGCCCGGAAGCTGGCGGCCGCGGGTAACTCGGCAGCATCGGATTGTCGATCATGTTCCCGGCCGTCGTGGTCAGGGCTGCCTCGATCAGCCACTGCTGCCGGGCCAGGTCAAGCTGACCGAGCTGGCCCACGCAGCGGCGAAGCTCCGTCATGCCCGGGCTTAGCCGCAAGCCCGGTACGACGCGATGATCACTGCTGTACACCACGGCCTTATCGGTGCGCGCGGTGAACACCGGGATGTCGTTGCGCCACAGGTCGGAGCGTTCATAACCAGTGAGCGCGGCCAGCTGCGGGCGGCGGGGCACGTCCCGCCACAGGGCGTCGAAGTGCCGCTCACGATCCAGCCCATCGCGGAGCACATCCGGGTGGAACGCAGTCCGCAGCACCGTGTCGTACCACAGCGTGTGGCGCGCGACCACCCGGACTTCATCGCCGTCGAAGGCCCCGAGCGGGCCAGCCAGGAGTTCCTCCCTGTTCGCGGCGCACAGCCGGTACACCTCAGTGAAGCCAGCCACGATCTCGCTGGCGTAGTCGAGCAGCCGCAGCGCGTCATCGGGACCCGTCGGCTGATTGGCCGAGCCGCCCATCACCGGGCGGTCAAGCTTGATACGGACGGTGTCTTTTCCCGGATCGACCAGCGTGGGCACCGCCACCGGCGCCCGCTGCCCGGCGAGGGACCCGAGCCCGCTGGCGTCAACATAGCCGCCGGCCTCGCCGGCCCAGTCGGGCCGAGGCAACAGCCCGGTCATCAGTACCGAACCACGGATCGCCGCATCGGCTGCCTGCTGGGCCGCCGACGCCGGTGAATCCGTGCTGAGGCCGGGCTGTACCAGCGACTCCAGATCCACCAAGACGGGTTGCTCGCCGGCCGCGATCAGGTTCTCGGCGTGCATGTCGGACGCGTTCAGCAGGTACAGCAGCGCCAGCAGCTCGCCCTGCCGGTAGTAGAAGCGGCGGCGGGCCGGCTCATCGGCGCACGGGCTGGCCGTCACGAACTCCATCCAGCCGTGGTCAGCCCGGCCCAGGCAGTTGACCACACGCAGCTGCTGGGTCACGCCGTGATCGTTGACCCAGCCGAGCAGCTGCTGGAAATGCGAGTCCACCAGAGCCGGCCGCGGTTTGTACATCAGGCTCAGGCCATCGGCCCAGGTGACCTTCGCCGCGGCGGCGCCGCCGCGGTGCCGGTCACCTAGCCCGGCGACGATCTGGCTGACCGGGCCGAGCGGGTCGCCACCGGCGAACACGGCCGCGATCAGCTCCCAGTCCGCGACCAGATGCCGGGCCAGCCGCAGGCTCGCACCCACCCAGCACTGGGCCGCTACCGCGAGCTGCCTGCCCAGCACCGGGTAAGCCATCAGCAGTGATCGCCGGCGCTCCGCGCGGCCCAGGGACTCAGCGAATGAGCTGAACCGCTGCTGCGGGGTATCGCCCGCCAGTTCGCCGGCCTGGCGGGCCTGATGCAGCTCAAGTATCGCCGTGCGCAGCAGCATCGGCTCCAAGACACCAGGCAATGACTCCGACAGCTGTTCGGTGAGCTGTCCGGGGTCAAACACACCAGCGCCCGTCCGGGCGGCCAGCGTGTGCAGGCCGGTCCGCAACCGGGCCTTCGCCTCGATGATCAACGGCGTGCAAAGGCCGGCAAAGCCCGTGCCCTCGGGTACTTCGGGGAAGTCGGCTCCGGCCAGCATGGTCCGATTCAGCAGCCGCATCCAGGCCCGGGCCGGCAGCTTCGGCGCCATCGCGGCATCGGGCTTGCCGAGCAAGGCCAGCAGATCGGTCTCCAGCAGGCCGCCGGCGGACAGCCGGGCCCGCCAGTGCCCTTCATCAGCGAACGGAGGCTGAGTTCGCCACCGCTTCAGCCGGGTCACCGCCTCGGGCGAAGGCGGTCCGGAGGAGGCGACTGGCAGGCGCCCGCGAATCGTGGCCGCACGCAGCAGGGAGTCAGGCACTCACTCGCAGCAGTCGATGTTGAATATCTTGGTCGTGGGCACGGTGATAGTGGTGTAACCGGTGTCCTCTTCCGAGAGCGCGAACAATTGGTCAAGCTCCGCGTCCAGATCCCCCGCCGGATTCTCCACGAGATCGATAGCGGCCTTCTCTGTGCTCATTGCTATTCCGCCTTCCGGCTCGTCCGGGCTCCGTAATTTCGCATCAACGTAACAGAAAGGCCGATCGCCTGAAACTGTTCATGTGGGTCGTCGGAAACTCGGTTGATCACGCGTCGCGCTAACCCGCGAGGGTCCACAGGTAGGTGCTGCCGTTCTTGTCCGCGACGGCGAGCTGAGTACCCGCGGAACCGACCGATGAACCGTCGCTGAGAGCCAGCGAGTTCACCCCGCGGCCGCCCGGGTCGCTGATCTTACCGAGTGACGCGCCGGTGGAGGCGTCCCAGAGGTAGACCGCGTTGCCGGTGCCAGCGGTGGCGAGCACATTGCCGAAAAAGTTGATGGCTACCGTGCCCACGCCACGGCCGGGTTCACGGACGAAGTTCAGCAGATGGCCGGTGGTCGTGTCCCACAGGTAGGCGCGGCCGTCGCGGTTGCCGGTGACCAGCAGCGAGTTACCGGCCTGGGCGAAAACCGAGCAGTTGACGACCGACCCGTCCGACGGCCTGAGGACCTGGGTGTGCCTGACGGGGGGATCCGCGTTCCACACGTACGTCCGCCCGCTGGCGTCGCTCGCGGCCACGGTCTGCGCATCCCCGTTGAGCGCGACGGAGGTGATGTCCGCCCCGTGGTCCGGGTTGATCAGGGTCTCGATCGGACTGCTTTGCAAAGTCTCCCAGACGTCGACGCCCGTCCGAGCCGGGTCCCCGGTGGCGACGGTCAGGCCGCCGACGTCCATCGACCCCCGGTATATCCGGTCCCCGCCAGCCAGCGCGCTGTCCGGTTGCGGCGAACCGTTGAACAGGTACGTCGCCCCGCTGCTGTCCTGCGCGGCCATCGAATCGCCGTCGGGACTGATCGCGGCCCTGATGAAGACGTGCTTGCGCGGTGCCGCCATCTCGGATGTCACCTGATGCGCCGTCGTGTCCCAGGTGTACACCGTGCCGTTCGCGCCGACGGCGACCAGGCTGCCGTCCTGAGGCAGCGCGACGGCCAAGGACGGCACCAGGCCGGGGTTGGGGAATCTCACCGGCGGTCCGGTCACCGCTGCTCGTCGCCCGGGATTCCCGACCAGGGACGCGGCGGCGCTGGTCGATGCGGTGTCCGGCGAGCCGGCCTGGCGCGCGGCCGCGGGCGAGCGTGACCGGCCGGAGACCTGCTGCGGCTTTCCCGGCCGGGGATGGAGCACGACCGCTATGACGACTACCAGGCTGACCATCGCAGCGGCCAGCGCGCCGAGCCATCGCCGTTGAGACTTGATCGGCAGCCGCCATGCACGGGCCCGTGACCCGCCGCGCGGGTGAGCGCCCGGTGCGGGCATGGGCATCATGCCCGGCACAGGCTGGCCCGGGTATGCGGGTCCTGGGACACTGTAGGGGGCGACGCCCAGCGCCGCGCGCAGCGCGTCGGCGAAGGCGCCGCAGCTGGGATACCTGGCCGCCGGATCCTTGGCGAGCGCCCGGCCGAGCACCTGATCAACAGCGGGGGAAAGGTCGGGCCGGCGCGCGGTGGCCAATGGCGGCGGATCGTTCAGGTGCGCCCAGAGCACAGCCATCGGCTCGGGACGGGCAAACGCCAGCACCCCGGTCAGCATCGTGAACGCCACGCAGGCCAGCGCGTACTGGTCCGTTTCTGCCTGCGGCGGCCGGCCGCGGATCTGCTCGGGGGCGGCGTAGTCGGCCGTGCCGAGGAACTGCCCGGTCCCCGTCAGACCTGACATCGACGCGGCCCCCTTGGCCAGGCCGAAGTCCGACAGGTACGGGTGGTCGGGGCGGCCTCTGCTCATGTCGACGAGGACGTTGGCCGGCTTCACATCCCGGTGCACCAGCCCGGCCGCGTGCGCCGCGTCAAGCGCCGACGCGACCGGGGACAGCAAGAAGGCGGCTCGATCGGCCCGTAGCGGTCCCTCCCGGTGCAATACCGCGCGGAGATCGCCGCCGGACACATGCCGCATCGCGAGGTACAAGATCCCGTCGGCCTCGCCAGCCCCGTAGACGGGGATGATGTGCGGATGGTCGACCGCCGCGGCGCGTTGCGACTCCCTGATGAACCGCTCGCGGAACTCGCGGTCCCCCGCTAGCCCGGGCGTGAGAACCTTCAGCGCGACCGTTCGCCCCAGCCTCTCGTCCCTGGCGCGGAACACCACGGCCATCCCGCCGGCCCCGATCCGCGCCTCCAGGCGGTACCCGGCCACCACCGCCCCCGCCGTCAGATCGGCGAGCAGCCGTCCGACGCGTCCGAACGCCGATTCGTCGGACACCGTGCACCTCCCCCCGAGACCGACCGTGACGCCCTAATAGTGGCAGTTACGTATGCTCCGCGTGGTTGCATCGGCAGTAACTCACGCCGCCACGCCATGATCCGCGTGCGTCGCCACGCTGGGGTCCAGTCCCGGAGAGCCGGACCATGTGATCAGCTGTCCCGTCTGTCACATCCGCCGCGGCTCATCGCCTGCCGCGGCGTGTCATTGGCACCATCGAACCTGCTAGAGCGTGTCAATGGTGCCAATGACCCGCTGGCCGGGTTCTTTTTAAACTCCTGGCATTGTTGACAAGCCGGAATTCTGCGGCTTACTCTAAATACGGGTGACATGGGGTCGCCAATCATTCCCTGTATCGTCAGCATGCACACTGGCAGTGGAGGTGCCCTATGTTGTCAAGGCTGCAAGCTGTCTTGGCCGCCGCGATAGCTAGTTCCGCGATAATCCTGGCCATATCGGCAATCGCACCGGAGGCAGCCCAGGCGGTGCCCTCCCGCCCGGTCTGGAGCGGCCTGTTTACCGGGCCAACTCAGGTGGCTGACTGCAACGCGGCGGGCCAGGCTGGCGTTAACGCCGGAAAATGGGATTACTATCACTGTCTCCCGGGTACGGGATTGTTCGCTGGAGATACGGTCGGCACGGGCTACATTATCACGGGATAACACTGTTATTTTACTTCTGCTCACCTGGTCGTCTCTGCCTGACATGTCCGGTGTGTCGCCACGTGCGCCGGGGCAGCAGGATGTGACCGAAATTATCGTGGATATTTGGGCTCGGAAATCCGAGCCTTTCGATCCACGATGATCGTGGCATCAAGCTTAAACGGTCTTATGCCAAGTGACTCGCGGTCGGGTGTCCCGTCATTTGACCTTGCCGCTGGGGCAAGGTGCAGCCTTCGGTTAGCCGCGGCGGGCACGTACGCGGCGGTCGAGGGCAGGAGGCCGATGAGACGGCGGGTATTCGATGTGCGGCCGCTGCGGGTGGCCGCGTTCGCCCGGTTGTGGGCGGCCGGCTGGGTTACCGCGGTGGGCAGCCAGCTCACCGCGGTTGCCGTGCCGCTTGAGATCTACGGGTTCTCGGGGTCATCGGCCTATGTGGGGCTGGCCAGCTTGGCGGGTTTCGTGCCGATGGTGGTGGCGGCACTGTGGGGCGGTGCGATCGCCGACGCGGTTGACCGGCGGCGGATGCTGCTGGTCACCAGCGCCGGCATCGGCGTCACGTCGGTGCTGCTGTGTGCGCAGGCGGCGGCGGGCGTGACGTCAGTGGCGGTGCTGTTGCCGCTCATCGCCGTGCAGCAGGCGATGTTCGGCGCGAACGCCGCGGTGGGCGGCGCGGTAGTCCCGCGCCTGGTCCCGCCCGGGCTGCTGCCGGCGGCGAACGCGCTGCAGTCGATGTCGGTCTGGTCCGCGGGCATTGCCGGGCCGCTGCTGGCTGGCGTGCTGATGCCGCTCGTGGGTACCCGGATGCTGTTCCTGTTCGACGCGATCGCGATGTGCCCGACGCTGTGGGCGATCGCCAGGCTGCCCGCACTGCCACCGGCCGGCCAGGCCGAGCCGGCCCGCCGGGTCCGCCAGGTCGGCGACGGGTTCGGCTACCTGGCCCGGCACCGGATCTTGCTGGTCGCGTACGTCGCGGACTTCGTCACGCTGTTCTTCGGGCTGCCCGTGGTGTTGTTCCCGCAGATAGCGCACCAGCGGTTCGGCGGTCCGGCAGCGGGCGGGGCGGTCGCGGGATCGCTGTTCGCGGCAACGTCGGCAGGCGGTGTCGTGGCGGCCATGCTGGCCGGGCTGTTCAGCGGCGCGCGCAGACCAGGGGCGATGATGGCGGCGGCGGCCTGCGTGTGGGCCGGGGCGATAGCCGGGTTCGGCGTGACACGGTCGCTGCCGATGGCCCTGGCGATGCTGTTCATCGCGGGCGGCGCGCTGGTGATTGCCGGCGTCTTCCGCAAGACCATCCTCCAGGCCGCTGCCGCTGACCACATGCGCGGACGGATGCAGGGCATGGACCTGGCCGTCGCCGCGGGCGGGCCGCGGCTGGCCGGCGTCGCGCACGGACTGATCGGCGCCACGCTGGGGACCGCCTGGACCGTGACCGGCGGCGGCCTGGCGGTCGCCGCGTCGATGCTCATCTTGCTGGCCGCGTTCCCCGGATTCGCGCGCTACCAGGCTCACCGCTGATCCTGGCTAATGTTTAGATCTGGCCGGCTGGCGGAGGAGGCGCTGTGTGGAATTGCTGACGATCGGGGCGTTCGCCCGGGCCTCACGGCTCTCACCCAAGGCCCTCCGCCTCTACGATTCGCTCGGCCTGCTGAGGCCCGCGCACGTCGATGAGGTGTCCGGCTACCGGTTCTACCGGCCTGATCAGCTGGAGCGGGCCCGCCTGGTGGCCTGGCTGCGGCGGCTCGGCATGCCACTGGCCCGCATCGGCGTGGTCTGCGACCTGGCCCGGGATACCCCGGATCAGGCCGCTGGGCAGATCGCGGCCTACTGCGCGGAGGCCGAGGCCGAGCTCGCCGCCCGGCGGGCCCTGGCCGCACACCTGATCAGCTATCTGTCCGGAGAGGCAGCGGTCCTTCCCGGCGAGGCAGCGGTCCTTCCCGGCGAGGCAGCTGCGCTTCCCGGAGAGGCAGCGGTGCTTTCCGGCGAGGCAGCTGTGCTTTCCGGCGAGGCAGCGGCCTTGCCCGGCACGCCGCCTGCGCTGACCATCCGGTACGCCGCGCGCTCGGACATCGGCCGTCATCGCGACCGGAATCAGGACACCGCCTACGCGGGACGGCGCCTGCTAGCCGTGGCCGACGGGACGGGAGACGGCGGAGCGCGGGCCAGCGCGGCCGTTATCGAAGCGCTCAAGCCGCTGGAAGGCGAGCTGCCGGCGGGCAACGTGCTCAACGCGATGGAAGACGCCGTCCGGCAGGCCGGATCAGCCTTGCGGGACCTGGGCCTGCCCGGGACCGGCACCACGCTGACCGCCATGCTCTGGTCTGGCTCCCAGCTCGCGCTGGTGCACGTCGGCGACACGCGGGCCTACCTGCTGCGCGCGGGCGAGTTGTTCCAGATCACCCATGACCACTCGGTGGTGCAGGCGCTGCTCGACGAAGGCAAGATCACCCCCGAGGAGGCCGAATCCCACCCGCAGCGATCGCTGCTGCTACAGGCCATCGACGGAGTCAGTGCGACCGAGCCGGATGTCTCGCTGCACGACGCGCAGGCGGGCGACCGCTACCTGCTGTGCTCGGACGGCCTGACGACCGTGGTCTCCGCAGGAGCCATCCGGTACGTGCTGAGCGCGCCCGGCGACCCGGAGCAGGCCGCCGACCGGCTGATCAATCTGGCCAACGAGGCAGGCGGACCGGACAACATCGCCTGCGTGGTCGCCGACGTCGTCGATCCGCACCCCGCACCGCTGGAGTGCGCGTCTCCGCCCGCATGGTCAGAAGGCGGCGGTGCCATGCGGGGTGCCTAGCCCGGTGGGTCCGTCGTAACCGGGACGCGCGGTGCATATGTAGTCCTTCTCGCAGGTGCCGTTGCTGCCCGCGGTGACGTCGTTGAGCGCGCCGTGCTCGTGCTGGTACGGGTAGGCCGGCGTTATCCCGCCGTTCCCCGCGAGGCCTATCACCCCGGCGATCAGCGGCGATGCCGCGCTGGTGCCGCCGACGACCAGCCAGCCGGATGCCGTGGAGTCGTATACCGCCACGCCCGTGTTGGGGTCGGCGACGGCGGACACGTCGGCGACGGTGCGCATCGGGCAGTCCGGATCCTGCTGCTGCGCGGGCTTGGCGACGTACGCCGAGCAGCCACTGCCGGAGCCGCTCCAGGCCTGCTCGGTCCAGCCCCTGGAGTTACGGGACGTCTGCAGGCTGGTTCCGCCCACCGCGAGGACCGTGCCGAACACCGCCGGGAACTCTGGGGGGCCGAACCCGGAGTCGCCGGAGGAGGCGACGATCGTCGAGCCCGGATGGTCGTAGTCTGCCGCGAACGGCAGCATCGCGCCGGATTCCTGCGTGCCGTAGCTGTTCGATATCGCGGCCGGTGCCAGGTTCGCCGCGGTGTTCACCGCGGCGGCGAGATCGGTGACGGCGTTCGTGTTGGCCTCGACGAGCACGATGTCACAGTCCGGGCAGGCCGCCGACACCATGTCCAGGTCGAGCGACATCTCTACGATCCAGCCGGGATCGGCCGCCGGATAGCTGCCCGCGACGCCTTCCTGGTTGAGCTTGCGGAAGCAGCCGTTCGCGCTGGTGCACGCGGGCAGCCCGTATTGCGTGCGGTAGACGTTCAGGTCCGCCTCGGCGGCCGGGTCGTCGAACGCGTCGACGATCGCGATGAGCTGGCCGGCACCCTGCGTGACGGGGAGGTCGTAGGCCGACTGGAGGCTGGCCGCCCCGAATCCCATCGGCACCGCGGCGGCGGGGCTCGCGCCGGTGCCGCCCCGGATAAGCGCCAGGCACTGCGCATGCCCGGGACTAGGGACAGGGCATGCAGAACGGACTTGGCTGGCTCCCGTCCTGCCCTGCGCCGCTGCCCTGCTATGCGCCGCTGTCCTGGCCTGCGCCGCGCCCGTGACGGCGATCGTGAGCGTGGCGGCGAGCACGACGGCCGCGGCGCGCAACATGCGTTCTCCTCTTGCTGGGGGGTCACGGCGCGATCGCGTAGGCGTCGCGCACGGTCTGCGTGAGTTCGCCGCCGTCGGCGTCCTGGGCGGTGATCCGGATCGCCGCGAACCCGTCCGTGGCGGCGGCCTGCGGGTTGCTGTAGCTGACCGTGTAATCGCCCGCCTGGCCGGTGACGTTCGCGTCGGTCCAGGTGGTGCCGCCGTCGAACGACACGGCCGCGGTGGCGCCGGTCACCGCCGCTCCGGCCGAGAACTGGAAGTGGCCGATCCGCAAACCGAAGCTGACGGCACCCGGCTGTTCCTGACCGAGCAGGTCCACGGGAAGCTGGTAGTCCGCGGTCAGCAGCGGAAGCGGAATGCAGTTGGCCCCGCCGTCCAGGCAGGACACACCAGGCGGCGGTGGACCGGTACCGCCGCCGGGCGCCGACTGGAAGGTCCACTGGGTGTGCACGTTGGTGGATTGCGTCCACCATGGTTCGGCGCGGGTGACGTCGTAGGTCAGGACATAGGTCGCCGCCTTGTTGGGCACGGCGAACGTGCCCTGGAGCATGCCGTTGCCTGACGCGAGCTGCTGCCCCGCCGACGACAGGGTGAACGACACGGTGTCTCCACCCTGCTGCGGTGTCACGTGCCCCGTGTCGTTGTCGCCGAGCGGCCAGATGAAGAAGTTAAGCTTCCCCGGTTCCCGGCACGCCGGGCAGGCGAATACGCTCCCCGCCTGGAGGTCGGCTTCGGTCCCCTGGCGCAACGGCCCGGCCAGCCAGCTCACCGTGGTCTGCTGGCCGGATGCGTAGTTATGGAAGGAATCCCAGAATTCGTCAGCGATGAAATGGGTAACCGAATCAAGATGGGTAAATAGCTGACTTTGCCAGGTTATGTCCGGATCTCCGGAGTAGAACTCGGTCCGCTGCAATGGCCGGGTGAAATCGCTGTCGACGCGGAAGTTGAAAGATTCCCAGGGCAGGAACGAGAAGCGCGTTTCCGCGGTCACCTGGGCCTGCCCGGCGGCGTAGTAGGAGGTGTCCTGCACGGCGAGCTGGTCCGGTGCGGCGGTGTACGCCTGGTCGGCGGGGATGGTGCCGTCAGTGGGAAACTCAAGCGCGTAGGAGTAGGCCGGCGTCACTCCGGCCGGTGAGTAGAGCCTGTCGTAGACGTAGTAGTGCAGCGCGCCTTCCGAGACCGGGCTGGTGGGCGTGGCATACCAGGACAACGACCGCTGAGTGCCGTTGACGAACGAGTATTCAACGCTCCCGTTCTCCGCCGCCTCCCGGTCCACGGTGACCGCTTCCTCGACGGAGCTGGCGGGCTGCGGCGTGGCGACCGTGATCG
>Ga0126381_100007672_pt1 | contig 12027 bp, 8 predicted proteins | sample PanSoiMetPlot_28_FD_96465 | JGI IMG/M metagenome (GOLD analysis project Ga0126381, IMG submission 96465) | Tropical forest soil microbial communities from Panama - MetaG Plot_28 | ecosystem: Environmental > Terrestrial > Soil > Tropical forest > Bulk soil | place: Panama | collected 2016-02-17
TCCTAATCACCACGAATGCACCCGACCCGAATCTGTTCGACGAGGGCGATGGCCGCAGCGCTATCGACCATTGGGTGCTGCTCGATTCCGTGCAGCAGTGGCCGACTCTTCCGTTTGTTGGCGGCGGAAGCGACCTGTGGAGCTACACCAGCTGCAATACTGGGTTCGGCAATACTCCGGAATGGATGGTCGATTACCCACCGATCAACGAGCGCATTCAGGCAGGGTTCTTAAACTTTACGCAAGGCGCCACGGGCATCTTGTACTATCGCGCCGACGGATGGACTGCAGGAAACACGTTGAACAGTTGGAACAGTGTGGATACTACCGCATGCGGCGCCGGTCTCGGGAGGCCAGGTGATGGCATTTTCCTCTATCCACCTGCTCCCATCGCCTCGACCGAGTCCGCTCCGGGAATCCGTCTGAAAGCAATCCGCGACGGCATTCAAGACTATGAATATGCCCAGATTCTTAGCAATTTAGGGCAGGTCAGCTTCCTGAATCCAATCATTCTTCCTGTCGCCGCAAGCTGGACCAACTGGAATCACAGCACAACTGCTTTGGAAGCTGCGCGGCTGCAACTAGGCCAGGAACTCAACGTCCTTGCTCCCGCAGGGTTCTGAAAAGGCTAGCTTTGCAGGCATCAATTGACCCTGGAATTCGCGGGCGAGCTGTCCCATGGTCATGCATCGTACGCCGCCGTCGCGGACCAGTGCGCCGAGTTCCTCGAGAAAGCGTGCGACCACATTTTCTAGTCTTGGCCACTCGAAATAAAGATTCTCCGGGTGGAACCAAACGTGGAAAGAGCCGCCGCTTTGCTGGACCCGCTCTAGCCCTTTTCTCAGCCGTCGTAAACGGCTGGCGTCAGGTATGTATTTGCGCCAGCCGCGCTCATACCGGATCATGAGCGAGCCGGGTATTGAAACAAGCTCCGCTTTGAGTGAAGGTTCGATCGTGCGGGGGGACATACCCACGAGACCGGCCCATATCATGCCGATAGATCTCAGCGTACTCCTCGCAAAACTGAACGGCAGATCATCAACATCGCGAAAGCAGGTGAACCCTGCGTCTCGCAGCTCACGGACGTAGCCAATCAAATTGCGCGGGAAAACGAAACTTCTTGTAGGGATTCTAAGCTCTTGAGCGATTCTTGCACAATGACGGTACTCCGCGATGGCCCTTTCGCGCGTCATACCTTGCAATCCAAACGGCACGTGTGAAAATGAATGAAATCCAATTTCTTGTTCCGGCTTTGCGCTCCTGATTGTTTCCACCAAGCTCGCGCCAAACCACTCGGGATGCGTCACCTCGCCGCCTTGCTTGGGAACATAACTGAACCACGGCTTCGAGAAATGCGGATATTCGACTTCCGGCAATCCAGAAACATCCTGCAAAGAGGAGCGCATCATGGCCCCAACCATTGCCCAAGTTGCGGACAAGCCGTTGCTTGTAAGGTGATTCAGCAAGCGGGGCACGCCGACATCGTGGGTCCATCGAGCCATCTTGAGGAGCTCGTCGTCATACGAAAGGTCAAAGCTGCCCCAACTCAATTCCAGATCCAAGCTGATTACAACCGTAGGCGGTGTCATTTAAGTTTGGTCCCAGCCTCATGGATGGAGCTTCAGATGAGTTGAGCGAAGGGTATCGCGGATCATACCTACCGAATAGCGGCCTAACCCCTAATCAACCTTTTAGTCTTTCGGCTCTTATCGGGGCGCCTTCGCAAAGAGTCTTATATCCGTTGTAGATGTGCTTGTAGACAAATAGAGGAAGATCCAGCAGTCCCGGCAAAGGATCGTCTGCGGCCATCAGCGCGAACTCCATAGGACCGCGTAGTGAGTGCAAATACGATCCCAAACTCAGGCGTCCTCGAATCATTTCCTGAATCGCGGCCGGAACATCGGTGCTCATGCGAACCCAGCGAACGCCCATTCTAGCAGTCCGCTTCCGCATCGGCTTTCCCAGCATCATTTGCCAGAGAAGATGCGGGAAATCGACGCCGGCGCGGGCACCCAGTGTTGACCACGTCCAAAGTCTGGGATTGATGTCGAGAAGTTTGTAACGTCCGTTGCGAGCGTCCAACTTGTATTCGATCTCAACGAGCCCGGTATAACGCATGCCAGACAGCAGCCGTTGCGAAGTGGCTTCGATGCCAGGAGCGTCAAGCGTCTCGACAAAGGAACTCGAATAACCAAAGTCGATAGGATATTGGCGTGTGCGGCGCGCAGAAAGAGAAGCAATCGGCTCTCCGTCGTGACATAGCGCAGCGTACGAAAACTGCGACTCACCTCCGCCGGGGATGCGTTCCTGGATAAGAATTTCGTCTCGTGGGATCATCTCCCGCGCCTCGCGATAGCGCGCCAGAAGCTCGTTGCGATTTGCGGCGGGCCAAGCCTTGTCCGCGGTAAACCGGCTTATAACCGCGTGCGTGGCTGGCTTCAGAATTACGGGAAAATCGAAAGGAGCCGATTCAAGTTCGGTTTCGTTCGCAGGATAAAACGTTGATGGGCAATCCACTTGTTGTTCGGCTGCGAGTCGATAGGTAAGACGTTTGTCGTAGGCCCAGCGAAGAGCATCCCAGGTCGCCGTCGACACGCGAAACCGGCGCGAGAGCATCGGATGGAACTTCGAGAGTAGCGCGGCCGACTCGTCGCTCGTCGGAAACAACACCCACTGGTTGAGTTGATGCCGTTCGGCGAGCTCAAGCAAGTAAGCGGCTCGAGATTCGCCGTCTCCATTCGGCCAGGGAAGAGTTCGCTGCGTATAGCGGGAGAAGCTGGCCAGCTTGATGTTCGGCGGAGTCGCCACCCAAACAGGGATGCCCTGGCGGCCCAGGCTCCTGGCGATCGAGAGGCCATTGAGGTTTCCCCCAATGATCAGCGCTCCTGTAGTTTCATTCATGTGAGTAAGTCTCGCGCGTAGCGAGAAGCCAAACGGTTCTCAATCTGTAGAAACCATCCTGCGAAGAATTACCCAACTTCTGCCACAAGCGGCTGGGTGGCGGGAATTTGATTGCCTGCAGTCTTCCCGGCGATGCGGCGAAGCAGAGCCTGGGAGCAGTAATGTGTCCCGACGACGAATTGCATCAGCGGGCCAAAACTCCATATGGCCGGGGCGCCCAGAATGTGCAAGCCCGGAACGGAAGATTCAAACCCCTCACGCAGACGTGGATATCCCTGGAAGCAGCTTATGGACTGCGCTAACTGAGGACAGAAGAATTCGTATTTGGCGACGTTCACTCGATACCCGGTTCCTAAAAACATATGGTCGACCGTTCGGTCGCTACCGTCATCGAGCTTAACCCTTAGCCGGCCGCCGAATGGAACAGCCGAAATGGCGGAACGACCGAGCTTCATTGGCACATTCTGGAGCCTAGCCACGAGCCAACGTGCCCCGGCCGGACGGATGGATCGCTTCCGCAGCCAGTCCTGAACCGAACGAGGGAAACTCCTGACCAAATCAGGCCGAGCCACAATCTGGCTGATGCCAGCGGGACCAACATCGGTTGGAGCGTAGAGAAGCTGAGAAAGCTTGGGGCCCAAACCGGAATGAATCGTCCTGGAAACCAGACCCCCAAGCCAGCGAATGTGGCGCGCGCGTGCTACGATTTCGACTTCTGCGCCGGCCTCGTGCAGCAGCGCGGCGGACTCCAAGGCGCTCTGGCCGCTTCCTACAACGAGTACTTGCTTTCCTGCAAACTTCTGAAATTCGCGGTGCTCGGATGTGTGAGACGCAAGCGAACTTGGGAGGGTCGCAAATTTCGGCGGGCGGCAGGCGAACGCACTAATTCCGCTGGCTATGACTACTCGACTCGTCCGTACCGTTTCACCGTCTTCGAGGATGAGGCCAAAGCCTTTTGCGCGGGACTCGACGCGGACAATCTTCCGGCGATCGAGGTTAGGGACCGCCTGGTGTTGATACCACAGGCCATAATTGATGAAGCGGTCCAGTGGAACGGGACTGGAAAAGTGATTGTGTGTTGCCTCCTTGAATGCATCGAGAGTTAGAGCCTCGTTCGGGCTGGCAATGTGCGACGCTTGCCAGCCGGAGCGAAGCAGCATGCCCACAGGCATTTTGGTCTGCCAAAAAGACAGTGGTTCGCCGAACGAACACACGTCCAGGCCCTTAACTGTGTTCAAGTGAGCGGCAGCAGATAGTCCGTAAGGACCAGCGCCGAGAATTGCTACGTCGCACCGAGTCATCTATCGCTCCTGTTTTATCGAAAGTTTTTCTTATTCATCCAGAGTATTTGGTTCCCAGACATTCTGAAGCTCTGTCTTCGCAAGAAGTGCGCCTTTCCCAAGGACCTCTAGCGAGGAGAAAGCTGATGAAGATGAACCCCCAGCAGCTGGCGTGCATTTTCCAGCGCTTTGGGATCATGACTCCAACCCGTCCAGCTTGTGCCAATCGGAACAACGACGGAGTTCACGAAGGCGCTTTGGCCAAGCTTGCTAAGAATATGCGCGTATTCGAAATCCTGGATGCCATCGCGAATGGCCTTCATACGGATGCCCGGAGCAGGCTCGGTTGAACCGATCGGCCCCGGCGGATAGAGAAAAATCCCGTCGCCGGGCCTTCCGAGGCCGCCGCCACAAGCCGCGGTATTCACGTTGTTCCAACTATTCAGCGTGTTTCCGGCGGTCCAACCGTCGGCGCGATAGTAGAGAATGCCTGTGGCTCCTTGCGTCCAATTCAAAAATCCGGCCTGACTACGCTCGTTGATCGGTGGATAGTCCACCATCCATTCCGGAGCATTGCCGCGCCCCGTGTTGCAACTGGTGTAGCTCCAAAGGTCGCTTCCGCCCCCGACAAACGGAAGAGTTGGCCACTGCTGCACGGAATCGAGCAGCACCCAATGATCGATGGCGCTGCGCCCATCACCCTCGTCGAAGAGACTGGGGTCGGGCGTGTCCGTGGTGATTAGGGTCTTGACGCCGAAATTCGCCGCATGGACGCTTCTGCTAAGGCTCTTGAGCGTCTGATAGGCGCTCGGACAGCTCTGGAGTTCATCAGCAACATAAAAATCCAGGCGAAGACCCGGGGGAAAATCAGGGGCCACGGCATTAATCTGGTTCGTCGTAGGAAGATTCTTATGAGAGCCGTTGCATTGTATGGCGATGGGATAAGAACTGTTCAGCGCCGAGCGGCTGAGACCGAAATTGGTCATGTCCGAGGCCGCGTTGGAAGGGGCATCGTACCATCCCATGACTTTGTTGCGCATCAAAGCCTGATCGAGCGTGGTAAGTGTGTTGCCAGGCGCCGGAGACCAGAGCGTCCAGAGAGAAAGCTCTGAGGGCTGTAAAGGAAGCTCGAAATTCCAAACCGTCAGCGTGACCGGGATGGCGGCGTTGCCTTGATCGGAAGTGAGGGAGATGGTACCGGTATAAGCTCCCGGCGGGCTGGCAGCAGCTCCGCGCCGCACAGAAATGTCGATCCAATAAGGCTGATTCTGTCCTGCAGTGACGTTGGCATTACAGGCCTTGAGCACAGCTGCGCTTCCGCAGAGAGGCGCGCCCGTTTCAGGGTCGCTGAAGGGGATGAGCGGCTCGGCGTATGTACCCGAGCCCAATGGCGGATTGTTGCCGCCGCCGTAATTCTCAGTGCCTATGATGGTCACATAGTGCTCGCGATAGAGCGTCAGATTGGATGAGGGGATTGTGGCACCGGCGGGACCGATGAGTGCAGAGGCAGCGATGTTGACGTTGCTCAAGCCGCTGGACGGAGCCTGCACGATGACTTGGATGTCCACGGTTTCGCCGCGTGCGCCGGACAAATTGATTGCCGACATCGTGCCGGGCTCTTCCGTCTTGCCCACCCGAACAAGCCCTGATTGCACCCACACTGGAAACGGCGGGGAAATGGTTGCATCGGGGGACTCACTCCGGTCATGCGCGAGCGGCGCAATGAAAGCCTTTAGAGTTGCCAATACAATCAGTACAACTGCCGCAACCATCAAGCCCCTCAACCGCCAGAAAGTTCCGTGCGCATCCTGTTCATTTCCAAAACTGAATTTGGTTAGAATGCCCATGGTTCTCCTCTTACCGCGTTTGGTTCATGGGCTGGATGGGTCGAAGGGACAAGGATTCAACTTTCCGCGATTAGGACTCAGAAGGAGAAAGGTGCAGCGGGGGCGCTTTCTCCAGCAAGACTTGCAAGTAGGCGCGATATTGCGCCTCCCAGATCCGCTCTTGCTGAAAATCGCGTCGAACTCTCTCCTGTCCGGAGACTTCGAGCTTTCGAACGAGGTCTTCATCAGTAAGCAATCTTGCAATCGTTTTGCTAAGCGCAGTTGCGTCGCCCACAGGAAAAAGCAGGCCTGTCTCGCCATCCGTTACCAAATCTACGATCCCCGTCGCGTTCGCACCTACTACTGGTTTGCCGGCAGCCTGCGCTTCCAAAATGACCGTGGGCAATCCTTCGCGATGACTTGGTAGAACCACGATATCGGCCGCGGCATAGTAGCTGGGCGTGTCCTGTACAGCTCCGACAAAGATGATGTGTGGTTGTTTTTCCAATTGCCTGCGAGTTTCTGGAGGGAGCGGGTCTTCTACCTCAAAACATCCGACGAGCAGCAGCCTGAGATTCAGGAATTGCTCGTCGAGACGCGCGAAAGCTTCCACCAACTCGGGAATGCCTTTGTCCCGGGTGAGGCGGCCAACGAACAAAATGACCGCTGCTCTCTCCGGTATTCCCAACTGTCGCCGCAGCGCCGCAGCGCGCGCCATCAACTTTGGGTTGGGAGCGAAACGCGAAGCATCCACGCCATTGCAACTGCCGTATCCGAGAACGATCAATCGGTCTCTTCGCGTAAGTCTGGAAGTAATCGCTTTTTCACGAACGCTATGACTCACACACACTACGCGGTGAGCAAAGCGGCATGCCAAACGCTCCATATAGATAAGCAGCCGGCGCTTCAACCCCTTCGTGGTCTCGAACCGCAAACCATGGAGTGTATAGAAGCGACAGGGAACGTGATTCAGCCAGGCAGCAAAGCCTCCCAGCAATCCAGCTTTCGGAGTTCCCACATTGGTTACCGCGGGGCGAAGCGTGCGCATTGCGCACGACACGCGCCAGAGAGATACGAGATCCTGAAGCGGTGCGATGCTTCGTGCCATGGCAACTTCGAGGACTCGAACTCCTGCGGGTTCAGCTACCTTCCACTCACCGTTGCGCCGCTCCGGACAGAGAAGGGTTACGTCAAAGCCCCGCTTTTGAGAATATTCAAGCTGACCTTGCAGGAAACGCACCGCGACCGAGGAATTCACGACAACGACCATGCCTGGTCGATCTGACTTCGCGTTCATTTCTGAGTCTTCCAGGATTCCGTTGCCGGCGTGAGGAAGGTCGTGCCCCTTGCTGAAGGTTTTGGACGTAGTACCTTTTTGCTGGATTGATTGTGTCTAGGGAACCCGCGCAGCGCACTGCGAAAACCTCGGACCGCGCAAAACTTTTGGCGCTCCAGCGGCCAGCTCCGCGTAAATTGCTTGATAGCGTTCCACAATCATTGGCAAGGAGAAATGCTGCTGAACGCGCTGCCTGGCCGCCTTTCCGAGGCGCAGCCTCACCTCGGGACCGGCATCAATCAGTTTCCGCCACGCCTTGGCCAACGCCTCCGGATCCCCGGGGGCGACGACAACGCCGGTCTGCCCGACGATCAGCGCGGAATCTCCCACGTCGGTCACTACACACGGAGTTCCGCAGGCCATCGCTTCACCAATTACAATAGGAAAGGCTTCGCTGCGAGATGCGGTCGTTGCAATATCTATCCCAGCAAAGAGGCGAGGCATATCTTGGCGAACTCCGAGGAGATGACAAAAGCCGCTTAGGCCCGCAGCCTCAATCCATCCTGCCAACTGGGAGTTTTGCCAAGTAATGTCAAGCCCGCAAAGCACGAAGTGAACCTTGGGTTTTTGTTCATGTAACAGTGCTGCTGCCCGAATGAAATTGCGATGATCTTTGTGGGGATGGAACCGGGCTGCTAATCCAACAAGAGGTGCATCCGCCGGAAGGCCCAGTTCGTCACGCAGCGACACGCGCGTCGTGGGGTCCGGCCTCAGTTGTCTCAGATCGAACCCGTTAGGGATAACCTCCAATTTGTCGTGGGCATAGCCAAGCGCTTTATGCAATTGCACCGAAGCTTCTGAACAACAAACAATTCGGGCCGGGATCTTGCGAGACAAAGAGGCGCAAGCACGATTGACAAGCATGGTGCGACGCTTGTCCACCCGGGAGTCAAAGCCGTTGTGGTGGATGGCCCAGACTACGGGAACATCACCCGCCACGCGAGCGGCGAGGGCGCCGATCAAATTCGCATGATACATCCACGTATGAATAACATCTGGCACTGTCTCGCGGATCCATCCCGCAAGTCGAGTCAAGAGCAAAGGATTAGGGACAGTCGTTTTCATGCCGAGCGAGCGCACGCGCACCCCGATTCGCTCCATGCTTCCCGCAAGGTCCAAGATGCCGGTCAATGAAACGACTTCATTTTCAAAGCATGAGCGATCCATTCCGGAAACGATTCTGCAGAGCATGGTTTCGGCCCCGGCCGTCCCCAGCGTCGTGATGATGTGCATGATCCTGGTCATATCGTTTTCAAGCGTCCTGCAACGTCACGTTTTGTGTATGCGGAGCAATTTCGGTCTTGGAACGATGCGCGTTGTTGATCAAGTTCTCGTATAACTGCTCGTAGGCTCGAACCATTTTTGACACGTCGAAATTTTCTTTGGCTCGCTGTGCCGCAGCTGCTGCCATCGACCGTCTAGATTCCTGGTCATGCAAGAGAAAAGTCATAGCTCCGGAAAGGCCGTTTACGTCCCGCGGTGGAACAAGCAACCCTGCCCTTCCATTCGCAATGAGGTCCGGCACCCCACCAACCGCCGTGCTAACAATTGGCAGACCAGAGGCCATCGCCTCCATCATCGAGAGCGGGTTACCTTCCCAATCCGAGCTCAAAACAAATACATCCATTGCGGCCAACACGTCCGGAATATCAGTCCGCAGTCCAAGAAAGTGAATTTGCCCGTCCAAGCCGAGGTTCCTTGCTTGTTCTCCCAGCTGTTCTCGCAAAACTCCTTCTCCTACCAGGATTAAATGCGCGTTCGGATCGAAAGAGGGGCCTTGTGCGAAGGCTTTCAGAAGCAACGCGTGGTTTTTCTGCTCGGCAAAGCGTGCCACGCAGACAAACAGAGTCTGATCGTCGCGGAAGCCCTCCTTCTCCCGCCATTCGCTCCGTGTAGTCTGCGGATTGCCGTAGCGGTTCGTTGCGATGCCGTTTGAAATAACGCGGCACTGTCGTATCCCGTAAAGTTCCTTCAAGCTGTCCGCCACTTCTTCCGAAACGGCGACGGGGACAATTCCGTGGTTGAGGGCGTAGCGCTGAATGCATCGAGCCCGAGCTTCGATCTCGTGTTCTGCCAGGTTATGGACCGTGTGCACTACCGCCGCGGGCTTGAGAAGTATCAAAGACGGCAAGGCATACCGAAGCACCTGCAAATGGGTGTGGACGATGTCCGGGTGGTGCTCCCTCAAAACGCGATGCAGCTTGTGGTACGTCCTCCCATCGAATCCCCATCCCTTTCCCAGGTATTCGACGCGAACGCCACAATTGTCCAAAAAGCTTTCCAGTTCGCAGCCTACTCGGCGCCAAATAGAGATGACCGCCGCTTCAAACCTTTGACGATTCAACCCCCTGACAATGTCCACCGCGACGCGCTCGGCACCACCTGGGCCGAGCATGGGAACGACATGCACTACTTTAGTTTTTTCCATGAATTCGGTTCGTCAGCCAGCGTGAAGGTTCTCCAGCCAGAACTATCGCGAGGTAGGAAAAAATAGTTCTTACGACCACGACAAATGCAAAGCGGATACTCTAGGCTCAAAAAGGTTGCGAGCATCCCCGAGCGATGTCGCCCGTTTCGGGATCATGCTGCCGCATTGTGCGATCAACAGTCCTAAGAAAAACCACGTCGGCTTGCGCATTTCCCAAGTCAGGCTCGACACCCCTACCGCCCAAACTGCCAGAACAACAATCCACAGTTTTTGCGGAAAGGTGGGCATGGCCATCAGAGAAAATCCCAAGACTCCAAGCATGGCGCAAAAAATTGCAAACCCAATTACGCCTTGCTCGACAAGCACGGACAGAAAGGTATTGTGTGCAGGAGGGGCCGGTGAGTCCGGGTCATCGAGTCGAATCGGTGCCTCCAAAACGCGGCTGACGATAAGTCGAAACGCATTCGAGCCGATCCCCAGGAAAGGATGCTCTCGGAAAATCTGCCACCCCGCTTTCCAGATAACCGTGCGGCCAGTAAGAGTGCCGTGTTCCACTTCGTTTGGTACCGTGGAAAGGCGCTCCCAGGAACTTGTGGGAACCACCAGAAGAACACCAGAAACAAGCAATGACAATGTGAGAAGAAGGGCGATTTTCTTGCGTGCAGTCAAGCGCGTGTGGGTCAGAGGCACGATTGCCAGGGCAACGAGACAGGCGAGAGTGGCTCCTCTTGAGGCGGTAAGCAAAACGGTTGTCACCGCCAAGATAATCTGCAGTCGGTAGACCCACACCATGCGGCCTTTCTCTTGGATAAGCAGATAGTAGGAAACCGGGATGCTCAAAGCCATCATGAGTCCCAAGTCGTTCGCGTCCAAACCAGACCCTGCGTAGCGCTGGTAAGCTGACTCTTGATGAGCGAGGAATCTGTAAATTGTATCTGTACCCGAAACGAAGGTCCCCAGCACATACGCCTGCATAAGCTGCTTCTGTTCTCTAATTCCGGGACAGAGTTCCCAAATTAGCCAAACCAGCGTGAAGAGCTGGATATAAGTAACCGTCTGAATGAGAGTTCCCTCCGGGTAAAGACTCCAGAGATAACTCACTGCCGCCGATATCACGAACAGAGCCATCATGAAGTGACCCGGCATCGGGCGCTTGAGCGTCCCTCTTTCCACGATTGCCACCAGGCCCAAGACCACGGTGACCACTCCGATCAAGCGCGCGCTTGTGCCGAAGCCGGAAATCGTGATCGCGTCCTCCCACGGAATGGCGAACGTCAGGAGCCAAAGAGATGCGAAAGCCAACTTCCCGAGGCCGGATAAATCCTGCGCCGCGGCCTGAAAACCCACTGCGGCACGCTCATCTTTCCTCAACAGAGGCCACTGCCTCCGCAACACCGGCACTTGTGCTGATGGCATCATGCGGTTTCCATTCTTTCGGCACGCAAAAGGGTTGCGTTCGTGCGCCTCTGGCCAATATAACGACGCTTCCTACGAGTTGCACGGTCGCGGCAACGAGCATTGCGAAAATTACCCCAAGAAGTCCCTGCCGCGCCACCACCCAATAGCACCCGGCGACAAGGCTCAGGTTAGCTAGAATGTTCAGCACGACCTGCGAGTGGTAGAAATTGGCTGCGGTCATCCCGAATCCCAGGAACTGGGCCATGAACAACACGCCCCCGGCTGCCATCAGCCAAGGAAGAAGGTCTGCTCGCTGGGCGTATTCCGGCCGGAACAGAATCGTGAGGATTTCGCGCCCAGCCAATTGGGAGATGATCATTCCGAGCGCGCCTATCGCTGCCCCAAAAGCGAGCAGCTTACCTAGCAAAGAGCTAAACAAGGCGAGATTGCCGCTTGCGTACGACTTGGCCAGCCGCGCGTAGGCTGATTGGCCGAGCGACACCACCGCCATATTTCCCACTGAAACCATGAATCCGAGCGCCGCGAAAATACCGACGTCGCGTTCACCGAGCGCGTTCTTTATGAAAAAATTCGGGATGCTAGCATTCAGACATCCAAGGAGCACCACTATTCCCAAAGGAAAGCTAACCCACGCCAACCGGCGCTGCACCTTCAGGTCAAAGCGCGGCGTCAGCTCCTCGGCCGCGGCTAGGCTACCGGACCGGTCCTTCAAACCATGGGTATGCCTGCGAATGTCGTACGCGAGGAAGATCGCCACCCGCGCAAACAGGATCCCCACGATGCCCCACACAAGATTCCGGGCGACATAGGTTGCCACAGCCAGTCCCAGCACGGAGA
>Ga0126381_100007673_pt1 | contig 12027 bp, 11 predicted proteins | sample PanSoiMetPlot_28_FD_96465 | JGI IMG/M metagenome (GOLD analysis project Ga0126381, IMG submission 96465) | Tropical forest soil microbial communities from Panama - MetaG Plot_28 | ecosystem: Environmental > Terrestrial > Soil > Tropical forest > Bulk soil | place: Panama | collected 2016-02-17
CGCTCGCGGATCGCAAGTGCCCGCTCATAAAGCGAGCGGGCGGGAGCAAGGTCGCCTTTGGCCTGCAGCAGGCGGGCGAGATTATCGAGGCTCGTGGCCGTATCTGGGTGGCGCTCGCCGAGGACCTTTTCGCGGATCGCGAGGGCGCGCTCAAACAGCGGCTGCGCGGAAGCGAAGTCGCCTTGCGCCTGCAAGAGGACCGCGAGATGGTTGATGCTCGTTGCCGTATGCGGGTGGTCGCGGCGCAGCACCTTCTCGCGGATCGCAAGCGCGCGCTCAAAGAGCGGCCGTGCCTCCGCAAGCTCGCCCTGCGCCTGCAGCAGGACCGCGAGGCTGTTGAGGCTCGTTGCCGTATCGGGATGCTCGGGCCCGAGCACCTTCTCCTGGATCGCGAGCGCGCGCTCCAGCAGCGCGCGCGCCTTCGTATAGTCCCCTTGAGCCTGCAGCAGGACGGCAAGATGGTTCAGGCTCGCTGCCGTCTCGGGGTGATTTGGACCTTGCGTGCGCTCGCGGATCTCGAGTGCCCGCTCATAGAGCGGCCGCGCCCCCGCAAGGTCGCCGTGGGCCTGCAGCAGGACGGCGAGGTTGCTGAGGCTCGCTGCCATATAGGGGTGACCGGGAATCGTGTCGAAGATTTTGAGCGCGCGTTCGAGCAGCGGCCGCGCCGCCGCAAGGTCGCCCTGGCCTGCAGCAGGGCAGCGAGGTTGACGAGGCTCCTTGCGGTTTCCGGGTGGTCGGGCCCCTGCGCCTTCTCGCGGATCGCCAGCGCCCGCTCATAGAGTGGCCGCGCGCCCGCAAGGTCGCCCTGGGCCTGGAGCTGGACCGCGAGGTTGTTGAGGCTTGTGGCGGTGTCGGGATGCTCGGGGCCCTGCAGCTTCTCGCCGATTGCGAGCGCCCGCTCGAACAGGAGCCTGACCGACGAATAGTCGGCGCGGCCGTGAAAGTAGACGCCGGCGAGCGCAAACAGCGCGCCGCGGATCTTGACCGCGGTCTCGTCCGCAAAGTCCGATTCGCAGATTTCCAACAGATGCGGGGTGAGCGCCGCGCAGCGCGGCCATGAGCCGGGGTTGTTGTAGCCGTCGTTGGGGTAGAGCTTCGCCAATGCGCCAAGCAGCGCAAACCGCGCGGCTTCCTGCGCCGCTACCTCGCAGCGCCCCACCGCGACCTCGCGCACCAGGCGATGCAGGCGGATCGCCTCGGTCGTCACCGCCCCGTCGCGATCGTAGGCGATCGTGTCGCGCTCGATGAGCGCGAAGTCGGTGAGCGCCGCGATCGCCTCGTCGAGGCCGTCGGCGCCGAGCACGCAGGCGAGCGGCTCCGCGAACTTCTCGGCCGCGTCGGCGAACAGGAACAGCGGGACCGGCTCCGCCGCCAGCAGCGCGGCATGCAGCAGCAAGGGCGCGGCGGCCGGATCGGCCTTGGCGGCCTCCTCGATGGCAAGCGTGAAGGCCTTCGCCACGGTCAGGCCGTCGTGATAGGCGCCGACCGCATAGCGCGCCTCGTCGAGAAGCCGGGTGGGCGCCTTGGTAAAGCGCCTGGCGTACTCGGCGAGCGAGACGCGCAGCCGCTCGCAATAGGCGGCCGCCTGCTCGTGGGCGAGCGGCAGGCCGCCCAACATCTGCGACAGCGCCTGCGCCGCTTCGCGCTCGGCTGCGCGATCGGTGCGGGCGATAAGATAATCGGCGCCAATCGTGGTCGGCCACAGCAGCACTTCGACCGGCTCAGCCACGCCGCGCCAGGCATGGGCGTTGGAGGTGATCAGCACCTTGGCGGCGCCGCCGCGCGGCAGATAGCGCTCGACCGAGCGCGCATCGACCGCGTTGTCGTAGACGAGCAGGATGCCCTCGCCCTCGTGGCGCAGCCGCTCCGCGACCGCCGCAAGCGCGCCCTCCTGCTCGTCGTCGCTTTCGACCCAAGCGAGGCGCACGCCGAGCGCCATGAGGTCGGCGCGGATGGTCATCTCTGACTGCGCCCTGATCCACCAGGTCGCGCGGTAATCGTTGCGGTGGCGCTCGGCAAAGGCCGCCGCCAGCGTGGTCTTGCCGATGCCGCGCATGCCGTGCAGCGCCGTGATCGCCACCCGGCCCTCGTAGCGGGCCAGCGCCTTCTCGATCACCAGGAGGTCATCGTCGCGCCCGAGAAAATGCTCGGGCACGCGGATCGGAATGTTCGAGACCGCCGATACCTTTCCGGGAAAGGCCGCGCGTTCCGCAGGCGCGCGATGCTGCATGAACTCGCGAAACCGCAGCCGCGCGGCCTCCTGCGGGATGCCGAACAGCTCGCAGCGGCGGATGTGATCGGCGAGCGTCGGCAGCCGGCAGGGCCTGACCACCACCAGGAGCGCGAAGCCCGGGCGCTTGCCGATGGCCTGCCACAGCGCGGCATTGCGCTCGAGCGTCGAGTACGGCGCCTTGAGGTACTCGTCGGAGATCACGCAGAGCACATGCTCGGCCGCGTCGTGGCGCTCCTCCATCCAGGCATAGATGTCGGCGCCCGCGTCGATCTCCCACTCATGGACGTGGGGTGCATGGCCGAGCGCCTTGAGCTCTGCGGCGATCCAGAACGCCCATTCGCGGTCCGTGCTGGTGTAGCTGATGAAGATATCCGCCATCGGCCCTGGGCACTCATGCTCTTGCTGCCTGCCCCCGCATTGTTACACTACCTGCCACCCCCAGTGCAGCGGCGCTCGAGGCGCCCAGGATTGAAAGCCGTACACCGCCGCGCTCCGTCGCCTGTGCCTGGTTTTGGACCCGCCGGGCGCTCCTCGTCAGTCTCGGATTTCCCGCCTGCTGCGGATTGATAATTCAGGCCAGGTCGCTAATCCGGCGCCCCCAATTCCACACGACATCGGCGTGGCTTCAAGCCGAGCCGCGCTCGTGGGGTGCCGGCGGTCCCTGTCATGCCTCGAACGTCAACCGATGCATCATCAGCAGCTCTGCCCTGCAAATTCAGGATGTCCAATGTGCAACGGATTGGAATCATACAGGCTTTTCAACGACTACACCCTAACTCTGGAGCGGAAATTTTCATTCGTCGTGAGCAAAACCGGGTCAATTGCGTAGCAATTGCGCGGCGCGGTCAACAAAAAAACGCAAATCGGGCAGGTCATCGGGAACGTGGCATGGGCGCATCTCACGGTGGCGGCACTTATCGTGTCGCACATCTGAAGCGAGGCCAGCCATGAAACCACTCTCTGTCATTATCCTCGTCTTGATGTTTGCCATCGGGGCGTCGTTCGTTTCCGTCGCACCGGCATCGGCGGCAACCGCCTGCGAAACCAAGGCGGTCGCATCCGACGGGAAGCCACTCGCCGGCGCGGCCAAAGCAAGCTTCCTGAAGAAGTGCAAGGCCGATGCCTGCGGAGGCAAGGCGGTCAGCGCCGAAGGCAAGCCGCTCGCCGGCGCCGCGAAGGCGTCGTTCATGAAGAAGTGCCAGGACGAGGCATAGGTCGCCGAGGAACATTTTCTCGGCCGCCTCAAGAGCAACAGCCTGCTGGCGCCGGTCTGCGGCCGGCAATGGCCGCATTGCATCGGCGCCCGCGTCAATCGGGAGAATGACACCATGAGAATCCACCTCATCGCGACGATCTGCGTCGCGCTCGCGGGGCTTTGCGTTCTGTCCACGCCGGCGCTCGCCCAGCAAAAGACCGAGAAGGCATGCGCTGACGAATGGCGCGCCAACAGGGCGGCGAACCAAGCCGCCCGCATCACCGAGAAGGACTATGTCGCCAAGTGCCGCGCCGGGACCGTGGCGGCGCAGCCGCCCGCGCCGGCTCCCGCCGCGCCCGCGCCGCGGCCGGCCGCGAAGTCGGCGACCCCGCCCGCGGCAGCCCCTTCCCCCAAGACGGCGACGACGCCCAAGGCGCCGCCCGCGACGGTCGGGGTCGGGGCAGGCGAATACTCCAGCGAGGCGCAGGCCAAGGCGAGCTGTCCTGCCGACCTCGTCGTGTGGGCCAATCTCGACTCGAAGATCTATCACTTCAGCAGCAGCAAGGATTACGGCCACACCAAACAGGGCGCCTACATGTGCGAGAAGAGCGCCCTCGCCCAAGGCATCCGGGCCGCGAAGAACGAGAAGCACCCCTAGGGCGGCTTTCGCCCACCAAGCGGGCCGGCGCGCAGAGGCGCCGGCCGCGCACTTCAAGTCAACGGCAGCGGGACATGAGTCATGGGACTTTTGGACAGCGTTACGGACGCGCTTGGCCTCAACTTCAACCGGATCGAGGCGGAAGCGGCGCCGGCCCTCATCTCGGCCGTGCTGGCAAGGACGAATTTCGGCAACCTGCAGGGCCTCGTCGCCCAGCTCCAGCAATGCGGCCTCGGCCCTCAGGTGCAGTCGTGGCTCGGCAACGGGCAGAACCTCCCGGTCACGCCCGACCAGCTGCGCAGCGCGATCGGCAGCGATCAGGTCAGAGCGCTCGCGCAGCAATTCGGGGTCGATCCGGATGCTGCGCTCAAGCTCTTGGCGCAGCATCTGCCAGGGGTGGTGGATCAGGCGAGCCCGAACGGGACGCTTTGACGCGATCCGGCCGTGTCCGGAGCTCGGGCCGAGGCGAGCGGGTGGATCGAGCGTCGTCACTCCCCCGTCACGCAAGGAAGAACCCCGGCGCGGTTCCCGCCGGGATGCGCCTGTTCAATTTCAATTTCCCGTCTGGGACGGCTTGGAGATTTGGGTCCGTCACCTCCATTGATCTAAGTCAAAACTCCGGGCAGCGCGCACGTGCATGCTTCCAGGCAGGGTGATCTGGATCAAATTGCGCGCGGGCTGTCACGCGGGGCCGTTCGCGGCGGACATTTGCGCATCGCAGCACTTCAAGAGGGTTCCATTGAGTTTCAGTTCGGTTCCCACCGCAGCCGGCACCCTGACTCGGCTGGCGTTTGCGCGAGTGAAGGCGGCCGGAGTCAAGCCGGAACCGTTGTTGCTGCAGGCAGGAGTGACCTTAAGACAAATCAACGACCGCGACGCCAGGATCGATGTTCGCAATCAAATCAGGTTCATCGATCTGGCGGCAAGCGTTCTCGAGGACGAGCATCTCGGGTTTCATCTCAGCCAGACTGCCGATCTTCGGGAACTCGGCATGCTGTATTATGTTGCCGCGTCCGCGCGGACGCTGGGCGAAGCGTTCCGGCGGCTGGCGCGGTATGCCTCGATGGTTAACGAGAGCCTGGCGCTGCAACTTCGCGAAGGAAAAGACATAAGCATCGTCTTCAACCATATCGGCGTGGCGCGTCATCTCGATCGTCACCAGATCGAGTTTTCCTTGACCGTAGCGATCCGCCTATGCCGCCATTTGATTCAGCGCCACCTCGCGCCGGCCCGCGTGGCGATCGCCCATCAAGGCGATCGCGCCAAATCCAAGCTCGCGTCATTTTTCGGCAGCGAAATCGAATTCAACGCAAGGGTCGACGAAATCATCTTCGACTCAGCGGTCAGAGACATGCCCGTCCTCAGCGCAGATCCTTATCTTCATGACCTTTTGATCGCGTATGCGGAGGAAGCGATGGCTCGGCGGTCAAAAAAGCGCGGTACGCTCGAGTCGCAGGTCCACAATGCGGTCGCCCCGTTGCTGCCCCATGGGAGGACGGGCGTTGACGAGGTTGCGCGACAGCTCGGCATGAGCAGGCGAACCTTTTCACGGCGGCTCGCCTCGGAAGGGCTGACTTTCACGGAGCTTATCAAGACGCTGCGGGAAGACCTTGCCCGCAAGTATCTGTCTGATGCCGAGTTGCCGATATCCAAGATAGCGTGGCTTCTCGGATACCAGGAGGTCAGTGCATTCACGCACGCGTTCAAGCGTTGGACCGGCAAGACACCGCGCGAGGCGCGGGCGGAACCCGTATTTCCAGAACGGGGTCAACCTGAGGTCAAAGCTTCTCGCGTCGATTCGCTCCAGAAAGCGTAACATCAAATGATCTGGAATGCGGTCATCGATCCATGGCTTTGGCTGGGCGCTGCGGGATTTTTCAGCATCCTGCTTGGCATCATTGTCTACAAGCAACGTCATCCAAGCAGTCAAAAGGCCGCACGGGCCGACGCGGATAAGTGGGTTCCAACGGGCCGCATTGATTTTCAAGGCCCAACCGACTGCGATCCGGATACAGCCGCAAGTTTTCAGCTGCAGGCTGAGGAGACTCGAACGGTCTACAGCGTCGGCGGGCTGGCTCATCACGAAATTCGCTGGCGCAGAGCCACGCTGAACGAGGCAAAGAAAGTCGTGAGGGCCTATCACGAAGTGCGCAATCCCGGCGCCCCGGCACCGGAGGCAGGATCGGGTCCCGGATCTCCGGCGAAACGCATGCCTTTGGAATGCAGATCACGCAATCAGGCGAGCGACGACGTCGGCGCAGTTTCCATACCGTCGCGTCATTGAGCGGAGCAACGATCTGCTGAAGATGAAGCCACTTCCAGAGACCACACGAACTCGCCAAGCGGGCTCCAAGTCCGTTGATTTGCTCCGCCGCAGCGGACTCACAATTGAAGTCGCGGGCGGATCACGAAGCCTTGTGAATGTCGGACCGGTCAATATCTGATATTGATCCAAGTCAAAGGATCCCGCTTCGGGTCAAAGCGGAATGCGGATAGGTACCCTCGTTCGAAGAGTTTCATGACGTCATCGAATGCCACTCATGACACGCTCGAAACCGCCCGCTCTGACCTCGGCGGCCTGCGTGTTCTCATAGTCGAAGATTCGTGGCAAGTCGGTACAGCTTTGAAACGTTTGCTCGGGCAGTGGGGAGCCGACGTGGCGGGACCAGTCGCCACGACGGCCGACGCTATACGTCTGATGTCCGAACGAACCTTCGAGGCCGCCTTGGTCGACATCCATCTCCGAGGGGGCGAGCGGGCGTATGGCCTGATCGATCAATTGCACGACCAAGGGATCCATGTCGTCGTTATCACCGGCTATGCAGATGTTTCGCTGGAGCAGGGGAAGGTCGTCGAGGTCCTGCAAAAACCCATCATGGCTGATCTGCTGCTGCGGACCTTGCGAGCCGCGCCGCGAAAATAGTGGGGCTCCGTCAGGCCGTTCCGTCCTGAGATCGGCGACCCACATCCTCAAGAGGAAATTCGATCCTGCAGTGCGCACCATCCGATGCAAACACGAGCTCGACAGTACCGTCGAGCTCGAGAGGGATGAGTTCCCGGATCAGCGCGGTCCCATAGCCCGGTTGGTTTGAAGTTGTCACTGGCGGCCCGCCGGCCTCGCGCCATACCAGGATCAGGTTGCGCGCCGCGTTTCCGTTCAGCCTGGGCTCCCAACTCACCGATACGCGGCCACCCGGAATCGACAGTGCGCCATGCTTGACTGCGTTCGTGACCAGTTCGTGCAGCACCATTGCCAACGCCTGCGTCGCCGAGGGATCTAGCGTAATGTCTGTTCCGGCAATCGTCATGTTTGCGTCCGTCGCGTAGGGCGCAAGCTGACTGTGCACGAGGGCCATCAGGTCGGCGCCGCGCCAGCCGGTATCGCTCAAAAGGGTATGGGCGGTGGCCATGGATTGAAGGCGCCCCTCGTAGGATCGGAAGAACTCGTCGACCGATCCGCTGCCTCGACGCGTCGAATCTGCAACCGCGGTGACACGCGCAAGCACGTTTTTTACGCGGTGATTGAGTTCGGCCATCAGGACCTTCTGGTGCTCCTGCGCGCGCTTGCGCCTGGTGATATCGCGCACGACGCCGGTGAACATCCTCCTCCCGGCCACGTCCACTTCACCGACTGCAAGCTCGATCGAAAAAACCGAGCCGTCCTTGCGCTTTCCGGTCAGTTCGCGTCCAGCCAATCCGATGATCCCGGCCTGACCGGTTTCCAGATATTTCGCGAGGTAGGAGTCGTGCTCGGCGCGATATGGTTCCGGCATCAGCAATTTGAGATTGCGCCCTATCACTTCGTCGGGGGCATACCCGAAAAGACGCGCCGCTGCCGGGTTCAGCGCTTCGATCATCCCATTGCGGTCGCACGTAATAATGCCGTCCACGACCGTGTTAAAGATTGCGAGCCGGTCTGCCCGCTCGCGCCGCAACAGTACAACGGCGTCCACAAGCCGGGCATACAGAAACAGCGTCTCCGTGAGCAGCACAAACAAGAGCGAAGAGCCGGCCAGCAGCGCATAGACCCGAGCGATGTACCAGCCCAAGGTAAATCGACTGACAGAGAACGTCGCTGTCACCACAAAATTGGGCAACCACGCCAACAACGTCACGAGCAGCCACTGATCGAGAATCGTGCGCCTGCGAACGAACAAAACTCCGAGCGCAACGCCGGTCATCACCAGGAGATAACTGCCTTCAAGGATGAAAAAATGTCCTCGTTGGATCTCGTTTTCGTACATTCTTGGCAGATACCCGGTAGTCTTCGTCGCGACCCAGGCGAGTGCGGCTGTCGCCGCGACCGCGCATGCGATGGTGATGCCAATGGAAACCCTGATCGACCGGGAAGACCCGCGGACAGCACCGCCCTCGTCCTTCCAGAGCGCATAGACGATGACGGCCAGCGGAAACACAGTGTGCCAAAAGATAAAGAACCAGCTCGCACTGTTCACGTCGCCGATCACGGTGCCAGGGCCATATGCTCCCGGGATGGCAAGTGTCTGCACGAACGCAAACAGTCCACTGGATACGAAGCCGCCGGCCAGCGCCAGCAGGGCACGCTGCGGGTGGACCCGGTAATGGCCAAACAGCAAGGTCGCGGTCAGAAGGTCGACGATGCACATGACGGTCTGAATGACAGGAGTGAAGGCGTCCACACGGGGCAGCTGGATGGTCGCAAACGGCATCATGATCGCGAGGAAGATCACCAGGATGATGAAGCCGCTGTATGCAATTTTGTAATGGCGGCTGCCGGCCGGCATGGTGTTGATGACGATTGGAAAATCGTGACCGGAGCCGGCGTCCGCTGCTGCATCAATGAAGAGCTTCTGCATGAGGGTCCCATCCCCTGGATGCGAAACCTAAACACAAAACATATAGCTTTGGGCGATATGGGTCATTTTTCACCCTCACGATGCCACCTTGCGGGCAGCAGGTCAGCCCCCGAAATTGTCATCATGCGCCAGGTGCCCGCGCCAGCGCTGGGCTACTGCCCGGCGGCCGGCGGGTTTCGCCTTGTCGTGGCCGCAAGGGCATGCAGGTCTTCTTGTGTTTTGAAGATGAGAAAAGGCCGGCGTGAGTGATTGCCTTGGAGCAGTCCGATCGTGGCGGGCGGGAGGGATGCTTTCTTCGCCCCGTCCGGATCGGTCACCTCGTCAGCACTCATAATGCGCCGCATCACCTTCTGATAACCCCACCGGTCAAGGTCATGATTGGTTCTTGAATCTGCGGGCCGAATAGAAAAGGCAGCCGTTAAAAAGATCGGACCGGTCAATATCCAATATTGATCCAGGTCAAAATATCCCGGCCACGGAAGTCTAGGTAACCCTGGAGTTCGGCCTTTTCGACAGCAGCCATTGCACTGTCGTGATCGCTGCAGTTGAACCGAACCCGGGCCACAAGGAACGGTGCCGGGATACCGATATGACAAGTTTGACCTTGTCCGCGGCTGCTGGAGGAGCCCTCGCGCTTGTCCTCACAATTGGGGACAGCGTGGCCGTACCGCTTGGCCTGGGGTCCGAGGCTGCACTACAATCCGTTACGACTCTGACGGCGATCGAGGACGTGCATGGCACCCACCGCTCGTGACGAGTCGGCAGTGTATGGCAATGGGGCGGAGCTGTTCGCCTGCACCGCCATGCCGGATCAAGCAAGACCCCACGACGCCGCTGACTCTACTGAGGGCGCAGCCTTGGCGCGGGCCTCCGCGTTCCCATCATCGCATTCTCACCTGACCGGAGGAACATCATGACCAGTATGACAGGTTCGCTTACGCAAGCGGCGGGACTTGAGCCACTGCGGGCCAAATCGGGGTGGATCATCGCTCTGGGCGTCGTTTACGTCATCGCCGGCATCATCGCTCTGGGGAGCGTGGTCGCGGCAACTGTGGCGAGCGTATTCGTGGTCGGCATCATGATGCTGATCGCGGGCATCGCCGAGGTGGTCAACGCGTTCCAGATCAAGACCTGGGGCAAATTCTTCCTCTGGCTGCTGCTCGGCGCGCTCTACATCGTTGCGGGCTTTCTCACATTCGAGAACCCGCTTCTGGCCGCGGCGTTTCTGACACTCTTCCTGGGCGTTGCCCTCATGGTATCCGGTGTCATGCGGGCCATTCTCGCATTCTCCATGCAGCGAGCCATGCCCTGGGGCTGGGTCCTGTTCTCCGGGGTCATCACATTCCTGCTGGGCCTTATCATCGTGGCGCACTGGCCGGTGTCCAGCCTTTACATACTGGGGCTGTTCCTTGGCATCGATCTTGTCATCGCGGGAGTGGGCTGGATCGCAATTGGCACGGGCCTCAAGCAGCGGCACGCCTGAGCGGCGGCGGCAGGAATGCCGTTCAGTTGCCCTCCTGATCGGCAAGCAGACGAGGCTGCATGCGCTGGCTTTATCTGATCATCGTCATTGCGTTCGGGGTCGGCATCGTGATTTTTGCTGCCCAGAACCTCGAGGTGGTCAATATATCGTTTCTGGGCTTCAATCTGCGTGCGCCGCTGGCGCTCGTCGCCGCCATCCTCTATGTGCTTGGCGCGATCACCGGCGGCAGCCTCCTTGCCTTGCTGCGCAAGTCGATCCGCGAGTCGAAGTTGACAGGCGCGCGATAAGCGGCGGGCCCTGACGGAGCTCCAAAACAATGTCCCGCCCGCTCCTAATGACCCGCGGTTTGGTGTACCCCTAGCGCTATCAGGATCCCCAAGACCGTCAAGGCGATTACAATCGCCACAGCCCCCGTCGTGTTGAAGTGTTTCGGCACAGGTGGAAGCCCTCGATTCGGCTTTGCGCCGATCACGAAAATCATCGCTTATTTGCCGGCTGATGTTTCCGCCACCTCCGCCGGACTCATGGAGAACGAACCTGTATCTGTCCAATTGCTACGGGTGGCGTTTTCAATAGTTGCCGGCTATGGCGACTGGAATATCCTTCCGCGAAGGAGGGCCACCGATGGAGCTTCGCCATCTCCGCTATTTCGTGGCGGTCGCCGATGAACTGAATTTTACCCGCGCGGCCAAGCGCCTCGGCATCACGCAGCCCTCGTTGAGCTCGCAGATAAGGCAGCTCGAAACGGAAATGGGCACGCCGCTGTTGCGGCGCGAAACCCGCGGCGTCGAGCTCACCGATGCGGGCAAGCTCATGCTTGAAGAAGCCCGCGTCATTCTCGCGGGAGTCGAGCATGCCAAAATCGGGGTCGGGCGTCGTGCACGCGGCGAAACAGGAAGGATCAATATCGGCTCGGCCGGTGCAACGTATTTCCATCCTTTGATTCCAACCATCATTCACGAATTCAGAAAAAAGTATCCCGACGTCGTCTTGACGCCCGAAGAGAGCAACACGGCGCTGTTGTTGGCTCGCCTGCGCGCAGGGGTCATCGACCTTGCCTTCGTCCGACCGCCGTTCTCCGATACGGATGGGCTGAGGGTTGAGCCGCTGGTGAAAGAACCCATACTCATGGTTTTGCCGGCGACGCATCCGCTCGGTCGTTCGAAATCCGCTCCCCTGTCGGCGCTTGCTCAAGAGCGCATCATTCTATTCCCGCGCACAATCAATCCGTCTGTCTACGATGCCATCCTCGCAGTCATTGTCCGCGCCGGATTCAGTCCGCACCTTGCCCAGGAGGCGCCGCAGATGGCGTCGGCGATTCCGATGGTAGCCGCCGGCCTCGGTGTCACGCTTGTGCCGAAGTCGATGAGCCGCCTTCGTCCCGACGGCGTGGTGTTCATCCCGATCGAGGGCCCTACGATGTCCGCCGAGATTTGCCTTGCGTACCGCAGAACTCAGCGATCCGCCGCCGTCAGAAATTTCGTGACCGTCGCGCGTCGGCAGGCGCGGATCGCAGCCCATGCAGCGGAACCGAGAGACAGCTCCCTGCGTGACGCCGAACTCGCCTCATGACCCTCCCCCGTTACGGGCTGCTTAGCTCTGACCATGCTTCCGGCTCGCCCG
>Ga0126381_100007674_pt1 | contig 12027 bp, 8 predicted proteins | sample PanSoiMetPlot_28_FD_96465 | JGI IMG/M metagenome (GOLD analysis project Ga0126381, IMG submission 96465) | Tropical forest soil microbial communities from Panama - MetaG Plot_28 | ecosystem: Environmental > Terrestrial > Soil > Tropical forest > Bulk soil | place: Panama | collected 2016-02-17
CATGCGCTTTGAGACATGGCCGGCGATGTCCATGATGGTCTGATCGCCTGCACCGCTTTCGGCTAGATCGGTGATGAGTGTGTGCCGGTTGTCGTGCCATCGCCCCGTTACCTTGGCGTTCTTGCGGACATTCTTCCACGCCGTCTTGAAGGTCGTAATGGGCCGGGTCGGATCGCTTGGGCGAGGTCCCAAACGGAAAGACGTACCACTCCGGACAAGTCTCGCCAAACTTCTCTCGATACCAGACTGCGTATTCCCTTAAGACCGGGAGCAAAGAAGAGTTGAGTGGAATGGTGCGTCCTTCCCCGGCCTCTGTCTTGCTTTGGCCCACGACTAGATAACCCCTTCGCGAATTTGATCTGTGCCCAGGTGAGCCCGCGAAGCTCAGCATCTCGCACGCCTGCATTTAACGCCAAGGTGAGTGCCAAATAAATGTGGCGAGAACGTGCGTTGGCGGCTTCGGTCAGCATGCGTTCCTTCTCTTCCGCAGTGTAGGCTTTGCCGATATCGTTCCTTACCTTCAGCTTGAGCTTCTTCTTTTTCTTCAGTCGTACACGCAGCAAATCGCCTAAATCGCCCATGACGCGGAGCAAAAAACCAACTTCCTCATTCACAGTTTTTGGAGCTGCGCGTTCGGTAAGGCGGTCGTTCTGGTACTTGATTGAGGGCGGCCTCGTTCATATCAACGAGCATTTTGTCTCCGACGAGCCGCTTGATGTGGCCAATAGCATACTCAGCGAAGGTTGCTGACTGTGGCAGCCGCAACTTGTATTCCTCGAAGAAATCATCGGCGATCTCACCCATGGCGCGGACTCGTTCGCGTCTGACGTCGGAAAAGTTGTTGAAACCTTCCTCTAACTCGCGACGACGATTCTTTTCAGCTGTCTTTGCCACGGTCTTCGACTCAGACTTGCTGGATTCGCGTATGCGTCGGCCCGCAAACCAGAATTCGTACCACCAAATGTCGCCACGTTGAAAAAGACTCAAAGTTCACTCCTAGAAACTCCCGCGCATGAAGGGGTGCTGATCATTCTCGACTTTCCAATCACAGCTTTATCGGCGCCGTCGGTTTGAGGTGCACCAAAAATCGATTCACCCAGATTTTCGCATCAGGATATTGCTTCTCACGGACTTCACTGGGATTGGATTGTTGGTGTTTTCCCCACCTGTCGGTTGCGTCTGTTCCCAACGGGTCAACTCTTCCTCACCATAGCGGACGAGTGATCCGAATTTGTAGTATTTCGGTCCGCGATTCTCCAGGCGCCACCGACGCAATGTCGCGAGGCTGATTTGGGTACGTTCTGATACTTCACATTCGGTCAGAAATCGGGCACTCATAGTGATACTCACCTCAATATGATTTCGCCTCGTAAGCGTTTCTGGGCATCAGCGAACAAGTCTGAATTGCTTTTCGAAGCGCCTCCAAAACCTTAATCCACGACGAGCAACGTTCTTCTCCAGAGTTGCACGGAAATTTGCCTTCAGTCCAAGACCTTTTTCATCATGATCGATGCCCGACAGGCATCATCGCGGAGCTTCCAGATACTTATAGGAATTGAGGGGAATAACCATGTGTGTAAAAGGAGTCTGCTTCTGCAAATCCGAAAACTCCAATTCTCCGCATTTGAATCCACCTCTGGTGTCCCAATGGGATCAGCAAATCTCGTCATTATTGAGGACTGGGTTGCGGAGTGGAACTACAAATAGTAGTTGCAATCAACAAGGCACGCGTTAACGCCGTCTGGGGCAATACTCTTGCGAGAGGACGCGCCATTCGGATCTCGTCCTTCACTGGCTGAATGAGATCGTTGTTAATATATTCGTTCCCTAGCTCGTCATTTGATCGGATGAGGTCCAAGAATCTTTTCTTCTTTGCAGGAGAAGAAAATGAAAACAAGATCTCGTATGCCATCTCCGATGGATCACCTAGTAGCGCTAACGACCGGGTGTTCGTGAGATGCGCATAACCCAACAGGTAGCCGATCGTATCCGAAGCGAGGTCTCGACCTTCTGGGTCTTCGTCGTTCAAGAATTCCACCACGCAAAGCCAATCGGGCTCATCGATCCAGCGAGGTTCAGCCATGTACTCGATTGTCATTGAATTTTTCCTTCGACGGTAAATTAGGACGCTGCCCTGTCACGGCAGAGGTCGCGGGTTCGAGCCCCGTCGTCCCCGCCATTCTTGTCAATGATTTGCGGGACTTGAATGGCGCCTCCCAGTGGTTTTGTGACGTAGTTTGTGTCGTAACCCCTCCATTTGCCTCCTGCCGCGAGCGCGTCCAGCGCTTTTCTCTTCGCCTCAATTCGAACATGCGAGTAATGAGCCAACATCCGCTGTGAAACGTGACCTTCAATGGACATGACAGTGCGGTCGCTCGCCTGAGACTCGGCAAGCTCTGTGATGGCGTGGTGGCGCAGATCGTGAAAACGCAGACCAGCGGTCGAACTTTTGACCTTGCTAATGTCTGCACCGCACTGCTCGCGTCGGCAAGTCGCTGATCGTCGCTGTGTCTAATTTTGTGCTCTGGTAGCTCCCGCCTCAGTGGGTGGGAACGTCGAGACTTGACGCTCTTGCCCGGCTCAGGTCGTAGCGCAGCCCTCGATTCCGTCAGGTGACTGAATACCGTCGCCAGCCGTGGCTGCACAGAAAACACAGAAGCAGCGTGGCCGCTGAGATAAGAGAGTCTTTCGAATCTAGGGATGGTTTCGCTCAACTCTGACACCTTCTGCAAGTCCGATCCTGCGGGGTAGAACGCTTTCAGTGGAATCCCCTCACGGGAGGAGCCACATTGTCCCATTGAGAAGCGGATCACGTTGTTAGCAATTAAAGTTGAAATCGCGGGGTCGACTTTGCTGTGCGCTTTCGGAGCCAGTCAGACATGGCTACTCATGGTTGCCTACTCTCGCCGCGTCGCCCAAGCGTAAAGATCATCTACTAATCCCACCGGACATGTCATAACAGTGCCAACGACAGGCAGAGAGAAAAATCTTGTGTGATGCTCCGGTTTATGCTAGCGTTTCGCCACACCACTCGGAAGCCAAAACAGGGGCGACCAGGCAGATCCCGCATTTAGCTGGTTGAACGGGCTGCCGTAATGAGAACGGCCTCCCTGCTAACCTCACTGGGCCACGGGTCACCGCGCAAAACTCAATCCTCAACGGCGCTCTGTTCACTCAAATCAATGCCTAAAGAACTTGTCAAGTACGCCGAAGCTATTGTTCTGGAATTCAGCGATGACGCCAAACACGCCTGGCTGAGGATGAAAAACTATTCTTGGACGTTGGATACTAGCTCTGACCTCGACACGGTAAAAGACCTTAGTCGTGGGTTTGTTCCGTCACTCAAGCTCGCTGAGTACAAAAAGTCTATTTCGATATCGGAGCTGTTCGATGCGATCGACGTCATTAAATTGCAAAAAGCCCTGATTCAGGTATTCCGCCAACGGTTCGGCAAAGTGGAGAAACTCCTAACCCCAGACGAAACCTATCGTGTCATCGAATCGGCACTGAAGTCTCTGAATATTATCGTTGCCCTACCCGTGCGGCCTGCTGGCACCGCCGAACAACTCGAGCTGGAGGCCCGAAAGGCTTTATGCCTAAGTTCCGCCATTCAACAGCATAACCTCAAGTTGCTCTATGAAGCATCACCCCGACCCGCCGGGGCAGATATCCTGCCCCTGGGGAGCGACCTTGCTGCCAAGGCCAAAAGTCTCGGTTTTATTGCATATCTTCCGCAGCCAAAACTAATCGCGGAAGAAGAGCGGGCGAAGCTTATGGGCGAGCCCTGGAAAACCAAGCGGATTGACACCCGTGATTTGTCTTTTATTCCGGTCAGGATGCTTTGCGGGAGTGCTGCCTCCAGCGATTTTAATCCTAAGTTGAAGGTGATGCGTCGCAGGTTGAAGGAGAGTCAGCCTTCGGCTGTAGATCCTTCGGCTGTACCTTCGACTGTAGATTCTTCGGCTATGGACTCATTCATCGGGAAACTAGATGCAGATTCTGGCGAAACAGATAAAAAAAAGCTGCACAGCGGCCTCCCGAGGATATCCTGCTACGCATTCCGTGGCGATTCCCGTAGTCCGGAAGCCATAAAGGAAGCTGAGGGCTTGTGGCCGGGGATCACGCGAGATGACGATGGCGTCAAGTACCTGCCCAAAAAGTATTGGCCGAACGAATCAACACCGGTAAAGCACCCAAGTTATGAAGCAATTGCGGAAGCCCTTGACGCTGTTTTGAAGAGCGATAACTTCGACATGACTAAATACGATAAGTCTTTAACAGACCATGGAGCCCTACATCTAGGTCGGTATACGGCGGACCAAACCCTTAAGGCGTACATCTCGGCTACCAAGTCGGTAGCAATCGCGAAATCATTCAGTAATTATTGGGCAACGGACCGGTACGTGAGGAGTTATTGCTACGCCCTTCGGTGTTGGAAAGGATTTGAATTGCCGTCCACTTTGCCTACAAAAGATAAACTAAAGGAATTGCATGAATTCGCCGAATTTGCCGAACAAGAGGTGGCTGTGCCAGGCCAAATCGGGTGGTCAGATGTTGTCGGCTATCGGGTCATTCGTGCTGGCAATGACAAGGGGCAATTCTTTTTTGGTCCCGTTTTCCTGCGGGATGAGCTTCGGAATACTGATGTAAGCGCCTTTTATGCACTTTTCAACCAATTGAGCGGTCAAAGCCAGGGAGTACACATGGACATTGAACGATCCTATCCAACGGCTCCCTGGTGATAGGCCAAGTAGCCGGGTTCTCTCAGCTTGTACCTACGGGTTTAATTCTGATGCGAATGAATCTGAAGTCCATCAGCGAGCAGTTGTCCCAAGGTCAAATCTGCCTGGAAGATGACTCGCTGCTGCCACAGATTCGTTCAGAAGCTCCGGGCTTCTTTGAGCGGTTTGAAACCAACAACAATCACCCGCCGCCGGCCCGAATCAAGATTATCGATGCGAAACCAGAGGGTGATAGCCACAGCAGGCCGCTGGTGGTCAATGGTAAAGCGCAATTCTCTGCTGAGAATCCAAACGATCTAGCCGATGTACTCGCAACGTTCGAGCAGTCTGGGAATGGTGACAGCAGTTTTGTCGCAACTATACGGTATGCGCTGCCGGAATCATGGAGGTTCATTCACACATTTTGCTATCTGCCTCCGCAGTCAGGCGGCATAGATTCGGCGCTTGACACACTATCGCTGAGCGCGCCCTACGTTTACCTGACTACGCGCGACCATACGCACGTCGTCGACAAGAATCGCACGCTGGAGCTGAAGCGAGGACTCAATTTCTCGGCTAAATACAATCCAGATGCCATCCTCGCGTTTTTGGGTGATTTGCTCCAAAAGCCGGCCGGAACCGCGCAATATGTGCTCCAGGGACGGCTTGTCTGCGAGGGTGAACCAACCCGCTTGAGGGAAGACGAATTTCCTTGGGACCCTAAAGATTCCGTTCCCGGCCTATACGCTGAGGCTACGTTGGTGACAGACGTGACGATCGCGCAGAACTTGGCGCTGCGGAATGTGCGAATGCGAGTATATACGCCAAGCCGGTGGGGCTGGCTTGATGACAATCCTGCCTCTGCGCCTTTGCTGGCTCGCTATCAGCCGGTGATAGCTTACGTGGCCGAGATTTGGCATGACTCTCAGAAGCTGTTAACGGTTTTCCTGACCGATAGACCCGATGCCGATGAGCTGACCATAGGAGGTAAATTTGCTGAACTGAAGCTGCAGCTTTTTTTAAACGCGCTGAAGAGCATCGGCATTCCTGACGACCCACTGAGCATCATACCGAATGATATTAAGAAGGTGCTCGATGATATTAGAAACGTGCTCGCGGCCTTGGAACTGCGGAGCGCTTCTATATCCATCTCGCGCGACGAGAAAAGTCTCGTTATTCGGGCACTCCGGTTCACGATCGGCATAAGTCCTAGCATTGAACAAGTTAAAATTTTTGACCGGATCAAAGCACGCTTCAAGTCGCTGACTATTACTATCGCAAATCCCTTTTCCAGCGAGCAGCGGTCATTCTATGTAACTATAGAGGGAGAGACTGAGGCATTCGGTCTAGAGTTGGCACTGCGGGCCGAGTTCCCGGTTTTCTCAATAACTGCTACGCAGATAGGCGACACCCCGGTCGATCTAAACAAGCTCTATGACCATTTCAATCTATCAGGTCTGCCACGTGCTCCAGAGTTCGCTCTCAAAGCACTTACGTTAGTCGTTCAACCGCCCGACACATACTTATTCTCTGTGGCAATTGATCCAGAGAAGACCTGGCAGTTAAGGGGTAAAAGCAAGCCATATTCTTTACCTAACGTTAGGCTGCTTATTTCCAATAACGGATGGGAATTTGGAGCCGGAACAGACGGCGCTGAAGAAGGATTTCCCATTGCAGCGGTGCTCTATGAGATGGTCCAGCAACGCGAGGACCTATGCAAGCATTTCGAAAACATCGAGGTTCCTGAGGCCCTTAACTCCTTCACCGTCGATTATCTTTCTCTCTCGTGCGACAGCAGCAAGCAATTCGCTCTGGTGTGTGACGGCAGCTTCCGAAATGGCACTCCGGGCGTTGGGCAGATAACTGTTCGCGCCAGGGTCTCCGTCTCGAAAGGCGAAAACACGGCCTTCCTGGCAGCGGTCAATCCGCAGGGAGTTCCTTTAGGCAACTTGGTGCGTGCCATTTCTCCGGCGGCCGGCGGCATAGCTGACTTTGTACCTCAGGGCTTCAATCTAGAGGTGAAGAACGCTCTGTTTGCGTTCGTGACCGGCGAGCCGTCCAAGTGCTTGTTCGCCATTGACTTCGGCGTGGACATCGACCTGGCAAAGGCTATTTCCAAGTTTGACTTCCTCAAAACGGCCAGCATCACATTGGGTAGGGTGGGATTTGAGGACCTGCAAATCCTGGTAGCGAACGAAGAGTTTACGTCCCACGACGTAGACGAACTGAATGCGCTGCTGCCAAGAGCTTTTCGGCGAATTCCTGTCGCGACCGATGGGACTAGCGCTGCAGCCGGCAAGCAGAAAGCGCTTCAAAAGGGCGTCAACTTCTCCGGCAAGCTCCTTCTTCCTGGCGGAGCAATGCCGTTGCAGATGCCGGCGGAATTAGCTCCGGCGACGACCACAGGGGCGACGACACAACCAGTCGTCCCGGAGACGGACGCGCCAGCCACCAAGTGGTTCGAGATACAGAAGTCTTTGGGACCTCTCTATCTCGGTCGGATTGGACTCCAGTATCAGTCCACGAAAAAAACGGTAAATTTCCTACTGGATGCCAGTGTTGAACTGCTGGGCTTGCGCTTGGCTCTGATGGGACTTCGCTTAGGCCTGAACATAGAGAAGGTCGGCAAGTTTTCGGAATTCGGACTACAGGAGCTGCTGGAGCAGGGGCTGCTGACGGCTGGACTCGATGGGCTCGAGATTTCAGTCCAACGGGGACCGGTCACGATCAGCGGGGGCTTGCTGCTACTCCCGGACGGCGGTTTTGTCGGCAGCGTTTTGATAAAAAGCGAGGTGTTTAGTTTATTCGGTCTGGGAGCTTATAAGAATCTCGAGACTCCCGGTGCTGCTGCCAGCCAGCCTTCGCTGTTTGTGTTCGCGGTGTTGGACAAAGATCTCGGCGGGCCGCCCTGCTTCCATGTGACCGGACTGGCTTTTGGGTTCGGCTACAACCAGAAACTTACTCTGCCTTCGATTGAAGGCGTCGCGGAGTGTGGCCTGGTCAAGGCCGCAATCAAGCCTGAGCCCAAAGACCTACTTGCAACCGCGCTTACGATAAGTCAAGAAGTGAGCACTCCCGCCGTGGGCGAGTACTGGCTTGCGGCAGGCGTCAAGTTTACCTCCTTCGAGATGATTCAGTCCTTCGCCCTGCTGACCATCAGTTTCGGAAGTGAGACGGTAATAACGATTACCGGCCTCTCGAAGATAACTGTGCCGGCGAAGTTGGGGGAAGCATCGAAGGGCGTCCCAATTATTGCCTGCGCGGAATTGGCGTTCAAGGTTAGCTTTCGTCCAGAGAGTGGAGTGTTGGCGGCTGAGGCGCAGCTGACTGCCAATTCTTACATCTTTAGCGAAGGCTGCAAGCTTTCCGGTGGGTTCGCCTTCTATGCATGGTTCAAGGATATCCGCGATCCGAAGGTCGCCAATAAAAAGATCTCGGCCGGCGATTTCGTGGTGAGCCTGGGTGGTTATCATCCAAAGTTCAATCGGCCGGAGCACTATCCTATCGTGCCGCGGTTGAAACTGGATTGGAAGCAGTCGGACAAATTGCAAATAATGGGCGAAGTTTACTTTGCTCTGACGCCCAGCTGCCTTATGTTGGGTGGCCGCCTGAGCGCCGTTTTTCAGGACCAGGGACTTAGAGCGTGGTTTGTAGCCTATGCCGATTTCATAATTGCCTGGCAGCCTCTGGCCTACGAGGCAAGGATAGGTGTTCGTATCGGGGTGGCCTATGCCGGCACAATCGCCGGTATCGCCGTTAACTTCGGGATCGAACTAAGCGCTCAACTGCAGCTCTTAGGTCCGCCTTTGTGGGGTAAGGCGGAGATCCAATGTACCTTCATCTCCTTTACGATCGAATTCGGTAAGAAACCTCAGCCGCAACCTTTGAAATGGGCAGAATTCAAGAGGGCATTATTACCGGAGGACTCCCAGTCGTTGACGATTACCGTGGTATCTGGGCTGGTGAAGGAGTTTGAAGGCACCGAACCCAAGACTACCCTTGCGGTCGTCAATCCGTACCAGGTGCGGATATTGGTGAAATCGGCGGTGCCGGCGAAAGATGCCACCATAGCTGGCAAGTGGCAAGACGCGGGTGTACCTAAGCCGGCGGCAATCGGTATTACGCCAATGGGCATTAAAGAGCTGAATACGTCCTCCCTGGACATCACGGTATCCCAGCGTTCCGGCAACGAATGGGAGCCCTTCACGAAGATGAAGGCCTTCCGGGTCTTCCAGAATGTGCCCAAGGCTATGTGGACGGTAGCTGATGCACATGATCAGCAAAAACAGCTGATAGAACATGCTCTGTGCGGAGTAGAGCTCTTTCCGCCTGATCGAGATAACACGGACGGGTATAAGATCGAGAACTTTAACGAACTCTTACACGATTGGGGTGTCTTGGAGAATGGACAAGTCGAAAAACTCACGTGGGAGTTCGAGTACCCTCGAGCGGGCGCATCATATGAGCCTCTTGAGATTGTGAAGAAGATCAAGACACACCCTCCTGCCGATCGCTACACACTTGTTCAGCAGTTGCAGACACTAGGATGGTTTTTCAACGAGACGTTTACAGAGGCCGCGTTGAACAGTGTCTACCACAATATGGAGTTTCGCGACCCGCCGGTGGAATGCCTGGTAGGTCAGAACCCCCAGGTGAAGAAATTGGAAAGGTCGGATAGACCCGCATGAGCGACGAGAAGCCACAAAGCATGGTTTTGTACGGTGCGTATGAGCCTCCCTTGAAAGGCGGCGAATACGAAGTTAGAGTCGTACGCAACGTCATCTACACCGACCCCCGAGACACAAACGAGAAACACCCTGACAGTCTCGCATTCACCGAAAAAGTTGATCAGAACCTTAAGTTTAGAGTGGCGACGGCACAGTATTCCCTCCCGCCCGACGATATCTTTGAACGCTATCCGGCCGATGGGGCCAAAGGAGTGTTCAAAGGATCGCTGCCCCACATCGTGCTCAGCCGCCGGACGCTGCCCTGGGAGCGAGCTCCGAAAGAGCGAGGACCTGCTTCTTCGCTTGCCCGCCCATGGCTGGCACTGCTGTTGTTGAGCAAGGATGAACTGGGGACAGAAACGCAAGGAAAATATGTTCCCTTGTACGATGTAAAAACAGTTCCGGTCCCGGATCCGGCAACGAAGAATGAGAGCTACCAGCTTTTGGAGCTACCTTGCAAGCTACTTAAGGACTATGCGCCCTCCTGGGAGTCTCTTCCCTACACCGCTCATGTTCGTGAGGTAGGAAACACTGCAAACATGGACAAAAGCGGCATAGAAGACAACGGGTGGTTTTCTGTGATTATATGCAGCAGGCTGGTCAGGCCCGGAGTGGAAAACCATGTCTTTCTGATATCGCTTGAAGATCTGCCGGATTACCCGGCCAACGACAATGACAGGGTATCCGTGGTGTTGTTGGCAAGATGGCGCTTCGTGGATTGCTCGAATGAGCCCGAAGGCAAAACATTCGGCGAGTTGCTCAAAGGCTTGAATTGTGCCCCATTGAGACACTCCACTTACTATGCTATGAGCGACAAGGACAGTTACGTCAGGTCGATCCTTCGGCTCGGCTATGTGCCCTTAGTGCAGCACACCGCTGAAGGTCAGAGTACAGTCTCATGGTATAGAGGACCTTTAACTCCGCACTTCATTCCAACCCCGCCCGAAAACATGAGCTACCCGTCTGCGGATGCGGCGCTGCGCTACGACAATGAAAAGGGTTTGCTGGACGTTTCCTACGCCGCCGCCTGGCAACTGGGCCGTCTGTTAGGTTTGCAGGACCAGCCCTTTGCCCGTGCCCTGAATCAGATCAAGACCGGAGTTGCGAGGAAGGCTGCTGAAAAGGTCGTGGAAGAAACACTAATCCGGCGTTTCGGTAAATCTCTGGAGCAATGGCAAAAGCTGGTAGAGAACATTTTCCACGACGACTCAGCTGACTCGCCGTCAGCTAGAAACCAAGGGACAGAAGCTCCGGACTACTACGAGGTGATGCAGTCGAAGATTGCAGGAGGCACGGAGATTCCTCCGGACATCAGGCGCTGGCTAGGGCGTTTGTTTCGCTTGCATGGAGTTCCGTTTCACTATCTGGTACCTGATCCGGGACTGCTGCCTCCCGAGTCGCTGCGCTTCTTCTATCTGGACAGCGGTTGGATTGCAGCCCTAATGGATGGGGCCTTGAGCATAGGCTGGACACCACAATCCCAGCTCTATATCGATAAGGCAATGGCCGGCAATTTCCTGGCAGAGACCGCTCAAAATGAACTGGGAGTGAGCACGATTGATGCATCTCGTGCCGATGCAGTGAAGGTAATCGGCCACATCACAGGTTTCATGCTTCGCTCCCGCCTCGTGGCAGCGTGGAGAGGTATAGAGATCACGGCAAAGGATAAGCATGGTCCGCTGGGACCAGATCGCATCCTTCGCATTCAGCGGGTTACCGACGATACTCTGTTGGTTATTTACAACGCTCAGATCCAATCGATCGTTATAACTCAACCGCCGCAAGGAATGCACTTCGGCCCCCCGTCATGGGAAGAGTCGCAACTCCCCACGTCGGGAATGTTGGCACTCCATGAGATGGCTGCCAAGGCGAACATGCAGAACCAGCCCGCAAAATTTGCTGGGAAAAAGCTGTTGAAAGAGCGCCAGCAAAGAACTATTGGCCTGAATGTAGTCGCGAAACAATCTTAGTACAAAGAGAAGGCAAGCCGGATGCCTGAAGATAAAAAGGACGAAGTGATGCTGGTTCCCATGGCGCTGGATGCGCTTGTCCTGCCCCACGAGGAGCGTCGTGCCGATATGGCTCCAAACTTTGGACTCTTGCTGCAAAAAGACAAGAGTAAGGTCGGCTTGTCAGTTCGTCCCGTTCCCTGGGACCGGAGCCGCGACATTGCGCTCGAAAAGGGAGTGCATCTGCACTGGGCATTGCCCGCCGCACTAAGACATGGCAAGCAAGCGAAGGCAGGCGGAGAAATCCAATTCCCTCCGGTACCCAATCGTTGGTTGGTAATGCGAATTGCTGAGAATCCCCAACTCACTAAAGCCTGGTTGCTCCAGAGCGACTATATCAGCGACCCTAAGGCGAACCTCAAGGAAGGAAATCGGGACCGCTCCAGCTATTTATTGCTGCCCAAGGATGGGGTCTATGTTGTACGTCAGATCGGACGATCCTTTAATTACAAAGATCCGGGCTGGGAAACAAATCTGAATGCAGGCAAAGACGTATGGTCGCCGCTCACTGCAGTGGCGCCTGGCAATCCGGGCTTTGCAGCCTTCTACCCCGGATGTCGTAATGTGTTC
>Ga0126381_100007675_pt1 | contig 12027 bp, 15 predicted proteins | sample PanSoiMetPlot_28_FD_96465 | JGI IMG/M metagenome (GOLD analysis project Ga0126381, IMG submission 96465) | Tropical forest soil microbial communities from Panama - MetaG Plot_28 | ecosystem: Environmental > Terrestrial > Soil > Tropical forest > Bulk soil | place: Panama | collected 2016-02-17
AGGCCGACCCCGAGGTCGACCCAGACATCGACTAGCGCCAGCCGCGGCCGGATGCGTCGAGGAAGATCTGCGCGCAGAGCGATCCCCGTCTCGCCGCTTCCAGCAGCACCGCCGGGTCGCCGGTGAACCGGAGCGCCACGTACTGAGTGACGCAGCCACCGGGCTGCGGCACGACCGGCGCTCCCTCGACGATCGAGGCCTCGTAGTCGGCGAGCCGGAGCACGTGGTCACCGCGGTGAGCGGTCCGCTCGCCGATCTTGGCTCCGACGGACAACGTGACGCCGAGTTTGAGGGGCCCGATCCGGTGCGCCGCGGCTCGTCCGGTCTCGCCGTCGCGCCGGGTGACGGCCGGGAAGCCCCACATCCCGGCCAGCGGATCGGCCGGGTCGTCGGGCCGCTGCGTCACGAGGAACTCGCCGTCGGCGTTCCGGATGACAGCCGCGACGGATTCCTTGATGCGCCCCATAGGCAGGCACAATAGCCGTCATGGCAGGGCGGCAGCAGGACCCGGACGCACCACCGGTCCGCCGGATCGGCCAGCCCGCAGCCGTCGAGTTGCTCGCCGATCCCGACCGGCCGCGGGCCTGGACCCTGCTCGTCGGCAGCACACCGCAGTCCTACGTCGACCTCGACGACCCGCGGCACCTGGAGTTCGAGTACGTCCTGCGGATCAGCCACCTGCTCGACCTGGCCGGACCTGACGGCGTCCCGCTGCGGGTCCTGCACCTCGGCGGCGGTGCCCTGACCCTGGCCAGGTACGTAGCGGCTACCCGGCCCGGGTCCGCGCAGCTCGCCGTGGACGACGATGCCGACCTGGTTGACCTGGTCAGGGAGCGGCTGCCGCTGCGGCAGCCGGGCCGGCGGCGCGCCGGGCCTGAAATCGGCCGGATCCGGATCCGGGTCGCTGATGCGCGCGCCGTTCTTGCCGAACTCCCCGACGCATCCTTCGACGTCGTCATCGCCGACCTGTTCGCCGGTGCCCGCACTCCGGCTCATCTCACCTCGATCGAGTTCACCGCGGAGGTACAGCGGGCGCTCGTGCCTGGCGGGCTGTTCGCAGCCAACATCGGGGACGGCCCGCCGCTCGCGCACACCCGCAGGCGTGTGGCGACGATACGTGCCCTGTTCGCGAGCGGAGCCCTGATCTCCGACGCTGCGGTGCTGCGCGGCCGCCGGTTCGGCAACCTGGTGCTCGCTGCCTCCGAGACGGACCTGCCGGATGCGGAGCTGACCAGGCTTCTTGCGGGCGATCCGTTCCCGGCGCGGCTCGTGCAGGGCGACGAGCTAGACACGTTCGCGGCGGGTGCACCGCCGATTACCGACGCGCAGGGGGAACTGTCGCCGGTGCCCCCGCCCGGCGTATTCGCGCCCTAAGGCAGCGCACCCAGGAACTCCAGCATCGCGGCGGTGACCTCGGCCGGGCGCTCCTGCTGGATCCAGTGACCGCAGCCTGGCAGCAGCACGGTCTTGGCCAGCCTCGGCAGGAAGGTCTCGAGTCCGTCTGTGCTGACGAAAGTCAGCACAGGGTCGCGGTCGCCGCCGAGGAACAGCGCTGGCACGGTGATCGGCGCGTGTTGCCACGCGGCCGTCAGCTCCCAGTTCCGGTCCAGGTTGCGGTACCAGTTCAGCGGTCCGGTGAAGCCAGACTCAGCGAACTGCGCGACGTAGGTGTCGAGGTCCTGCTGACTCAGCCAGCCAGGCAGGCCGTCAGGTTCCACAGCGGCGTCGAGAAAGCCGCCGCCGGGCGGAATCAGCGTCATAGGCGTGCCCTCGCCCGCCAGACTGCAGAGCACCCGGCGGAAGGTCAGCGCTGGGTCCCGGCCGAGTTCCTCATCGGCCACACCAGGCTGCTGGAAGTAGACCATGTAAAAGCCGTCCCCGAGGTGCTGTCGCAATGTCGCGATCGGCGGCGCGCTGCCGCGCGGACGGTAGGGCACGCTGAGCCCGATGACGCCGCGGACGCGGTCCGGGCGGAACAGCGCGGTATGCCAGGCCACCGGCGCTCCCCAGTCGTGCCCGGCGACCACAGCTCGTTCTTCCCCGAGCGCGTCCATGAGGGCGATCACGTCGCCGGTCAGGTGCAGCATCGTGTACTCGTCCGGCTCGTCGGGAGCCTCGGTCTGGCAGTACCCGCGCTGATCGGGCGCCACCGCGTGATAGCCGGCCGCGGCGAGCGCGGTCAGCTGATGGCGCCAGGAGTACCAGCTCTCCGGGAACCCGTGCAGCAGGAGCACGAGCGGACCCTCTCCCGCCTCCGCGACGTGCATGGACAGCGATCCGGCCGTGAGCTGCCGGTGCCTGATGAACGGGACGCCCGATGTCATGCCCCGAGCCTAGCCCGGAGACTTCCGCTGCTATATGTCGCACCGACAGCGTCTTTCTGCTGAATTAGAGACCCAACGGAACCCAGTTCGGAGCATCCTGTAGGGCAGGAGAGTCTCGGCAGATAAGCTGCCGCGTTCCGCGGAGGGGGGCGCCGTGAGCCGCAGGCTGCTTCGGCTGGAGGTCCCGGTCTTCCCCGAGCGGCTGATGTTCCGCATCCACGACCCGGCTGCGGACCTGGACGGGCTGGCCAGCCCAGTCCAGCCGGTCGACTCGCTCATCAGTACGAGTCGCGACCAGCTCATCGTTGCGTGCGCGCAGCAGTACGTCGGCGTGCAGCTCACCATCGAGGAGTGGGATAGCGCGCCGCCGCCGTTCAGTGACGGCTACGAGGACGAGGCCAAGTGCGTGCTGTACCTGCGCGGCACGCTCAGCGTTGACATGGGCCCGGCCGGCCGGGCCGTTGAGGCGCTGCGGCTGTCGGGCGGGGTCGGTGACTACGGGGTCAGGCTCTACACGCGGAACCGGACAGCGGCCGCCGTCAGCTACGCCGATCTTTACCACCGGTTCACCGACCGGCTCAGCGACGAGTTCCAGCAGGCGCGTAAGGATCTTGAAGGCATGGAGCAGTACCTGCTCCAGCTGTGGCGTGAGTCCTAGTGATCAGGGTGGTCGCCAGCCGAGATGGCGGGTGAGCCGGACCTCACCGTGGATGTGGCGGTTGCCCTCGGGTGCGGCGGCTGCGAATGCCGGTTCATCGGACTCAGCACAAACATCATGACGGTGACGGCGGCGATCAGCGCCAGCGCGACAAGGCAGCTGATCGTCCGGGCGCGCGCCGATGTGAAGGCGCCCGGCAACCGGTGCTGCCCGAACGAATTGAAGCGGGACGCCATCCGCGGATCGTCGGCGGCGAGCTTCCGCTCGATCTCGTCCAGGATGCGCTGCTCTTCCATTGACAAGGCCACAGCGCCACCTCCGGCCACTTCACCCAGAGTCACGGGCGGCCCTCGCGGGTCGGCCCCTCTCCTTAGATTCTTGACCAGGCCTTTGCCGTCGGCAAGAGGCATTGCGAGGCGGCGTCATTACAGCAGGGTCAGCTGGATCGCGGCCTGCGGAGCGACTGCCTGCGGCGCCAGTGCCAACCGGGCAGGCTGCCCGCTGATCCGGCGCGCCTGGCGAGGGCTAGCGCGGCCGACGCGGTAGCGGGCGGCAAGCTCAGCGACCTGGCCGCTGATCCGTTCCTGGTAGGCCTTCGGCGCATAAGCGCCGCGGGCGTACATCTCGTGATATCGCTCAACGAGTTCTGGATGGGTCTCATGCAGCCAGCGCAGGAACCATTCGCGAGCACCGGGCCGCAGGTGCAGCACGATCGCGCTGACGTGCGCGGCTCCGGCTTCGGCTGCCAGCCGCACCGCCGTCTCCAGCTGTCCTGGTGAGTCGGTCAGGAACGGCAGCACAGGTCCCATCAGTACGCCGCAGCGCAGTCCACGTTGCGTGATGGCGGCACAGACGCCGAGTCGCCGCTCCGGGCTCGGCGTTCCCGGCTCGACAGATCTAGAAATCGATTTGTCGACAAATCCTACCGACACATTGAGGCCGACATCGGTCACGTCTGCGGCGTCGCAGAGCAGGTCGAGGTCACGAAGGATCAGAGTGCCCTTTGTCAGGATTGAGAACGGATTGGCCGCGTCCCGGAGCGCGCCGATGATGCCGGGCATCAGCCGGTAGCGGCCTTCCGCCCGCTGGTAGCAGTCGACGTTGGTGCCCATGGCAACGTGCTCCCCCGGCCACCGGGGCGAGGCCAGCTCCCGCCGGGCCAGTTCCGGCGCGTTGACCTTCACGACGATCTGCGTGTTGAAGTCCTCCCCCGCATCCATATCAAGGTAAGTGTGCGTATTCCTAGCAAAGCAGTTGTGGCTCACCACGCCGTTGGCGATGAAATCCCCTGTGCCGGTCGTGATGTCATACATCTGCAGGTCCAAGCCAAGCGGCTCGACCGAGACCACGCGAAGGTCGGCGTCGCTCTTGATGGCAGCGCCAGCTATCGATCGCTTGCGCGTGATCGCCGGATCTGTCGTGTGAAAGAACCTGAGCACCTCGCGCAACCCGCCCAGCAGTCGGACGTATGCGAGGCCGTTAGGCCGTTGGGTTGGCTCGATGATGTGGCGAAAGTCGAACGATGCCAGCGATGAGACCGTCCAGCCGATGATGTCGGGATCGCAATTAGCGATCCCCAGCGAGCCGCTGTGGCTGCCCTCAACGTCGAAGATCCCGGCGAGGAACCCCTTCCGCCACTCTGGCGTCGGGTCGCTCGGCCAGTCGATCAGCGCTTCGATCGCCGTGACCTCCGCACGACCCGAGCACCGAATCGCCGCCATGCCCCGGCGCTTATCGGTTGCCTCGGCAAACGTAAACGTGCCGCAGGCAATGCTGGCGTTGCTGAGGTAGTCGCGGGTCCGGTCAAGTGCCTCGGTATCAGCAGGGGCGAGCCTGAACCGGTAGTGATCGTCAATCTGCCGCCCTGGCCGAGCATATTGGTAACGGCCCAGATGGCCGTCACCGCGGATCATGCCGCACAGGTACCCGCGCCGGTAGTCCGCAGTCGGTTTGGGCTGCTCGGCGAACGCCCCGACGCCCAGGAGTTTGTTGTTCACGGTCAGGTGCGGCCGCTGGAGTGGGCCAGACTCGGCGCCGGTTACGTATTTCCAGCCGCGGGCGGCGGTCAGGAACCGGTGATCACCGCTGCTGATCAGGCTGGTGCCGTCCGCGAGTGTCACCCGGTAGGCGGGCTTGACCGTTGACCAGTGGGCGAGCACCTCGGTGAACACGTACCGGCGGCAGTTGCCCTGCCGGACTGTGCCGTAGACCATGTCGCCTGGCCGGATCTCTGACAAAGGCATGGTGCGGCCGTCGGCGGTCAAGATCGGCGTCTGGCCAGCCATGCAGTAGACACAGGAATGGCTGCATCCTCGATAGGGATTTATGGTCCAGCGGAATGGTACGCGCGAGGCCTCTGGGACGCGATTGATGATCGACTTCGCGTGCACCTCGTAAAAGGTCATGCCACGGAAGCCTGGCGTGTCGAAGGTGCGGGCAACCGCGTCGCGACCGAATAGTGCCGGCGCGCGTGGTGGAGCCGCATCGTCTGACTGGCCCTCGTCCAGGCGGAGGCTATCCCACCTCATGTGCGAGAGCCTAGACCTGCAGTCGACATGTATCAAACACATATTCGAGTCGCGGACGCACTTACTCTTGGTGGCGCGTAGCGGCAGCAGAACGAGGAGAGCGGGTGCCGGACACTGGCGCGGATACGGTCACCAGGCAGCGGGTCCGCCCCCCGCACACCAGATCAGGTCCCGGTGCTGCCGACATTGCTGCGATCGCAATCGGCGGCGCCATCGGGAGCCTGGCCCGTTACGGGCTGTCGGCGGCCTTCCCGGCCGGGCCCGGGTTCCCGTGGGCGATCTTCGCGGTCAACGTCTCTGGCAGCTTCGTCCTGGGGCTGCTCATGGTGTACGTGCTCGACGTCTGGCCGCCGCGCCGTTTTCTTCGTCCGTTCCTGGCAGTCGGGCTCATCGGCGGGTACACGACCTTCTCCACCTACGCGGGCGGCGTCATGACGCTGCTCACTGGCGGCCGCCTGGCCCTCGCGGACTCCTACGCCCTGAGCAGCGTGCTGGCGGCGCTGGTAGCCGTATGGTGTGGCATGAAGGCCGCCAGGGCGGTTGCGGCGCTGCCCGCCCGGCTGCGCGAGCGGGGTGGTGACGAATGAGGCTGGCGGGCCCGGCCCGGCGAATCACGATCTTCATCGGCGAGTCCGACCGCTACCACCACAAGCCGCTCTACGCCGAGATCGTGCACCGGGCACACCAGCGCGGCCTAGCAGGCGCGAGCGTGTTCCGTGGCATTGAGGGCTTCGGGGCCGCATCCCGGATCCACACCAGCAGGCTGCTGTCGCTCAGTGAGGATCTGCCGCTGGCGATCATCATCGTCGACACAGCCGAGCGGACCGAGGAGTTTCTTGACGAGGTTGCCGACCTCGTCACGGGCGGACTGATCATCATCGACGACGTGCACGTGCACACCTACGCGGGCGAGGAACCAGGCGGCGGCCGGTAGTGATCATCCTGGCTGTGCTGGCAGGCGGAATGATCGGCGCGCCTGCCCGGTACCTGGTCGACCGTTTCATTCAGGCCCGGCGAGACACGGTCTTCCCGTGGGGCACGCTGGCCGTCAACCTGGCTGGGTCACTGGTCCTCGGCTTCCTGCTGGGCGCGCAGCGGCATCTGGGCCTGCCACCGGCAGTTTTTGCGCTGCTTGGCACCGGGCTGTGCGGAGGGCTGACGACGTTCTCCACCTTCAGTTACGAGACCCTGCGGCTGCTGGAAGACGGCTCCGTCAGCGAGGCCGGCCTTAACGTCATCGGCAGCCTGGCCGCCGGCGTGCTGCTCGCCTGGCTGGGCTACCTGCTCGCCGGTGCGTTGTTACCCGCTAGCCCAGGTCTGGCCAGCCTGACGTCACCCGTAGAGTTGGATGCCGTGACAGCAGCGCGGACCCCTGGATCTGTATGCCAGACGGCCTGATCGTCACGACGGCCCGCACGGCTGACCCGGGCGATCTGCTGGACCAGCTGCCCACCCCGGCGGCGTCAGCGTGGATCCAGCACGGCGATGGCCTCACCGGCTGGGGCGAGGCGGCGCGCCTGACCCTCCCGGCCGGCGTCGACCGGTTCGCGGCGGGCGAGAAGTGGCTGACCGAGCTCTTCGAAGCCGCCACCGTGACCGACGAGGTCGCCATGCCGGGCACTGGCCCGGTTGCGTTCGGGAGCTTCACGTTCGACCCTGCGTCGGATGGCTCGGTGCTGATCGTCCCCGCCGTCGTCGTGGGCCGGCGGTCGGGGATCGCCTGGCGGACGACGATCACGGCCGGAGCGCCGCAGCCGGACGCGCCCGCTACAGCCCGCCGGAGCCCGTCGGAACTGCGCTGGAGCGACGGCAGCCTCAGCGCGCCGGAGTGGGAGCAGGCCGTTGCTGCCGCGGTCGACCGGATCAGGGCAGGCGAACTGCGCAAGGTCGTACTGGCGCGTGACTTGCGCGCGCAGTGCTCAGGGCAGATCGACGCCAGGGTCGTGCTCGCACGGCTCGCCGCCCGGTTTCCTGGCTGCTACACCTTTGCCTGCGCGGGCCTCGTGGGAGCCACGCCGGAACTGCTGGTCCGCCGGGACGGCAGGCAGGTGTCCTCGCTAGTGCTGGCTGGCACCATGGCCCGCGGAGGTAACGAGGCTGACGACGCCGCCCTCGCGGCTGCGCTGCTCAGCTCGGCCAAGAACGCCGAGGAGCACCGGTATTCCGTCGAGTCCGTGCGCAGCCTGCTCGCTCCCCTGTGCGCCGAGCTGGCCGTGGACGATACGCCGTTCCTGCTGCAGATGGCCGACTATCAGCACCTGGCGACGCTGGTCACGGGCGTGCTCGACCGCGACACGTCGGCGCTGGCGCTGGCCGCTTCGCTGCACCCGACGGCTGCGATCTGCGGCACCCCGACCGATCCGGCGCTCGAGCTGATCCGGGAGCTGGAGGGACTGGACCGTGGCCGCTATTCAGGACCGGTCGGCTGGGTGGACGCACGCGGCAACGGCGAGTGGGGCATCGCGCTTCGGTGCGGCGAGATCGACGGCAACCGGGCGCGCCTGTTCGCGGGCAACGGCATCGTGGCCGGCTCGCAGCCGGCCGAGGAACTGGCCGAGACCGAGACGAAGTTCCGGCCCATGCGCACGGCCCTGGAGGGCTGACCAACACGCGAGTCGTGCCCGGAGCCGGGCGAATGATCCTTTTCCGGTCCCTCATGATCAGTTACGCTCCAAAGTATGCAGCTTCGGCTGTGGCTATCGCTGCCGATCGGGGCCCTGGCGCTCATCGCCTGGCCGGCGGTTAGCTATGCGAGCGTGGGGGTTGGCGTCCAGGCGGCTCCCGTCCGGCTGGACGGGGTCGCGCACCCCGGCGGCCAGTACGCGCTGCCGCCCGTTTACGTGGTCAATACCGGCACGGAAACTGAGTCGATCGCCATCACTGTCGAGCGCATCTCCCCCGGCACTGGCCGGAGTGTGCCGCCGGGATGGATCACGGCGTCCTCGCCGCCGGTGCAGCTGTCTCGTGCGCAGTCCGCGCGGATCCCGCTTCAGCTGACCGTGCCGCGCACCGCTGCGCCAGGCCGGTACTTCAGCGATGTTGTCGCGAAAGGCTCGGCGTCGGTGTCGGCGGGTGGAGCTCGGCTAGGCGTAGCTGCCGCGACCGACCTGGAGTTCACTGTCACGCCAGGCGCGGCGTCGGGCGGCTGGTTTAGCGCGCCTGGCTGGGTGCTCCCGTACGTGCTGGGCGTGGTCGTCGTCGGCGCGCTGGCCGTGGGCGTCCGCCGCAGTGGCGTCCGGATCAGGGTCGAGCGGGTGCCGGCCAGTACCGGGCCCGGGGGGAAGCGCAACCATGTCGCGTAGGGCGCGAGTGCTGCTGGTACCGCTGCTGCTAGCGCTGGCTGGCTGCGGCACCGCGGCCGCCGCGCAGCAGGCCGCTGGCCGGTCCGGGAGCATCAGCCTGTCGCTGACGACCGTCCCGACCATCCGCTCGGTCACCATCTCGCCTGGCCAGGCGAGCTTTACTCACTGCACGGGCGGCGACGGCGGAGCCAACACGAGGTCGACCTCCCGCAAGCTTGGCTTCCCGAATGGCAGCTGCTGGGTGGGGTCGAGTGTCTCCGGCAGCTATCCGATCACGGTCCAGAACACGGGCATCGGCTCGAACATCCTCATCAGCGGGTCCAGCGCGGATCCGGCCGACGGCGGCGACAGCTGGAACCTGTGTAACGCCGGGGGTGCCGGGGCGGTCGCGTGTACGGGCAATGGGAGGAAGCCCGGACCTGACCAGTACAAGGTGCTCAACTTCAGCTCGTGGGGAACCTGGCACAGGGGGATCAGCGGTACGCCGCGGTGCGATCAGGTCTTCGGCCCCAGCGGTAGCTGCTGGGCGGTTCAGGGCATGGTAGTGACCGAGGGCCTCGAGCTGATCGGTCCGCAGTGGAGCAGTGACACCTCGACAAACTGGACCGTCACAATCACCTGGACGCCGGTGCCCGGCCGGCAGAACTAGCGAACTGCAGGCACGCGGAAGCGCCCCGCCTCGGGGACGGGGCGCTTCTGCGCGGGGACTTCGGTCAGAAGCCCGGGTTCGCCAGGCTCTGGTCGTAGTTCTGACCCCAGTACCACTGCGTGGCGTCCGAGCCAGGCACGATGTGCGGTACACCGGTCGGGTCGGCGATCCACCACTTCACGTGCGACTGCATCTGCTGCGGCAGGGTGGAGATGGCCTGCTGCGTAGCCTGCCACTCTGCGCGGTAGGTGTACACGATAGCGGTCTGGCCAGGGGTGCCGGTCAGCTTCTGCTGCACCCAGGTCGCGGCCTGCTGAGGCGTGGCGTCACCGGGCTCTACGTCGAGCACGTTTGCCTTCGGGTTAGAGCCGTTGGTGTCGATCCACAGCGTGTTCGGGTGGCCCGCTACCTGTGCCGGCGAGGAAGCGTAGGTGCCGTCCGAGTAGACCGCGGCCTTTGCGCCGCCCGGGATCGACGACGGTGTCACCGAGTCATAGATCGTGCTCGGCTGCGCTGGCGCTGGGGCCGGCGCGGCAGACGCTGGTGCGGCGGCCGGTGCTGCCTGGTGCGCGGGCCCCGGCGCCGCCGCATGCGGAGCTGTCTTGGGCGCCGCTACGGTCGCGGTCTTGACGGCCGGCGTGACACGTCCGATCGGGAAGGCCGCCGTCGGGGTCTGCGCGGCAGACCGATGCTTGGACTGCTTGCCGGACGAGATCAGGTGCGCGGTCGTGGCGGCGGCGTGGCTCGTGCCTGGCGCGGCGTGCGCGGCGGCCGGGTGGCCCGTCACGGGTGTAGCGCCGGAAGTCAGTACTGCGCTGGCGCTGCCGGCTCCGGCCAGGGCGCTGACAGCCACGGCTGAGACGGCCATGGTCTTGCCGTGGGCGCGCAGGGCCTCGGTTAGTCGGGCAGTGCGGAGCATGGGGCGTCCTTCCTGTGGGAACTCGCGCCGGCTCGGCATGCGGCCGCGCGGTCACAGTGAGTGACCCGTGCTTCGACGGGGAGCAGTGGCGAGTCGGTTTCGCAATGAGACGCACGTCACGGCCAGCATTTGACTCTCTGAGGACATTTGCCGCATACCGCCCGACAGGTTCAAGGCCGCTCAGGCGGGGCCGGCGCGCGCGTTCATCGTCGGGGGTGTCGTTAGCATGGCGTTGCCCGTGAGATCGGGAAGGACAGGTGCTATGAACTTCGAGAAGACGCCGGGCGGCACGCGCGGCGCGCGGACGCCGAAGGCGAATGCTGTGACCCGCGTCCTCATGCGAGGGATGACAAGCTGGCACCGGCGGAAGGGCGACAAGTTCCAGGGCATGGACTTGCTGTATCTGACGACGACCGGGGCGAAGACCGGGCAGAAGCACCAGACGCCAGTGGCGCGGTTTCCCGACGGCGACGACGCCTGGCTCGTTGTGGCCTCCGCGGCTGGCTCAGCGCGCAACCCCGCCTGGTATCACAACATTGCGGCGCATCCGGACCAGGTCTGGATTGAGTTCGGCGGTCAGCAGATGCGGGTGACACCCGTTCAGCTCGACGGTGAGGCCCGAGCGCAGGCATGGCAGCGCGTCACGGCAAGCCAGCCACGCTACGCGGGATATGAGAGAAAAACTGACCGTCAGATCCCGGTCATCCGGCTCGCCCGCGCCAGCTGACGTTCTCGACCCGAGTCAGCCCCGGCCGATGAACGGCATCTTCGTCGCCATGATGGTGAGGAACTGGACGTTAGCGTCCAGCGGCAGCTCGGCCATGTAACGGACAGCAGTGGCTGCGTGCCGGGCGTCGAAGGTGGCCTCCGGCAGCACCGAGCCATCGGCCTGCCGCGCCCCGCGGCTGATGCCGCTGGTCATCACCGTAGCGGCGTTGCCGATGTCGATCTGGCCGCAGGCGATGTCAAACTCCCGGCCGTCCAGGGCGATTGACTTGGTCAGGCCTGTGATCGCGTGCTTGGTCGCTGTGTAGCCGGCGCTGCCCGGCCGCGGGCTGTGCGCGGATATCGAGCCGTTGTTGATGATCCGGCCGCCGCGCGGCTGCTGCGCCTTCATCATCCGCACCGCATGATGCGCGCAGAGGAATGCACCGGTCAGGTTAGTGTCGACGATCTGCCGCCACCCGTTGACGGTGAGTTCATCGACAGCCCCGGCGGGACCGAACACGCCTGCGTTGTTGACCAGCAGGTCCAGCCGTCCCCACCGGCTGCTGACGGCGTCGAACAGCGCGGCGACCGACTCGGGCACCGTGACGTCGGTGGGAACAGGAACCGCAGCGTCGGCGGGCCAGTCGCCGCCGGTAACGGTCTCAACAAGCGGCTGCTCGCGACGACCAGCAGCCGCGACCCGCCACCCTGCGCGAAGCAGCTCGTGGCTGATCGCGCGACCAAGCCCGGAGCCCGCTCCGGTCACCACGGCCACCCCGGCAGCTGCCACGCTCGCCCCTTTCGGGGCTAAGTTACCGCTTACGCGCCTTGCCGCGGGAGAACAAGTCGCGCCAGTCCTTCTCAGACACGTCGATGTCGAACTGCTTCGCCGCCTTCATGATCCGCTTCCAGGCCTGGTCGCGCTGCGTGTCTGTGACG
>Ga0126381_100007676_pt1 | contig 12025 bp, 9 predicted proteins | sample PanSoiMetPlot_28_FD_96465 | JGI IMG/M metagenome (GOLD analysis project Ga0126381, IMG submission 96465) | Tropical forest soil microbial communities from Panama - MetaG Plot_28 | ecosystem: Environmental > Terrestrial > Soil > Tropical forest > Bulk soil | place: Panama | collected 2016-02-17
AGCGAGGCGGCGTAATAGGCCAGAGCGCGCATTGCCTCGGTTGCGGCCCGCATCCACAACAACATCCGCCGCACGTCGGGATGGTGGATGATCGGCAGCGCGCCAGCCTCGGCTGGGGCGCCGAGCGGCCGGCCCTGCACCCGCACGCGAGCAAATTCGCAGGCTTGCTGATAGGCGCGCTCGGCGATCGCGAGGCCCTGCACTCCGACATTGAGGCGGGCATTGTTCATCATTGTGAACATGCACTCGAGACCGCGATGCTCCTCGCCGATACGCCAGCCGATCGCGTCCTCATAGGAGAGGACGCAGGTCGGAGAGGCGTGGATGCCGAGCTTATGCTCGATGCTCAAGGTACGGACGTCATTGCGCGGGCCCGGCGCACCTTCGGCATCGGGCAGGAATTTCGGGACAAGGAAGAGCGAGATCCCCTTGCTTCCCGGCGGTGCACCGGGCGTGCGCGCCAACACCATATGGACGATGTTCGCCGCGAGATCGTGGTCGCCATAGGTGATGAAGATCTTCTGGCCGGTGATGCGATAATGATCGCCTGCCGGCATTGCGCGGGTTCTCAAGGCTCCGAGGTCGGACCCGGCCTGCGGTTCGGTCAAATTCATCGTCCCGGTCCATTCCCCGGAGACGAGCTTGCCGAGATAAAGCCGCTTCTGCTCGGTCGAGCCATGCGACTGCGGCAGCTCCACAGCGCCCAGATTGAGCAGCGGGCAGAGCGCAAAGCTCATGCAGGCGGAATTCCACATCTCGATAACCGGCGTCGCGAGCGCCAGCGGCAATCCTTGCCCGCCATATTCGGGATCGCCGGCGAGCCCGTTCCAGCCGCCTTCGACATAGCGAGCATAAGCCTCGCGGCATCCCGGCGGAGTGCGGACCACCCCATTCTCCAGCACGCTGCCGATGCGATCGGCCGGCTGGTTGAGCGGCGCGAGCACACCTTCGGCGAGCTTGCCAGCCTCGCCGAGGATCGCTTCGACGAGGTCTGGGGAAGCCGGCTCGTATCCGGGCAGCTGCGCGATCCCGTCGAGCCCAGCCACTTCCTCGAGCACGAAACGCATATCGGCGAGCGGGGCGGCGTAAGTCATTCGAGGCTCCAGGCCGGCAATGGTGAGGCTGCGAGATCCTACGCGCTGACAACCTTGCCGGGGTTCATGATGTTGGCGGGATCGAGCGCGTGCTTGACCCGGCGCATCAGCTCGATTTCGACCGGGGATTTGTAGCGGGCGATCTCGTCGCGCTTGAGAGCGCCAACCCCGTGCTCGGCGCTGATCGAGCCGTGCAGCTCACGCACGACGCCGTGGACGATGTCGTTGAACTCATGCCAGCGCGCCAGATAGGAAGCGGTATCGGCGCCCTCCGGCTGGGTCAAATTGAAGTGGATGTTGCCGTCGCCGACATGGCCGAAGGCCATCGGCCGAATGCCGGGCAGCCGCTCGCTGACGGCGGCGGTCGCGCGGATGATGAACTCGGCGACCCGGCTGACCGGCACCGAGACATCGTGCTTGATCGAGCCCGAATAGAGCTGCGCTTCTACGATCGCCTCGCGGATGCGCCACAGCTCCTTGGCCTGCGCGCCGCTTTCGGCAATGACGCCATCGGCGACGAGACCCTCTTCGAGCGCGCTTTCAAGAAGCCTCTCCAGTAGTCCGCGGATGCCGCTCTCGGTCTGGCTCGACGACAGTTCAATGAGAACGTACCAGGAATGGTGCAGTGCGAGCGGGTCGATGGTTCCGGGCACATGGGCCAGCGCCAAATCGAGCGCTGCCCGCGGGATCAGCTCGAAGGCGGTCAGCTGGTCGGCGGTCGCGGCGCGGGCACGGGCGAAGAGGACCATGACATCCTCGACCCTGGTCAGGCCGAGAAACGCCGTCTCGATCTCGCGTAGCTTTGGAAACAGCTTGACGGTCGCCGCGGTGATGACGCCGAGCGTGCCCTCGGCGCCGATGAAGAGCTGCTTCAGATCGTAGCCGGTATTGTCCTTGCGCAGCCCCCTCAGCCCGTCCCAGACCTGCCCGTCGGGGAGCACGACTTCGAGCCCCAAGGTCAGCTCGCGCGTATTGCCATAGCGCAATACCGCAATGCCGCCCGCATTGGTCGACAGATTGCCGCCGATCTGGCAGCTGCCCTCGGCGCCGAGGCTGAGCGGGAACAGCCGGTCGATCTCGGCGGCGGCTTCTTGCAGTTGCGCCAGAATGCAGCCCGCCTCGACGGTGATCGTGAAATTGACGGGATCGATCGCACGAATGCGGTTCATGCGGCCGAGGGCGAGAACGATGTTGTCTCCGTCCTCCGGCGGGACGCCGCCGCCGACGAGACCGGTATTGCCGCCTTGCGGCACGATCGGCAGCCTCGCCTCGGCGCAGATCCGCACCACTGCCGCGACCTCGGCAGTCGACGCCGGACGGACAACGAGGCGGGTCGCGCCGCGCCACAAGCGCCGCGCCTCGGTGAGATAGGGCTCCTGCTCGGCGGGATCGTCGAGCCAGCCGCGTGGACCGACCGCCGATTTGATCCGCTCTAGCGCCGTCTCGATTTCCATGAGCTTGCTTCCGCGACACCTACAAATGCAGTTGCGATATTGCCCGCCCGGTCGGCTGGAAACCAAGCTGCGCGTAAAACCGGCTCAACCCACGTGCGGCCTCCCCTTAGGCGTCGCGACTGCCTCCAAAGGCTGGCGGCGACATCAGCTCCGACATTATCCATTTCTCGGGGCGGCGGCGCGGCGCAGCCGGTCATTGATCGCGCGGCCGAGGCCGTGCTCGGGGATCGGCATGACGGCGATGCCGGTGAAACAAGGCCGGTCTAGACGGCGCAGCATCGCGAATAGATTGGCCGCTGCCTCCGCCAGATCGCCGGAACGGCTCAGCCAGAGGACCTCGGCGAAGCCGGGAGGGGCATTGGGGCCAAAGGCGAGCAGCGCTTCGCCGGGGCGGGCTTCGGTTGCTGCGAGGCGGACGGGCAGTGACGGTGCGTAGTGACTCGCCAGCATGCCCGGTGATCTTGCGCGGCCCGATCTGGGCGCGACGATCGGGCACAATAACTCCGTCAGCTGCTCGAGGGTAACGGCACCTGGCCGGAGCAGGGCAGGGGCCTCGCCCGACAGGTCGAGAACCGTCGACTCGACCCCGGCCTGAGTAGGGCCGGCGTCGAGGATCAGCACGACATCCTCACCGAGCTCCTCGGCGACATGCGCGGCCGCGGTCGGGCTCACCCGTCCCGAGCGGTTGGCCGACGGCGCTGCGATCGGCCGGCCCGTCTCGTACAGCAAAGCTTGCGCGACAGGATGCGCAGGGGCTCGGATCGCCACCGTGTCGAGACCGGCGCTCGCCAGCAGCGACAGGCGGCTATCGCCGCGGCGTGGCAGGACGAGGCTCAGCGGCCCCGGCCAGAAACGGGCGGCGGCGCGGCGGGCAGGCGGGTTGAAGACGACGAGGGCCTCGGCCTCCGCGAGGCCGGGCACATGCACGATCAACGGGTTGAAGCGGGGCCGGCCCTTGGCGGCGAAGATCTCGGCGACGGCGCGTTCGTTTGTCGCATCGCCGCCGAGCCCATAAACGGTCTCGGTGGGAAAGGCGACGATCCGGCCGGTCCGCAATAGCGCGGCGGCGCGCCCGATCGTCTCTGTGCTCGCACGAGCGATCTCAGCACCCATCGCTGCTCATTCGTGACGCTCCGGTCCGATCCGGCCTATCGTCAGGGTGCCGCCGAACGGCTCCGCCTTGCAAGCAAGCTGGAGGCCGCAGGATAACGGATCATCACCGGCGCAGCCGTTAACTCCAGAGCTGCTGGCTGGCCAGTGCCGCGCCTTGCGCCAATGCCTGGAGCTTGGCCCAGGCGATCTGCGGGTGGGTGCGCCCGCCGAGCCCGCAATCGGTCGACGCGATGACCCGCTCGCGGCCGACGAGGTTGGCGAAGCGCAGGATGCGCTCGGCGACGAGTTCGGGGTGCTCGACGACATTGGTGGCGTGGCTGACGACGCCCGGCAGGATCAATTTGTCGTCCGGCAGTTTGACGTCCTGCCAGACCTTCCATTCGTGCTCGTGGCGCACATTGCCGGCTTCGAAGGAATAGGCCCGCACATTGATCTTGAGCATGAGGTCGACGATGTCGCGCATCGGGATGTCGGTCGTGTGCGGACCGTGCCAGCTGCCCCAGCACAGATGGAACCGGATGCGGTCCTGCGGCAGGCCCCGGATCGCGTGGTTGAGCGCCTCGACCTGAATGCGCGCGAATTTCCGGTACTCGTCCAGCGCGGGTTCGGGATTGATCATGTCCCAATTCGTTGCCAGCGCCGGGTCGTCGAACTGCAGGATCAGCCCCGCGTCGAGGATCGCTTTATACTCCTCGCGCATCGCTTCGGCGGCGGCGAAGACGAATTCCTCGTAGGTTTTGTAATAGGCGTTGCCGATCCGCGTCGTGCTGCCGGGGGCGATCGCCGTCATAAAGCCCTCCGCGGTCCTGGCGGCCGCTAATGCCGCTTTGAAGCGCGCAATATCGGCTTTGATCGCATCCTGGCCGATATAGCTAAGAGGCGCCACGCAGACCGGCCCCGTGGCCGGTCGCGGCCCGGTCGTGATGCCCGAATCCGGGTCCGCATAGGCCGCCGCGAAGCGGACACGATCCCGCCGGTCCGAAAAGCTCGTCAGCATGATCTCGCCTGGGCGCGACCGCCGCGCCGCCATGGCATGCATTTCGGGTCCGCCGAAATCGAGCCCGCCGAGCCGGTGGAACGAATAGCTGAGCCACGCGCCGTAATTGACGCGATGTCCCATCGATTTGCCGAACTCGCCGTCATTCGGGATGTCGATACCGAGCTCCCGCTGGCGCCGCACCACATCGGCTACAGCCGTTCGCAGCTTCTCCTGAAAGCCCGGCTCGTTGCTCACCTCGCCGGCTTCGCGTGCACGGTTTGCCTCGATCAGATCGTCCGGGCGCGGCAGGCTTCCGACATGGCTGGTAAGGATGTGATCGGCGCTGGTTCGCATCGGCTCAGTCCCTCAAGATTTCGTGCGGCGCATCGATGGCGGCGAGGTGGTACGAGTGGGACGCTGCCCACCAGCAACAATTCGCCGGTAATTTCAGGGATCCCGCCGCAATGATGTTTTCCCTGCTAATCATCAATAGTCGTACCGGCGCAGGCCGGGACCCATCGCTGTGCTGCTCCGAAGTTCTCAAGCGATCGTACTGCCCTACTGCGCATCGCGGGCTCGTGCGGCTCAACGACAGACCCCGCCCCTTCGCCGGGGTGACAAGAGGAGGGCCTTTGAGTTTCACTTTGTTATCCCACGCTCCGGTCAGCGCCAGAGCTGGCGCGTGGCTAGCGCCGCGCCCTGCGCCAATGCTTCGAGCTTGGCCCAGGCGATCTGCGGGTGGATGCGCCCGCCGAGCCCGCAATCGGTCGACGCGATGACCCGCTCGCGGCCGACGATGTTGGCGAAGCGCAGGATGCGCTCGGCGACGAGTTCGGGGTGCTCGACGACATTGGTGGCGTGGCTGACGACGCCCGGCAGGATCAGTTTGTCGTCCGGCAATTTGACGTCCTGCCAGACCTTCCATTCGTGCTCGTGGCGCACATTGCCGGCCTCGAAGGAATAGGCCTGCAGGTTGATCTTGAGCATGACATCGACGATGTCGCGCATCGGGATGTCGGTAACATGCGGGCCGTGCCAGCTGCCCCAGCACAGATGAAAGCGGATGCGGTCCTGTGGCAGGCCGCGGATCGCATGGTTGAGCGCCTCGACCCGTACCATCGTGAACTTCTTGTATTCCTCGACGGTCGGCGCGGGGTTGATCATGTCCCAATTCTCGGCGATCGCCGGGTCGTCGAGCTGCAGGACGAGCCCGGCCTCGAGGATCGCCTTGTACTCCTCGCGCATCGCGTCGGCGCAGGCGTAGAGCAGCTCCTCCTCGGTCTTGTAATAGGAGTTGCCGATCCGCGAGGCGCTACCGGGGGCGACCGCGGTCATGAAGCCCTCCTCGATCCCGGCCGCCTCTAATGCGGCCTTGAAGCGCGCGATGTCGGCCTTGATCGCCTCATGGCCCGCATAATGGATCGGCGCGACGCAGATCGGCGCGGGAGGCCGCGGCCCGGTGGTGATCCCGGATTCGGGGTCGTTATAGGCCGCGGCGAATTGCGTGCGGTCGCGGCGATCGCCAAAGCTCGTCAATACGACGTGACCCGGCGAAGAGCGTCGCGGCTCCATCTCGTACAAGCTCGGCCCGTGGGGATCGAGCCCGCCGAGGCGGTTCCACGAATAGCGCCACCACGAACCGTAATTCACCCGCTGCGCCATCGGCTTGCCGAACTCGCCGTCGCTGGGAACATCGATGCCGATCTCCCTCTGGCGGCGCACCACGTCGGCAACGGCGGCGCGGAGCTTTGCTGCAAGCGCGCCCTCGTCGTTTGCCGCCCACGCCTCGATCAGCTCGTCCGGGCGCGCCAGGCTTCCGGCATGGCTGGTGAGGATATGATCGTGGCTGGCTTTCATCGTTTCCCCTCCCGTTCGCGATTCAGCCGCCGCCGAGCCAAGCCGCCGCCCGCGGCCTTCTCGGCGATCATATCATTCGGTTCGCTGGGATACGACAGATGCACGGTGTAACCAAGGCGCGCGCAAGTCTTGTCCGCGCGCTGGCTTCCACCGGCGCGAGCCCTGATCCGCTCAGGCCTGGGCAAGACGGTCAAGGCGCCGATTTCTGAATGCCAATGCCAGGGGATCAATTCCAGATGTCAGGCGACCTCCCTCTAACCGGCGGCTTACCGGGGGAGGATAGACCCCATCGCCCAGATAGCCGCTACAGCATACGTGTCCGAATGAGGATGGCGTGGCCGTTTAGGTTGTAAATGAAATCGAAACTGTCCAACGACCCGCGCAATTCGTTAACTAGGCGGGTAACACCCCCGCTCTCATAAAAACCGTAATCATCAAAGACGATTTTGGCACCTACTGGAAGACGCGTTACTGCCCACTCCACGATCTCTTTTGACGACTGGTAAACATCTACATCGACATGCAGCAATGATATTGAACCCTCTAGCTTGACCGCAGTCTCTTCTGGGAAAACTCCCTTGAGTAAGCGCGCATTATCTACTCGAGCTGAGGAGAGAAGGCTGCTGACGACCTGTTGGGACGTATCGGCATGTTCACCACCTCTATAGTAAGTATCATTCGCCCCGGTTTTAACGACGCCCTCAAATGTGTCAGAGAGATAGACCAATTTAGTTGGAGCCGCCATTGCTAAAAGACATCCTGTACCACCGCGCCAGACACCAACCTCCAGTATTGCGCCATTGATCTTTATTGATTGCTTGGCTAAATCCCAAAGCTCATAACATCTTTCGCGGTCCACAAGTGTGAAGTCTTTAATTGTGGCATAGGCGCTCAAAAATTCTCCGTCAGAAAGCCACGGCGAGTATGTCGCGCCGACGTGCAAGCGGCTGTGTCGTAATTCAGGCGATCGCTCATGGGCCCACCAGGCCGAGGGTGGCGACGATCTCGCGATGTACAACCCAAACACGCCGAGTATAGAATTAACCACACGGCTAAGAGCGCTCAAGAGTTTCAACTTTACCGCTCCCACCAATGAGGCTAGCGGTTTCTCTTGTAAGTTTACCACTTATCTAAAAAATCGACACTGCGCATTTCATTAGCTCTAGTCGGGCCGAGGTCGGTAAACCCAGCGCCGGCCGGTTGCTCGTGACCATCGTGAAGAGCGCGCGCTCATTCGAGCCCAGTGCCCCCACAACGGCGTCCTTTTCCCACTAAATTGCCCACTATTAACGTGGGCAGAAATGTGGTTGACGGGCTGGTTCGGATGCGGCTGTATCTGCTGCCAGGACAGCGGAGAACCGTCCGGATGAGCGAAGCGCTGCTGCGCGACATCGCCGAGTATTGCCGTCGCGCCCGCATGGCGGAATCGACCTTTGGGCGCTTGGCCGTGAACGACGGCAAGCTTGTTAGCCGGCTGCGTCTCGGCGGCCGCGTCACGACGACCACGGTGGATCGCGTGCAGGCATTCATCGCGCGCCAGCCCGAACCCGAGGTCAACGGCGTGCCGGTCGCGCCGCCCTTGGCGCCCGCCCGTCCCGACGCCGCGCACAATTTCCGCTTTTACGACAATCGCCAGAAATACCTGCTGTTCGTCACGACCTGCGGTGAAAAGTGGGTCATTGCCCAACGAGTGGGCATGGAGCTCGCCAACCTCCATCCGCGCCCGCCGTCGTTGCGCGTGTTCGATGCCGGAACCGGCGACGGCACGGTGCTCGCGCGCACGATGCGCGCGATGCAGAGCCGTTTCGCGACAATGCCGTTCTACATCGTCGGCAAGGAGGTCAGCCTCGAGGACGTGCGGCTCGTGCTCGAGAAAATGCCGGACCGGCTGTTCGAGCACCCGGCAACGGTGCTGGTGATGACCAACATGTACTACTCAGAGGCGCCGTTGCTGAAGCCGAACTCGGTCACCGCGGCGACCAGCATGGTGTGGCACGAGCTCGCGCTGACCGGCAACACCGCGCATGAATTCGAGGCGCAGATCACCGATCTGCAGCCCTTTCTCGCCGAGCACTGGCGCGCGCTGGTCAGTCCCACGAGCGGCAATCCCATTTACGAGAAGCCGGTTGTATTGGTCATCTTTCGCGAGGACCACAAATTCCTGCTCGACCAGGTGCGGCCGCGTCGCGGCGTCAGTCACGCCGATTACGATTTGGTAATCGCTTCACAACCCTATCGCGCCCGCTCTTCCCTCGACTTCAAGGCGCAGAAGGTGATTGCGCCTTTGGCGCGCAGCCTCGCGCCCGGCGGCCGGCTGATCGCGATCCATTCGCATGGCGACGACCCGGGGCTAGAAATCATCCAGAAGATCTGGCGGGGCGAGGATCCCTTCACGACCGACCGCCACATGATCCTGCGCGCGACGAAGGCGGCGCTCGGCAGCGCCGGGCGCGACCTCAATTTCAGCGCCTATGCCGATGCGCGCTCGCTGTTTCGGTATGACATGCACACCTTGCCGAGCGAGATCAGCGAGACGATCGGCACCTCGACGCTGTTCGCCGCCTGGAACGCGGCGACCTATGTCGCGCAGATCGAGGACCATCGCCTGTCCGAAGCAATCAGCAGCGGCGCCTATTTGGAGGCGACCAAGGAGGTGCTGCACAAGCATGGCGGGCTGTGGTTCTGGGACGAATCCTACGTCATTTCGCGCAAGCGGGATTCGGGCTGATGGGCGCCTCGATCCGCCGGCAGCGAGATGTGTTCGACAGCGACGGGCAGAGCCGCCGGGTGGCGCAGCTGATCGGCGCGGCGTCGCTCGAGATCTCACCCCGCGAGGAGCTGGCGGGAGAGGGATTGCGCGAATGGCTCGATGCGGGCACGAGGGTCTTTGTCAACCATCCCGCGGGCGTGACGCATCACGATATCGTCGCCGCTTGCTGCAAGCTGCGGCGCGCCGGCTTTGTCCCGGTGCCGCATGCCGCCGTGCGGCGGCTCGCGAGCTTTACGCAGGCGCGCGACTTCATTCAGCGAGCCACGGCAGAAGCCGGTGTCAAGAGCATGCTCGTGACCGGCGGGGACCCCGATCATCCGGTGGGGCCGTTCCTGGCCAGCCTCGATCTGCTTGCCACCGGAGTGGTCGAGCAGCACGGCATCGAAGAAGTCGTTTTCGCCGGCTTTCCCGAAGGCCATCCGCGGATCGACCGCCGCACGCTCGATGGAGCGCTCGATGCCAAGATCGCGCTAGCGCAGCAGCGCGGGCTCGAAGTCTCGCTGATAACCCAGTTCGGTTTCGACTCCGAAGCGATCCGTCGCTGGATCGCCGCACTGCGCGCCCGCGGCATCGGCTGTCCGGTCAGGGTCGGACTCACCGGCCCCGCCAGTGTCGCGACGCTCGCCCAATTCGCGTTCCGTTGCGGCGTCGGCGCTTCCCTGCGCTCGCTCGCCCGCGGTCAGGCCGCCTTCGCACGGATCCTCGCGGAGGCCGCGCCCGATGATTTCATTGCCGCGCTCCTCGCCGGCAAGGATGCAAAGGCCCCGATCGACGCGCTGCACCTCTTTACCTTCGGCGGCGTCCGCCGGACCGCGGAATGGAAGCGCGCCCGCGCCCCCCGCGAGGTCTTTAAGGGCGGTCCAACCTCATCAAGATGAGTCCTCCTCCCGCCAGCAGAGGCGAAAGTTTCGACGTAGCTTATCTGGTGCTCAGCGGCACGACGACAGCGGCGCGCTGCCCCGAGCTTCTGCGAGGGCTGGTCGGGCTCGGTTTTTCGACTGTCATCGCGCTTCCGACGCCGAATGCTTCGCGCGTGACCGCGCCGCGCGAGCTCGCGGATGTCGAGGGGGTGCAGGTCGTCGAATCGTATTTCGATTTGGCGATCCGACCACGACCGCCCTACGGGGTGGTGATTTTCGCACCCTGCAGCTTCAACTCGCTCAACAAGCTCGCACACGGCATCGCCGATAATCTCGCTCTGTCCGTCGTCGCCGAGGCGATCGGGCGGGGCACGCCGGTGATCGTGGGGCCTTCGCTGAACGCGCCGCTCCTCGCCCACCCCGCAGCGCAGGCGTCACTCGAGAAGCTCTCCAGCTGGGGCGTGACCATCGTCCCACCCGTCGACGAGGGTGAGGGACCGCGCCTCGCCCCGACCGCAGCGCTGATCGATGCCGTTCGCCCATACGCCCATCGAGGCTGACGCTGTCATGCTGCTATGATGCGGCGGATCGGCGGAGGATTTGTCGATGAGCGAGCAAACTCATCCGGGACCAGCATGTGGCGGCCGACCTGGCTCGATGAGTTCCGAGCGTTCATCATGCGCGGCAATGTCGTCGACCTCGCCAGCGGCATCGGTGTCGCGTTCACCGCGGTGGCGAACAGCCTGGTGAAGGACATTTTCACGCCGATCATCGGCCTCCTCGTCGGCGGCATCGATTTCACGAATATCTTTGTCACATTGAAGGGACCGTCGCAGCCGACGCTCGCCGACGCGCAGAAGGCGGGGGCCGTGACGTTGAACTTCGGCGTGTTTTTGAACGCCTCATCCAGTTCCTGATCATCGGCCTTGCGGTCCGCTGGTTGGTCAGGGCGCTGACGCGCATGCATCTGCGCCAGGAGCCCGCGCCTGCCGCTCCGCCGCGCAGCGAAGTCCTGCTCGAGGAGATCCGCGACCTGCTCGCCGCTAAGACGGCCTAATCAATCCAGGGATTTGTGAATCACCATGCCCCAAGGGTCTTCATCCCGTAATTCCGGCCAAGGTTCTGCGCGACGGCGCGGCCGCTGCCGCGCCGGCAGCCGCGGAGGGCACCGCTCCGTAGGGTTCAGGCGACTTGACGTGACGGCGCCCGACGCGAAAGCGATGCCATTGCCTTCGAGCGCCGCATAGACCCGCTTTAGAGCTTCGCGCTGCACCCAGCTGGCGCGGGCGGGTCTGGCTGTGATCTTGAGCCGACACACGATCGCACCATCGGTAATGTCCGCGACGCCCTGCAGCTTCAGGGGCAGGATGATCTCGGGCGCGAGCTCAGTATCGTTAAGCATCTCCTGGCCGACCCTCTTGATGATTCGGCGGGCCTGGTCGAGATCGATGCCGCGTTCGAGCCGGATGTTGAACTTCACGGTCGCCCAGTCGCGGCTCGCATTCGTGATCGCCTGGAGCTGACCGAACGGTATCGTGTGCACCAGACCGCTCTGGTGGCGCAATTGCACCGAGCGCACGGTGATCTTCTCGACCGTCCCTTTGAGCCGCCCGGTGTCGACATATTCGCCGACGCGGAATGCGTCATCGGCCATGAAGAAGATGCCCGACATGATGTCGCGCACCAGCGCCTGCGACCCGAACGAAATCGCCAGCCCGACCACACCGAAGCCGGCGAGCAACGGGCCGATGTTGACGCCCAGGGTCGACAGCACGATCAGCGCGGTCACGCCGATCACGACGCCGAGGACCGCGCTGCGCACCAGCGGCAGCGCGGTGGCCGGCTCGGCCTCGTCGTCGATGCCGGGGAGCGTCACCCGCGTTGTGGGCACTTGCTCG
>Ga0126381_100007677_pt1 | contig 12025 bp, 10 predicted proteins | sample PanSoiMetPlot_28_FD_96465 | JGI IMG/M metagenome (GOLD analysis project Ga0126381, IMG submission 96465) | Tropical forest soil microbial communities from Panama - MetaG Plot_28 | ecosystem: Environmental > Terrestrial > Soil > Tropical forest > Bulk soil | place: Panama | collected 2016-02-17
GCCGGCACGGATCTTGCCGCAGACTGTAGCCGCGCGCGGATTTGCGCCAGTGAGCAGCGCCTCTTGGTATCAAGGTGCAGGCATTCCCGGGCAATGCCGCGGAACGGTTCGGGAATGTTCTGTGGCAGCCCGGTTTTGCTGGCCGAACCATCCTCGACTAGGGCTACATTCTGCGTGAGCGCGGCCACCAGCAAAGCCCCGACTGACCAAATGTCCCCTTCCGACGTAACAATGCCGGCGGCAGTTTCCGGCGCGTCATAGGCGTCAGCTCTCCGCCGAGTCGAGTTGCTGGCCTCGGCCGAGGTGGCATTGTCTGCCGACAATTTCAGTTGGCTGCCGACCGCCAGCACATTCGACGGAGTGATGCGGCTGTGCACGAAGCCGCGGCTGTGAAGGTAAGAGAGCGCATCGATCACGGGAGGCAGGAGTTCTCCGACTTCGCCGGGCTCGAGAGCGCGCTGCGGCAGAATCTGCGCGAGATTGTCGTCGGCGCACTCCATGACGACGTAGAGAACCGGGCTGCCATCCACTTGCACTCGCCCCGCTTCGCTTGTGCGCACCAGGTTGGGATGCGAAAGAGAGGTCGCGGCACGCAAGCGCGCGAATTCCCGATCAAGGTCGGCGGTCTTCGGATCGATCAGCTTGATCGCGGCTTCGGAAGATTGTGGAGCAGGCGTGTCGGTGAGAAAGACGGCGCTGTGATCGGAGCCGCCGAGATATTGACGGAGCGGAAATTTCCCGTCGATGACGCGGCCTTCCCACGATTTCCAGGTCTCGGGTTTACTCATATGCTGCTAACCTGCGATCCAACATTCTATGCTATCGGTCAAAAACCGGCGGCCAGAGCGTTGAATCACAGGGGCAGCATAATGACTTCGCGGGTTCAGCGGCTCTTGTAGCTGAACGTCACCTTGGTTTCTTCGTCGAGCACCAGCGGCCGGACAAAGCTGAACATCGTTCCGGCTCGTGGCACGTCGATCGGGACCGGCAACACCCCGGCAACGCGTTTCTGCAGATTGACGACGTTGGCCGAGGCATTCTGGCTGACCGCTCCCGGCGCGAGCTTGATGAGTTGGCTATAGTTTCGGCCGTTTAGGGTTGCGCTCTCCGCTGACTCGGTTTGAAGTTGCAAAGCTTGCGCCGTGACTTCAACCGTTTCCGACACATTCCCGACGTTCAGGGAGAAACCGTACTGAGAAGGTTGGGTAGCGTCATAGTTGAGGTTGTACTGCGTTGCTTTAAAGCCGGGCGCGTCGGCTTTCGCTTTGTAATTGCCGGATTGCATGCCGAGCATGATCCAGCGTCCTGAAGAATCGGTTGTTGCCGAACGAGTGGCGCCGTTGTCGACAGAGGTGACGGTGATGCGGGCATTTGCGACAACCGCACCAGTCTGATCGGTCACATAGCCGCCCATTTGGCCGGGCAGCGCCTGGACCTGCATGTTTTGCGGCGTGTTGCTGTAGGTCGTGGGGGCTGCGGCCGGCACTGGCGAACTCGCCACCGTCTCGCGAAATGCCTCGGGCACCAGGTTGGCGGCGATAACGTCTCCCCCAAAGTCTTTCACCTTGTAACGCTCGGGAAGAAACAGCTCCCAGTTCAGCAGGCCGATCGGAATATCCATGCTCGGTAGGCTGAGATCCGCGCCGCCTTTCTTGGCAAACGGAGTTCCTGAGTGCAGAAAGACGAACGAGACGACGTAGGGACCGTTCGGGCGGAATCCCGGACGCAACAGCGGCAACCGATTTCCGTCTGGGCCTTGCACGGGCTTCACGCGCTCACCCGCGACTTCGGCCGACAGAATGGTTGCATCGGCCGGCAGCGAGACCTTCAGGAAAGGCTGCGCCTGGTTTTTTAATGTCAGCTTGATTTCGGTGAGCGACTTGCCCTCAGACGTAACCATGGTTGTCACATCCGCACTCTCGGCTACCGCTCCGAGAACGCTCCCGTCGGGAAAGCGCACCCAGTCAAGCGCGAGCGTGGGCGCCTCGCTCGGCTGGCGGTGATAGCGGAACGCCGCCTGCGGCGGGAAGTGCGCCATCGATCGCAGGTACGGGTTGGCTTCTTTGACGTCCATGCGCTTGAGGCTACCACCCTCTTTCGCGGTGATTTCCATCGTGCCCGCTCCTTCCACCAGCACTTCACCCTCTTCGCGCTGCGCGCCTTTGAAGCTGACAAAGGGCGCGTCCACGTTCGTGCCGGTGATCGAGCGCTCCATCGAGACCAGGAATTGATGGCTCTTCTGCCCGGGCGCATTGACTCTCAGAGTCAGGACTCCGTTTTGAGTTTCCGCGGAATCGAGTGTTGCTCCCGTGACGCCGGTGACTTCGTAGCCTTTCGGCAATTCCAACTGGAATTCAGCTGGTTCACCGGTCACAACAGTTACGTCAGCCAGCACGGCAACGCGCATGTCGGCCTCGCTGACCGAGACCAGAGTCTTCTCATCGGCGAGGAACCTCACTTCGCGCGGCACCGTCGGAGCAATCACTTCCCGCGTAGCCCACGAGATCGTGGCCGGCTGTCCCGGGACAAGTGTCGCTTCAATCGCCGTGTGCCCGTTTTCGGATTTACGGCTCGTGATCAGCCCGGGGTTGACGGTGGCGATGGTGTGGTCTCCGGGGATGACCAGCGCAAGTTCCGCGCTTCCCGCCGCGGGGACCGGCAAAGTGAATGACGCGCGGCCGGCGTCGACTCGCAGCGGCAAGCCGGTATCGAGCGCGATCGAAAAATCTCCCGGCCCGGGCAGAAGGGCCGCGTGCGTGCCGCCTTCCTGAATCAGCGGAACCCCCTTGCCATTCTGATGAGCGTCGAGGATCGTCATTCCGGTCGTGAGCGGAACCTTGCTCACCCCTTTGTGGAAAACTTCACCTTCGAGTTCGACCGAGCCCATCACCCCGTTATTCCCGACGTGCAGTTTCACGTCCGCATGCTGGATCGAGTAGGGAAGCGGCGCAGTGTCGGGCTTCTTCGAAGGCTTGCCGGCGAGTTCGATCAGCTTGTTGTATTCCTCGAGCGGCAGCGTGACATTGCCCGAGTTTGGCAACGGAAGCGTGGATTTCTCTTGCGCCCAGCACAGCGACGCTGCGCACAGCCCGGTCAACATCATTGCGAATAATCTGCGGTTCATCGCGCACCTCCCTTTTTCTCGTGCTGGAAGCTGAATTCGGCTGATGGAAACTGGTTCTCGCTGGTGAGTTCGGAGACGAGATAGATCGACGGCCCAAACGCGGGGAAATCCACATTGACCGGCAGAATGCCGGTCACTTTTCCACCGACCGATTTCGCGCGGTAAGTGTCGAGCAGGGCCAGCGTAGTGTCTTTCTTTTCTTTCTCGTCCACGCCTCCGAGCTTTGCGAAGCTCTCCAGCCGGTCGAACTCCCGATTCATCACGACGGCGCTTGCTGTCCCGATATCGATCGGGCCGCTAGGCTCGGAGAGCGCCGCCGAGCTGGGATTCTGATACTGCTGAGGCCGGAACGTTCCCGGCTCCGCCGAGACTTTGAACATCGGCGGATAGTAGAGCAGCAGCCCGGTGCGCGAGATCGGCAGATCGAGCGCTGGCAGAGTCAGCTTCTCGGTTCCTTTGTCCAGCCAGTTCGCGGCTTTCGTGATGTACATGATCTCGACCACGAAGGCCGGAGCATCTTCTCCGCCACGCGATTTCTCGAGTGGCAGCAGCAGGCTTCCGTCGGGCGATTGGCCCGGTCGAACCGGCCTGCCTCCGAGCACGGCGCTCCACACCGTCGCCCCCGCGGGCAATGTGATCTTCACGAAGTTGCGCTGGTTATTGCGGATGGCGTAACGAGCCTCGACGAGTTCCTTGCCATCGGCACTCATCAGCACGTGATAGCGGGCTTCTTCGATGTTTGCCATGAGCACCGCCTGCTGGTCGTAACGCGCGACGTTCAGACTCAGAGACCGGTCCTTGCCGGCTTCTCCCGATCGTGCGCGGAACGCGACCAGAGCAGGCGATTGCCGGCTGGCCACCAACTCGCCGAGATCGCTCGCGTCAGCCTCTTCGAGTCCCTGCGCTTTTTGATCTTTGATCTCACCGGCGCCGAGAATTTCGACGGCCACTCCCCCGCTGTCACGCTCCGTATGGAGCAGCCGCAGGATGGGAATGTCGATGACTCCATCGCGCGGCAGGCGCGCTTCGCCGTTGATGACAAATCGCGCGCTGTGCTCGACGGGTTCGAGGAACGTGACGGCAAGTTCGCCTTTCTTCATCTCCCAGTCGGCGACCATCGCGCCCGAGACTTGATTGATGGTGATCTTGTCGGGAAGCTGAATGCGGACTTCACGCGCCGCTCCCTGCACGATTTCGACGTTGGCTTCTGCATACACCGTCGCTGCGTCTTCGCCGAGGCTGATGAGTTGCGTCAGCGATCCGCGCATTCGTAGTGGCAGTTCGATGTGATGATCTTCAGTCTTCTTGCGCCAGGTAAAAGTCAGCGGCTCGTTGCCGCGGCCGTAGGCGAGCCATTTCGTTTCGCCGGTGGTCTCGGATTTCTCTGAGAGAATCCCGCCGCTGACGCGCAGGTCGATCCCCTGGCGCGCAAGCTGAACCGAGGCCCGGGTAACGCCCGACTCCGTTGACGGAAGGGAAATGCTCTCGTCACCCGGTGAGGCTAGGACGGGCACATCGATATCGAGCGTCAACATGGAACGTCCGGCGTGCGACAGCAGCGCACAGAGGTGCGACCCGCTTTTACCGCTTGCACCGGGAACCAGCGAGACGAGCTTGCCATCGAGCCGCGCCTCACGCACCAGCAATCCTGCCGGCACCGGCACGCGCACCCAGCCATCTTTCAGCACGTCGACAGTGAGATTGGCGCGTCCGCTGGCGAGATCGCCCAGTACGTTCAGGTCATAGTCAACGCGAGTCAGCGTCGCATCGAGCGGCGGTGGTTCCGGATTGGCTTCTGCCGGATATGCTTTGGCCCGAAGCACGCGATACTCCTCCACCGGGATTACCACCCATCCCGAACCGTGCGTGGGCTCAACTGTTTTTTCTTGTGCACGCACCGCGAGTGTTGTCAGGAACAAAGCGGCCACAAGGCCGGGAACGAAGCGTCTTAAACTAGACCACCTGGATGCGGAAACTGCAGCGGGAAGCGACGTTTTCATGTTCAACCCTCACTCCAACTCTCCTGGGGATATGCGTCCTACATTGGGGGATAGTTCGGCGGCCGCCGCCGCTTGGAGTAAGAATGCGAGGGGGCAGGGAAATTGCAGACTATTTCAAGCGGTTACCTTGGAAATCGGAAGTCATTCGGGGGTAATCCGGCTAGCTGTGCGTTACCATAGCGAGTCCGGGCGACGGGCGGTTCGCTCGTGCGGTCCGACTTTTCTCTGCGCTCTGAGGAGTCTCGGCGTTCTCAGCGTCCAAGTCTTTTGCCGCCGCGTCCGCCGAGAAATACCCGGGAGGGCGCGGAGGCGGAACTGCTTTCGCTATGGGCGTCGCGGTGCCCGGAAGGGGAGGACGTTTGAGTTTTAGAACGGAAAAGTCGCGCCAAGCCTACGAACGCACACTGGGCGTGCTGATCGAGGCCAGCAGTTCCTCCTCGCGCGGCCCGGCAAACTTCGGCAAGTATCCGATCTTCATGGAGCGAGGCCGCGGCTCGCGGATCTACGACATTGACGGCAATGAATACATCGACTGGATGATGGCCTTCGGCGCGCTGCCGCTGGGACACTCCCATCCCGAGATTGTCGAGGCCATCACCGAAGCTGCGTCTACAGGGGCGCATTTCGCCACTGCGACTCCGGTCGAACTCGAAGTTGCCGAGATGATTCAAAAGATCGTGCCGAACGCCGAGCGCCTGCGTTTCGCAAATACCGGAACCGAAGCCGTGATGGCAGCAATCCGCCTAGCCCGCGGCGTGACGGGGCGGCCCAAAATTCTGAAGTTCGAAGGCCACTATCACGGCTGGCATGACGACGTGCTGGTCAGTTCGAACGTGATGCCGGTTGCGTCACTCGGACTGGGCAGCGATCCGGTGAAAATTCCCGATAGCTCCGGACTAAATCGCACAGCGCTCGACGACACGATCGTGGTGCCATGGAATGATCTGCTCGCCCTTGAGCGCGCCGTGGAGAATCATCGCGGCCAGATTGCGGCGATCATCACCGAGGGAGTCATGGCCAACATGGGGGTGATTCCTCCCGCCGAAGGATATCTGCACGGGCTGCAGAAACTGGCCAAGGCCAATCGGATTCTCTTCATCCTCGACGAAACGGTGACTGGATTTCGCATCGCTCCCGGCGGATGCCAGGAGCACTACAAACTCTCGCCCGATCTCGTGACCTTCGGCAAGGCGCTCGGATGCGGTTTGCCCGTCGCAGCGCTTGTCGGCCGCGCCGAGGTGATGGACGCCCTCCACTGGGGCGGCGTGCTGCACTACGGCACGCACAATGGATCGCGTATCGGCATGTTCGCCGCGCGGGCCAACCTCCGCGTGTTGACCCGTGACAACAACGCATCATTCCGCCATACACGGAAGATTGCCGAGAAGCTTTGTGGTGGGCTGCGCGATGTGTGTCGCAAGCAAGGCCGCGCGGCCGTGGTGCAGAACGTCGGCCCGATGCTCCAGCTTTTCTTTACCGAGCGCCCGGCGATCCGCGACTATCGCGAGTTCTGTCAGTATGTCGATCGCGCCGCGTTCCAGAAATTCGTGCTCACGCTATTTCCGCTGGGTGTGTACGCGTCGCCTTCTGCCGCGTTGCATTCGATCGTGAGTCTGACCCACACAGAGCAAGACGTCGAGTTCACGCTGCACGCAGCTGAAAGGACCCTGGAGAAGATGTGAAGCGGGCTCGTTCTTCAGGCGGCGTTGCCCGACATCACGTCGCTGAATTCGACCGGTGCACCCAGCACCGGCAGAGCAGAGCCTCCATTGGGCGGAAAGGCCCAGAGCTGTCCTTCCCAGTCGCCGAAGTCGAAACGGCCGTCTTTTAATCCTTTATAGGTGTTGTACCACTGGATCTTGTCGGCGGCGAAAACCCATGCGTTGGTGTGGATGGCGAGCGCGCCCATCAGATAGCGCCCATCGGCGGTAGTTCCTTCGTTGCCCGGTTGAGTATCGCCCGCTCCGCAGGCGTAAACCACGATATTGCTAACCTTGTCCTTGATTGCTGCCCAGCGGATTACGTTGGAGTGCAAAACATCTTCTTTCCCGAGTTCCAGACCCATGCCACCGGCATCCATACAAACGGTTGCTCTGGTATTTTCGCCCGCGTAGCCGTGACAGAGAATGAACAGGGAATTGACTTTTCCCCATCGCGCGTAACCGTTGATCTGCTGAAATACCGAATGCAGCCCGATGTTTTCGTCGGCGTTGATTATGCCGAGGCGGGGGCGGTTCGGCACTCCACCCTGCAGGCGACGGTCGTGCAAAGCAATGTAACTTGCCATAGCATGTTCTCCTGGAGGAATGTGGGGGGAGCCCTGACAGCCAAGTGGGCATATTACATTCCCACCGGCAAGTCAGCCTGTCAAGCTAATTCCGGCTGTGGACCTGTGACCGTTCCCCGTGTGGTGCGATAAGACAAAGGGCCATGACACTGCGACCCAGCAAGATTGAGACGCTCGCCGTAGAGTTACTGTCGCTCGAAGGCAAGACTGCAATGGTCACCGGTGCGGCTTCGGGCATCGGGCGAGGGATTGCCTTCCGTTTAGCCGAAATGGGTGCAGCTGTCGCACTCCTCGACATTGACGAGACAGGAGGAATGTCGACGCTCGTAGAAATTCAAAATCGAGGTGCAGCCGCCGTCTTTCTGAAATGTGATGTTCGCAGCCCGGCTGACTGCCGCGGCGCCGCAGAAACCGCTGTCGAGCGATGGAAGAAAGTCGACATCCTCTGCAACAGTGCGGGCATCGCCATCCGCAAAGATGTAGTCGAACTCACCGAAGACCAATGGGACCGCTCACTCGACGTGACGCTCAAGGGGATTTACCTGCTCTCGCACCAGGTCATTCCGCACATGATTCGTGCTGGCGGCGGCAGCATTATCAACATCGGCTCTGGCTGGTCGCTCAAGGGCGGTCCGAAAGCGGCCGCATACTGCGCTGCTAAAGGCGGTACGGTCAACCTCACTCGCGCGATGGCGATCGATCATGGTAAGCACAACATCCGCGTGAACTGTGTTTGCCCTGGCGATGTCGATACGCCGATGCTGCGCAGCGAGTGCGCGCAGCTCGGCGACGAATTTCCAGTATTCATGCGCGAAGCCGCGAATCGCCCGCTCGCCCGCGTCGGCACTCCGCAAGATATCGCCAACGCCGTCCTGTTTCTCGCCAGCCCGATGTCGAGCTGGATCACCGGCACCGCGTTGGTGGTCGATGGGGGCGGGTTAGCGTAGCAGTCTGTGAGTGATTTCGTGGTTTTCAACAATCATCCAACCCGCACCCACAACGAAGTCACCGCTCTCGCCGCTGCCTGCCCGCCTCATACATGATGATGCTTCCCGCCACTCCAGCATTCAGCGACTCAACTTGCGCCGTGTGCGGAATCGCCACCAGTTCGTCTACCTGTGCCATTAAAGGTCGCGGCAGACCGGAACCTTCGCTTCCGATGAATACGGCCGAAGGCCCAGTCAACCTCGCGTGATCGAGGGGCGTCCCTTTGTGCGATGACGTCGCGATCAGCCGCACACCGGCTTTCCTCATGCGCTTCGAAATTTCTCCGAGTCCGCCAGCCGCCTTCGCGACCACAGCCGGCAGCCGAAAAATCGATCCCGCCGACGCCCGGATCACTTTCGAATTCAGCGGGCTCACCGTGCCTTCTCCGAGCACAATGCCAGCGCTGCCAAACGCTTCCGCCGAGCGCAGAATCGTTCCCAGATTCCCCGGATCCTGCAACCCAACGATCACCACCACCGGACCTACCTGCAGCCGCTCGAGAATGTCGTCGAGGGCAAACGCCTTCAGCCGCACCAGCGCAGCGACGCCTTGGGGCGTTTCGCTGGGAACTGCTCCATCGAACAACTTGTCAGGCAGCAACAGGGTCTCAACATGAGAGCCGATCTGCGGGAGCAGGCGTTCCGCCAGGTTCTGCGCCGTCTCGCGGAAGAGCACGGCGCGGAAGTGCAGCCCGCTGCGAATCGCTTCTTCCACGATCCGGAGGCCTTCAATCGCGCAATCGCCTTTTTCTGTGAGCTCAGCGCGCGCAAACGCCTGCCGCAGTTCCTTTACCAAAGGATTGTGGCGGCCCTCGATGCGGCGAAGACGCTGCGCGGATGAAGTCGTCTCGGAAGGTCTAGGCATTGCGGATCCAGGCTGCGAAAAAGCTATAAAACACGAAGGACACTAAGGTACACGAAGTTCAAACCGCGAGAGGGTTTCCTTCGCGCAACTTTCGTGTCCTTTGTGCTTTTGAGTTCTGTGCACGTTGACTGCTGCTCTTGCCGTATTATGATAAGTTCCGCTATCTAAATCCATCCGTCTATGGTAGTTAGGGAAGGGAGCGCCGTGCGCGCCGAGATCGTAAAAATCAATCCGGATACTCCTGAAAGCTCTCTTGTAAAATATGCCGCCGATCAGATCCGCTCCGGCGAAGTGCTGGGCATGCCCACCGATACGTTCTACGGCCTTGCTGCCGATCCGTTTAACCTGCGCGCGGTCGACAAGGTGTACGAGATCAAAACGCGCTCGCGACACAAGCCGCTTTCCCTGCTGATCGAGAGCATCGACCAGGCCGAAGAACTGGCTAAGCCGCTGCCTGAAGAATTCTACGCGCTGGCGCGCAAGTTTTGGCCCGGGCCGCTCACGATCATCGTAAAAGCCGGTTCCCGGCTGCCGCTCAAGGTTACCGCCAACACCGGCAATGTCGCCCTACGCGTGCCGAACGCGAAGATTCCGCTCGCGGTGGTCACCGCTGCTGCAATCCCGATCACCGCAACTTCCGCGAACCTCAGCGGCGCGTCGGAGTGTACCAGCGCCGAACAAGTGCACGACCAGCTTCACGGACGCATCAACATCATCGTCGATGGTGGTGACTCACCGCGCGATGTCGCTTCGACCATCGTTGACTTGAGCGATGAAAACGAGCGCTGGCGCATCATCCGCGAGGGCGCTATTCCTTCAGACGAGATTTCGAAGTTCTTTGCCCAAGGATAGACGCTTCCTAATTACTGCGAGGATCGACGCCACAGGATGACCGACAAAGCCGCCAACCAACCTCAACCATGGCGTTGGTGGCTGCGCCCGCTAATCCTGGCGGCAGTCGTTGCATGCCTGGTCTTCACCATCACCGCCGTTCAGGTGGTCCGGTCCGCTTCACTGCAAGAAACTCATTCAGCTGACGCGATTGTGGTCTTCGGAGCGGCGGAGTATTCCGGTCACCCATCTCCGGTATTGAAGGCTCGCCTCGATCACGCATTTACCTTGTTTCATCGTGGCCTGGCACCGGTGGTCATCACCACCGGAGGAGCAGCTTCCGACCCGACGTACACGGAAGGCGGCGTGGGCGAGGATTATCTGATGCGTCGCGGAGTTCCCGAGCGTAGCCTGATTGGCGAGACGCAAGGTCGCGACACCTCCGAATCGGCAGTTCGCGTGGCGGTGATTATGCACGCGAATGGATTGCACAGTTGCATAGCCGTCAGCGACGCGTACCACGTATTCCGCATCCGCAAGTTGCTGGAGCACGAAGGCGTGGGCCCAGTGTACGTTGCGCCACGTCCGGATTCGCGGCCGCACGGCTTGGTGCAGCGCATGGTGGCTGTGATGCGCGAAGCGACGAGCTATTTGCTATGGCGAATCGGAGTGCGATGAAGGGGACGGCAATCAGAAAATGTCGATGCCGTGCGACGTACGAATCTTGCAACAGAACGATGACCGAAGTTTAGCCAGAGTGGTTCCTCTTATGCCATCTGGCCTGTGATTTCAATCACATTGCCGAGAACCTCGCGCGGCCTCGCGCGGCCTCAGGTCATGACTACGCCTTGTACCGAGGCCACCTCGAAGTGCGAAGCCTTGCTGTCGTAGCGGGCCAAATATTTTCGTCGTTCTTCCGGGATCACTGCCGTTTCATAGTCCGGCCCGGCAACGGCGCGAATGGCGTCGACCGACTCCCAAAAAATCACGGTGATGAACTCGACTTCCGCTCCTACATTTCGGCGCATGAGATAGCTGCCCTTGACCCCTTTTACTTTGCTGAGGCCCGGAAGAAGTTCGGGCTTCAACATGGCCTCATATGCATCGGCATGCTCGGGCTTGGTATAGCCGTGCCATATTCTCGCGATCATAATGACGCGCTCCTTTTAGCTCTGGCGACCAAGCGTCTTACCACGACATCCGCTTACGAAGTTCCGTGATGTGCGCCACGTGATGCCGCCCATGCCACGCATAAAGCGTCAGCGTCTTCTCCAGAGTCATCGGGCCGAGTTCCGGATGGCGGAAAGTTCGCTTCCAGTCTTCGGGAGTAAGCGTGCGCAGCAGCCGCACCCAGCGGTCGTGCAGATTCTCAAGTAGAGCAAGAGATACTTCCACAGGAGTTGCCTTCGTGTCGCCGAGTTCTGCCCAGCGATCTTCGGCGTAGGTCTTGATCGTGGGCTCGTCCTCGGTGAGCGCCAGCTTGAATCGCACGTAGGAATTCATGTGGCTGTCGGGAACATGATGGACAACTTGTCGCACCGTCCATCCCCCGTCGCGGTAAGGAGTATCGAGTTGCGAGTCGGAGAGCCCTTTAATCGCCGCGCGAAGATTTGCCGGTGTTTGCGCAACTTCATCAAGAAACGTCTGTTTTTGTTCCGTCGTTAGAGGACCTTCATAGTGAAACTTGCCAATGGGAAAGCGCGCATCCGCCATGTTCCCTCCGCAAAGCAGAAGTTAACCTCGGATCTACTGATGAGTCGCGAAATGCAAAGGGTTCAGGAGATGTGGCCCGTTCTATTCATCGCGAAGTAATGTGACTGGGTCAATGGACAACGCCCGGCGGGCTGGAATCCAGGTTGCCAGGAGGCCCACGAGCGCCATCGCGAAGACTACGCCAGCCAGCACCACCGGATCACGGGGAGTTGCCTGGTA
>Ga0126381_100007680_pt1 | contig 12025 bp, 10 predicted proteins | sample PanSoiMetPlot_28_FD_96465 | JGI IMG/M metagenome (GOLD analysis project Ga0126381, IMG submission 96465) | Tropical forest soil microbial communities from Panama - MetaG Plot_28 | ecosystem: Environmental > Terrestrial > Soil > Tropical forest > Bulk soil | place: Panama | collected 2016-02-17
CAATTGCCGGTAATGTTTTCGATATTCCTGGAGTCGCTCTTCAGCGTGGGCGAATGAATCGAGCAGACTCAGCTGGGTCTCAGGCGACAACAAAGATTGGTGATCGTGCGGCCCATGCAGATCGACAAGTTCGTCACCGAGATTTTTCAAGATCGACAATGTCGTTGGTGAACCGTTGATGAACTGCCGATTCGTTCCGGTAGAGGATAGAGTCCGCTTCAGGATGAGATCGTTCTCGCACGGTTCGATTCCCGTTTCGAGGAGTTGCAGGTTAAGCTTTTGCAAATCTTCGCCGGTAAAGACCGCTTCCACCGTGCAAAAATCGGCCCCGGTTCGAATCAGCGATTTATCCGCGCGTTCCCCCAGCAAAAGTTGCAGCGCGCCAATGATGATCGATTTCCCCGCGCCAGTTTCTCCAGTCACCGCGATAAACCCCGGCCTCATCTGCCACTCGACCTCTTCAACCAATGCGAGGTTTTTTATCCGAAGTAGTGTGAGAACAGCAGGCATCGCGGGAGTTGATGGTTGGTAGTTGAGAGCCGAGAGTTTACGCCTCTGAAGATTTCAAACCCTGAACCCTCAACTTTCAACTCCGAAACAAAGCGCGAGCTCGCCGAAGGACGAGTCCGTCCGATTAGCGGACTAAATTCTCAATTGACGCTCACATTTCTCGGCACTGGCACGTCTCAGGGCGTCCCAATGATTAGTTGCGATTGCGACGTCTGTCGGTCGACTGATCCGCGGGATCGACGGCTGCGTTCCTCGATCTACGTGGAGACGCCCGAGTGTTCGTTTGTGGTGGACACAGGGACCGATTTCAGGACGCAGGCACTCCGGGAAGACATTCGTCGCGTCGATGCCGTCGTTTTTACCCATTCGCATACGGACCACATCATGGGATTTGATGATCTACGGCGGTTTTCGCACGCGCGCGGCTCGATGCCAGTCTATGCATCCGCCGAAACGATGCGTGATCTCGAGCGCGTGTTTCAATTCGCGTTTAAAGCGAGCAATCCGGTTCCTTATTATTTGAAACCGGAGCCGCACGTCATTGACGGCCTGTTCACGCTGGGCCGGACGTTAATCACGCCGCTTCCGGTGCCGCACGGAGATGCCATCGTCAGCGGCTATCTCTTTTCACGCGGAGGCGAAAACCTCGTCGCATACTTGAGCGACTGTAGCGGAATACCGAATCCGATTGTCGATCTTATCTCCGGTGTAAAAGTCTTGATCATCGACGCGCTGCGCGACAGACCGCATCCGACGCATCTCAGCGTGGGGCAGGCGCTGGAAGCACGCGCACGCGTAAAACCGAGCGAGACTTATTTCACGCACATTTGCCATGACCTCCCGCAATCGGCCGAATCCCGGCTCCCCGAGGGCGTACGTATCGCGTATGACGGTCTTCGGCTCAGCTTTTAGATGAACCGTTGCCGATCCTTTTTCTTCCTTTTTCTCCTGCTCTCGCTCAACGCGCCGGCCGCAGAAGAGCCGCTCGCTAAGTCAACAATCGTTATTTACAACAAGACTGCTCCGGAATCGCTTGAATTGACGAAATTTTATGCCGAGAAACGCAGAATTGCCCGGGACCATCTGATCGGCCTGGATTGCCCCACGGAAGAAGAGATTACCCGCGAGCAATACGATGCAACAATCGCCGCGCCATTGCGGGAGCTCTTTAAGCAGCGCCATTGGTGGACGGTGAGGGAATCGCCTGACAAGTCGCCCGTTGTTACAGGGAGCTCCATTCATTTTGTTGCAATGATCAAAGGAATCCCGCTGAAAATTCATGCGACGAGCGCCTATCCCGGCGATCAACCAGGGGCCGGCCCCGTGGGAAATCGCAACCAGGCTTCGGTTGATTCCGAGATGGCTGTGTTGGCTGCGTATTCGCGCCAGATTTCCGGCGTCGCGCTCAATCCATACTTTCGAAGCTTCCGCACGATCGCTGAGCTTGCGAACCCCGGTTTGTTACTCGTGTGTCGGCTCGATGCCCCAAATGCCGAAACAGTGCGACGGATGATTGTCGATGCGATTGCAACGGAGAAAAACGGGCTGTCGGGCCGTGCTTTTGTCGATGCTGCAAACAAGACTGTTTCTGATGGAGCCGCCGGTGACGAATGGCTCGCTGAAATTGTCGGACAGCTTCACAAAGTCGGGGTTCCGGTGGTGTACGAAAATACGCCGGCACTTTTTCCAGAGGCGTATCCGATGACGGATTGCGCTCTCTATTATGGGTGGTACGCAGGCAAAGTAACCGGACCGTTTACGCGCCCGGGTTTTCATTTTATCCCGGGAGCAATCGCGGTTCATATCCATTCATTCAGCGGGAGCACATTGCGCGATCCCAACGCAAATTGGGTCGGACCGCTTCTTACCAAAGGCGCGGCTGCAAGTCTCGGCAATGTTTACGAGCCCTATCTGCAACTCACTTCGCGCCTCGATACATTCAACGACCGGCTGTTGCACGGGTTCACCTTCGCCGAGAGCGCCTACATGGCGACGCCGGTGCTGTCTTGGATGACGGTGATGGTAGGCGATCCGCTTTACCGCCCTTACGGGTCGTGGCTGCAAATCGATGTGAATACTCAATCCGGAAAGAATGCGAACGGCTGGCAAATGTATCACGAGTTCACAGTGAAAAACGCTGCGCGTCCGGTGACTGAATTTCGCACGCTGGCTGGGAAGACTGCGCTCAGCGCGCACAATTGCCCGATGCTGGAAGACCTCGGTTTGATCGAGGCCCTTGACGGAAATCTCTCAACAGCGACGAATTATTTTCAGCAAGCGCGCATCTGTTACACAAAACCCGATGACATCGCGCGCGTCGTTCTACAGGAATCCGATGCATGGCTCAAACTAAACAAGCCTGAGCGAGCACTCGATCTTGTGCGCGCCGCTCTCAAGACTTCACCCAATATTCCCGCGGCCGAATTGCTGAGAAACGTCGAACGCGAACGAATCGGCCAGCCGTCGGTCACGCCCACGCCCGTTAAACCCTAGCAGCCGATTATGTCCACATTACACTCCGCATTCTCGCGAGTAATCTCAGAACTGGCTGCAGCACTTTGTTCGATGACTACTTACTGTGACTGATTCGTAGGATGCGACCATCTTGCTTAGAAATTGCTGCGATCGCTACGCCTCCCGGCGTCTGATCGGGAAGTGAATCTGTGACATCCAAATACCGTCGCGTAGTGTCGCATGATACGGCTTTTCTCGCATGATTTGTGCTGCGCCATAAATCGGGTCCCAAACGGCGACCGCAATTTTAATCGCACTGTCGGAATTAGGGACATAACCGTCCGGTGCCATGTATGGGTGCTTCCGATCTTCTGCAAACGCGATCGTGATGCTGGAGGCGAACAGGGCAAGAGATCGAAGGGCGCTTTGCATCCGTGTCATTCGCGTAATCCGCGGTTAAGATCTCACCGAATGATCCCGCGCTCGGTTTGTTCGATGAATTGGATGATTTCGGTGATCTCCTCTGTCGGAGGTAATTCCTTCTGCATCGCTTCGATTGACTGGCGTGTGTTGTATTTCGAGCGGTAAATCAGGCGAAACGCTTCCTTGATCAGCTTCACGCTCTCAGGCGGAAAATTTTTGCGTTCCAAGCCCACCAGGTTAATCCCGCGGACTTCCGCTGGGTTGCCGTCGGCGATCATGAAGGGTGGAACGTCTTGGACAATTTTTGAGCAGCCGCCGGTAATCGCGAATCGTCCGATTCGGCAAAATTGATGAACGGCGGTGAGCCCTCCCATCATGGCGTGATCTCCCACACGGACATGACCGCCGAGGGTGCCGTTGTTGGAGAAAATGACGTGATCGCCCACGATGCAATCGTGTCCGATATGACTGTAAGCGAGAAAATTTCCGCGATTACCGATCCGTGTTTTGCCTTCACTGGTTGTGCTGCGATGCGCTGTGACGAATTCGCGAAATGTATTTTCGTCACCCATCTCCAGATACGTCGGTTCGCCGCGATATTTTAAATCCTGTGTTTGCTGGCCGATAGAGCAGTAAGCGTAGAACCTGTTTTTCGCTCCAGCCTTCATCGGTCCGCAGAGCGTGACGTGATGTTGAAGCCAGCAATCTGGGCCGAGCGCCACATCGGGGCCGATTACGCAATACGGACCAACGATTGTTCCCGCCCCGATCTCCGCTCCCGGGTCGACAATCGCGGTTGGATGAATCTGCACGTCGCTCATTTATCCAGAAACGTGAACATCAGTTCGGCTTCGGAGACGATTGCGTCGTTCACCACGCAACGACATCTGGCTTTCGCCAAACGCTCGCCGCGGGATTTGGTCAGCTCGGCGTGGATAAAAATCGTGTCTCCCGGCAAAACAGGTTTGCGAAATTTCACGCCATCAGCGCTCATGAAGTAACCAATACGGCTGGTGGTTTTTGCCAGTTTGAACAACAAAATGCTGGCCACTTGGGCCATCGCTTCAACCTGCATCACACCCGGCATCACGGGGTGGCCGGGGAAATGCCCTTGGAAGAACGGCTCGTTGATGGTGACCGTTTTAACGCCGACACATTTGGTTTCACTCTCGAAGGTAAGGATCCGATCAACCATCAAGAACGGAAAGCGATGTGGCAGAATTTGCATGACTTCATCGGTATCGAAGCCCCCGTCACCCCGCGGAATGGCGCGTGAAACCGAAAGCGCGCTCCTTTGCGCCTGCTCGCGGGCAAGTCGTCGGGCCAATTCTGCATTTACGGCGTGGCCGGGTTTGAGTGCTACCACGTGACCCCGAATCCGTCGCCCGACCAACGCAAGATCGCCAATGACATCGAGAATTTTGTGCCGGACGAATTCGTCGGCAAACCGCAGTGGTTCCTTGCTCAAAACCGCTTCACCGCGGACGACGATGGCGTTTTCCAAGCTGCCGCCCTTGATCAAATTTTTCTCCATCAGCGGTTGAACATCTTCGTAATGAACAAATGTCCGTGCCGCAGCGATTTCGCGCTCGAAGATCGCCGGGGTGATCTCCGTCGAGAGATACTGCGCGAATCGGTTATTTGGTCCGGCCTGAGTGCACGAAATCCGGAATTTGTCATCAGGCAGCAAAACGAGCAGCGCCCCCGTTTTCGATTCCACATGCATGGGTTCGCGTACGTCGAAAAACTTTCTTGGCTCCTCTTGAGCCGTAATGGTCGCTTTCTTGATAAGATCGACATAGGGCTGCGCGCTGCCGTCACCAATTGGCGGTTCGTTTGCGTCCATTTCGACAATGGCGTTGTCCACGTCCATTGCCCAAAGAGCCGCCAAAACATGCTCGACTGTATGAACGCGCACGGTGCCTTCGCCAATCGTGGTCGCGCGCTCCACCGTTTTGACGTTGTCGATCCTGGCATCGATCGTCGGCTCGTCCTGCAAATCTTTGCGCCTGAATTTGATCCCGTGATCGGCCGGCGCCGGATGCAGCTTCAGCGAAACTTTTTCGCCTGTGTGGAGCGCAGTGCCGGTGAAGCCAGCGGTCTTCCCGACTGTATGCTGTAGCTCTGGCGTGGCCGCCATGAACGTTTAACTAGCAGAGATTTTATCCCTTGCCAGCGGTGTTCGGGAGATCCGGCGATTGGCGAGGACGACAATCGCTGCACGCGAGGCGCGTGTGCTCCCTGGAATCATTTCAATTCGAACTCGCCGCAATCGAAAGCCATCATTTTGTCAATACTGGAGATGCGGAATTGATGGATGGCTGTGCCGTCATCCTCCCAAACACTGACCGATTTGGGGCTATCTTTTGTGATTAACACGCGCACCAAATTCGGAGTTTCACTCAAGGTAAGCAACCGTAAATCGTCCGTCGTTTTCAAGTAGCTTCCGTCGCTGTCAAACCCGGCAGCAAGATTGACAACCGATTGTTTGTCGCCAGCCAGCGGATTTGGTATCAGTTTCACTTTCACGTTCCCAGCGGGGGTAACTTCCGACGGGCCAGCGATCTGGCCGAGCTTTTCGATCTTCAAATGCCCGACCAAATAACCGCGGGCGCGATATTGCGCAGGAGGTAAATCCTCTCCAGCGTCATTCTTGCCGTCCCATTGAGTCGCCAGCGCATCGGCGCCGATTGTGAATTCGTTCAGTTCGGCTTCCTGATGGAGAACGCGCACGAGCTTCCCGCCCTTATCGTAAATGCCCAGACTAATTGTGCCTTCGAGCGGCGGAGGTACAAAACTGATGCGGACATTTCTGGCAGGCGAAGCGGAAGGTGTTTGCTCCGGAGCGAGCGGAGAGGTAACCAATGCCTCAGGCGAGGGCGAAAACGATGGAGATTCTTGTGGCGTCGGAGTCGGAGTTGGCAGTTCCTGGGCAACAGCGATTACTCCCATGGCGACCCACACTGCTACAATCGGCAATCCGCCTGCCCTCGCCAGGCTACGGCGGGCTGGGCTGGCCGCACTTTGCGATTCAAACATAATAGCGCCAGTTCACGTCTGGAAAGAGATTATCGCGCCATTCACAATCGCGCAGAAATTTCTCGTCAACATCATTTGCGACAAACTGATCGTGCAGCCGATTGAAGCGCACAAGATGATCCTTCGTGCGTTTCGTCGCGTATTCACGCGCGGTTCCGGTTTTCATCAGAAACCCCCAATCGCTCGATTGAGCGAGCAGTAGTTCGCGAGCCAATTGTTTAAGGACGCGCTCAGCCAGCGGCGTGGCGTCGCCGGCGCACCGACAAGCCATCCTGCTCATGCGTTGCGCGGCTGCATGCAGATGCGGATAGATCCAATCGCTGCTTTGGTTCAGCCACACTTTGAAGTAGCCATTCTCACCCCATGTGGATGATGCTGGTTCGGTGATTTGCTGTGTGGGATGGGTCGCCAAATATTCGCTCGGAGTCGTGAGGAAGAACTCCCTTTCATCAGCCACCTTCCGAATAAACGTTTCCAGAAAGTGTAACCCTTCGAACCACCAGTGACCGAACAGCTCGGCATCGAACGGGACCGTCACAATGGGATCGAACGCCGCCACACTGATTTCGCGGATTTGCCGTCGTCGCTGTTCGAGAAAATGAGCCGCATGGATTTCTGCAACTTTTTTTGCTGCCGCGGAGTCGTATAACTCTTTTTCTTCACCACGGCCGGTGATGCGGTGATATTTCACTCCGGAAAATTTTCTGCCGCCCTGCGCAATCGGTCCCAGATTTTCCTTGGAAAGATCGAACCCAACGTCGCGATAAAATTCGCGATACGCGGGATCGCCCGGGTAACCGCCGTGCGCGCTCCAGACTTGCCGGCTTGATTCGCGATCGCGTGCGAACGCGGCGGGTCCAGCCGGCGTGTAACACGGCGCGTAGATTGACCGTCCGGGGCGCGGCTTACCAAACAACAACCCATGCGAATCGAGAACGAACCAGCGAATGTTTGCTTCCTGCAAGACGAACTGGAGATCGCGCGCATAAGCGCATTCAGGGAGCCAAAACCCAGTTGGCTCTGCCCCAAAAAGATCGACATAAACATCGCGTCCGATCAAAACCTGTGCTTGGCTGGCTTGGAACGGCTGGAGCAATGGGAGCAAAGCATGCGTGGCGGCGGAGGCAATAATTTCGAGCGCGCCGGTTTCCCGCAGCTGGCGAAAAGCAGTGAGCAAATCACATTTGCATTCATACACAAAGAAACGCCAGCTTTCCGAAAATAGATTGCGATAGAATTTCGCCAACTCCCGCAGCCTTGGATGAGTGTGATTACGCTTTTCCTCGCGTTTTGCCAGATCGATTAGAAAATCGACATGTTGCACGTAACGCTCGCGCAAGAGCGCGTCCTCGAGCATGGCGCACAACGTTGGCGTGAATGACATCGTCAGCTTGAACGGGACGCCATCGTCCGCCACGCGCTGCATCATGCGCAGCAGGGGAATGTAACACTCCGTAATAGCCTCGAAAAACCAATCTTCCTCCAGGAAGTGCTCGTGCTCCGGATGGCGAACGAATGGAAGATGTGCATGGAGAATAAACGCAAGATTGCCGTAAGACATCGCAAGACTAGGAGGATGGCAGCCAATGGCGCAAGGTGGATGGGCTTCTCGGAAGAAAATGTCGATTTGGCACCGAAGGCGCAACTGTTTGGCAACGCGTTCGAAGAACGCGTTCCACCTCAAAGCGTCCGGCAGAAATCCTGGAAGCGGTCCAGTCCTTTTTTGATTACGTCAATGCTTGTGGCGTAGCTGAGGCGGATGGTGCGATCGTCACCGAACGCGGCGCCAGGAACGACTGCCACATTCGCTTTGCTGAGCAAGCGGTCGGCGAAATTCTGTGAAGTTAGACCTAGCTGGCTGATGTTGACCAGCACATAAAACGCGCCTTGCGGTTTGACCGCGGTGACATTTGGAATCTTTGAAACGCGATCGAACATGTAATTGCGACGCATATCAAACTCGTCGCGCATGTCGGTAAGCGGCTGTTGATCCCCTTTCAGGGCAGCGAGGGCGCCGTATTGCGCGAACGAGCAAGGATTGGAGGTGGTATGGCTCTGGATGGAATCAACTGCCTTTGCCACAGCGTCGGGCGCGGCCATATAACCGAGGCGCCAACCAGTCATGGCGTAGGACTTGCTGAAGCCGTTGATCGTAATCGTAAGGTCGTACGCTTCCTTTGAAAGCGAGGCGATACTGACGTGGGTCGCGTCGTCATAGACGAGTTTCTCGTAGATTTCATCTGACAGAATGTAAATGTCTTCTCCGGCGGCAACATCGACAATGGCCTGCAATTCCTCGCGCGTATAGACGGACCCCGTTGGATTGCCCGGGCTATTCATGATCAACATCTTGGTGCGCGGAGTCATTGCGTTCTCGAAATCTTCGGCGCGCATTTTCCATAAGTTGCGCTCGCTGGTTGGCACGATGACCGGCTCAGCGCCAACCAGTCTGACCATGTCCGGGTAGCTAACCCAATAGGGCGCCGGAATGATTACTTCATCGCCCGGCTGGCACGTGGCGAGAATGGTGTTGTAACAGGAATGTTTTGCGCCGTTGCTCACGATCACTTGTGCAGCGCGATAGTTGGCCTGGTTGTCGGCGGCAAGTTTTTGCGCGATCGCCTGGCGCAATTCAGGAATACCGGCACTGGGCGTGTACTTTGTAAATCCAGCCTCCAACGCTTCGATAGCAGCCTTTTTGATGTGCTCCGGCGTGTCGAAATCAGGCTCGCCTGCCCCGAAACCGCACACGTCGATCCCTTCGACCTTCATGGCTTTGGCTTTGCTGTCGATCGAGAGTGTGAGCGAAGGAGAGAGTTGAGCGGCGCGTTCGGAAATTTCCATGGTTATGGGTGTAGTGGTGACTTTGTTCAAAAATGGAAGCGCAAACTATTGGCGGCGATAGAAGTTTTCAATCAGAGGTTTGAAATTATTCTCTTCGACCTGAATAATCGTCATTTCGCGTTTGGCATTTTCAGGCGAATCGGAGGCGTGCGCGGCGTTGATCATGATGGTCTGGCCGAATTCTCTCCGGATCGAGCCCGGCGGCGCCTTGGCTGGATCAGTTGGACCGAGCACGTCGCGGATTTTGCGTACTGCGTCCACGCCTTGATAAACGATGGCAATCGACTTTTCCGTGCCGTGAACGTTGCGCTGTTCCAGTGGACATTCGCTCGGTTTCCTGCCCGCCATGAATTCCACAATGCTTTCCCAATTCTCGCGTCCACTTTTTGAGCCGAGCTTTTTCTCAAGAACTGGCAGTACCGGCTCGTAGAACTCCTCTGCTTGCGCGACGCTCATCTGATGGACTTTGAAGCCGATGATGGAGAGTCCTGAGCGTGAAAACACTTCGATCACGCCGCCCGGGCGCAAGTTGGGAAATTTGAAATTGTCCGGCTTGATTAGGACGAGCGTCTTTTCGATCTTTGCGCCGGTAGGGAAGGGAACGGCACGATCCAGGATTCCGCCGTCGGAATCGGAAAATTCCGCCCAAAGCTTCAAGTTGCGCTCAACTGCCTCCGGATTGAAGGCCGCCAGGACTCCGGGTTCGAAGTAAGTAACTTTGCCTGAATCGTCCGTGATGTAATCACCGTACGTGTCACGAATTGTCTCCCCACTGGTGCGCTCATGCACGATGTGCCCAACGGTTTGATGGATTTTTTCAACTGCGTCAGGCCCGCGAAAAACGAGAAACAACACGCGCGGCGGTTGACCATCTTTTTCGCCGGTAAAGTTTTTCAGGACGTAATCGCGAATCAACTCCTGCGTCGCGCGATGACGCGGATTGGTTTCCGTTACAATCGTGTCGGCGTAGCGTTCGGCTAATTTTGCCTCCGGCGCGAACATCCGGCCCCCTACTAGATCGAGGCCTGTGCGCGAAATGAGCCGGCCAACAATACCGCCCGTACGCGATTTACGCATCGAGTAGGGCGTAACTATGATGTAGGAGAGTTCTTCGTTCTGCATGGTGTCCGTCGCGGCTTATGATTAAACCGCGTGGAATGCAGAGAAACCGAAGCCGCCAAGGCCCACGCAAGTTAGTCGGCAGCCATCCGCTGCGTCAAATGGTTTTGCCCAAAACCGCAGTCCACTTCCCGCGCCGGTGCGTCTCCATGATGTCGATCTAGCGCTGGAGCGGGTGACGAGGCTCGAACTCGCGACGTCCTCCTTGGCAAGGAGGTGCTCTACCACTGAGCTACACCCGCATTTTTTGAGAGGCAGACAATAATGTCCAGCGGTCCGCATGGCGCAACATTTTAATTGCTTCGCAAGGTGCAATCTTCTTTTAAATAATTGAATCTAAACAGAGCGCTGAGCGCATCTGATATTCAAAGCACTTGTATGAAAAGATTAGTTGTTGTCTCCATTTTCTCAATCACGCTGTCCGTGGGCTTGTTTGCGCAGACCCCAACTGCATCGCCAATCGCTAGCCGGGCGGTGCCAACACCAACGCCAACTGCAGCCGCAACGGCAACCGCCGCCGTTTCTCCATCGGATCTCGCCGACAGAATTCATCAGAAGCTGGAGAAAAAGCTTCGCGGCGGCAAACACGGAATCATCGTCGACCTCGATGACGAAAAGTCGCACGAGGACATTCCGGCGATGGTGATTCCGCTCGTTGGAATTGTTTTTCTGACGATATTCGGCGCGCCTGTCCTGATTGTGATGGCGATAGGGCTGTTCGCTCTTTTAGTAAGCCGTTCGCGGCAGCGCACCATCCGAATGATGGTGGAGAAAGGTCAGCCGGTGCCTGCAGAACTGCTTGCACCACACACGAGAGCAGTGCGGCAGCGGTCGGATGTGCGCCGTGGAGTGATTTGGACCATGATCGGGCTCGGCGCGATGATCTTTTTCGGCGCCGAATCGGGATCGGATTGGGTCCTCAAGGAAATGCAAAAGGATATTACAACGGAAGAAACCCTTGCTGTCGCCCGGAAAATCAAGCAATTCGACATCATTCCCGAGTTTTCCTTCGTAATTGGAAACCCACGCGATCCGGAACGCGACACCAGCGAAACGCTGCAGTTCATTCGGACCATCAAAAAGATCAATCCGCGTTCGGAAATCATCATCTATCACTACACTCCGGTGCCACAGAGAACAGCGATGTACGGCAATGTCGACGGCCAAATCTCTTTCCCGACGACTCCCGAAGAATGGGCCACGAAGCGCTGGATGGATTTCACCCTGCGGATTGATCCAAAAACTCCATGGCTGAAGCGCAAGACGAAAAACCTGATTGACAACTTTGAGGTGGTGATCAGTTCGCGCTGGCCCACGGTTCAGGACATCCGGGCGCCGAAGTGGAGCCGGACGCTGCTGAAGAGCCTGAGCGCCTGGCGGTACGCATCGCAGGTTTATGCGCATCCGAAGGAACTTCGCTGGGCGCACCAGTTTATTAACCTGCGCAAGCCGAAAGAAGAAAGCCTCTAGAACCATGTCACGATTCATCACCGCACCCCGGCCCACGCGACGCGTCACACCCCGGGAAGGCTACCGGCTGTGGTCGCGCACGTACGACTCAGACTTGAATCCGGTGCTGACGCTGGAGCAGCGCATCCTGGGCGAGTTGTTGCCGCGGGTGGAGAAGGCGGACGTG
>Ga0126381_100007681_pt1 | contig 12024 bp, 10 predicted proteins | sample PanSoiMetPlot_28_FD_96465 | JGI IMG/M metagenome (GOLD analysis project Ga0126381, IMG submission 96465) | Tropical forest soil microbial communities from Panama - MetaG Plot_28 | ecosystem: Environmental > Terrestrial > Soil > Tropical forest > Bulk soil | place: Panama | collected 2016-02-17
AGGAACGCTCTGGCCGACAGCGGAAGTGAAGGCGTCGACATTTTCGCCCCCATCCAGCAGGATGTTGGTGCTGGATGCGCGCATGCCGTTGACGGCAAACCCGGTGCCGCGCATGGTGGCGCCCTGGTCCGGGTTGACATTGCCCGAGAGGCCGACAAGGTCATAGGGATTGCGGGTCAGGGTCGGCAGTTCGGTGATTTGCTTTCCGGAGACGACCTCTGACAATTCCTGTGACTGGGTATTGACTTGTACTCCGCCTTCGCCCGCCACCACTGTCACGCTTTCGGCGACGGCCTGGGTGGACATGGACATTACCATTTCGGACTTGCTGCCAACCGTTACCTCGGCTCTCTTGGTCAGATCCGCGAACCCTCTCGAGCTAGCGACGACGTCAAAGAGTCCCGGCTGTAGACTGGTAAAGACCGCGAGGCCTTCGTCGCTCGAGGTCCTGGTTTGAGAGAACCCGGTGCCGATGGATTTGATTGTGACCGAGGCTCCCGGAATGATCGCCCCCGTGGGGTCGACGACCTTGACAAGAATCTGGCCAGTCTCAGTTTGAGCGAATGCAGAGACTACAAGACCGGCTGACAAGACTAATAGGACGGCGAGGAGCCCTGCGGGAATCCTCGACAGTCTCTTTCGTTGGAATTTCATTTAGTATCCTCCTTAAGTGAGCGAATCGGGAATGAAGCTCTCCGTCTTCTCCCCGACGATTGACTGAGAGATTATCGTTTGGGGCGGGCGTAGCGTCGCTCACATTTGGATGCTGATGAGCAGAACCGGGCAGTAGAAACAGGCTCTTGAACAGGTTCGGACATGATAGAGCGAATTCGGACTGAATTGAGAGAAGATGCCGACGTTCGACAACAGATGTGATGGGACAGACGGTAAAAGGTTGAACCCTGAACTCGGGTACCCCGATTCGGCGGAGACGAGTTACTCTTTGGGAAGGGGAAGAGATGACTGACCGAAAACATAACGCCAGCCAGTGGACGTGCGCACATACGTGTCACTGAACCACAGTCTGTACTCGAAGGGCCTTCCATGGTCTTTGCCCTTGGCCCACAGAACGGCAGTGATTACAGCGGTATTACCCCAGATGCGGACTGTCTGGTTGGAATCTTCCTGGCGCTCGTAAACCACCGCTTTGGAGGCTGCCTGTCTTAGCAGATCGCCTTTTGTGTAAATGCGACCTTTGCCGGTTACAAGCACGAAGTCGTCGGCCAGGAGGCGATCCATCACGGCGACGTCATTCCGCTGAACCGCCGCCTGATACTCGGTGTCCAACGAGGCAATTGTTTGTTCATCGCCGCTCACTGGAGCAATTCTTGGTTCCATTTCACGCCTCCCGTGTCGTGTTATCGAGCGTAATCTCACCGTCAGCTCTAATGGGCGATTCTACATTGGCGCAATGCTTGAGGTCGCTCACGTTCGGCTTCTAGAGAACACGTATCGACATGGAACGCAGCGTGGGCAACACATTCGGACAATTCACAGCACGTTTGGGCGGTAATGCGGGAGCGTTGAGAGACGCTCAAGCAAAATCCGACGCGCGAACCGTTCTCGGTGTGATAGATTTCGTTGGAACGTAAGCACTTTCCACAGCCAAAAGGTGGGACAATTGAGTACTAACTTTCCATTTATGAGGGTTCCGGAAAACGGGTTTCAGGTCAGCCTTCGCTCTGATCCGCCGGGGCAGCTAGAGGTTCCCGGCCTAAGGAACGCCAGGGTCTCGATCCACGTTGGGCCGCCGGTTGATGTATTCAGCCGTCGTGCGGGTTACCGTCATCGCGGCACAGCCGTCCACGGCGACATTGACATCATTCCGGCCGGTACGCCGAGCTACTGGGAGACAAGTGCTACGGACACATTCCTTGGGTTGAGCATCTCACCGGAAGTTCTGGACGCTGTGGCGTCGGAGCTCGGCCTCGATCCTCGACAGGTGGAGATTCGAAACCGGTTTCAAACCCGCGACCCGCAGCTCGAGAACATTGGCTGGGCCCTAAAGGCGGAAGTGGAGTGCGGGAGTCCATGCGGCCGAATCTATTTCGATAGCCTGGCGGTCTCAGTCGCTGCCAGGTTACTGCACTGTCACAGTTCGGTGTCCAGGGAGCCAAAACGGCTGAACGGGCGAATGTCAACGCGCAAACTGAAGGAAGTGCTCTGTTATATAGAGGAGAACCTTGGCCGGCCGTTATCACTCCCCGAAGTTGCCTCAGTGGCCGGGGTCAGCGTTTCCCACTTCAAGACGCTGTTTCGGGAGTCGATCGGCCAACCGCTTCACCAGTACGTGATACGACGGCGGGTCGAACGCGCCAAAGACTTGATCGGCGAGGACAACCTGTCGATTAGCCAGATTGCCTTTGAGACCGGCTTTTCTCACCAGAGCCATCTGGCCCGCCATATGCGCCGAGTGCTGGGTGTTTCACCGAAAGGGTTGCGAGAGTCGCTTCGCTGATCCGGCGGTAAGACCGCTCCGGAGGTAGGACCGGCTAACGGGAAGCTTGCGGATCTCGATTGCCTTGCGCCCGATCTCTCGGCGTCAAGGATCGAGACCCGCCTTCAAAGAGCCCTATCGGGTTACTGGAGAAGTCAACACCTCGTAGTTGGCTACAGGTACTTCTTTTCCCCCAAATCCTATGAATGCCGCGCCAAAAGCGAACCTGATTTTGCCAGGATGAACGCCTCCGTTCAGGCTGGCCCGAGCGACGAAGAGGGGTTCGCCGTTTGCCTCGCGCCCGCAAACTACGGCGCCATCGGGAATCTGCCCATTCGAGCCGGCTATCCAGATTCCAGGCTCGATCAGGACTTCATAATCGGCGACCGGAATCTCCTTGCCACCAAACGGAATTAAAGCGACCCCGAAAGCAGGACGCACCTTCCCGGGTTGAATGCTGCCGATAAACCCCGGCTCAGCACGTCCTGGTGAACGCGCCACCCATAGCGGCGTACCGTCAGCTTCATTGCCATGCGATGCGGCTCCCGCAGGAATACTGCCGCCGTTAGCAAATATGAAATGATAATCCATAAAGTCTCCTCTCCTGGTTCACAGTGGAGCAGTCGGCACCTCCAGTTAATTGGGCGCGAGTGTCCACGAGTTTTCAAATCCGCCGAGCAAGTCGTAGTTTACCGGCCTTGTACACGAGAGTTCACGTTCCTGCGTCTCTTGGTGAACATGGCCATATAACCCGGCCACATCGGCGAGGAGCTTATGCTCCTGTTCCTTTTCAATAAGGGTGAGGCGCTTCAGAAATGACCTGTCGCGTTCGATCTGTTCGGGAGTGCGCGACTCGAAGAAGTCGACAGCGGTTCTGAGAGTATAGCAAGCGATTCCGTTGCAAACTGCGGTCAGGTGGTGAAGATAAGCCCGCTTCACACTGTCAAAGCCCCTGATTCCTTCCATGTTCAGATGAGCTTCGAACAGCAGAGCCCGCAGGATATTGCAGAGCCCGGTATTGGTAAAGTTGCGCTCGTAGAATGTCTCGAGCATCCAGTCGTAGAACAGGTCCAGTCTCGGGTCGAGGAACTTGTAGTCGGGCTCAAAAGGAGTGCCGAGCAGCCGTCCTTCCTGTTCCAACTTTGTCTTGAGGGGCGTGCCTGCATATGGCAGCATTCGGCAAAAACACGCTACCGTCCATCCATCTCCGACAAATGCCTCCAGGAAGTTGATGTTGTTCCGGACGTTGTCGAAGGTGCTGAATGGGTCGAGCAACATGAACCCAAAGTCGAACGATAGGCCGAGCGACTTCAAGATCTGGCCGGCGCGTATATGCTGAGCCGGTTTAAGATGCTTGTTCATATTGATCAGGCCCTGCTCGTCGCCTGATTCGACTCCCATATAGACGTGAGTCAGCCCTCCGGCTGCGAGTTTTCGGAGGCACTCCTCTTCGATTTCATCAGAGCGGCAACTAACTTTGAATGAGACTTTACCGGTGAGGCCGGAATGTCTCAATCCATCGGCGATCTGGACGGCCCAGTCTTTGGCCTTGCGGCCACCAGCAAGAAAGTCGTCGTCCTGAAACAGGAAAGCCTTCACATTGCGGTCCCGGTAGAGTCCGGTCATCTCTTCGACGACCGCCTCTGGCTTGCGCAAGCGTCTGAGCAGGCCGCCCTGGGCTTCATAGAAGGGGCGAATGCTGCAAAAGCTGCAATTCCAAGGGCAGCCTCGACTGGCAAGGATCGCGGCAGTCGGCAAAGCCTCGGACTCATAATTGAGCCCGTTTCGATCTGGAAACGGCAAAGTGTCGAGATCGGGAATAGGAGGCCGCAGCGGATTCGCTATTATCTCGTCGCCGTTTCGATAGGCGATTCCTTTCAGGCTGTGCCAGTCGGTTGATGTCCCAAGAGTATCGAGGAGTTCGACCAGGGTTGATTCGCCTTCGAAGCGAACGACCGAATCGAGGCCCGGTATCCGGCGGAGAACCTCTTCATAGTCAAAGCTGGGATAGTGGCCGCCGGTTGTGATATGGGCAGTGACATTGTTGTCGCGGAGGGCGCCGATTACATTAGCAAAGTCGGGCGCCATATATTGGAAGATCAACGAGAACCCGATCAGATCCGGGTTCTCGCGCCGTACAGTTTCTAGAAGGGGCGCGGGGTCGGATTGATACGTCATTATTGAAGCCGAATGCCCCGCACGATTAGCCGAAGACTTAAGGTATCGCAGGCCCAGATTGTCCCGGTCCTCGTACCCAACTAGCAGAGCGCGCTTGTCTGGCATACTGGGCTCCTTTCTGGTGGGGAAGCAGGCTCACTTCGTCTTTTGAGGCTGGCCGGTCTGAGGGGCGGTCGAGCCGACAGGAGCGCCACCAATCTGATTCAGCCGTTCTCCGATCATGCGATCAAGGGAATCGAGCCGTACCTTTTCGGCATTGATCCGGTGTCGCTGAGTCTCGAGCTCGGCGGGAGTCAGCCGGGAAATGTCTTCGGGAGGGGGATCACTGAAGCCGCCGCCCGGGATTCCCTGCAACAGATCGCTGAGCCGGATATTAGCGAGGTCATCAGGAGCAGGATCTGTAAAGCCGCCGCGAAATCGCCTGATCAAATCGAGTATTCGCACATTCAGGAAATCCTCTGGGGGAGGATCAGCGAACCATCCGGGGTTCCTCCTTACTATATCTTCAAGAGTTGTCCTGACGGTGTCGGTCACTGCCGGATCGACAATGGGACCGGGCCTGCGGGCAAGCAACTCAAGACTGGCACGGACCCGGTCTGCAACCGCAGGGTCGACGATGGGGCCGGGTCGCCTTGCGAGCATTTCGAGGGTAGCCCGGACCGTGTCAGACACGGCGGGATCAACGATGGGGCCGGGCCGCCTCGCGAGGAGTTCGAGACTGGCTCGAACCCTATCAGCGACGGCCGGATCAACAATGGGACCTGGTCTGCGGGCGAGCGATTCGAGGGCGCGGGCGCGAACCACGTCCGGGGCTGCAGGGTCGCCCGGTTGGTGGCCAGGCCGTCGCAGGAGCGCTTCGACGACATCATTGCTCCCGGTTTGGAGTTCCTCTAGTCTTGTAATCCGCGCATCCAGAGCAATCAGGGCATCAAGGATTTTGTCGTACATGACTCTCCTTTCTTAAAGTCCTCTCGAACTTGTTGTCTGCCCGAGCCCCGCGCTTGGTTGAGCCTGATCCGCTTTCAAGTAAAGCTGAGCTCAGGATTTGGATTGGGGCTCGAAAGAACCGTCCGTTCGGCTAGCTGAAACTAACCCCTGTCTAGGAATGGCGCGAAAAGTGCGGAAAACCCCTCTCTCGCCAACAAATCAGATCCCAGTTCGCTCCCTTTTGTTTAGCCAGACCGGGGCTTCCAACCAGCCCCAGAGCCGCCTGGTTGCCGCAAGCTAAATTACTGGAAACACGCCGGTTTCAGGTAATGCCTATCAATTCCCGGAAATTGAGGAAGCAGAACATAAAAAACTTGACAAGAATACACTCAGATATTAAGATATTCGCTGACGTTAGAAAATCGGAGGCATTCAAAGATATGGGAAAGATAATCGGTATAGATCTAGGGACTACAAACTCAGTGGTTGCGGTAATGGAGGGGGGCGAGCCGGTGGTGATTACTAACGCCGAGGGCGCGAGAACGACCCCATCGGTTGTCGGGTTCACCAAGGATGGAAACCGGCTAGTAGGGCAGGTCGCCAAGCGTCAATCGGTGACCAACCCCGAAAACACTGTTTATTCGATCAAGCGTTTCATGGGCCGCAGCTTCGACGAGGTATCGGAAGAGATGAAGATGGTACCCTACAAGGTTACCAGGGCGGGAAATGACGTCCGGATCGTTGCCGGAGGCAAGGACTGGTCGCCACCCGAGATATCCGCGATGATCCTGCAGAAGCTGAAACAGGCAGCGGAGGACTATCTGGGACAGAAGGTCACGCAGGCGGTCATAACGGTTCCGGCTTATTTTAACGATTCGCAAAGGCAAGCGACCAAGGATGCGGGAAAGATAGCGGGTCTGGAAGTGATGAGAATAGTAAACGAGCCGACCGCGGCGGCCCTGGCATACGGGCTGGATAAGAAGAAGGACGAGACGATAGCAGTATTTGACTTCGGCGGCGGTACTTTTGACATATCAATCCTCGAGGTCGGCGAAGGCGTGGTCGAGGTCAAGGCGACCAATGGCGACACCCACCTGGGCGGCGACAATATCGACCAGAGATTGATTGACTGGATCATAGACGAATTCAAGAAAGACCAGGGCATCGATCTGTCCAAGGACAAGATGGCGCTGCAGCGGCTGAAAGAAGCCGCCGAGAAGGCGAAGATCGAGCTCTCGTCAACGGCCGAAAGCGAGATCAACCTGCCCTTCATAACCGCAGACCAATCGGGTCCCAAGCACCTGGTTATGAAGCTTACGCGCGCCAAGTTCGAGCAGTTAGTGGACGACATCCTGCAGAGGACGATCGAGCCGTGCCGTGCTGCGATCTCGGATGCAGGAATCAAAGCGAGCCAGATCGACGAAGTGGTTCTTGTTGGAGGCTCGACCCGAATCCCGAAGGTGCAGGAGATGGTGAAGTCGTTCTTTGGCCGGGACCCGCACAAAGGGGTTAATCCTGATGAAGTTGTTGCCGTCGGCGCAGCCATTCAGGCGGGCGTGTTGGGCGGCGAAGTCAAGGATCTGTTGCTGCTGGACGTGACTCCGCTGAGCCTGGGCATCGAAACCCTGGGAGGAGTATTCACCAGGCTGATCGAACGCAACACTACGATACCGACGAGGAAATCCGAAACTTTCTCGACGGCGTCGGACAATCAAACTTCGGTTGAGGTCCACGTGCTGCAGGGTGAGAGGTCGATGGCCAGCCAGAACCGAACGCTCGGAAAGTTCCACCTGGTCGGGATCCCGCCGGCTCCGCGAGGAATGCCCCAGATCGAAGTGACGTTTGATATAGATGCGAATGGCATCGTGAATGTTTCGGCCAAGGACCTGGGGACCGGCAGAGAACAGAAGATAACGATCACTTCTTCGTCGGGCTTGTCAAAAGAAGAGATCGATAAGATGACCCGGGAAGCCGAGAGCCACGCAGATGAAGATCGCCAGATGCGTGAGCGAGTCGAAGCCCGCAACAAACTGGACGGCATGATCTACTCGGTAGAAAAAACTCTGAACGAGAACAAAGACAAGTTCGACTCGGCCACAGTATCGGAGCTCGAAGCTGCGATTACCGAGGCTAAAGGCAAACTCGACGCGGATAATGCCGCCGATTTGAATGCGGCTCACGACAACCTGGTCAAGGCTTCGCACAAGCTGGCCGATGTAATGTACAAGCAGGCTGGCAGCCAATCGGGGCCAGGGGGAGCAGGTGGCAGTGCATCAGGCGCAGCGGCTGGGAGCTCTGGCGGCGGCGACGATGTCATTGACGCGGAGTACGTCGACGTAGACGACAAGAAGTAACGGTAACAGCCCGATTCGTACAAGGACTCCGCACCGTTAGCGATCGCCGCGGCGCGGAGTCCTGTTGTCTGGATGGGATATTACCTCATTCGGTTATTAGAGGCGCGGGTTTTCGATGCCAGGGACAGACTATTACAAAGTGCTGGGCGTGAGCCGGAGCGCCAAAGGCGATGACATCAAGAAGGCGTATCGCCGCCTCGCAAGAAAGCATCACCCGGACGTGAACCCAGGTGACAAAGCGGCCGAAGAGCGGTTCAAGCAGGTGTCGGAAGCCTTCGAGGTGTTATCCGATCCGAAGAAGCGCGAGATGTATGACCGTTTTGGCTACTATTCCGAGCAAATGCCCGGTGCAGGCTCGGGGGCGCCGGGATTCGACTTTTCCGGCTTCGGGGCCGCGGGTTTCAAGGATATTTTCTCCGAACTATTCAGCGGGATCCGAGGACAAGCGACGTCGAGGATGCAGGCCCAGAAGGGCGCGGACATCGAGTATCCGATGGCAATCGCTTTCGAAGAAGCGGTTCATGGCGCAACAAAGCGACTCGAGATCGAGCACAACGAGGTATGTTCGGCCTGTGCCGCGACCGGGGAGAAACGCGGCGACAGAGTGACCTGCTCAAACTGCAGTGGAACCGGCCAGACTGCAAGCCGCCTTACCGGGGCGCCTTCACAATGCAGGAAATGTGGAGGGTCGGGCAAGACGGGCATCCCGTGCCCTGACTGCAGAGGACGCGGCGTCGTACCAGCTAGGGAGTCGATCCAAGTGAAAGTGCCGGCCGGCGTTGATACGGGCTCGAGGGTCAGAATTCCAGGCAAAGGCAACGCCGGAGTTCTGGGCGGACCTCCGGGCGATCTGTACATCGTGACGAATGTTAGCCAGCATCCGTATTTCAAGAGGCAGGGTGACAACATCCATTGCACCGTACCCATTACAGTGCCCGAAGCGGCGCTGGGGGCTAAGATCGAAGTACCGACGGTAGACGGAAAGGCTTTGCTCAAGATTCCACCCGGCACACAATCCGGCCAGAAGTTTCGACTGCGGGAGCGCGGGGTGAGCAGCTTGAGAGCTAACGGAATGCGCGGCGACCAGTACGTCGAGGTGAAGATAACCCTGCCGCGCGTCATAAGCGAAGAGACCAAGGACTTGCTCGTTCAATATGCAAAGCATAATCCGGAGAACCCGCGGGCCGATATGGGATTGGAGTAAGTTGCAGGTTGAACGTTGAAAATTTGAAGGTTGAAAGTTGAAGGGTGCCGGGAACGCGGTACGTTATCGAACGGACGACAAAGGGCGTGAAGGCAGTGCCCGGTACCTTGCAATTGGCAACCAGCAACTTGCAACGACTATAGGGTGGCGGTATGGCGACGACGAAAGGCAAGAAGACAAAGAAATATACAATCAGCGTCGTATCCGAGCAGTATGGTATACATGCTCAGACCTTGCGTTTGTATGAACGCGAAGGGCTTATCAAGCCCTCAAGGTCCGCCAAAGGCACCAGATACTACACAGAGGAAGACATCGAAAGATTGGAGCTTATCTTGAGCCTCACGCGCGATATGGGGGTAAATCTGGCGGGCGTCGAGATAGTACTGAACATGCTGGAAAAAATGAAAAGGATGCAACGCGAATTCGAAAACTTCCTCGAATATGTCAGGAGCAGTCTCGGTCCCGAGTTCTTTGACAAGACCGTAAACTTCAAGAGCGCGCTGGTTCCGAGGCGCCGGCTCGAGGTAGTGGTCAAGGATGGCGAGCGCATAAATCGATGAGCCGCGGAGCGGTGGCGGGGTTCACGATGCGGAGCGCCGAGCCCTGAGCTGGGGATGCGGAGTAGCAGGCGGTAGTGCCGAGCGAGAAGACCAAAAATCAGTCCGCCACTGACGCCTCGGACGGAGCAGCTTGAAGGACCTTATCGGAGTCAGCCAATTCAACGATATTCCCGGGTCACTGCAGAACACAGCAGTCGGCCGGCTTCTCGCCTATCACAACCTCGGCCATGCATTCCAACATCACGACCGTCCTGAGCTGTTGATCATAATGTGCATGGACTACCGCGAGAGTCTCAGAATCCCGGAAAACTTCGCCTACGTGATCCGTTTGGCCGGAGCCAGGGTCCGCCAGCGGGATTTCAACGTTTCATACGCGATTGGGGTCGGCGGTGTAAGCTCCATCGCGGTGATTGGGCATACCGACTGCGGAATGGTGAGCGTCGATGCCAAAGAAGAAGCATTCGTGCGTGGCCTGATGGAAAGGGGCGGATGGGAATCTGAAACTGCCCGTTCACACTTTGCGAGTTCGGCGCCGGTCTATGAGATTGGCTCGGAAACAGAGTCGACGATTAGGGGAGCCCAGCGTCTTCGCCAGATTTATAAGAAGATTATGGCCGTGCCATTCGTATATAGAGTAGATGATAGGCTTCTGTACTTACCGGCCCGCTGGAAGCAGTGAGAGTCTGGAATCTGGAGTCTGGAGTCTGGAGAAAGAGTTCAGAGTGTAGCAGACCGGTTTACAAGCTAACGCGGTACGAGCGGGCAGAAAGGGATGGTAAACCAATGGACGACATGATTCAATTCATCTCCAATGAAGCAATCGATCGCGGCCCGAGCAGCGCCGCCAACCACGCCGGTGACGACGGGGAGCTCCTGGATGCATACTCACAGGCGGTAATCGGAGCAGCCGAAAAGGTGAGTCCGTCCGTGGTCAACATCGACGTGCATCAAACGGTACGGGGACGCCAGAGGTCAGCACAAGAAGTTCACGGAAACGGCTCTGGATTCATATTCACTCCGGACGGGTTCATCCTGACCAACAGTCACGTTGTCCACAACGCGACGCGTATTGACGTTGTGCTGTCAGACGGGAGCCGGCACGCAGCAGATCTGGCAGGGGACGATCCAGACACCGATCTAGCAGTCCTTCGGATCAATGCGGCAAACGTGTTGCCGGCGCGATTGGGCGACTCGGCTTCGGTCAAGGTGGGCCAGCTCGCGATTGCGATCGGTAACCCATACGGATTCCAATGCACGGTGACCGCCGGCGTCGTCAGCGCTCTGGGGCGGTCCTTGAGATCGAGTTCTGGCCGGCTGATCGACAACATCATCCAGACCGACGCGGCGCTGAACCCGGGTAATTCCGGAGGGCCGCTGGTGACCTCGCGCGGCGACGTCATTGGAGTGAACACGGCAGTCATCCTTCCAGCTCAGGGGATCTGTTTCGCCATCGCAATCGACACTGCCAAATTCGTTGCAGGAAGGCTCATCAAGGAAGGCAAGATAACTCGCAGCTATATCGGCGTTGGGGGCCAGAATGTTCCGCTACATCGCCGGTTGGTGCGGTACTATGGGCTAAGCGTGGAAAGCGGAATCCTGGTAGTCTCGGTGGAGAAGAAGAGCCCGGCTGAGCGGGCCGGCGTCCAGGAAGGCGATGTTATTGTTGGCTACGACAATACCCCCACGGGCAGCATCGACGCACTGCACAAACTGCTAACCGGCGAAAAGAGTGGAACCAGGTCCAAGCTGACAATAATCAGGCGGTCCGACAAACTGGAGCTCGACATCGTCCCCGATGAATCCCGCCCCGCCGGGCCAATCCAAACGGCACGGTAAAGGTCGTGTGTGCTGCTGATTTCAAAATCGGAGCCGCACCCGATTGCGGCACTAGGCATCGACTACTAGTGCGGGTCAAGCCGGATGGCACTACCACGCTGTTGTTCACAGATTCTGATAAGAATTCATCAACCTCATGGGGCCTGAAAGGCCCCTTTCATTACAGGCCCGTAGCGCACGCGCCCCAGCGTTGGGACAAAATCGCGCACCTGTAAAACTCAATCACAGTTCGGTCGGTATCGGATCCTGCCGCCGAAGACTGATCCGCGGGACGTACGTCAAACAAGTCCTTAAGAGTTCCTGAACTCTCTGAGCTCTCTGAGCCCTGAACTCTGTGAGCTCTCTAAACTCTTCGAACTCTGCTTGACCTCGCCTAAAGCTGCACGCGATACACTTCTCACTCGCCTCAGCGCTTGATTTCATTACCCAATTGATTGCGATTGAATAGATAGGATTGACGAGGTCTCTCCTTTGTGGTTGAATCTCATCACCGAAGCGAACCTAGCCCCTTTCAAAAATCGGTGTCGA
>Ga0126381_100007682_pt1 | contig 12024 bp, 7 predicted proteins | sample PanSoiMetPlot_28_FD_96465 | JGI IMG/M metagenome (GOLD analysis project Ga0126381, IMG submission 96465) | Tropical forest soil microbial communities from Panama - MetaG Plot_28 | ecosystem: Environmental > Terrestrial > Soil > Tropical forest > Bulk soil | place: Panama | collected 2016-02-17
GCGCTGTAGTCGCCCCAGCGGTTGAACGTGTTCGTGGCCTGGCTGCCCGTACCGTCGATCAGGTGCGCTTCACCCTGCGCGAGCGTGTTCACCGGATCGGTCGAGAGGCGCCCGGCGTAGCGGATCTGCGGATGGATGGATGCGGTCGAAGCGCTGAAGCCGACTGCAATGTCGCCGTTCTTGTCCATCGCGGCGCTGCCCATCCAGCGGTACGTGCTGTCGGGCTGATACGTCGATTCCTGGAACACGGTGACCGGTCCCGCCGTGACGTTGCGCAACTCGAACCAGTGGACCCCGGCGACGCCGCCCGACGAGACCGTGAAGTTGCCGACGACCGCTTCGTGATCGCCGAAGTTGCGATACGCCAGACGGTGCATGAGGCGGTCGCCGATCCCGTCGAGGGCTTCTCCGCCTATCTCCGGGACGCAGGCGCGCGTTGTTGTACAGAGCTCGGTGAAGCTGGCCGCCGCCGGCGAGGCGAACAACGTGAACGTCGTGTTCGCAGGAACGGCAAAGTCGGCGTGGAAGTGGAAGGTCCTGTACGAGCCGCCGCCTGGGAACTCGATGAAGGTCCCCGGCGCGCCTGACGGCGGCAGCGCCGAGCCGTCGACGTCCGCGGGCAGATACGATTCTTCGAAGGGGCCGCCGGTGATGCCAGTGCTGACGAACGCGGCGGCCGGCTTCCCCGCGAGCATGGCCCCGCGGTCGAACGCGAACGGCTGCGGCCCGAGGAACGCACCGCCTGACGGAGTGAATACGTTCATGCTCATGTAGTACGCGTCGGGCCACACGCTCAACTTCGGGTAATCGAAGAAGTTCAAACCGAGATGGAAGTCGTAGCGGTTGAACGCTCCCGTCGCGTCGCTCGTCGTCGACACGGCGACGCACTCGTCGGTGATCGACGAGCCGCCGGCGAATTCGCTGATCACCCAGCGATTCGCGAGCTGGTCGTAGATCATCACGGGATCGCCGTGACCCGAGCTCTCGCACACGCCGCCGAACCCGGTCCACACGGTTTCGATGGCGATCGGGCCGAGGACCGACGCGCCCGAGGTTTTGTTGAACACCTGATAGCCTTCGTTGACGATCTGCACGTACTGCGTCGCGCCGACTTCACCGTTGGTGTCGGGCGGGGCACAGTTGCACGCGACCCCGGGGTACCCAACGCCGTCGAAGTTCAACGTGGCGGACGGCATGTTGGGATCGGCGAGGAAGTTCTGCACAAAGCCGGCCGCGCCCTCAGCGGCGAGCGGATGGCCGCCCGGGTGGATCTTCGGGTTTTCGTTGTCGTCGTTCTCGGGTCGGGCATGCATTGGCTTCGGCGGTATATCGCGGAGCGCGGGCGACGTGTCGTTGCGGCTCGAGACGCCGAAGATGACGCCGTTCGCGGTGCGCTGCGGTTCGACGAGGGTTGAGTTCTGACCGGTAAGTTTCGCACCGGCGGTGAGCGCGGCCGCAACAACACAGACTGCGCCAAGGGCACCCCAGACCATTCGACGACGGTTCATCAGAACGCTCCTGTGGAAATCATTGACATTTGCGAAGAGTGGCTGCGCGGTTGAACGTGACCGTAAACGTGCCGATATCGTCGTTCGTGTCGGTCAGCGTGGCCGCGACGGTGAGCTGATCGTCGGTGACAGAGCCGGCAAACCGCGCCGGCCGCGGCGTCGCCGGGCGGTCGCTGGACGGCCCGCCTTCGGTGACGAACTGGGCGGCGACGGTGAAGTGGTTCTGCGCGTCGAGGGTCAAAGGCTCGCTTATAGACGCGTGCGCGCAGTCGAATTCGGCTTGGGCGCCGGTGGCGGTGACGTCTAGACGCAAATGATCACCGCCCCACATACCCATGCGGACCTGCGCTGGCACGGTCGGTGACGTCGTCATGGCGCACGCGCCCCCAACAATTGCGATGCCAAGAACAATTCGAACGCCTGTGTGAAGCATCAAACGCGCTGCGGGGGGCTGCGCGCGCGGAGTAAGTGCGAGGGCTATGCCACGGGAAATATGGGCGCGCGAGGGATTTGCGGCGAGATTCGTACGAAGACCAACAGAAGTCGCCACAGGACGCGCCTTTTAGCCGCCGAATGATAGACGATGCCGGCGCCGGTGGGTGAGAACCCATCGGCGCCGGTTTCGGACTCAGATCGTCACGGCTCGATCACGAATGTCTTTGCCGAGACACCATTCACCGACGTGTTTGCGACCCAGGAGATCTTCAGAAGGGCCGTGCCCGTGTTCCACGCGGACTGCACCGTCTTCGTGTCGGTGCCGTCCGACGGCGTGTTGGCGTCGACGACCACAGGGAAGCCGTCGCCGCTCGTCAGCGACAGCGCGATCGAGACCTTCTCGAGCGCTCCGAGATTGCTGGTCCATTTAATAGCCTGCGCGGCGCCGTCATGCCAGATCGTGTTCGGGCTGACCGTGATGAATGGCGCCGCGATCGTGAAGGGCGTCGTGCCCAGGCCGCTCTCCGCCGAAATAGCGTCGTTCACCGCGCTGACGCGGATGAACGCAGTCGTCGACGGCATGTTCGGCACGAGCCACGTGTATTTGCCCGCGGTCGCGCTGGAGGCCGGAACACCCGTCGCAACCGACGTCCAGTGCCCGCCGTTGTCGACGCTTAGATCGATGTTGAACGTCTCGGTCGTGCCGAGATCGTGTGACCACGTAATCGACTGATGCGTGCCGATGCCGACGTTCACGTTCGCGGCCGGCGTCATCACCTTCAACTTCGCGGACGTGGTCGTTCCCGTTTTGATCGCGAAGTTTGCGGCGGATATACCGAACAGCGAATGGCCGCCGTTGTCGAGCGCCGTGACCTTGATCCGCCCCTTGGAGGTCGTCGGTCCCGGCGTCGAGAACACGCAGCTGCGCGCGGAGCCGGCGACGCCGCTGCACACCAGGGTCGGCCGCCACGTAACGCCGCCGTCAATCGACAACGCCACATCGAAGTGGTTGATGCCACCCGCGCCACCGGTCGCGTTCCACGTGATCGTATACGGCGTGTCGTCGTACATCGTCTCGCCGCCGTTCGGTGACGTCACCTTCACCGCGAACAGCGAGATCTCGTAGACGCCGCCGCGTCCGCTGCCGCCCCCGTAGTACGTCGATCCGATGAAGTTGCCCGGCGTGTCCTCGAATGGCGTCGATCGTGGCTGGTACATCGTGCCACTTGCCGAGCCAGCCGCCGAGTTGAAGTTGAACAGGTTCTGGAACGTCGATCCGTCGGTGCTCATGGTGAAGAAGACGCCCTGGTCGCCGAAGACCGGACGCGTCCCGCACTGGCTGGCAGTTCCGTAGAGCGCGCCGGATTGCCCGATCGTGACGCCACCGTACGGATAGCAGCCGTCTTCGTCCTGGTAGAAGTGCTTCAGCACCGCATACCCGCCGGCCTTGTGCCAGGTGAAGACCGTGCCGACGTTGTCGTACCCGCCGTAGAGCGTCGTGCCGTACAGATTGCCGGCGGCGTCGAACACCAGCGGTGCATGCGACTGATAGCCGTCGCCCAGAGTGCCGTAGTCGAAGTCGTACAGCTTTGTGTACGTCCCGGCCAGCGTGACCGCGAACAGCGTGCCGTAGCCATGCGTGCCGCCGCCGTACGTCGTGCCGTACAAGCGGCCGTCCGGGCCCTGGACGACGCCGCCTTCATACGTGTTGACGCCTTCATAACCGGGCGACGCGTTGTTGATGTCGTGAATCACCGAGAAGGTGCCGCCCGTGGTGATCTGGTAGATCGTGCCGGCGCCGTAGTGGCCGTACGAGTTCGTCGTGCCATACAGGTTGCCGTCGGTCGCGGCGATCACGCCCGAGTACGGGTACAGGCCGTCCGGATAGCAGTTGCAGCCCGCGTTGTATGCGGAGAACGAATGGAGCAGCGTGAACTGCCCGAGCTTCGTCAGCTTGTACACGGTGCCGTAGTTGTTCGCACCGCCCTGATATGTCGTGCCGTACAGATTGCCGTCCGGCGCTTCGACGAGGCGGCCGTACGGATATGTGCCGTCGGTCGGATCGCTGCACGTGAAGACGTGGAGGATTTGAATCGAGTTGTCAGGCTCGATGCGGAAGGCCGTGCCGCAGCCGGATCCACCAACGCTCGTTCCGTAGAGATTGCCGTCCGACGCGCGGATGACACTCTCGAGGGGCTGCGCCGGCGTGCTGTACCAGTCGTGGAGGTCAGTCCAACTCGAGCCGTCGGTATTGACCGTGAACAACTCGCCGTTGCCCGATCCGCCGCCGCCCACGTTCGTGCCGACTAGCGCGCCGCTCGACAACTGGCTCAGGCCAGCGTAGCCCGAACCCCCTTCTCCGACCGCATTGTGGACGTCGTGGATGTCGGTGAACGTCCCATCCGTAGCCAGGGAGTAGAGGATGCCGTTTCCGTACGCGCCGCCGTTATACGTCTCGCCGTACAGCTTGCCGTCGCTCGCGAGGACGAGACCGCCGAACAAATAGTAGCCATCAGGGTAGATGGTGCCGTTGTACGCTGCGATCACGTGCACGACGGAGAAGGTGAGACTGGAGGGATCGATAGCGTCGATCGCGCCGTAGTCCTGAGGTCCGCCACCGTACATGCGCGCGACGTACATCCGGCCGTCGGAGCCTTGCGCCGGTGCGGAATATCCCTGCCGTCCTTCTGGGTATTTGGTACCGTCGTTTTGCGCAAACGTATGGAGTACCGAAAACACGTTCGTGGATGGATTGATGCGGAAGAAGGTGCCCTGGCCAATCGGGTTGGCGCCGTAGTTCCACGTCGTGCCGTACAGCAAGCCGTCGCTGCCGACGGCGAGGCCGCCGTACGAGTTGGCGCCGTCCGGGTACGTGGTCCCGTTATAGCCGGCCAACTGATGGGCGACCGTGAAGACGCCGCCCGTGGTGATGTTGAAGATCGTGCCGGCGCCGCCCGCGCCGCCGTTGGTCGCCGCGCCCCACAACTTGCCATCCGGTCCGAGCACCAGGCCGCCGAACGGTTGGTAGCCGGTCGACGGCGATGCGCTGTTGTTGAACGAAAAGATCATCGCGTACGTGCCGCTCGGCGAAATCCTGAAGATCGTGCCTTGATTGTTTGCCCCGCCGCTCACGGTCGTGCCGTAGAAGTTGCCATCCCCTGCGAGCGCCAGCCGGTTGAATTCGGGATTCGCGCCGTCGCTCGATCCACCCGCGAACGAGTGAATCATCGTTTCAACCCCGTACTGATCGATGCGGTAGATCGTTCCGCAGTTACAGCCGGCGGTACCGCCGTAATAGGTGGCGCCGTAGAACGCGCCGTCCGGTCCCTGCACCGGCGTGTTGTATGCCGCGTAGCCGTCGATGGCCGGGAAATCGGTGATCTTCGAGAACGACGCTTGCGCGAACGCCGGCGGTGCCGACCACGCAAGGGCGCACAGCGTCAGAACGCTGAGCGCAACAGACACTCGCACGGGTTGCCACAGTCCTCGTGTCATGGATGCTGCTCCGTTGTTCGGAAGTAACGGGGAGTGCAGACACACTCGTCTGCGCCGCCGTCGCGCCGTGCGAAACGAGTACCATCGCGACCGTCTCCAACCGACACGAACTGTCTACGTGTTACGCGTTTTTCCTTCACGCACATCGCGCTCAAGTCTGGCAACGCGCGATGTAATCACTGCCTGTTGGAGGACTTCTCGAGCGGACAGGAAAGCATATTGAAAGCATCAAGGACCGACGCGAACGCGCGCACGTCGGCGTCGAGCGGCGAGAGTGCGTGGTCACCGTACCGATCGACGTCGGCTGACGCCCAACGGGGCGCCAGCCGCGGCGCGGAAGCGTCGTCAGAACATTTCGTACTTTGCGGTCACGGTGCCTTGCTGGTGTGGATTGAGGATCTCAACCCAGAGCATCTCGATCGAACCGTCGACGGACGGTTGAAGTCCGCCGAAATTTCCAACCGGGTTGCAGGGATCCGGGCCGAACGGCGTATTTTGGTCGATCCCTTCGAATGAGAACGGAATGCTGGCGGGCGATATGGTCCCAAGCTGCGTGATCTTCAAGCCGATGGAAGGCTTCCCGCTGACCAGATTTGCGTAACCCCAGGCGCTAAACACGCTGGAGTCGAAAGATTCGGTGAAGTCGCCGGTTGCGTTCGAGTTCGACGGGTCTACGTCGGCGTAGCGCACCAGAAACGCTTCCTTCGCGATGCCGCTGTTATTCTTGAGCGCCATTTGCACCTTCGCAGACGGGCTCGGCCCCGACACTTTGGTAATCGTCTGCGTCAGCGTCCACGCTCCATCCAAAGTGGTTCGAGCGAGTTTGATCATGCTGGGGCTGGCGGTAAGCACACTCGTTGAGCCCCAGTTTCCGCTGTCGCCGAAATCGGCGTAGTCGAAGTAGCTGGTCCCCGTCGACGTATCGCAAATGCCATAGCCTTCGCCGATGGTCCCTTGGGCAATTTGATCGTTTCCGGCCGGGCTGATGAACGACGTGATATTCCCGTTCGCCGTCACGCAGTAACGCAGGAAACTGTTCTGTGCTCCGGCAACGGTGAAGGTGAAGCTGCACGCCGATGTGAGGGGCTCGGCATTCGCGCTTTGTTGTGCGCCAGTTGGCGCGGCATGAACCGTCAGGGCGGGCAACGGTGGCACATCCTGCGCCTGAACCAACGCTCCGCAAGTCGCGACGGCGACGGCAACCATCAAACCTCTCATCTGCTTCATGTCAATCTCCTCCTAGATTCGTCGACCTTCGTGATGGACCCACTTCGATTCGTTGGTGCGCGGAAGAGAGGATTCTTTCGTGCGGCGAGGGCGTTGTAGCGTGCGGATGTGACGTTCGGTCCGGCGAGGCTTTCAGTGACACTGCGAATTGGAAGTCGTACCAGAGCGCGAATAATCACCGCCCGTCGCCAGACTTCGCTCGACGTGGAATCTGACGCGGCGCGGTTTAGGCCTAAATTTCTCGTAAAGCTCCTGGCATTTCCTTAGCATTTCTTTATTTCACCGGCTCGCGTGACCCACGCGCGTTTCGGAATCTCGCAAACCAAACTTGCGGAGGATTGTCGATGATGAAGAAGCTGTTCTCGTTTGCACTGGCGATGAGCGTCGCCTCGTTCGGTGCTGCTGCGGCCGTGCACGCACAGTCGTTGAATCAGAAGGCAGCGGACGCTCCGGTCCCCGACGGGTACAACTGCGCTGGCGGCGCCTTCAACTTCGGCAGCGGCGCGAATACGTTCAACACGTGTGTGTCAGACACTGGCAACATCGTGGTCTTCAACAGCAGCGGCGGCGAAGTGATCAACCTCGGGACGGTGATCGAGGGGTACATCGTCTGCGCTGACAGCGGCAACTACTACGACGTCATCGCAGCCGCCTCTGGCTGGAACGCTCCGACGATCTCGACGCCGGGCGTGCTGCCGATCACGATCACGCGCTCGACGAGCGACGGCCGCTTCCTGTTGACGCAGAAGTACGCCAAGGACAACGCGGAGCACGACTTCACGGTGACGATGACGCTGAAAGCGACCGGCGGCGCGCGGACGAACGTCCGGCTGGTGCGCGCGGTCGACATCGACGTCGACGAGAACCTGAGCGGCAGCTTCGTTGACCTGTTCGACCGGAGCGTCGACGCGGTCTGGGGCCGCCAGACGCACGGCTTCTCAATGACGGCCCAGACGTTGGGTGTCTCGCACTCGACGACCATCCGTCCCATCGCCGTTCCCACGACCTGCGATCTCGGCACCGACGCCACACCGCAGACGTACGACGGCTACGGTGCGATCCAGTACAACATCGGCGGGATGAACAGCAATTCGAGCAAGACGGTGAAAGTCGTCTATCGCGGCTACTAAGAAGTAAGACCTCGAGGCAGCGGAGCGCTTCTCCCCCGCAGCGCTCCGCTGCGAGTTGCGGTCACGCAGACAGACGCCACGATCGTGCGTCTTCACGTTGCCGGCAACGGTGATGCTAATCAGACGGACGTCCGCCCGTCCGCGAGAATAGTGTTCACCAGCGGACCGTACGAATTGGAAATCTCATCTGAGCGCGTGTAATCACTGCCCACCGCCAGACTTCTTGCGAGCGTAGTTGTTCGCTGCGCGAATTCGGGCGCAAAACCTCATCAGCGAGCTCTGGCATCTGCTTCGCACCGTTTTATCGAGCCGATACGCGTTAGTGAATGCGGTCGGACACTCGCCACCAACTACTTGAGGATCTCGCGTTGCGGTCTCGTGCGGGCAACGTGCGCTCTGTGGGTGGCGGAGGCACTACCGCGGGTTCCTCGGGGAAGGGCGACGGCAACAACGCTGTCGCTCAGGATGGGCACGAGCGACCTAAGGGCCGCTGGTCTGAGGAGGAAGAGTATGAGGAAGATTCGGATCGGATTTTCCGTCGGTGGCGCGTTGGCTGCGGCCGTCGCAGTCGTCGCTCTGACCGGCGTCACGGCGCACGGCCAGAATCGCGCGAGCGCGAGCACTGGCCAGGGTAATGGCCCGATGGTGCGCAGCGAAGCAACGCCACAGGCGGGCTCTGTGACCGTGCCCCAATCGAGCCAGGACCAGGGCGAGGGGCGCGCCCACACCAATTACGTGCTCCTGAACGCGAAAGCCGACGGCAGCTCGATGCTTGCTGGGCCCCTGGTGGACGGCAACCCCGCCATTTCGTTGCTCGAAACACCCAGGTCCTTGGGATGCCTCTATCTCGGAAGCCCCAAGTACGTTGGATGCGCGCCGAACGGCTTCAGTGACCTCGGCGGTCCGTCGCCGACGGGCAGCCTGGCGACGAGTGCCATCGCAATCGTCGATGCGTTCGACAATCCGAATGCAGCGAACGACCTGAAGATCTTCACCACGCAATTCCATCTGACGCCCGCCGCCTTCACGAAGATCTACGCGAACGGCAACGGGGACTGCGGCGTGCCTCCGTTCGACGCGGGGTGGTCGCTCGAGGAAGATCTCGATATCGAATGGGCGCACGTGTTTTCGCCCAAGGCGCATATCATCCTCGTCGAGGCCTGCTCGAACTCGTACACCGACCTGTTCTATGCCGAGCAGGTTGCGTTCAGCTATCTCGTCACCCATTACCCAGCGGGTGGCGAGGTGTCGAACAGCTGGCAGGGCGGCGAGCCGGGTGGATGCTGCGGCGGCCAGGACGGCAACGATCTGCTGTTCACCGATCACATCTACAACGCCGGGCAAGGCTACGTGCCGAACGTTCTGGCCCTGGCGTCGTCTGGTGACGGCGGCATCATCAGCGGCCAGGCTGGATATCCGAGCGCGAATCCCTGGGTGCTGACGGCGGGCGGCACGACGATCAATCGCGACGCGAGCACGCACGCGTTCGTGTCCGAATCGTGCTGGGGCGGAGCAGGCGGCGGCATCAGCAGCAACGAAACGTGGCACGATTTCTTCGGCCTCGGCGGGTTCACTGGCGGCCATACGGGACCCTGGGCTGATTACCAGTACCCGATCTTTGGGCCGACCAACCGCGCAACGCCCGATATGTCCTTCGACGCAGACCCGGCGAGTGGCGTGCCCGTGTACTCGGGCGTGAACGGCGGCTGGTGGCAGGTCGGTGGGACCAGCCTTGCGTCTCCGGCTCTGGCGAGCATCCTGAATCGTGCGGACAACTTCATGGGAACGGTCCACATCAACGGGATCAACGGCAGCGCCTACTTCAATACCGCGGAGCACGACCTGGTGTACTCTGAGCTTCAGGCGAAGGCAGCGTACAAGGCCAACTTCTATGACGTCACGACGGGCTCGAACGGGACTTCCGCAACCACTGGGTGGGATTACTGCACCGGCGTGGGAAGCCCGAGAGGCGTGCTCGGCAAGTAGCAAAGGTAGATCGCGGCTCCAGGGCCGGCACTCACATCGAGTGCCGGTCCTGGAAACATTCGCGGAACTTGGATTACGGAGGGAACGGTGTTGCATCGAAGCAGTCGGCTAGTCATCGCGACGGTGTTCGTAGCGCTCTGGTTCACATCCGCTGTCGTACCCGCGGGAGCGCAAAGCGCAGCTTCGAAATTCGAGCTTCCTCCGTTCTCTGCCACGCAAGTACTCCCTATGGGGAGGTACGACATCTCCTCGAAGGTGTATTTCTCCGGGAAAGGCGTCCGCGCTCAGTACAATACCGTGCTGGGAAGACTGCTGCTGGCCGCGGACCACAAGGTGTACAACTTCACGGTCTACCCCAATGGCACCACGGGGTGCGTGTGGGCGAAGCCTGAAGCAGCAATGGGTTATCCCAACCTGCTGGAGCTGCTCTACGACACCGTCGTCACGCGGAAGTCGGCCGGCAAGGAAGTCGTCGACGGACACAACACGAGTGTCGAGAACGTGGTCGTCAAGCGGTCCAACGGCAAGAACGCGGATTTCAAGGTGTGGCTCGCTGACGATCTCAAGGGCGTTCCGGTGAGGATCGAATCGAGTTACACCGGCGCGAAGATGTCGGCCGTCTACCGCGATTACGTGTTCGACGCTCCGGATGCGGCGCTGTTTACCGTGCCCGCAAAGTGCATCCCCATCGAAAAGATGGGCCAGGTCGTCGAACAGACAAATCAGTGATTCAAGCCAAGCCAGCCGGGCGCGACACGGGTCGCGCCTACTGCGTCACCGTGAAGGTGAGGCTGTTGCTGCTCTTCCCGCCAGAGATCACCACCACCTGATAGTCGCCAGGCAACGGTCTCGCCAGAAAGGTCGTGCACGGGTTGGTCGAATCGGGCGGGCACGGATCCAGTGTGTCCGGCACGGCGAACTGGAGCGTCGCGCCGTCGGTGGACGACAGGTTCTTGATGTAGCCGATTCCAAACTTCACGCTGTTCCCGCTCGACGCGAAATTTGAACCGTGGACGACCACGGCGGCGCCGATCGCACCAGAGGTTGGTGAGAGCGAGGCGAGCGCCGGAGCGGTTGCGGCGGTCGGGGAGTTTACTCCGTTCGACGGATCGGTCGGATTCGACGGCGACAGCGCGGTGGCGGATCCCCCGCAAGCCATCAGCAAACCTACCGCAACGGCCGACCAGGTCAGTGCCACTGTACGCATAGCCCACCACCAATTAAGACTGCTGGGGGCGGGATCGAGTCTCGCACTCCAGGATCGCCCCGTCAAGGTGTATCGGTCTGGATGAGCCCGTTCAATAATCCGGACGCCCGTTACATTCTTGGTGAGCCGCTCACCTTCACTTGGGCCGCGGGCGTGAAGGCCGATACGCCGCCGCGATTTCCCGCCCTGATCTCGTACCGATAGGTCGTTCCAGTGGTTACATCATCGTCGATGAACGACGACGTGTTCGCAGACGTGGTGGCGCGAAACGCAAATGAGAGGCAGCCTTCGCCTGTGCAGCGCCAGATTTCGAATCGATCTTGGTTGCCGGTGGTATTGGTCCACGAAAGCGTCACGCGAGCGCCGACACCCATCGCGGACGCGCTCAAGTTAGCCGGCGCGGCGGGTGCGACGAGCTGCGGCGCAGACGAGAGGTCGAAGACGTTCACGATGTCGACCGAGCCGTTGCGCGAGCTCACACGAACGTACAGCCGCCGCGCGACGCCTGGCACGCCGGTCGGACGGAAGTACGCCCCGTCGGTGACCATGACGGTCGCGGCCTCGCTCTGATACGGAACCTGGAGGTCCTGATACTGGTAGTTGACGAACGCCTGCTGCAAATCCGGAGTGGCGAACGGCGCGGCCAGCACGGCGAACGACGTGGGATCGATGTTGACGTTCGGCAACCCTGCGCGCGGCGTGTACGTCCCGTTCAGTCCGGCGACGAGATCGTCGAGGCTATAGAACCAGGCGGCGGGTACTTGTTGTTCTGCCCGCTCGCCCTTGCTGCCGCCGCGATGGGAGTACACGTAGGCCTTCGGGTTGAGCGCCGGGTCGGCCGGGAAGTACTCGCTGCGGTAGTACACCTGCGAAGGCGGCGATGGCGAGATGCCCGCGAAGCTGCGGAATCCGGTCGGCGATTCGGCCGGACAACCCTTTTCGCCGGCGTACGGTGTCGTGTCGTCCGCGAACTGGCGCGGATTTCCGTACCACATCGTTCCGACGGTGTAGATGCCAAGCGAGACACAGCCCTTGA
>Ga0126381_100007683_pt1 | contig 12022 bp, 15 predicted proteins | sample PanSoiMetPlot_28_FD_96465 | JGI IMG/M metagenome (GOLD analysis project Ga0126381, IMG submission 96465) | Tropical forest soil microbial communities from Panama - MetaG Plot_28 | ecosystem: Environmental > Terrestrial > Soil > Tropical forest > Bulk soil | place: Panama | collected 2016-02-17
AAACAACGTCGTGCTGGTTGAGCAGCCGCAGGATCTCAGCGCGCCAAGAATCGAAAGTCTTGCCGACGCCGCCAAGAGAGCCACGCCCTCCGTGGTGAGCATCGTCACCAGCAAGGAAGTCGTTCGGCGAAGTCCACTAGCCAATGATCCGACCGTTCGCCGTTTCTTCCCGGGCTTGTCCGACAGCGAACGCCGCCACGTGAATGGGCTGGGTTCAGGTGTTATCGTCAGCAGCGATGGCTATGTGCTCACCAACAATCACGTCATCGAAGACGCGGACGACATTCAGATCGTTCTGCTCGACGGCCGGCAGATGCATGCCTCGGTTCGCGGAAGCGACCCGGAGTCGGATCTCGCCGTGCTGAAAGCCGATGGAAAAGATCTTCCGGTGATCACGCTGGGGAGGCTGGACAACGTGCAGGTCGGTGACCCGGTGCTCGCCATAGGAAACCCGTACGGTCTGGGCAACACCGTCACCCATGGGATTGTGAGCGCGCTCGGCCGCAATCAACTTGGTGCCAATACTTTCGAAGACTTCATTCAAACCGACGCGGCAATCAATCTCGGCAACTCGGGCGGGGCCCTGGTCGACTACGGTGGAAACCTGATCGGCATCAACAGCCTCATCTTTTCGCCGAGCGGAGGCTCTCAGGGTCTCGGCTTCGCGATTCCGGTATCCATCGCCAAGAACGTCCTCGAGCAGATCATCCGCGACGGCGAAGTGACCAGGGGTTGGCTGGGCATCGAGCCGCAGGAGATCACGCCCGAGCTCGCCACGGCGCTGGCATTGCCGTCGCCTGACGGCGTGCTCATCCGCATGGTGCTCAAGAGCAGCCCTGCCGACCGCGCCGGCATGCTGGCGCGCGATGTCGTGCTCGAAATCGACGGAAGACCGACTCGCGACGTTCCGGGGCTGCTCGCGCAGATTGCCGCGATGACGCCCGGCACTCAGGCAAAGCTCAAGGTGCTACGGGAAAACAAGGCGGTCGAATTCGACGTCACCGTGGGCAAGCGCCCGAAGGCGCGCGCGTCGTAGCAACCGGCCAGGAGTTAGCTCGCTTTCTGCTCTGCGGGAGCGTTGCCTTCGCTTTTGTTCACGCTGACAAAGCGCGCGACGAAAAGACCCAGCTCGAACAGCAGCCACAGCGGCACGGCCAGCATCACCTGCGACAGGATGTCCGGTGGCGTGAAGATCGCGCCGACGACGAACGAACCTACGATGACGTAACCCCGCAGTGAGCGCAGCTTTTCCAGGCTCACCACGCCGAAGCGCACCAGCACGATGACGACCACCGGCGTCTCGAACGTGACTCCGAAGGCGATGAACATGGTGAGCACGAAGGACAGGTACTTGTCGATGTCGGTCATCATCTGCACGCCGGCCGGCGCGTAGCCCGCGAAAAAGCCGAACGCGATGGGAAAGACGATGAAATAGGCGAAAGCCATACCGAGCGCGAAGAAAAACACGCTGGAAACGATGACCGGCAGCGCCAGTCGCTTCTCGTGCTGATAGAGACCCGGCGCGACGAACGCCCACATCTGATAGAGGACATAGGGTAGCGCCAGCAGGAATGCCGCCATCAGCGTCACCTTGAGCGGCACCAGGAATGTGCCGGTGACGTCGGTGGCGATCATGTGGCTCCCACTGGGCAACGCCTTCAGTAGCGGCGCGGCGAGCGCGGCGTATATCTCTTTCGTCCAGGGAAATAGGCACAGCAGCACCACGACAACGGCTATGATCGACCGCAGCAGGCGGCTGCGGAGTTCGATCAGATGCGAGATGAAGGTTTCCTGGGTGCCGTCGGGACCGGAAGCCGAATCGTTCATCGTCAGGAGCTGAGCCTAGATGCGATCGATGCCCGGCAGCGTGGCTTGGCGCTGGGCTTCTTCGGTTGCCTGTGCGGCCGAAGGCGCTGCCGCCGCCGGGGTCGCTGAGGCTTCTGTGGTCGGCGTACTCGCGGACATATTGGCGCCTGCACCCGTGCCGGCGGCGTTGAGCTCCGACTCCACTGAGCGCACGCCGGTTTCGACGTCGTGTGCCGCCTGTGTGACCGAGCGGTGGAAGTCCTGCGCGGCAGTCTGCACCTGGTTCTGCAGCTTGCGCAGCTCGTCGAGCTCCATCTCCCGGTTGATGTCTGCTTTAACTTCGGCGACGTAGCGCTGCAGGCGACCGAACATGTGACCGAGGGTGCGCGCGACCTTGGGTAGCCGCTCGGGGCCGATAACGATCAGCGCCACGACGGCGATGACAACGATCTCACTGAAGGCGACGTCGAACATCAGGAAAGGTGCATCGAGCGTTCAGGCTGCATGGATGCGCGGTCGATGCTCAACGCGCAAGCGGGCGAGCTACGGCGTCTTTTCTTTTTTGGCTTCGCCCTCGATCGTACGGCCCGCGATCTGATCCGGCTCGCTTGCAGGTTTTTCGGCATCGGCAGACTCGTCGCTCTTCATTCCTTCCTTGAAGCCCTTCACCGCGCCGCCCAGGTCCTGACCGATATTGCGCAGCTTCTTGGTTCCGAAGATAAGCACGACCACCAGCAGTACGATCAGCCAGTGCCAGATGCTTAATCCGCCCATGATCGTCCTCCTTTAGCCGGCCGCTTTAGGCAGCATCCTGCCCAGCGGCTCAGGCCCGCCGATGATGTGGATATGCAGATGCATGACGTCCTGGCGGCCGATGCGTCCGGTGTTGATAATAGTTCGATATCCGTCGGGCGAACCTTGTTCCCGCGCCAGCCGTCCCGACATCGCGAGCATGCGGCCAATGACGCCGGCATCCTCGCTCTTAGCGTCGGCAAGCGATGCAATATGCCTTTTGGGCATCAGCATGAAATGCACCGGCGCTTGAGGGTTAATGTCGTGAAAAGCGAGGATCTCTGAGTCCTCGTAGACTTTCCGCGACGGAATGTCGCCTTTCGCGATCCGGCAGAAGATGCAATCGTCCATGGCGTCGGTAGTTCGCTAGCTCGGCTAAGCGGCGCCAGTGATCGGAGGCCACGATTTCAGTGGCGGGATGCCTTCTCCTCCAATCCGGAGACGCCCTCACGCCGCTCCAGTTCGGCCAGCACCTCCTCGGGACCCATGCCGTGGCGCACCAGCAGCACCAGACAGTGGAACCAGAGGTCGGCCAGCTCGGCCGTCAGCCGAATCTTATCACCATCCTTGGCGGCCATGACCGCTTCGGTGGCCTCTTCGCCGATCTTCTTGATAATTGCATCGTCGCCTTTGGCGAACAGCGTTGCGACGTAGGATTGCACGGGATCCGCGTCGCGATGCGCGCCGATGGTCGCGGCGAGCCTTCGAAGGATGTCCTCATTCTTCGCCATAGATCGCTTTCGGGTCCTCGAGCACCGGCTCGACTACGCGCCAGACGCCATCCTCGAGCCGTTGAAAAAAACACCGTTGCCGGCCGGTATGACAGGCGATGCCTCCTGCCTGTTCCACGATCAGCAGAATCGCATCGTTGTCGCAGTCGAGCCGGATTTCGCGAACCTTCTGCACGTGGCCTGATTGCTCACCCTTTTGCCAGAGTTTCCCGCGCGAGCGCGACCAGTAGTGCGCGAACCCCGTTTTCGCCGTACGCGCAAGGGCCTCTCGATTCATCCATGCCAGCGTGAGCACCTCTTTCCCGGAAACATCCTGGGCAATAGCCGTTACAAGGCCCTCGCTGTTCCATTTCACCGTGTCGAGCCAATCGTCCATGGTTGAGCAGGCTAGTCCGCGTTGCGTACTTCGATGCCGGCAGCGGCCATCGCTGCCTTGGCTTGACCGACCGTGAACTCGCCGTAGTGGAATATCGAGGCCGCGAGCACCGCGTCGGCGCCTCCCTGCACGATGCCCTCCACCAGGTGGGCAAGCATGCCCACTCCACCGGACGCGATCACCGGAACATCGACTGCGTCGACGACGGCGCGGGTGAGCTCGATGTCAAAGCCGCTTTTCACACCGTCACGGTCCATGCTGGTCAGGAGAATTTCGCCGGCGCCTAAGCTCACCACGCGCCGCGCCCACTCGACCGCGTCGAGACCGCTCGCGTTGCGGCCTCCGTGCGTGTACACCTCCCATCGGTTCGGTCCCGTACAGCGCGCGTCGATGGCGGACACGATGCATTGCGCGCCATAGTGGCTGGCGGCGTCCTTGATGAGCGACGGATCCTTGACGGCGGCCGTATTGATGCTCACCTTGTCGGCGCCTGCATTGAGCAGGGCGCGGATGTCGTCGATATGCGTCACGCCGCCGCCGACCGTAAGCGGGATGAAAACCTGATCCGCCACCGCCTCGATCATCTCGTAGAGCAGCCCGCGTGTTTCCACGCTCGCCTGGATGTCGAGAAAGGCAAGCTCGTCGGCTCCCTGCTCATCGTAGCGGCGGGCGACCTCGACCGGGTCCCCGGCGTCGCGCAGGTTTACGAAGTTCACGCCCTTGACGACGCGCCCCCTGGCCACGTCAAGGCAGGGAATGATTCGTTTGGCGAGTCCCATCGATGAATAAGCGACCGCAGCCGCGAGTTCCTTGCACTGGAGCGATCATATAGCCAGTCGCGACCGACTCGCTGCTCGCCGCGGCGGCCTCCTAGGAACGTCTGCGCTAAACCGTACGTTACATGTCGGCCGCTGCGGGGATTCGCGGGCGTTCGCATCCCCGTTCACGGGGGCCCTGCTCACCGCTCACCCCGCTACTTCCCCTTCGCCGCCTTGAGCGCCGCCTTGAAGTCCAGCGTTCCCTCGTAGAGCGCACGGCCGGCGATGGCTCCGGATACACCGTCGGCTTCGAAGGCAGCCAGTTCTTTGATGTCCTTCAGGCTGCTGATGCCGCCACTGGCGATGACAGGGATTTTGAGCTCGCGGGCGAGCTTGACGGTGGCGTCAATGTTCACCCCGGTCAGCATGCCGTCGCGCCCGATGTCGGTATAGACCACCGCTTCGACGCCGTAGTCTTCGAACTTGCGCGCAAGATCGACAACGTCGTGTCCGGTCAGCTTCGACCACCCGTCGGTTGCCACCTTGCCCTCGCGCGCGTCCAAACCGACGATGATGTGTCCGGGAAAGGCGTAGCACGCGTCGTGCAGGAAGCCGGGATTCTTGACCGCGGCCGTGCCAATGATCACGTAGGTGATGCCGTCGTCGAGATAGCGCTCGATGATGTCGAGATCGCGGATGCCACCACCCAGCTGCACCGGGATTTCCTCACCGATGACGCTAACAACCTCCCGGATCGCCAGCTCGTTCTTGGGCTTCCCGGCGAACGCCCCGTTCAAATCAACCAGGTGGAGGCGCTCCGCGCCCAGCTCGAGCCAGTGCTGGGCCATCGCCGCCGGATCCTCGGAGAAAATTGTTGCCGATTGCATTTCGCCTTGTTTCAGACGAACGCAATGTCCGTCCTTAATGTCGATCGCGGGAATAATCTGCATGGCGGCGTGGTGCGACTCGTGTCGCTGCCGTGGGAACCTGCGCTAAGCTTTCAGACGCGACCGTTCCAGGCGACGAAGTTGGCGAGCAACTGGAGACCGGCGCGGTGACTCTTCTCTGGATGGAACTGCACGGCAAAGATAGTATCGCTTGCTATCGAGCAAGTAAACGCCATTGGATACTCGACGGTCGCCGATGTCAACGCGGTGTCACGGGGCGACGGGTAATAGCTGTGCGCAAAATAAAACCTCGTGCCGTCTTCGATGCCGCGCCACAGCGGATGTTCCCTCGATTGCTTGACGGGACTCCAGCCCATATGCGGAACCTTGAGCCTCGCGCCGTCCGCGCCGACCATCGCCTCGTCGCGAAATCGAACGACGCGGCCCTGCAACGCGCCGAGGCACGGAGTGGGCCCTTCCTCGCTCGATTCGAACAACATCTGCAGACCCAGGCATATGCCAAGAAAAGGACGGTCGCGAACGACCTGCAGTACGACCTCGCGCAGACCGCTCTGGTTCAGGCTGCGCATGCAATCCGGCATGGCGCTCTGTCCCGGCAGGACCACGCGTGACGCGCTGGCGATGGTCCCAGGGTCGGCGCTCACCACGATGGTGCGCTGCGGAGCGACGTGACGCAATGCCTTGGCCACCGACCGGAGATTGCCCATGCCATAGTCGATGACGGCGATGTCGGGCATGTTCGTTGCTATTGGACAAAGGGACGCTCGCGGCAGTCGGTTCGTTGACGTCCTGTCGGTGGCTCGCTGCAGGCCCGATTCGCCTAGAGTGTCCCCTTGGTCGACGGTACTGCGCCGCTTGCGCGCGGATCCACCGCGACCGCCATCCGTAGCGCCTTGGCAAACGCCTTGAACACGGTTTCCGCCTGGTGATGGGCATTCTGGCCGCGCAGGTTGTCGATGTGCAGCGTCGCCAGCGCATGGTTGACAAAGCCCTGGAAGAACTCGCGCATGAGATCGACGTCAAAAGCGCCGATCATCGGCCGCGTGAACTCCACGTGGTATTCGAGCCCCGGCCGGCCTGAAAGGTCGATGACGACACGCGACAATGCCTCGTCGAGAGGGACGTAGGCGAATCCGTAGCGCGCGAGTCCGGCCTTGTCGCCGACCGCCTGCTTGAGCGCCTGCCCCAGCGTAATGCCCACGTCCTCGACGGTGTGGTGGGCATCGATGTGCAGGTCCCCCTTCGCCTTGATGGTGAGATCGAGCGCACCGTGACGCGCAACCTGGTCGAGCATGTGATCGAGAAAGGGCACGCCGGTCGCGATTTCCACATGGCCGCGCCCGTCCAGATTCAGGTTGACGGCGATGGTGGTCTCACGCGTAGCGCGCTCGACACGCGCCGAGCGACCGCGAGCGCTGCCTTTGGCGGAATCGTTCATTTCAAGTCGGCTTGAGCGAGAGCGGCGAGCAAGCGGTTGTTTTCCTCGGGTGTCCCGACCGTGATGCGAAGGCAACCTGCGAGAAGCGGATGCCAGCCGTCGAGGTTTTTCACAAGTATGCGCTTCGCTTTCAATCCTTCGAATACCCGCACCGCGTCGGCGACGCGCACCACCAGGAAGTTGGTCTGCGTCGGATAAACCTGCGCGCCGGCGAGCCGCGTAAGGGCAGTCTTGAGCCTTTCGCGCTCGCCACGTATCGCCGCGGCCTGTTCCGCAATCCAGGCGGTGTCGGCGAGCAACGCGCCGACCGCGGCTTGCGTCCACGCGTTCACATTATACGGGCCGCGCAGTTTGTTGAACTCCGCGATCCACTCCGGCGCCGCTACGGCGTAGCCCAGGCGTATGCCTGCCATGCCGACTTTCGACAACGTGCGCAACACCAGCAGGTTCGGGAACTCCCCGACCCTTGGCAGAAAGCTCGCGTCGGCGAACGCGTAGTACGCCTCGTCGACGACAACCAAACCCGGCGTGGCGCGCAGAAGGGCCTCGACATTCGCCGCTGAAAAAATGTTCCCGGTCGGATTGTTTGGATACGCGATGAAAACAAGCGAGGGCCGTTCGCGCTCGATCGCGTCCAGCATGGCGGGCAGGTCGAGGCTGAAGTCGGGCTTGAGCGACACTCCGACGAAGCGTAAGCCGGCGTTGAGCGCGCTCAAGCGGTACATGACGAAGGAAGGGTCGGGGACGAGCATGGTCGCCCCCGGCCGTGCCAGGGTCGAAGCGATGATCTGGATCAGCTCGTCGGAGCCGTTGCCCAGAAGCATGCCGTATGCATCGGGAATGCCCAATGCGTCGCGCAGTGCTCGCTTGGCACTTTCGCCGGCGCCGTCGGGATAGCGATTGATGGGAACTTGCGCCAGCGCATCCGCCAACCGCCCCGCGACATCGGGCGGCAGTGCGTACGGATTCTCCATGGCGTCGAGCTTGATCATCCCCTCGGCGTGGGCGACAGCATACGCTGTCAGCGCTCGCACCTCCGGCCGCACGATCGCCGCGATGAGATCGGCGATGGCCGCGTCCTGTGCTCGGTCGTTCACGGTTCAGCCCTGCAATCGGTATTCCGCACTCTGGGCGTGCGCGGGAAGGCCTTCGCCACGCGCCAGCGTAGATGCGATCCGGCCAAGCGTCCGCGCGCCTGCGCCCGAAACCGCGACGATACTCGTGCGTTTCTGAAAATCGTACACACCGAGCGGCGAGGAGAAGCGCGCGCTTCTGGCAGTCGGCAGGACGTGGTTGGGGCCAGCGCAATAATCGCCGACCGCCTCGGAGCTGTAGTGCCCGACAAAAATGGCTCCGGCATTCCTGATACTCGCCAGTAGCGCTTCGGCGTCGGCGACAGCAAGCTCGAGATGCTCAGGCGCGATGCGGTTGGCAATCTCGCAGGCCTGAGCGAGGTCACGTACAAGGATGAGCGCGCCTCGCAGCCGCAAGGCCTTGGCAACGATGTCGCGTCGCGGCTGCGCCGGGAGTTGCTGCTGGATGCTTGCCGCGACCGCATCGATCAGCGCCGCATCGGGTGTCAGCAGCATCGCTCGCGCGGCCTCGTCGTGCTCGGCCTGGGCGAACAGATCCATGGCGATCCAGTCAGGATTGGCCGAGGCATCGGCAATGACAAGCACTTCCGACGGCCCTGCAATCATGTCGATGCCGACCGTGCCGTAGACCCGGCGCTTGGCGGCAGCAACGTAGGCGTTGCCGGGACCGACGATCTTGTCTACCGGGGAAATCGTCGCGGTGCCGTAAGCGAGCGCAGCGATGGCTTGCGCACCGCCGATCGCGAATGCACGCGTGACGCCCGCGAGCTGTGCGGCGGCGAGCAGCAGCGAATGCTTCACACCGCCCGGGGTGGGCACGACCATCACGATCTCGCCGACGCCGGCCACGTGGGCCGGTATCGCATTCATGAGAACCGTCGAGGGATACGCGGCTTTTCCGCCCGGGACGTAGATGCCGACGCGGTCGAGCGGCGTGACGATCTGTCCCAAGCGGGTCCCGTCCGCTTCAGTGAACGACCACGATTCCGCGCGCTGGCGTTGGTGAAACTCGCGGATGCGCGCCGCCGCCGTCGTCAGCGCCGCGCGCTCGGCGGCCGGAATAGTGTCGAGCGCTGTTTTGAACTCGCCGCTTTTGATCTCCAGCGCGGCAACGCTGGGCGCTTTGACCCGGTCGAACAGCGTCGTGTATTCGAGCACGGCCGTGTCGCCGCGAGCGCGTACATCGGCAATGATCCCCGCGACCGAGGTTTCGATCGCCTCGTCCTGCGCGGTGTCGACGGCAATCAGTCGCTCCAGCGCCGATTCGAAATCGGGAGCCGCTGCATCGAGCCTTCGGATCAGCGCGTCAGCCATCGACCTTTTCCTTCAGAGCCGCGGCCGTGGCGATCGCCTCCAGCAGCGGCTGCACCGCGTCGCGCTTGAGCTTGAGCGAAGCTGGATTGACGATGAGGCGTGCGCTGATTGGAAGTATCTCCTCGACCGCGACGAGATCGTTAGCCTTGAGAGTATTGCCGCTGCTGACCAGATCGACGATCGCTTCGGCGAGCCCCACCAAAGGCGCCAGCTCCATCGATCCGTACAGCCGGATGAGATCGACATGCATGCCTTTGGCTGCGAAATGCTCGCGCGCCGTCGAGACGTATTTGGTGGCCACGCGCAGCCGTGCTCCGCGCTGAATGGCTCCAGCGTAGTCGAAGTCGCGGCGGGCAGCGACGACCATTCTGCAGCGGCCGATGCCGAGATCGATGGGCTGGTAGAGGCCTTCACCACCATGCTCGAGCAGCACGTCCTTGCCGGCAATGCCCAAATCGGCGGCGCCATGCTGCACGTACGTAGGGACGTCGGTCGCGCGGACGATGATAAAGCGGACGTCAGGCCGGCCGCTGTCGATGATCAACTTGCGCGAGGTTTCCGGATCCTCGCTGGGGACGACGCCTGCCGCACGCAGAAGCGACAACGCTTCTTCGAAAATACGTCCCTTGGAGAGCGCGAGGCTGAGCATGGCGTCAACAAATGCATTCTAGCAGTCCATCACCCGGCGGCCGCCGGATCAGGCGACGCGTCGGATGCGTGCGCCCAGCGCCGACAGTTTCTGTTCGATGCGCTCGTAGCCGCGGTCGAGATGGTAGATGCGGTCGATCACGGTCTCGCCTTCGGCGATCAAGCCGGCAACGACCAGACAGGCCGAAGCCCGGAGGTCGGTCGCCATCACCGTGGCTCCGGTCAGCCCCGATACTCCGCGGACGATGGCGGTGTTGCTTTCGACCTCGATATCGGCGCCCATGCGCCTTAATTCCTGAACGTGCATCATGCGGTTTTCGAAGATCGTTTCGGTGACAACCGCTGTGCCCTCAGCTGTGGTCATCAACGCCATGAGCTGCGCCTGCATGTCGGTCGGAAACCCCGGATAGGGGGCGGTGCGCAGCGTGACCGACTTGAGCGCGCCGGTGCGCGACAGCCGGATGGAGTCTGCGTCGATGGCGAGCTCCGCCCCTGCTTCGGAGAGCTTATCGACCACGGCGTCGAGCGTTCCGGGCCGTGTGCCGGAGAGGCGGATGCCGCCGCCCGTTGCCGCCGCAGCGGCGAGAAACGTTGCCGTCTCGATGCGGTCGGGCATGATGCGATGCCGGGCGCCATGAAGCGCGGAGACGCCCTCGACGACGATGCGATCGGTTCCCGCACCGGAAATTCTTGCGCCCATCGCGTTCAGGCAGTCGGCGAGATCGCTCACTTCCGGCTCGCGCGCGGCATTCTCCAGCACCGTCGTTCCCGATGCGAGCGTAGCCGCCATCATGAGATTCTCGGTGCCGGTTACGGTAACGACGTCGAACACGAAGCGGGTGCCGATGAGCTGCTTCGCCTTGGCGTCGATGTAGCCGTGGTCGAGATTGATCTCCGCACCCATCGCCTGCAGTCCCTTGATGTGCTGATCGACCGGTCGCAAGCCGATGGCGCATCCGCCCGGCAGCGACACGCGGGCCTCGCCGCAGCGCGAGAGCAGCGGCCCCAGCGCAAGGATCGACGCGCGCATCGTCTTGACCAATTCGTAGGGGGCAAGCGGCCACTCAATCGACGCTGCGGCGAGCGTGGTTCCCCCATCGCAGGATTCGGAACGCACGCCCATCTGCGACAACAGCTTGCTCATGGTGCGCACATCGTTGAGCTCGGGGACGTTTTCGAGCACCAGAGGCTCGCGGGTGAGCAACGCTGCGCACAGGATGGGCAGCGCGGCGTTCTTTGCGCCGGAGACACGGACTTCTCCGCTCAAGCGTACGCCGCCCTCGATGGCGAGCTTATCCACGGGTCACCTCGGTGAACCGCGCAAGCCAGCTGGCTGGCATCGGCGAGCGCACGCTAGCGTGTCGACCGACCACGGTGAGGATCATCACTCGGATCATCGCGCGGCTTCCCACTCCGCAGGCGTCAGCGTCTGCATCGACAGCGCGTGAATCTCCTGGCGCATCCTGTCTCCAAGCGCGGCATAGACAAGCTGGTGGCGCTTGATCCGGGTGAGACCTTCGAACGCTGTGCTGACGATCAGCGCCTGAAAATGCTGGCCGTCGCCGGCAACCTCGATGCGCTCGCAGGCGAACCCGGCTTCGATAGCGCGTTTGATTTCGTCGGGAACGGTCACGGAGCGCGAGCCTCAAGCGACTAATGCCGAAGCTTGTAGCCGTTCTTGAGTATCCACAGGGTCAATCCGCCGAGCACCGCGGTGCAGGTGGCAACGAAAGCGAGGCTAATTGCCGGGGCGACGTCGGAAAGGCCGAAGAAGCCATAGCGAAAGCCGTCGATCATATAAAAGAACGGATTGAAGTGCGACAGAGCCTGCCAGAAAGGCGGCAAGGTGTGGATCGAGTAGAAAACGCCCGAGAGAAAGGTCAGGGGCATGATCAGAAAATTCTGGAACGCCGCCAGCTGGTCGAACTTGTCGGCCACGATACCGGCGATAAGCCCCAGCGTGCCGAGAATGGCGCTGCCGAGCAAGGCGAACGCCAACGCCCACAACGGATGCTCCAGAGCGAGCGGCGCGAACCACACGGTGACCAGCAGCACGCCGAACCCGACGACGATGCCGCGAACCACGGCACCCAGCACGTAAGCACCGAAAATTTCGAGCGGGGAGAGCGGAGGCAGCAATACGAAAATGAGATTGCC
>Ga0126381_100007684_pt1 | contig 12021 bp, 12 predicted proteins | sample PanSoiMetPlot_28_FD_96465 | JGI IMG/M metagenome (GOLD analysis project Ga0126381, IMG submission 96465) | Tropical forest soil microbial communities from Panama - MetaG Plot_28 | ecosystem: Environmental > Terrestrial > Soil > Tropical forest > Bulk soil | place: Panama | collected 2016-02-17
ATGATCGGCCGCAGCCTGCAACTGACGCTGGGGGCGCGCGGGATGCCGGTCACCGCGTTCTCGATCAACGCCAACGACCATGACGACGTGGTCTACCTGGAGCGGTCGGCCAACAAGTGGCCGCTCGCGCCGGAGCACTTCTCGTTCTTCCTGCTCGACGACGGCCGGCCGCAGTTCTACCGGCTCAAGCGCGACGTGATCAACCTGGGTGGCGACTACACGCTCTTCAGTCACCGCGACGAGGTGGTGGGCCGGCTCGACGGCAAGGTGTTCACGCTCGGCGGCAAGTGGCGCGGGCGCGTCCATCCGGAGCACGCCAATCCGCGCCTTCTGGCCGTGCTGCAACTGTTTTGCGGTATGCTGATCTTCAATGGTAGCTGCCGTCGGCACGTGCGCCAGCTCGCCCGCGACGTCCGCGCCGGCCGCTACGAGCCCAAGATCGAGAAGCAGGAGGCGGACCTCTACATGAACCCGCGGCGCGTGCGGTAGGCTGCAATCGCGCACATGCTCGATTGCACCGATTGGGCCATGCCTTGGCTTGTTGTTGCTCCCGCGGCCACAGGCACCGTAACAAGAGCGGGACTGTGCGCTATCGGATGCAGACTCGCACCCAGCCGTGGCTGGTGTGCACCCGGTGATAGTTGGTGCAAGCTCCGTACGCGTAACGGCCATAGCGGGCGCCGCCCACTGATTTGTCGTGGTTGCTACCCCGGTCCGAGTTGAAGCTATTGCGCTCACTGTTGCCCGTGCCGCCGCCGGAGCTTCGGTCGGAAGCAGCTGAGCTTGGGGCCTTGTCCGATCCGCCGCTTGATCCCTTATCGCTGCCGTCGCCGGCTCCTGCCCCTATCGCTATGTTCATGCTGCCGATCGCTAAAGCCAGCGCGAGGCCGGTGGACACGAGAGCTTGCCTCATAGTTTGCTCCGAAAAAGGTCTTTAGGACACAACGCGCGTGCTGCTGCAGAGACGTTCCGACGTTGGGACTAGTGCGGTAACGCGACAGCTTCCAGCGCCAACAGGACTAGCGTCACACCGGTAATTGCCCAGCCGAGTAGCGCCGTCGCGGCCGAATTCTCACCCGCGCATTCCTTGCTGCGGCGCACCTCTCCGTATCGTCGCAAGGTGATACCGAACGCCTCAAACTGTTGACGCGCTTCTCCACTTCCAAGCGTTGAAACTGCGAGCGTGGGAACCAGACGCCACAAAAAAAGTTTATCAACCGACTTAAGACACCAAGGAGACGATCATGGACTTTGGTGGCGGCGTGCTTTTGTGGCTATTAGGTGTCCCAATTCCAATCATCGTCCTCATTGCATTGTTCTGGCATCACTGAGGGGTAAACCGCAAAAAGCTTCAGATGCAGCGGCCGCACCTGCGGCAAATTGCCAGAGCGGTCGCCGCCTCGGCTGTTTGTTTGAAAGCGTCCAGACATACAATCCGGGACCGCGAGAAATGGAACCGAGGCAGGCCAGCCTGGGTTTACAGGCATGAATATCGTGCCGAATTGGCCGCTCAATCGGTTGTTGCTAGCGCTGCCTGCTGATTATCTCGCAGGGCTCACGCCGAAGCTCGAGCGCATTGCCTGCAAACGCGAGCAGGTTCTTGTCGATGCCGATGACTCGCTCGACTACATTTATTTTCCCGATAGCGGCGTGGTCTCGCTCGTCGCGGTCTATGCGAACGGCGATATGATCGAGATGGCCACCATCGGACGGGAGGGCTGCACCGGGCTACAGGCTGCCTTTGGCGCTAAGAATTCCTCGGTCAGATTTTTGGTCCAAATCCCGGGCACCGCCGCTAAGATGCCGCGCCCTGTATTTGCGCGAGCTATGGAGGCGATGCCATCATTCCATGACCTCATGATCAGCTACCTGCAGGCCTTCCAGGAGCAAATCCTGGTTTCGTGCGCCTGCAACGGTGCACACAACCTGAAACAGCGGCTGGCGCGCTGGCTGTTGATGATGCGCGACCGCAGCGACGGAGACACTCTGGCGATCACCCAGGATCTGCTGGCGAAGATGCTGGGAGCCCATAGGCCGTCAATCACACACGTCCTCCGCGACTTGGAACGCGCTGGCTTGATCGAATCGGGCCGGCGTCAAGTCACGATCCTCGATCGGCAGGGTCTCAAGAAGGCGTCCTGTGAGTGCTACCAGCTCGTGCGCGACCGCATCGCATTCCACCTTCCTCGGACCTATCCCCCGATTTGAGCCCATCCTTTCGTGTTGCCTACAGCGACCTTCGCGAGCTGATCCAGGCCGGACACAGGCCGAAGGCGGCCGAGATATGCTCAACCTCAGCTGTACGCGACTGACGGCGCCCACCCGCAGAGAGAAGGCCTATGTGCCCGCCGACAATTTTTGAGAATTCTTCAGGAACAATTTTCCTCCCCTCACGTTGCGTTGTCGGGTGGCCGACACAGTCGAGTGCCTGACATGGCGTCTGTGCACCGTCGATATTTCAAAAGGCAGTATCCGGCTTGGTGCGCGGACGCAACCTATCGCGAGATCGAGCGTAAGATCGGAGAGGAACTCAGGAAATTCTACGAGCCGTCAAAGGAATTGCCGCACTCGCTGCTCGCGCTGCTGATGCAGATAAATGAGGAGAGCGGGGAGAAGTGAATGTTGCTCTTCTGAATTGCCCCTTCTGTCGCATCGTGGATCGTCCAAGTGTCCAGTCCGTTCCTACTTCAGTGCGGAGGCCTTCAGTGTCATCAGAGACCGAGGGAGCAAGACAATGAATGAGACGATGAGTGAAACGACCCGGAGGTATTCCGAGGTGGTCGAGCAGGCGTCAGAGCGTCTCGGGAGGGCGAGCAGCGAGGCGGCCGACGTCCTGAGCAGCACCTCTGGAAACGCGATCAAGGGACTACAGGATTACAATGAGAAGCTCCTGGAGATAGCCCAGTTCAACATGGACGTGACGTTCGAGTTCCTCCGACGGGCGACGGTGGCGAAGTCGCCGTCCGAGTTCATCGCGGCGGCAACCGAGCACGCCAACCGACAGTACGAGACGTCGAGTCGGCAGGCCAAGGAGCTCACGGCGCTGGCCCAAAAAATGGCGCTTTGGTCAACTGAGCCTGTGAGAGAGTATGCGGCGAAGACGGTCCGATAAGCTGGCCTACCCGTCTTTGTAGGACCCAAAATCGATCTTGCTGGTTCACTACACAGGCAGGAAGCCTTTCCGGTTCCATCGGGCCCCTCTATCGGGAGCGCTCAGAGATGGCTGACAAAACTTGCCCTGAATGCAACGGGGAAGGTGTCGTTGATCAAGGCATCGAGGACGAAAGGCGCTGCCCGACGTGCAACGGCTCGGGCACTGTCCCCGATGATCGGCAAGAGTCCGACGAGGTATGGAACACGCAGCGACGGCGAGCGGGTCCTGACTACGCTCGTTGGTGGATCTTGGTCGAGCCTTCAGGCCGACCCAGCGCTTTGCGCAGAACCGCGCTCGGTTCCAATGTTCGAGCTGTCGCCTCAGCGGCGTGAATAACTTTCCCGGGGCCCTCCGTGCCTGCGCAGGCACCGGAACCGCGCCTCAGCCTTACCGTCTCGGAACTATAACGTTGCACGAGAGACCGTTCTCGCGCCAGGCAAAGATAATAGTACCCCTGATCTGTTTAATCAGCGTATCCATCACGCGACTGCCGAAGCCGTGTCGCGCCGGCGGCGTGACCGGCGGGCCGCCCCGCTCAGTCCAGCGGATCGCGAGCTCGTCGTTGGGAGATTGTGACCACGTCAGCCGGACTCTTCCACCGAGCCGACAAAGAGGATGAGGGCTGGTCCAGCCTACGACCGGTTGGTCAAGAAGCTAGACACCAAGCGCGCTGAGGTGGTCCGCTGCGAAGCGATCTGTTTTCTCGGCTGACGATCTGCGGAATATGCGCGCGTCGACTGACTCGCCGATGAAAGTGGTCGATTTTCTTCTCGTTGGCCACATCAAGCCGCCCGTCCCTCTAAACACACTGCTGGCGACAGGGGTGTTTTCAAACCGCCCACCACAGTCGATCACGCAGTTGAGTGAGGCGAAGTACGCGAAGTTGAAGCCATACGTTTGCTTAGACTTCGATGCGTGAATTAGGTGCGCCGTCATTCTGCCACACGTTTGTGGTGCCAGCTCGGCGCTTCTTGCTGACGCGCCATGGGGCTGTGATGCTGTGGTTGGTTGCTCTTGCGCTCGTGATCACGGGCCTCATCTGGGTGGGCGTCGCGCGTGTGTTCTTGTACCGGCGATTGTTCAGCGTTTCGCACCTGATGGAGTTCGCGCAGGAGCTTGCGCAGCTGAAGCAGGCGGTGCTGCGCGACCTCGATCCGCAGGACAAGGAACGCTCGCCCGGCGATGCACCGATCTTGCGGACGTCGGTGGGTCTCGCGCTCGTCTACACCGTGAGCACCCGGAGCGGCGGCTACGTCCACCATGCATCCGTCAGCCTGCCGGGGCAGGCGACCGCACATGCGGTTGGCGCGACGTTCATTCTGCTCTGGGCGCGGCATCTCGGCTTCGATTATGGGCGTCTGGCGCTGCGCGTGTCACCTTCGACTGTGCATCATGCCGAGCTCGTGTTGGACGAGGACGAGCAGTTGCGCTTTGCAGCACAGCCAGTCGAGGCGCCGACAGCCGAATGGCTGCGGGCCTTGCAGGTAGAATGCGCGACCGCACGGCAGAGCTTGCACTGGGAGCGCGGCCCGGCCGCCGCGTCGAGATGATCAATCCTGTGCCCTCGGTGACACGACCGCATTGCCGGTCCTGCCGACCAAAGCGGTAGATGCGGACGCATCCCGCCGCGCGATCACACCGTGGCGCAACCATCGAGGAGAAGAGCCCTGTCCCGTTACGTCATCGTCGCCGTCGCCGGGGCCACGCCGTCTCGAGGCTCGCTCGCCATTGCATCGGCGCAAAACCGCACGCGCCTCAACCATTTGGAGCGCCTCATGGACGTCGCCGAGGCGCGCAGCAACGGGCCGCGGCACGCCAGGCCCATGCAGCGCGACGCATCAACATCGACCTGGTTGGCCGCAAGAAAATCTAGGACGGCCGGTCTCGGGCGAACGGCCGCGCCAAGGCGCGGCCGTCAGCTCACGCGTCAGTGCTGCGCCGGCCTGGTCGCCTTGACGAGGCGCCAACGATGGAAGAACACGACGCGGCCGCCCTCGACCGACAGCCCGATCCCGGCGCTGCGCCCGGCCTCCGCGAGCGCGCGCACGACGATGCGCAGCGGTGCGGCGCGCGCGGGGTCGTTCACGATCGCGAGCCACTCCTCGAGCTCGCGGCTCGCGTCCCATGTGCCGGGCGCGATGTCGCGAAAGCCCGCTTGCGTGAGACCGCCTTCGAGCTCGGAGGGCGCCAGCATGCGCACATGCGAGGGATCGCGCAGCTGCTCGATGGCGTTGTGCAGAGTCGATTCACCGGCATCTTCGGACGACACCACGTCGACGACAACAGCCACGCCGCCGGGGCGCAGCACACGGAACATCTCGTTGAAGGCGCGTTGCGGATCGGCGAAGTGATGCACGGCGGCGCGGGTGACCACGCCGTCGAAGCTCGCATCCGCGAACGGCAAATTCTCCGCGTCGCCCCGTTGAAACGTGACGTTGCCCAAGCCGGCATTGGCGCAGCGCGCCTTGGCGCGCTCGAGCATCGCGTCGGTCGCATCGAGGCCGATCACGCAAGCAGCGCCCGCCGCGATAGCAGCAGTGACGACGCCCGGGCCACAAGCGATATCGAGCAAGCGCGCGCCCGCGGCGGTGCCGAGCGCGCCGCGGAAGCGCGTTGCGACCTGATCGTCGGTCAGCTCCGCCCAGCGCTCGAAGGTCTGCGCCTGCCGGGCAAACTCATCGGTGATGCGCTCGAGGTGATCCATGCCACGTTCCTTTTTCTTCAAGCCAGAAGCACGATCAGCTCGCGCACATCCGCGAGCTTGTCCAGCCCCCACACCAGGTCCCGGGCGCGGCCTGCCCGCTCGGCGCCGATGACCGGCGTCGCATTGGCGAGGAACTTGGCTTCGATCGCGGCATCGCTCATGGGATTCTCGGCGGTGCCGGAGGCGTGGGGAATATGCACGTTGTGGCGCGTGCCGCCCGCCACAATCTCCGCATAAGCCTCGTCCTTGCCGAGCTTCTCGTCGGCGACTGCCACGACCTTCTTGCGCAAGCTCGCGATCAGCGGATCGCGCGCCTTGACGTCGGAATACTGCGCGACGCCGGCGGCGCCGTCGACCAGCGCCACCGCCGCCGAATGCAGCGTGCTGAACTTCGACTGCAGGCCAGTCGATGGATCGACCACGTCGGTGATCGAGAGCACGAAGGGATGCACCCGCAAACCGATCTCGCTCACGCTTGCGGGATCGATCCGCTCGCGGCTGCGGATCGCGATCACCGCATCGATCAGCGGATGCAGCACGACGCCGCAGGCATAGGGTTTGTGGCCGTTGGTCTCGATCAACCAGCCGCGATCGAGATGGGCATTGAGTGCTTCCGGCACCGCGACGTCGCTGTAGACGCGGGCGAAGCCCTTGCGACCCTCGATGATCTCCTGGGTGCTGTCGAAGCCGCGCTCGGCGAGCAGCGCCGCGAGCACACCGTTGGCCGCCGACTTGCCGGCGTGGAACGACTTGCACATGGTGCCGCGGTTCTGCTGCACGCCGGCGGCCTGCGTCGCTGCGATCCCCATCGCGTAAGTCATGCGCTGCGTGTCGAGCTTGAGTAGCTTGCCGGAGGCGACGCCGGCCGCGACCGTGCCGAGCGTCCCGGTCAGATGCCAACCGCCTTTGTGATGCCCGGGCGCGCTCCAGCCGGTGCGCACGCCAGCCTCGAAGCCCACCGCATAGGCGACCATCAGCTCGGCGCCGCTGACGCGAGTGCGCTCGGCGAGCGCAAACAAGGCAGCGAGCACTGGCGAGCTCGCGTGCAGCACGACACCGCCCATGTGCGTGTCGTCGAAATCGAGCACGTGCCCCATCACGCCATTGGCGAGCGGCGCATCGCGCAGGCCGAGCTTGAGCTTGCGCCCGAGCACCGTCGCCTGCGGGCGCCCGCTCACTTCCTGCAGGACATCGACGAGAGTGGAAACGGTCTTGTGTCCGCTGCCGGCGAGCGCGCAACCGATCCAGTCGAGCACGCCGCGCCGCGCCTGCTGCGCGGCCGCCGGGGAAAGATCGCCGAACTGCGCGGCGGCGAGGCGCCCGCACAGGGTCTTGGTCAAAGTGAGGGTGTCGGGGCTGAGGTTCTGGTCCATCTTGGGAGCTTTGGTTTTCGCGGGGTAAAACGTTTGCCATCGCGAGGGTGAGCCGACAACCGGCATGCCGACATAGCGGCCCCCCGCAGAGGCCGGATAGAGGACCCGATGCCTCATCCAAGCCTTTGATTTCAGGCTCGAAAAGGCGGAAATATTTTTGCGGCAAGAGATGAACCGGCCGCTCGCCTCCCCCGACTAACCCTCATAACGGCCATGTTCAGCAAACGGGGGAACGACATGCCGGTCCAAGTCGCAAATCTCACCGCCGACGATCACGCGACCTACAAGACCTGGCTGCGAAGGATGTGCGCGGTTTACGGCATCGCGATGGTGCTGGGCCTTGCGCTGGTCGCTTTTCACAGCTGCGTTGCTACGGGCAGAGCCGCCGAGTCCATGAGCAGCGCAATGACACTGGCGGCGGACTGATTCGCGCAACGCCTTTGCGTCGCGTCAGGCCGAACGCGCCGACCGAGATGACGCCCAAGGCGACCGGCCAATTCGCGCACGCCATGCCAAGCAGCGATTCGGTCCAGCTCTCCCGCCCCCGGCGAAGGTGACGCGCAGCCATGGCCCGGCAGCGCCGCCGCCATCGGCGAGCAACACGGATTAAGCGGCATGCCGATGCAGAGCACGACCACCACGATTGCGAGCCCCTTCCTGATCGACAGCACCGTGCGGCCGTCTCACTGCGGCTCGATGCCGGCGTCACGAATGACGCCGGTCCAGCGCGTCACTTCCGTCCTGATCCACGCGGTCGCCTCCGCGGGCGTGCCGCCGACGGGCTCGTAGCCTTCGACGCGGAAGCGCTCGATCAGATCGGCCGACTTGAGCGCGCGATTGGCCTCGGCATTGAGCCGCTCGATTGCCGCGGGCGGCGTCGCGGCCGGCGCGGCGAGCCCGTACCAGCCGACGACGTCGAAGCCGGGAACCCCGCTCTCGGCGACCGTCGGCAGGTCCGGCGCGAGCGCTGAGCGCTTGGCCGAGGTCACCGCGAGCGCGCGCAGCTTGCCGGCTTGCGCGAGCGGCAAGGTGTTGACGGCGGGGCCGAACATCATCTGCACCTGCCCGCCGACGAGGTCCGTCGTCGCCGGCCCCGAGCCTTTATAGGGGACGTGCACGATGTCGATCCCCGCGGTGTGCTTGAAGAACTCACCCGCGAGATGCACGGTCGAGCCGACGCCGGCCGACGCGTAGCTGAGCTTGCCGGGATTGGCCTTGGCATAGGCGATGAGCTCGGCCACCGATTTGAACGGGGCGTTCGGATTGGCCACCAGCACGAAGATGCCAGAGACCGCTGTGACGATGCCGGCGAAGTCGGCGACCGGATCGAAGGCGAGCTTGCGATAGAAGCCCGGCATGGCGGCAAATCCCGAATGCGACACCATCATGGTGTAGCCATCGGGCGCCGCATGCGCGGCCGCCTCCATGCCGATCGCCCCGCCGGCCCCGCCACGGTTCTCGATCACCACCGGCTGCCCGAGCGTCACCGTCATCGCGTTGCCGAGAAGCCGCCCCACCGCATCGACCGCGCCACCCGGAACGAACGGCACGATGAGCCGCACCGGCCGCTCCGGATAGGCAGCGAGGGCGATGCGCGGCAGGAGCGATGACGTACCGGCGAGCGCAGCGGCGTTGATCAACGTGCGGCGGGAGATCGGCATGTTCCTTCCGGTCATTTGAGGCGGTGGCAGGCGTGGCCGTTAACATAGGCCGCGCCGAGCAACCGCCTCAAGTTCCAATCTCGCCGGGTGCGTCACTTCGGTACAAGACTGGGCACGCCAAACCCTGCCGTTTTTAGGTCCGAGGCATCGACCAGCTGCGAAGCAGCATCCGGCACCACTTGTCTTTCTTGCCAGTGCGCTGCCGGTGCATAGCTTTCCACAGCTTGCGGCGGCGCGATAACCGCGGAGGCGATTTCCCCATCGATCCAGGTCGCTTCCTTCGACAATGGCGATGGCGTTCTGGGAAGGCCTTCTCGATCAGCTCGAAGGCCGGCTCGACGAATTGAAGAAAACGCGGAACAACGGAGACAGAAATGAATAGTCCGCCGACGGCAGCACGTTCCGCCGCTCTCAGAGCCGACGTCTCGGGTGCGTTATTTCAATCCGAGAACTTCGGCTGATCGCCTTCGCGAACGTTGTTCAGGAAATTCTCGCGCCGCGCTCCTTGAGCAGCTCACGCAGGATTGATCTATGACATCGGTCCTCCCGCTCACAGTAACAGCCGAGCGAAAAATTCGCGCTCGGGGAAAGCGCCGACAGAAGGTCCAACGTGCGGCGCGCCGCTGGCTCGCGCATTTGCTTTCGGAACTGGCGCACAAACGCCTGCCAATCGGATTCGGACTGGCCGGCTTTTGCCTGCGCCATCAGTTGCGGCGTAGGTGACAGGTCGGGATACCATACATCGTACCAATTGTCCTTGGCGTACCTTTCCTGGCTGACGCCGCGCGGCGGTCGACGGACGGTCCCTATGCGCACGCCTTCGCCTGCGAGTCGTTGTGAGCCCAATCGCACGATGTGGATCGGCATGGATGTTTCCTTCCATCACAGGGAACCGCACGCGTCCTTCGGTGCGGCTGCCTTCAGCCATAGCGACGCGTCGAGCACCTCGCACCGTGTGACCTAAATTAGAGCAAATTCCGTTGGTCACCATCCGCGTCATGCCCGGCCTTGTGTCGGGCATGACTCACGGGCCGCCGCTCGCTTAGGCCTTCTCTTGCCCGATGGCGGACAAGCCTGCCACGGCAAAAAACGCTCCGGGCACCGATCCGAAGCGCACCCTCCGCTCGTCTTGGCGTTGCTACCGCATCAACCGCAAGGAGAACTACGATGGCTCGGATGATCACGATCTTCAGGCGGCCGACGGACATCGCCGCCTTCGATACGCACTATTTCGAGATCCACGTTCCGCTCGCCAAGACACTGCCGGGCCTGCGGAAATATGAGGTCAGCCAAGGCCCGATCGCCACCCGGGCGGGCGCCTCGGATTTTCATCTGGTGTCCACGCTCCACTTCGACGACCTCACGGCGATCAAGCAGGCCTTCGCCAGCCCGCAGGGGCAAGCCTGCGGGGCGGACCGGCGCGCCTTCGCCCCCGACGAGGCGCAATCGCTCTTGCTGCTGTTCGACACCCGTGAGGTATGAGAAGGACACGCCGATGACCGGTCATGCGAGGGAAGACCCGGAACTTGCGCGGCTCATCGCCGAGCTGCGGCCGAAGCTGCATCGCTACTGTGCGCGCATGACCGGCTCGGTCATCGACGGCGAGGATATCGTTCAGGAGGCGCTGCTCAAGGCGATTGTCGCTTTCCCGCAGGCGGGACCGCTCGCCAATCCGGAAGGATGGCTGTTCCGCATCGCGCACAACACCGCGCTCGATTTCCTGCGCAGCCGCGCGCGACGCGAGAGCGTCCATGCGGCGGAGGACCCCGATATGATTGCTGCTCCGCAGAACCCGGTGCACGACCGCGAGATCGCCGCCGCGAGCCTGCGCACCTTCATGCGCCTGCCAGTGGCGCAACGCGGCGCCGTGATCCTGCGCGACGTGCTCGGCCATTCGCTCGAGGAAATCTGCGAGATCATGGACACGAGCATCCCGGCGGCCAAATCCGCCCTGCAGCGCGGCCGCGCCCGCGTGCATGAGCTCGCGCAGGAGCCCGAGGACATCGCGCCGCCGGTGCTGGTCGAGGCGGACCGCGTGCGTCTGATGAAATACGTCGAATGCTTCTGCGCGCACGATTTCGACACGGTGCGGGCAATGCTGTCCGCCGATATCGGGCTCGATCTCGTCAACAGGCTTCACGTCCGCGGCCGCGACGGCGTCGGCCAATACTTTCACCGCTACGCCCTCGCCGATCAGTGGCGGTTCGCCCCCGGATTCGTGGATCGGCGTCCCGCGATGCTCGTCTTCGACCGGCACGATTTGTCCGGTCGGCCGGCTTATTTCGTTCTCTTGGGCTGGGCGGGCGACAGCGTCATCTCGATCCGCGATTTTCTCTTTGCCCGCTACGTGCTCGAAGCGGCGGAGCTATTGGAGCTTAAGTAACTGGCACCGCGTCGGTTGCCGCGCCTGCCAGCTGTTCGAGTGAACCTACGCACCGAAGGCTTGAAGGGCTTCCTGTTCCGTCCCAGCGCGTCCTACGACGTTATGGACGGGGCCCCCTGAGCAGCCGGGCGTCCTGGCCGATGCCGTCGCCGCCCGGCTATCGGCGAGATGCTGGAGACCGCCGATGTCGTAGCGCGGCTGCAAAGATCCTCGCTCCCTTATGCAGACCAACAAGCAAGCGGCTTAGCGCGTGGGCGGGCAAGCGCCGCCGAGGCGTTTGCGAGGTACCTCCTCGATCCGCGCGTGCTCACGCAGCATCGCCCGGCGTGGGCACGCGCGGATCAAGGCCATCGAAAGCAGCAAAGCCCCGGCCGCGCTTTGCCCGCCCTACAGTTGGCGGATTGACAATCCGCCACACCATGGCGCACATTTTCCGCGGGTGGATACGACCCGCTGCTTGCGCTCCCATCGGGGCATGGTGAACGTATCGAGCCGCTCCAGGCTTCCTTTGCCCGAGCGAACGCGTCAGCAACGCAAGCGCCTGACCTCTTTTCTTCGCTCAAGCAGAGCAAGAATCCATGCGCGATTTTCGCGATGCGAAGGCTGGCGCCTTGACCCGCCCCGTCCCGGACGTCGCGGAGCACCGTTTGGTGCCAGGCTGCGCCCGGGACAGTTGGCGCGGTCGAGCCGCCGAGAGTCAGGAGGCGTCCTCGGGCGGGTCACAGTATCTGACGCGATCCATGATG
>Ga0126381_100007685_pt1 | contig 12021 bp, 8 predicted proteins | sample PanSoiMetPlot_28_FD_96465 | JGI IMG/M metagenome (GOLD analysis project Ga0126381, IMG submission 96465) | Tropical forest soil microbial communities from Panama - MetaG Plot_28 | ecosystem: Environmental > Terrestrial > Soil > Tropical forest > Bulk soil | place: Panama | collected 2016-02-17
AAACGGGCAGTATCGGCGACGGCGGCCGGCATCTCATAGGGCGCGCCGATCACGTCGAAACCAGAGCGCCACAGAATATCGGGGCCATACCACAATTCCGTCATCACGATGCCGTGCCCCCCGGGGAGGCGACCCAATGCGCGCGCGGCCTCGTCCCAATTGCAGGAGTTGGACGGGGCCGGCACACGATCCTGAGTTGGGCCGGCAAATGCGCTGGGCGTGATCTGCAGGAGCATAGCGGCCATCAGAAAGGCGCTGCGCAGAGGCATGCGGCCGCGCGGGAGCGTCAGCGCGATGGAGCTTTTCATGATGCGCTGGGTGGTCAGCGTCCACGGCACAAGCATCACGGCCTGCATTTCCCCCGACCAGCGCATTTGCGTCAGAGACAGGGCGCCGAAGAGGCAGAAACCGCACAATGAGGTCAGCATGACCACCCGGTCGCCGCCCACACCATGCCGCAACCTGGCAATCGTGAGGGGAAGTGCAATCAAGGCTGCCGCGAAGGCGCCGAGGAATTGAGCGACATGAGCAAAACTGTCGGGAAGAAGCGGCTGCAATTCCCCGATCTCGCGATGCCAGGCTTTGATGGCGGGATCAAGATGGGGCCACGGACCCAGGAAGAATTCAGGATAAAGCGCGCCGATCGCTGCGGCCGCCACTACGCCGCCAATCGCAAGCGCGGCAAGGCGTGGCATGATGCGGCCGCAAAACATGGCAAGGGCGATGCCAAGTATGCCGGCCGCCAGCACCGCCGAATGAACGATCGACACCCGGTCATAGGCAGGCTCGAAGAAGATGCCCCGGCGGGTCAAGAACAGCCAGGCCAGGGTCATGACCAAGCTTCCAGCCCAATAGGCGCAAAGCAATTTAATCGCGGATCGTTGCAACCAGACCCAGCAAATCGCCAGCACCGTCGAAACCAGAAGCAGCGTCAGAAGCCCTTCGACCGTGGTGCAAAGTTGCACCCCTGCGGCGATGCCGGCCGCAACAGCCGTGGCGAGCGCGGTGCGGCCCTCGCCCGCGCGCCCGTCCATGGCGGCATACAACCAGGCAAGCTGCGCGAGCATCAGTCCCAGTATCAAACTGTGATGATCGGCGCGGCCGATCAGGAACGAACCGGACAATTGGGGTTGCGTGAAAAACAGTAGAGTGAGCCAGAAAAAGGATGGGCCTTGCACCCAGGGCCGCGCGCCCCAAGCCAAAACGGCGAGCGCCAGCACTAGCAGCAACGGACTTATGATGGAGCCCCAGAGATAGAGTGCCTGATGCAACTCGACGCCAAGCCATCTGAGCGGTGCCGCTCCCGCCGCGAGCAGGGCGTCGAACAGGACGGTCCAGTGGATGGCATAGCCGAACGGCGCATTTAACCTGGGGTCGAACCCTCCGCTCTGCCAGCCCTCCGTCATTAGACGATAGGCACGCTGCAGATGCATGTAGCAATCAGCATCGATCAGGATGCCGTGGCGTATGCCACTGGCGCCGGTAAAAAGAAACACCGTCTCGATCGCCGAGACCATCAGCGCAACCCCCAGGGCGGTCCGCCAAAGCGGCCAAGGTGCTTCCGTTTGCCGTGCAGGTTGCGGGTGCAGGAATTCCATGATCCCGAGTCTGCGCCAGGTTGCATTGAGAGAGGATTAATCCCTAAATCTTTTCGTCAGAGGCCGTCTTTGTCTTTTTGTGCCCGGTGCCTAGAGTGGGCGTCATGGAGGATCTGGGTGGGAGCCTGGAAACAGCTGGCGCGGCCGCCCTGGAAATGGCGGTCTCCGCCACACTTGAGCGCGGCGGAAAAGTAGTTCCCTGTAGAAACTGTGCGGCGCCCGTATTCGGCGCGTATTGCGCGGCTTGCGGTCAGCCGACCGACGTCCACCGCCGCTCGTTGCTGCGTTTGCTGCAGGATCTGTTCAGGGATATCGCCAGCTTTGACAGCCGCATTCTGCGGACCATCCGCGCTCTTTTTTTCGAACCGGGAGAATTGCCGCTAGCATTTCGCGAAGGTCGTACCCAGCGCTACGTGCCGCCGGTGCGGCTCTATCTTTTCGTCTCCCTCTTCTTCTTCTTGTTCTTGTCGGTCACCGGCATCGCCATTCTCCAGATGGAGCTCGGCGCCACCCCTCACCGTATTTTCACGGACGGAGGCGGAAGAGTCTTCGAAGAAAAGAACGGGGTGACGAATGTCTTGGAAGGATTGAAGGCGGACCCTGACGGCAACGTTTTCGCCGACGGCGGCAAGGGCGGGCCGCGGGTTCCGATTTATGGCATGAAGGCCGACGGCAAGGTGGTGAATGATCTCAGCACCAATGCTCTTTTCTTCTCGCCTGCCATAATGCAGCATCACCAATTGTCCTCCGGCCTACGCAGCGTGCTGGACCGCCAACACGCGCTTCTCGCCGGTATGCCGATCGGGTCATCGTTTAAAACTTGGCTTGTCCGCCATCTCGATCGCGTGCTTCAAATGCTAGCAACCGATCCTGCCGCCATCAACGGTCCGCTGACCGAGTGGATTCCGCGCACGCTATTCGTCCTGCTGCCTGTCTTCGCATTGCTGTTGGCGGTCTTCTATTGGCGGCAAAGACGGGATTTTTATTTCGTCGACCACCTCGTCTTTTCGCTCAACATGCACAGTTTTGCCTTCGCCATAATCCTGGTGGCGATTATCTTGGCGCGCGTAATCGCACGGGACACCGCGGCCGAGTTCGCGATCCTCGCCGTTGCGCTTTATCTTTTTCTGGCAATGAACCGCTTTTACCGGCAGGGCTGGATATGGACGGCGGTGAAATTTGCCCTGGTGTCGTTCGTCTATGGCGCGTTTTTCCTGGCTCCCGCGCTTGCCGGAATTCTGGTCGCCAGCCTGCTTTATCTTTGAGGTTGGCGCGTTGCGATGGCGTCGAGGTGTCGCCTGGATGGCCGGCACGCGGTGGGCCATGACACGAGCATCATTGCCCGCCCGGGTAATTGGGCGCTTCGCGAGTCACGGTAATGTCGTGGACATGGCTTTCGCGCAGGCCCGCGCCAGTTATGCGCACGAATTTGGCCTTGGCGTGGAATTCGTCAATATTTTTGCAGCCGGTATAGCCCATCGCCGCGCGCAGGCCGCCGATGATCTGGTGCACCACGCCGCCAACCGGGCCCTTGTAGGGCACCTGGCCTTCCACGCCTTCAGGTACCAGCTTCAGGGCGTCGCGCACTTCAGCCTGGAAATACCGGTCGGCCGAGCCGCGCGCCATCGCGCCCACGCTGCCCATGCCGCGATAGCCCTTGTAGGAGCGCCCTTGATAGAGAAACACTTCGCCGGGGCTTTCCTCTGTGCCTGCCAGAAGCGAACCCACCATTGCCACACTTGCACCGGCGGCTAGTGCCTTGGCGAGATCGCCGGAATACTTAATGCCGCCATCGGCGATTACCGGCGTACCCGATTTCCTCGCCACCTCAACTGAATCCATGATCGCGGTCAGTTGCGGCACCCCCACGCCCGCTATGATGCGGGTGGTGCAGATGGAGCCCGGACCGATGCCGACTTTCACCGCGTCGGCGCCAGCTTGGATCAGCGCCCTGGTGCCGTCGGCGGTGGCGACATTGCCGCCGACCACTTGTGTATAGTTCGAAACCTTCTTGATTTTCGCCACCGTGTCGAGCACGCCCCGGGAATGGCCATGGGCGGTGTCCACCACGATGACGTCGCATTCCGCTTCAATAAGGGCCATCGCGCGGGCATAACCATCATCGCCTACGCCGGTAGCCGCCGCCACGCGCAGGCGCCCGCGCTCATCCTTGCAGGCATGGGGATATTTCTGCGCCTTCTCGATGTCCTTGACCGTGATCAGGCCGACACAGCGATAGGCATCATCCACCACCAATATCTTTTCGATGCGGTGCTGGTGCAAAAGCCGTTTGGCCTCGTCGGGGCTTACCCCCTCGCGCACCGTAACGAGCTGGGTGGTCATGAGTTCGGCCACCTTCTGGCGAGGGTCGGCGGCAAAGCGCACATCGCGGTTGGTGAGGATGCCCACCAGCTTGCCGGCGCCTTTGCTGTTGGGAGATTCCACCACTGGCACGCCCGAGATGCGATGGCGCTCCATCAGCTTGAGGGCGTCGGCCAGGCTCGCCTCCGGTACGATCGTGACCGGATTCACCACCATGCCGCTCTCATAACGCTTGACCCGGCGTACTTGCTCGGCCTGTTCGTCCATCGTCAAATTCTTATGGATCACGCCCATGCCACCGGACTGGGCCATGGCAATCGCCAGGCCCGCCTCGGTGACCGTGTCCATAGCGGCGGAAATCAAGGGAATACCCAATTCCACCCGGTTGGTCAGGCGGGTGCGGGTTTCCGCGGTTCCGGGAAGGATTTCGGAGGGGCCGGGCACCAGGAGAACATCGTCGAAGGTCAGTGCTTCGCGGATGGTCTCTGAGGGCATGAGAAGGCTCCGTCCTGGAGCGCCGAGCCTGTAACAGCGGTTCCCTGATTCCGCAAGAGGGGCTGGAAAGCGCCTTTTGAAGGAATTTCCGGCCAGACCCGCCGGGTTCCCAGCTGGAACTTTCGCGGAACGGAACGGCCAGGGCACACGTTTTGGAGGACGGGCCGGCATCCCCGCCGGCCGTCCCGATTGTCCCCAAGGAGTAACGTTATGAAAAAGTCCTTTCATTTGTTAATGGGTGCGGGCCTTACCGCGGCGAGCCTGATGATGGCCGGCGCGGTCCAGGCGGCGCCTCATGGCGTGCGGGTGGGCGATCTCACCTGCAACGTGGCCAGTGGCTGGGGCTTTGTGTTCGGCTCCTCCCGTGACCTGCATTGCACTTTTCACGGCAATGGTCGTCATGAACATTATCTCGGCTCAATTTCGAAATTCGGCGTGGACCTCGGCTACACCGAGGGCGGCGTGCTGATCTGGGGCGTTTTCGCTCCCACTTCCGACATGCGCGAAGGCGCGCTGCAAGGCGATTATGCCGGCGCAACTGCAAGCGCCACTGTGGGAGTGGGCGTCGGGGCGAATGTGCTGATCGGCGGGCTGGACAAGTCCATCGCGCTTCAACCTCTTAGCGTGGAAGGCAACAAGGGCTTGAATGTCGCCGCCGGCATCGGCGAGATCAGCCTGAAATCCGCGCCATAAAGATTGTGGAGACCTGCGTAGAGAGCCCCGCCGTTTTTTTCGGCGGGGCTCTCTTGTTCTGAGGTCGCGACCGAGAGTCATCTCGCACAAGGTCGAGCGGCTAACCGCGGATTAATTGTCCCGCTATTTGCCGGCAGCTTTGAAGCCTGTGGCTACAAGGTACAGCTCGACCGAATCCGCGCGCGAAGACGGTGGCTTCACGTGCTTGACGCTATGAAAGTTTTTCTTGATCCGGTCCAGCAATGCCTGGCCCGCGCCGCCCTGAAAGACCTTCGCCACAAATGTGCCGCCGGGCCGCAGGCAATCTTGTGCGACCTCCAGCGCGATCTCCGCCAGCGCGCTGGTGCGCAAATGATCGGTGGCGCGGTGGCCGGTGGTGGGCGCTGCCATGTCGGTCATTACCAGGTCCGCAGGTCCGCCCAGCGCTTCGATCAGCGTGGCAGGCACGTCTGCGTCGGTGAGATCGGCCTGAAAGATGGTGACGCCGGGGATGGCCTCCATCGCCAGCACATCGGCGGCCACGACATGCGCGCCCTTGGCGGCCGCCACCTGGCTCCAGCCACCGGGCGCCGCGCCCAGATCCAGAACGCGGGCCCCGGATTTGAGGAAATGAAATTTGGTGTCGAGCTCCAGAAGCTTGAATGCCGCACGGCTGCGGTAGCCCTGCTTCTTAGCGGCATGGACGTAAGGGTCATTGAGCTGACGGGTGAGCCACTGGCGCGACGACGCCTTCAACCCGCTTTTTTTGATCTTGGCGCGGCCGGCGCCGCGCGAATCTGTTTTCATTGGGGACTGCTCATAAGTTGATCGCGCATCTGCCGCAACATGCCTTCGCGCAACCCGCGATCCGCGACGCGCAGAAGGGGAGCCGGCCAGAGCGCGCAGACCGCAGCAAAGATCGCAGAGCCGGCCAGCATCAGATCGGCGCGCTCTGGACCAATGGCCCCTATCGCGGCTAGCGCCGACACGTCCAAACGGGAAATGCGCTCCACAACATGATGCAGCCTCGTGGTCTGGTGCCAGCTGCCATCTACCCTTGCGCGGCTGTAGCGCGGCAGGTTGAGTGCCAAGGCCGCCAAAGTCGTCACCGTGCCCGAAGTACCGAGAAGATGCTCCCTGGCGGGATCGAAGCCTCCGGTCCGTTGCTGGAGCGGCGAAAAACGCGCCCGCATTGCATCGCGCATCATCTCGAAGCCCTCGCGATCACGCGCGCGCGCGCCATAGGCTTCCGAAAGATTTATCACGCCCACCGGCACCGAGGCCGCGAACCGCTTGCACAATTTACCGCTCTCTTTGTGCTGCCAGACGATCTCGGTCGAGCCCCCGCCAATATCGAAGATCAAGGCGCCCTGATATTTCCGCCCGATTAGGGGTTCGCAACCTAAAGCGGCGAGGTCTGCCTCCTGCTCAGTAGAAATCACTTGAAGCACGACGCCGGCCTCTCTCTTTGCCCGTTCCAACAGAAGATCGGTATTGGCCGCCTGACGCGCCGCCTGCGTGGCAATGGCAAAGACGTGGCTGACGCGGTGACGCGCGATCCGCTCGGAGCAAATTTTAAGAGCCGCGATCGTACGCGCGATGGCGGATTCAGACAGGCGCCCGGTTTCACCCAGCCCCTCACCGAGCCGAACTATGCGAGAGAAGGAATCTACGATCTTGAAATCGTCCGGTGGAGCGGGCCGCGCGATCAGAAGCCGACAATTGTTTGTGCCCAGATCCAGCACCGCCAGCAGTGGGGCGCTCTTTGCGGGTTGGAGCATTTTTGGTCCTGTGTTCCGATTTATGGGAACGACTTTGCTGCAATTTCGTCCCACCAGGGGGCTCGGCTCGACGTTAGCACGGCCCGCGATTCGGAAAAGCACGCCGCTTGACCAATGCGATAATTCGGTCCTGACCAAAAGGTCGAGGCCGCAGTCCTGCTATAATCGCCCCGTTCCTTCAAGGAGCGCGCGGTTGCGCAAGATTAACCCGGTGACGCTGATGGCGGGGGCTTTGCTGCTCCTGGCGCTTCCCTCTCACGCGCAATGGCGCACCCCCTGGAGTTATGATGGCGACAGAGGCCCGGCGCATTGGGCTGCCCTTGATCCCGATTATGCCCTGTGCGGCAGTGGCCAGGCACAATCGCCCATCGATATCGAGGCCACGCGCAAGGCGGGTCTGCCCGCGCTACGCTTCGCCTACAGGCCGGGTTCGCTCACCATTATCAACAATGGCTATACGGCTCTGCGGGTGGATTATCCGTCAGGCAGTGGCGATTTCTTGATCGTGGGGGGCAAAAGCTACGAACTTACCCAATTCCATTTCCATCGGCCCAGCGAGGAGCGGATTCGCGGCAGGGCCTACGACATGGTGCTTCACTTGATGCATCGGGGAATCGACGGGAAGGTGGTGGGCGTGGCGGTAATGCTCGAGCAAGGCCGCGCCAATCCCGCTGTCGGCCAACTGTGGAAATATATGCCGGAGAGTGCGGGCAAGGACCACCTGATCCCAGGCGTCATTTTCGATCCGAAACGCCTGATCCCGCCGGGCACGGGTTATTACTCCTATGAAGGTTCGCAAACTGCGCCGCCCTGCACCGAAGGCGTGACTTGGTATGTCATGAAGACGCCCATAGAAGTCTCTGCCGACCAAATCGCCGCGTTCGCAAAACTCTATCCCCACGACGTCAGGCCGGTTCAGCCGCCAAATGGTCGGATAGTGGAAGAAGGACGCTGACGACAAAAAAACGGCCCAGGTATCAAGCCTGGGCCGCACAATTTTTAGCAATCCTAAGCGAGGTTCTTGAGCGTTCCGGCCACGCTATCCAGTCCAGCCTTCAAGGTTTTGCGGTTGGTTGCCACATTCATGCGCACATAATTCGCGCCGACTTTGCCGAATCCCGAACCCGATTCCATGAAGACATAGGCATTTTTGGCCAACCAGTGGCTCACGATATCGCCCTCGGTCGTCATCACTGGCTGACCCGTCAAGGGATTGGTCGGCAGGGGTTTCTTGGCATTGGCCTCGTCCATCGCCTTTTTGGCCCCAATCTTGTCGGCAACCCCCGTCACATCCAACCACATCAGATAAGTGCCTTCCGGTTTATTGCCGGTCTTTATCAAAGGAAGGTTTTTTGTGACGTAGTCATGCGCGTAATCCAGATTGCCGTCGATGTAATCGACGCACTGGTTGAGCCATTCCTCACCCCCGGCATAAGCCGCCTGTTCTGCCACCATCGCCGGATTGGAGATCGAAGGGAAAGAGGCGGCATTGGTACCCTGGAACAGTTTGGGATTGGTGGAGAAGAACCAGGCGCATTTCATCGCCGCCAAGGAGAAGCTCTTGGAACCCGATTTAAAGGTGATGCTGTTGTCGACGATGTCCTTGTCCAAGCTGGCAAAGGGCACATATTTATGGCCCTTGGAGATGAAGTCGCAATGGATCTCGTCCGACAGGACGATGATGTCGTGCTTCTTGCACAGCTGGCCATAGCGAGTGAGTTCTTCCCGCGTCCAGGCGCGGCCGCCAGGATTGTGCGGATTGCAGACGATCGAGACCTTTACTTCGGGCGTCATGCGGCGCTCGAGGTCGGTCCAATCGATTTCATAACGGCCATTGACCATCTTCATCGGGCTTTCTTCCGGCACGGTCTTGGTGAAGCCGATGGCCGCATAGAAACCGACATAGGCAGGCGTCACCATCAGAACCTTGCTGCCCTTGGGGGCGAAGGCCTGCAGCGCGCTGACGATGCCGGGAATGACGCCGGCCGAAACGCCCAGCAGCTTGGGATCGATGTCGATGCCGTAGCGCTTTTTGTTCCAGGCGACGATGCCCTTGATGAAGGGTGAATCGCCGGCGTTGCCCATGAAGAGGTCGCCGTCGATCATGTTGTAGCCCCAGTTGGGGAAGGCGACGCGCTTTTGCAGGGCCTCGGTGATGGACGGCGCGCAGCGATAATCCATGTCGGCCACGCCCATGCCGGCCACGATCTTAGGCATATGCTCGTCGCGGACCGGCATGTCCCAATGGACGCTGTCGGTGCCGATGCGATTGAGGGGCGTGTCGAAATCGAATTTGCCGGATTGGGGCGCGGCCGCCGCTTCGCCGCTTGCCGCCAGGCTCGCTGCCAACGGTCCCAATGCCAAGACCCCGCCACTCAGTCCCGCACGTCTCAAAAAAGCTCTGCGGTCATGTCCGAAATTGAGAACCTCTTCCACACTTGCCTCCTTGGCTGTCTGAGGGACTTAAAATTCAGTCCCGCCATTTTTTTGAGCGGGCAGGATAGTCCCGTTTCTGACGCTACGTAATGCACAGAAAAGGCAAGAAAGCCGGACATTTGTAAGTTCCGCGGCCACGGATGTTCACGCGGAAGCTGAAATTGCTTGGGATCTCGCTTCCAAGTAGTGAGATATAACGCTAAGGTATAGCCTCCATTTAACCCATCGCTGATCGCAGCCAATCGCGCTAACGGCTCGGTGGCGCGTCCATGTCTGGGGAAATTCCAACTATGCAGATGCTTGAACTTCAAACCTAAGCTGCTGGCCGGAACTTTTGCCGCATGCATCATTGGGATAAGGATCAACATCTCGACGGGGAGCTTTCCCGATGCGGCGCAATTGGGCGCTTCTCACCTTAGTGGTGTTTTGCTTGCCCGCGCCGCTTTGGGCACAAGACCCGCTTTCGACAGAATTGCATGCCTGCGCCGTGATTGTGGGTTCGGTCGAGCGGCTGGCCTGTTACGACCAGTTGGCTCGCCGTCCGATTCCTGCTCCCATGACTCAACCCGCGCCTCCACCCACACCTGTGCAAACACCGCGGCGTCCCGCTTCTCCGCCTGTCTCCACGGAATCCGCAACTGCTGATTTTGGCGCCGAATATTTGCCCCAGGCGGTGCCCGCGCCTCCAGCCCGCTCGTCACTCGAGTCGATCACTTCGAGCGTGACGGATATTAGTTTCGACTCGAGAGGGCATTTCATAGTCGCCTTGGCCAACGGTCAGGTGTGGAGGCAGATAGAGGGCGACGCAGTCAATGTTCCCCTGCGCAAAGAACTCACACACGCCGCGACCATCTCCCGCGCTATTTTGTGGAGCTACAGCATCCGCTTCGACAATCCGCGCGGGCTCTTCAAAGTCGTCCGTGTACGATAGAATCCGCCGCCATGCGGAACTTCGCGAAAAATCCCCCCGAAGTCAGTGTCATAAATGCGACAATCATCACATTTTATCAGTGTCAACATCATGCCCGATTGTCCCACGACATTTTATTGCGTAAGTATACACCATAAACAGAGACCGCGCGAATGCTCATAGACACTGCGCGGACCTGTTAGGGGAGTTCAGAAAACATCTGAATTCTGCACATTTTTCAATGGTTTAGGTGCGATGGCACCTCTGCCAACGGGAGGGGTTTTTCATGTCGCTAACTTTTCGACTCAACAAATTGCGCTCGTCGCTGCTTCTAGGAGTTGTCGCAGCTGCTGGCGCCGGCCTGATCAGCCAACAAGCAGTGGCACAACAGGCGAACAACAACCTTGAAACCGTGGTCGTCACGGGGACCCTGATCGGCCATAACGATCTGCAGACGCCCTCGCCGATCCAGGTGATCAGCGCCGGCGACATTCAGGCGCAAGGCCTGACTTCCACCGCCGATGTAGTGCGGTCGATCTCAGCCGATAACGCGGGCAGCCTCTCCGACTCATTCAACGGCGCGTTTGCCACCGGCGCCGCCGCCGTGTCGCTGCGCGGCTTGACCAGCGCCGACACACTGATTCTGATCAACGGCCATCGCACCTCGAACTACCCCATCGCCGATGACGGCGAGCGTACCTTCACCGACCTCAACACCCTGCCGATGGACGCCATCGACCAGATCCAGGTGCTGAAGGACGGCGCCTCGTCGATCTATGGCGCGGACGCCATCGCCGGCGTGGTCAACATCATCCTGAAACAAAATTTTCAGGGCATCGAAGGTTACGGCGAGGCTGGCACGTCGCAGCATGGCGGCGGCACCATGTATCACGGCTCCGCGACCCTCGGCATCGGCGACATCGCATCGGACCACTACAACTTCTTCGTCAATGTCGAATATGAGCATAACGCCTCGATCAAGGTGAGCGGCCGTCCGTTTCCCTTCAACACCAACAACCTGTCGTCAATCGGCGGCCTGAACAATATCGGCGGTCAGCCCCAGAACTTCACGGGCTCTATCTATGGTTCGGTGGCGCCTGCGGTGGTCAACACAACCCCGGCCGCCTCCGGCAATGCTTACGTTTCCAACAGCACGCTTCTTCCCGGTGCAACGACGCAAATCTTGCGTCCCGGCGGTTGCGGTTCGTCCGGTACCCCCTCGACCGACAATTTGGGGAATAATTATTGCGCCCAGAATCTTCTCAACTACACGCTGGATGCGCCGACGACGACCCGTGAAGGCGTCTATGCGCGTGGCAGCTTTCAGCCCAATGACCAGATATCGCTCTATATCGACATGAGCTACTTTCAATACCAGTACTACAACACGCTGCAGCCCGCGCAGATTCAGAACTCGGTGCCCAACAACACCAACTCCATCGCGCTGCCGGCGCGCCTTATCGGCGCTGGCGGCCCAGGCACCGGTGCCATTAACCCCAACGATCCGTATGCGGTCGCGGGTTGCGTGGAAGGCACCAGCTGCGTGGATGCGGCCGTCAATTATGCGTTTGGCGACGTTCCATCTTACGAATACACCGTCAGCCATGCGTTCCGCTCTACGATTGGCGCGAATGGCGATTGGGATGGCTGGACCTATAGCGGCGCGCTGACCATCGCCCATTCCTGGCTGAACTTCGTGGAAGCTGGGTTCATCAACTACAATCAGCTGCTCACAGACGTGAACAACGGCGCGTATAATTTCCTCAATCCGGCAGCCAATTCGGGCGCCACGCGTGCCGCGCTGTCG
>Ga0126381_100007686_pt1 | contig 12020 bp, 5 predicted proteins | sample PanSoiMetPlot_28_FD_96465 | JGI IMG/M metagenome (GOLD analysis project Ga0126381, IMG submission 96465) | Tropical forest soil microbial communities from Panama - MetaG Plot_28 | ecosystem: Environmental > Terrestrial > Soil > Tropical forest > Bulk soil | place: Panama | collected 2016-02-17
AACCCCTGTAGGTCATCAAAAATCAATCGCACCTGGAACCAATGACTTGCACGCTGGGCCGGCCTGTAACGGCACGTTACCGATGCGAATTTTAATCGTGCGTAACGTTCAGGTAACGTCGGCTAATGGAGCAGATAATCGCTGATTTAGTTCCGGTGCACATTTTGAGGACCCACAGGATCTTGTTACATGCTGAGAGCGTTCTCGGTTCGGGGTTGACGTCTTGAGTCGCGACGAAAGGACTTGGGCGGTCGCAACTATATTAGTGGAGGATTTTTTGAAAGGAATCGGGGGTGTGAATTTTGTTATGTGCGAGCCAATCGACTTGTGGAAAGCTGTGTATCAGTTCGAGGGCGTGTGCGATTAGTGCCGGGTAATCAGAATCTATGGGGCTCAGACGATTTGAAATCCGAAATTAAACCGGGCGAGAGGCGCAATGAAGTACACCCCGGGCCAAAGCGCCCTCCGGTATTTCGGCCGCAACAGGCATCTTATTGCCAGATTGTGGTGCCGGCTTCGTGGAGAGAAACGCCCCGTCCTACCTGGCTGTTGTTGCGTTTTTGTGGCTATGGCCGAATTAGACCGGCCCGCACCGCATACCGCACTAGGCCGGCCGCTCCTTTCACTCCTATTCTTTTATACAAGGACCCTCTGTAGACCTCAATGCTTCTTGGGGAAAGATTCAACCGCTGTGCGATTTCTTTTGACGTCAAATCCTCAGAAATTCCGCGGAGAACCTCAAGCTGACGGCGCGTTAGCTTCTCAGGCACAACAGTTGCAATATCCCCACAAAGATTTCCAGCCGAACGGCACTCCTTTTTGGCGGATGAAACCTAAGCTGCCATTTGATGGCAATCATCAAGTTTGCGACCGTTCCCATTGCGGAGCCACACGTACCGCGGCCTGCTTTGCTGCCGCTTTCGTTCGCTGAACTGGGCCGGCAGTGCCACCACAGGAACCATCACAGCAGACGATATGGTTCTCGAACTGCCCCACAACTACATCGGCGCGAACGCTTGCAGAGCTTGATACTGAGTATCGGAGACGCGCCTGTCGCCTCCTTCCGGTCAGAAACCGCAAAAAGGCCGGACTGCGCTTTTTCTCAAACGCACGCGGCCTCGATAGTGTCTGTGTGTCAACCGTCGCAGGTTCTTTTTTATTCATATATAAACCTAAACACCTGATTGCTCGATAAGCTATTCAAAACGCATTCGGCGCAAACGGGATCGCCTTGACTTCCGCGAGTGATGCCATTCACACTAAAGGACTCCTGGAGGGGGATGAGAGCCATCTGCTGTGAAATAGGGCGAAGTCTGAGTGAACAGTTTGTTGAAGCTGCACGCTAATGCGGAAGCCGTTGTCGTACTTACAAGCAATCACGCTGACGTGTCACAGGACGAATAGGAATCGCGTACGAAGAACACGTTGAGTCGCGTCGGCACGGAGGAGACACATTCCGAACCACCCCTTCGGAAGCAACAATCAAACAGAGGCCAGAATCAGACAAAGATCGACATGTTAATTAATTCCATTCCGGTCAACGGGGCAAAAGGCCTGGCGGACTAGGATCCGCTCTTCATCCATACTTTGTCCGCTTTCATCCGCTTAACAAGCCGCTTACTATGGCTCGAGCAGTCCGGCTTTGATGGCTTGCTGCACTATGCTGGCAGCTCTACGGCATCAACCCTTCTCTTGATGCTCTTCTTGTGGAACTGGACTGTTCTTGTCGATATACCCAATCTCGTTGCTATCTCTTTCACGGATAGGTTGTCTACGATACTGAGGAGAACTTTGATCTCACGGACCGTCAGTGCTCTGTTGCGTGGCAGAGGCTAGCCTCCCAACAACTTTCGGTCTGCCGAATAAGCGCCCCATCGGGCCCGGTCACTTCTAGCTGGGCAATGACGATGGGATTACCTCCGACCGTGGCGTAATAGCGACATCACACTGAGTATCAACAAGAGCCCCACAACGAATATCAGCGGGTGAAAAGTCTGCAGGAGTCCCATAAAACCGCAAACTCGAATAGGGTCTGTGGACACTGGGGTAAAAATGCGCTACAGGGACACATCCTTGTTCGTTCGCTTTTCAAATGTATTTGGAACCCTGTCCCTAAACAAGCACTGCGAGTACCGGGTACGATTTCCCAGCACTCGCCCGGAATGCGATCAGGCCACTGGATTATCTGGAACGTTATACGTCACTTTTCATCAGCGTCTAAGCACTTCCAACGGTGGGCCAATCACGGACGAGAAAAAGGAGGATGCCCGGAAGCCAGTTAAGAACTGACCATTGGTCCCGACTCGGGTCTCTGACGAACACATACGCAAGGAACCCCAAAAAGTGAGGCCGATCAAAAGACCAATGTCGATGGGCTGCTGTATCGGCATCTGCTGTTGGATATTAGAAACCCTCTTTCCCATCCGCTAGCAAAAAATTTCAACGTTAGACTTCCAGCCTACGGCACCCCCTCGGAGAGTGCCTCGCTCGTTCGAGCAAAATTCCGAAAGCCGGCTGCGGAGGAATAGCATCACAAGTGGAGATAACCTTCATCCATTGAGGCCGAATTACTGCCGGTAATCCGGCTGGAATCTTTTGAGAGTGTGTCGGGAGCCGTTGCGGGCGTCGCAAGTGGCCAGCGTTGAGTGGCGGGATACTATGAGCCGGCTGGACAAGTTCTTTCTAGGGTCCGGAAACGCTATGAACCGAACTTTGCGAAGAATTCACAGCGTCTGAGCGGGTTGCCAGTGGCTCGGTTTCCGAACATAGAACCAAAGCGGACATAACTCAGACCAGGTCTCCGACCTTTCGTACATCGCCACTCTCATCCGCGCCATGATTCCATCTAGATACTTGTGGTTCGCCAATAATACATCCTGGATCAAGCCCTGTCGGCTCAGTCTCTTAGCGAGTAAATTGAGGTGCACAAAGCCGAGTCCAGAGGCAGGTAATACATTAGATCGTCGTCTTTGAGGCCCCGTTTAACCTACAGGTAACGCCGCGGTATTCTTCTCCAACCCATTGATTCTTCACCGGATCTATTTTTGGCGAAGGACAGGGCACGGGCATGCTGAAGATCTCAATGCGACAAGCCATAGTCGCAACGTCTATTACTATTGCGTTGGCGCATACGGTCCCTTCGTCACTGGTTGGCCTTTGTAGTAGTAGCGTACGCCCTGCACCGCCTGGTTCATCTGTAGCTCTGCCGCGTAGAGCGATTGAGTCGTATTCGCGCCCAAAGAGTTGCTCAGTAAGTCTTTCTCCTCCGGATGTGCAGTCAGAAATTTGGTGTTCGCCGTCTCGTCCGCGTTCCGAATTCTGCGCATATCCGGCTCGAGCGGCGAAGTCCCACCCACATATTCGGTCTTCGCGAATGCACAACTTCGTGAACTGCAGAGGTGCGCCAGTAAGTCAGCGTCTTTTTGCGTGATCTTGCCGTCGCCGTCGAGATCGCACTCTTCGCCGCAAGCGCTGGCTGCCACCTTTTTGTCCAGATCGCGCTGCAGCATGTTCAGGTCGTGCCGGTCGACTCGCCCATCTTCATTCAAATCACCCGGTGCCCTGCGCACGCGAATGACCACATCCCCTAACGGTGTGTCGCCGGTGGAAGTCTTCATTACTGCATACAAATGATGAAGGCCTTTTTTGGTAGGGGTCCAATATAACCAGGAAGACGTACCATCGGGCGTGGTTCCGTGCAGCGTTTTGATCGCGATGGTTTGCGATTTGGGCTTGCCGGGTTTGCCGTCATAGATCGACACGTGCCCGTGAATGGCCGAGATGCCGCTGCTGAAGGCTGTCGTTCGTAAAGAGAATGGCCGGTGAAGAAAAGCAGTAAGAGGTTTGGGCTTTGAAGAACGGGCTTTGACATCCCCAACCAAAACGTCAGTTCCATTTGCATCGGCGAGTTCGCGCGTGGAGTTTGCCACCGCTGCTCCCGTCCCGAGAGTGCCGCGTGTCGGATCGCCTGACGTGGACCCGCCAAGCGGCCCACCCAACAATCGTTTTTGAACGGAGATCAGACCCCATCCTTCGTTATTTTGGCCCGGATCCACAATTTTCGAGTTGCCAAAGTCGTCTTCGCACGGAACCGCAGTGCACGGCGGCTCAGGAGGATATAGCTCCTGGCCATTCGTAATCAAGTTGACGTACACTCGGTACTCCTGGGTGCCGGCAGTTGCCGGTCCGAAACCCTTTGTGTTCCACATGAGGTACGCCGTGGTGTACGTGCGGCCAACGATAGTAATCGTCACCGATCCGCCGGTTGGAGAAGAAGTACCGTTTCCGATAATTGTCCTCGCGCTCGCCGGACATACGCGACCGTTCCCGGCCGGAATGTCAGGACAGATTTCACTGTTACTGACGTTGTCATATGGGATGACAGAAAACTGCACGGTGAGTGGACCAGCAGCCATGCTGCTGAGGCTGTAGTTATAAACGCGCGCTTCCAGCAGCACAGTGTCGCCGTCTGTCGGATTGCTGCCCAATAATGGATAGCCGTTGGCAATCGGATCCGGAGCGGATCTCCTGATGACGAAACCCTTCATTCGCTTCCGCACAATCGTAGTTACTGGCTCCCAACCATTCACACTTCCGCCAGGTCCATAGGTGGCTTTGAAACGGTTTGGAAGGTTCAGAGCCGGGTCTGGAGCTGAACCGTAACTATCGGTCCAAAACTCGCCGCCGGAACTGCTCGCCGAAAGGTCACCTATCCCATATGCGACCTTCAAGCCGCCCTCTGTCGTGTTGTAGAAGATCGGGTAATAAGGATATGCATGCTCGGAATCGCCTTGCGGTGAATTGAGGGTAATTCCGGTTGCGTCCGTTGTAGAGTTATCGTTGGTACTCAACGTTCCCCAGTCGGCGCCGCCGTGGATGTCGGTATCCGAGGTCACGCTGCTTGTGACACCTGTCCCCAGGACCTTGGCTGACGCTTTAAACGTGAATTTGAAATCCAAATCCGCGTGCAGTTTGTTCGTGTAGTCCGTGGAGCCGCCGCTTCCCGTCTGGTGATCCAGCGCCAGCGACAGATTATTGGAGTTCCCATTGTAAAATTGCTGCCTGCAGCCGATGAGAGGCACTACCTGATTGCTAAAGTTGGGGATATTCGGAATCGTGATTGGGCCAATATCGGCCGGGCTGCAGGCATCGGTGCGGCCCGGATACGAAAGAATGTTGCCGACTTCATGAACTGGTTGATACCAATCCACATCCCGCCCTCCAGGATTGCTCACCACGGATGGCCCAGGAATAACGATGTCATAAAAAGCATTGGGAGCGTTCGGATCGGCCGTGGCCGCGCCATAAACGCGGTATCGCCAGAGATCCAGAATTTGCGCTTCCACTATCAGGCTGTCATCTAAACCAGTGGTCTCACTTTGGCCTACGGTGACCGAGTCATAGCCGGCGTTGTAATTGCTGCTGACGTTGTCGTAGTCGTACGCAACCTTTGCCGTGAACTTCCGGTCTTCCCGCAATCCGGTTTCGACGCCTATTTCCTCGGCGGATACCTCGTCGGAAATCGTCTGCTTTGCCGTGACGGTCTCGGAGCCGCCTACGGTCCAGTCCAGATGATTTTGGGTTTTAGATGCGAAATCTTTCTTGCTGCTGTCTTGCATGGACGTGTTGAAGCTCGGATAGCGGTTGATTGTTTGCACGTCCGGGCCTTGGCCAATGTCCAGCCACGTGGCGTGTTGCGGCGGCTGCTCCAGGATGAGATCGGCTTTTCCTGGATTGGTGATCTCGAAATGCACAGGCGCGCCCAGCCGAAGTGAATTACCATTCAAGTCCGCCCCGATTGCAGGCAGGCGAAGATAGTAATTGGCTGGGAACGGGTACGCTCCGCTGGGCGACTCCATTCGAGCATCCCCGCCCCAAACCTGGCAAATGGATCCGGAGAAACCATAGCTAGGGGGAGAACCGGGATCGTCGCTGGCCTTACCGGAGCACAAGTTCGTCAGAACCAGGTTGTTATTGGTCGTGTCGGACGAATCTGGTGCCACGTTCCAGACGGCAAAAACCATGCCGGCGGCGATCGGATTAGTGTATGAAAAGCCGGTGCCCGATAGAACGAGCGACCAGGTCGGATCGTTGGTATCACTGCTGGGGCGAAATGCGCCTGCTCCCAAGGAAACGTTTTGAAATGTCTGGAAACTGGCAAGTAGCGCACTGGCTTGAACCGCGAAAGTGATCTTGTCGTCACTCGTTACTTGAATAATGGCCAGGTGCGTGTCGGCAAATTGGTCCCAATTTTCACCCAAAGTTGCTTGGGGGGATGGCCGTGCGTTCCAGGCAACAGCCACCTGACGCCGCCGGTAATCGAAAGCGTGGTTTGGATCGAAGTGAAAGAGCCCGGGAATCATCTGAACCCGAATTCGGGCGAGATCGTTATCATCGATGCGGATTGGTCCGTCTCGGCCCGTAAACTGGTTGCTATAGGCGTTGCTGGGAAATGGCGAGTTCGGATACGCCTGAATGGTTGCGCTATCGGCCAGTGCCAGCTGGTCGGCCGCAGAGAAGCTCACTGCTTGGCCGTTGAAGGATCCGAAGTTGGACGAATCCACCGGAAGCGAGAAGCCGCCCGGCGTTAGAGTAACCGGCCAGGTTCCATTGATAGGAGCCCAACTGCCCGTCGCGCCCTGGATGGTTACGGCGCGCGGGATATAGCTCGCGTTTCCGAGCGAAACCGTGAAGTCAGTACTCGAATTATTCTGCCCGGAACTCGCAGCTCCACTGACTGCGCCCCAAACCTGACTGCCTTTAATCAGGAAGAAAACGGGCTGAGTCGAAAACGTTTGGCTTTGATATGTGTTGTTAGCTGAAGGCGTTCCCCACCAGTCGGCAGTTCCTACCAGTAATTCATCGATGCCCGATCCGTCGAAATTTCCGGCGGCGAGACTGAGGGTACCCACCGTACTTCGACCTGCCGGCCGGGTTATATCGATCGTGTTCACCGGCGTCAGCGAAGCATTCGTCCCATCGTTCAGATAGCGGTAAATCGTCACCGTGATCACCGTTGACGGAACCTCTCTCATATATGCAACCGCGATCTCGTTGTAACCGTCGCCATCGAAATCGCCAACTGCCGTAGCGATGATGTTGTCGATCGGTTGCGGCACCGTAGTGATCATTGGTGCGTTCTGCCCAAGTAGATAGTCGTAACCCTGCAGTGTGCAGGTACTCATGTATTGGATGTCGCTACGGTCCACGCGTTGGACCAGAACCGATGGCGTCGTGCCATTGTTGTAATTCAACACCGCAATGTGCGGTACCGATACCTCCGAACAATTGGTTCGCGCCAGTGACTCGGGGGCCATCCAGGCGACCACGACTTCATCGTGGTAGTTGCCTTGCGAGTCATAAAGCCGGTCCAGATCGCCTTCCGCCGTGGCGAAGAAATCGGTCCAACCTGAAATCCGGGGCTCCAAAGCATCGAGCAGCGTTGCGCCGCTTCCATCCTGCATCCGTACCGCCAGTTTGGTGCCGTCTGTTTCCGAACGCTGCGCGATGACAATATCGTCTTTGTCCGGATGAACGATGCGGCCCGCAACCGCCTGAATATCCACTTGCTGCCAGGGAGTCGAACCTGACCAGGGGAGGCTTGACACGGCGCCGAACGGGAACGCTTGAAATGGCGGGGGTGCGGTGCCAAAGGTCGCAACAGTGGTAATCCATGGGTTGGCTTGCGTGCCGGGGCTCATGGCAAAAATCTGTTCATCGCGGAACAGCGTGAAGTTTGACGTGTTGCCCGCCGGATCAACCGTCCCCGGGCGGTACGTGCTGTTTTGACCAGATAACGCACGCGGCGATATCGCGACCAGAAACACACAAAGCGCAAAACTAAGGACGGACAATGTAGTTCGCGTCATAAAAATTACTCCTGAATGCGAAGGAAAACTGCTTTCGTTTTGTAAAGCGCACTCTGACGCAATCTTTGGTCACACTGAGTTTGGCATATTGCCGTCATTTGGTAAATCGCAGACCGCGCAACCATTGGCCATGCCTTTACGATGTAATTTTTCGAAGGTGGCTAAAATGGGGGACTAAAGCGTAAACGAAACGAGCTTTGGGTCATGACGGGGGCAGTTGTTCGGTATTATCCTTTGAGGAAGCGGTCAGGGCTCAGCAATGGAAGCGCGCATCAGTGGCGATGTTACGGTCCTTCTCCATCAAATAAGAGCAGGCGATTCCGCTGCTGCCGACAAGCTGATTCCATTGGTGATCGACGAGCTGCGTGCCTTGGCGCGACTGCAGCTCCGAAATGAGCGGCCAGGTCACACGCTTCAGCCAACCGCGTTAGTAAATGAGGCGTACATGCGCCTGGTCAGCGACCAGGCACGAGACTGGCACGACCGCGCTCACTTCATTGGCGTCAGCGTCTCGGTGATGAGACGCATTCTCATCGATCACGCGCGACGCAAGCAGGCGCTAAAGCGCGGATCGGGAGATCTGGTTGCTTTCGAAGACGATTATGCCGGCTTTTCTTATGAACAGGCGGACGAGCTCATTGCGCTCGACATCGCCTTGAACCGTTTGGAGAAGATGAATTCGCGGCAGCACCAGGTCGTTGAACTGCGTTATTTCGGCGGGCTGTCTCTTGAGGAGATTGCCGAAGTTCTCAATGTCTCTCCCGTTACTGTCAAACGGGATTGGATCGCAGCCCGCGCCTGGTTGAAGCGTCAACTTCGCACTGACGCGTTAGGCTGAATCACCTCAATGGACGCGGCAGAATGGAACCAGATTTACAGCGTGTTCCATGCCGCCCGGGAAAAATCAGGCAGCGATAGGGTACTGCTCCTCGATGAGAGTTGCGGCGAAAATACACAGCTTCGCAAGGCAGTGGAAGAGCTGCTGAAGGAAGATGAGACCGCAAGCGGTTTTCTGAGCGAGCCGTTATTCCGATCGCCTTCACAACAGCGCGAATCGCGAATTACCGCCGGGCAGCGCATCGGGCGTTATGTCACTTTGGCTTTGATCGGACGGGGTGGCGTGGGCGAAGTTTGGTCGGCACACGATGCCGATCTGGATCGGACTGTCGCTCTCAAGTTCTTGTCATCCGAAGCCATCGCAAGCTTGGACGCGCGTCAAATCACTCGCGAAGCAAGAGCAGCCTCGGCATTGAACCACCCAGGCATCGTAACCATCCACGAAGTAGTGCAATCCAATTCCGCGCTTGCGATCGTTATGGAGTTGGTACAAGGCGTGCCGCTGCGAGATGTCTGCGGAAAGGCGCTTCCCAGGATTGAACTCCTGGCGATCGCCCTGCAGATCTCGGAAGCACTCGCCGCGGCCCACACAGCGGGGACTGTCCACGGCGACATCAAACCGGAAAATATTCTCGTGCGGCGCGATCGCTATGTGAAAATAGTCGATTTCGGTTTGGCCCGAAAAGTCACAACCGAAACCATCGCATCCGGCATGCTGCTCGGCCTCGGCACCTTGCGCTATATGTCACCTGAGCAGGCGCGCGGTGAGGAACTAACACCCGCCAGCGACATTTTTTCGTTCGGCCTCGTGCTTTATGAACTCGCCACCGGCCGCCATCCGTTCGCCGGCTTGTCGGCGCTTGAAGCAATGGACGCGATTCGTAACCAGCAGCCGGCTGCGCCCCTATCTATCAATCCGTCTCTTCCGGAACGATTAGACCGGCTGATTATGGCGATGCTCGCCAAAGACGCCGCCGCCCGTCCCGACGCGCAAAACGTCGCGCAAACGCTGGCTGCACTCCAGCGTTCTCCGGCACGCCAACGGTCTCGGTGGGTACTACTGTTTGGCACGCCGATTTTGGTCGCGGTCCTTGCCGCTCTCGCCGTCTGGAAATGGAACAAGCCAGCTGCCGCGAACTATGCCGGCGAATGGCTGGCGCGGCCTCTGACGACTGATCCAGGCGACGAGATGGGCGCCTCGTTTTCACCCGATGGAAAGCAAGTCGCGTTCGTCTGGAGGCAGGAAGATGAGAGCGTCTTCAATCTCTATACAATGCCGATCGATGGAGGCACGCCGCGCCGGCTCACAAAAAGTCCTTTGACGGAGTTGGGACCTGCCTGGTCGCGAGACGGAAAGAACATTGCCTTTATCGAAGGAAGGGTAAGCGGCCCCGCCTCGATTATGCTCGTTCCTGCGTCGGGTGGCCGCCCTCGCAAGATGGGCCTCATTCTGTTCACCGCCAGAGAAGAAGCCAATAAGCTCGATTGGTCGCCTGATGGCAAATGGCTCGTTTATGCCGACCGCGAACCCACAGCCGATCTTTGGTCGATCTTTGCCGTCTCAGTGGATACAGGGGAGCGTAAAAGATTGGCAGTGCCTTCACTCGGGCGTAATTACCTGGAGCCGGTACTTTCGCTTGATGGGAGCAAGCTTGCGTTTTCGGAGGATGGCGATGGCGTCAGCACACTGCGCGTGCTGCGCCTGGATCGGAGCATGAAGCCCGAAGGCGAGTCGTCGATGCTGAAGTTACCTGGATTCGACACCCTCATTTCCACGAATCCCATGTGGACGCCGGATGGGTCCGGCCTGCTCTTTTTGTCGAACAAGAACGGCTCGAGCCAACATCTGTGGACTGTTGACACCCGTGGGTCGCTGACGGGCACGCATATTCCGAGGATGGTGGGCAGCCTTGGTGATGGCGTCAGATTGCCCGCTCTTTCGCGGGCTGGAAACCATTTGGCATTTACGAAGTTGAGCGCCGACGACAACATCTGGCGCGTCGATTTGGACGGCAAGCTCGAAAAAATACTCGGCTCGACGCAGCAGGAAAGATTTCCCCAGTACTCACCCAACGGGCGTTTTATCGCTTTTGAATCCGACCGCTCCGGCTTCCCCGAAATCTGGATCGCGGATGCTGACGGAACACATGCGTTTGCGCTGACGAACTTTCGCGGTCCGGTGACCGGTTCGCCCGCCTGGTCTCCCGACGGCAAGCAGATCGCGTTTGATACGCGCGCAGCGGGTCAGCCGCAGGTCTTTCTGATAAACGCGGCGCCGGGCTCTCACTCGCGCCAGTTGACAATTGGCCCTGGCAGCAGCATGCTGCCGTGCTGGTCTGCCGATGGACAATTCGTTTACTTCAACTCCGATCGTGCCGGCGATCTGCAAATCTGGAAGGCGGCAGCCACCGGTGGAAAAGCGGAACAGGTCACCACCCACTTCGCGTTTCAGCCGCAGGCCTCTCCCGATGGCAATTACCTTTACTTTATGGCCAAACGCGGAGAGCTAGGCGAGATCGACCGCCTGGATCTCAGAACTCTACGACAAGAAGCGGTAGTCGCGCCGGTACGCGATCGATGCTTTTCGCCCACCAGGCAGGGGCTCTACTTCTTGCAAGCGATCACCGCGACATCTCAGGTCTTGAAGTTCTGGGATTCGCACACAAAAAAAGACTCCGCGATCACTCGAATCAAAGGACGCCGCGCCGGCGGTCTGTCAGTCTCCCCCGATGGCCATTCTCTCCTCATAGTCATGGACGACAAGGGCGGCATGGATCTGATGGTCGTCGACGATTTCAAATGATGACTTTCAAATAACAGAATTGCCCAGCGTATTGGCAGACCTTTTAGGATGGGCGCTGTTGAAAAACTCTGCCCTGCACTTATCGACTACTGGCATGTTGCAAATGATTCCGTTAGCATCGGTCCGATTTGGCTCCGATCGCTTCGCTTGGGTCCGAATCGAGAACACGCCATTCAGAGCCGCGAGACAGCTGAGTTTGTAAGTCAAGCGGAAAAGGCGTCCGGCTTGGAAAAACCGGCGACGTTTTTCCAAATGATTGGCACATCGGCTGAACCTGGATGGGAACGTTCGCGCTTAGGAGATTCTTCCAGCCCAGAATCGTTGCAGAAGACTGTGCGCCTTGCAACAACGATCAGGGCGAGCGAAGGATTCATCACTGAAATTGGAAGGGAAGTGTTGCGAAATCGGAAGTGGGGACGGCTACAATCCTACACGGTGATAGATCAGGCCGCGGTGGCGAGCCCGAACAGGCCTAGTATGAATGCGGCCTGACCCAGGACGTCGCTCTTCGG
>Ga0126381_100007688_pt1 | contig 12018 bp, 11 predicted proteins | sample PanSoiMetPlot_28_FD_96465 | JGI IMG/M metagenome (GOLD analysis project Ga0126381, IMG submission 96465) | Tropical forest soil microbial communities from Panama - MetaG Plot_28 | ecosystem: Environmental > Terrestrial > Soil > Tropical forest > Bulk soil | place: Panama | collected 2016-02-17
CGCGAATGCATCCGCCTGATATTCGAAACGACGCGACCAGCCATGAATCACCGGCGAAAGCCAGAAACTTATCGTCCCTGCCAGCAGCACAAATAACAGCATCGCAGGTACAACATCCGCGGCCGCAAAGCCTCCATAATACTCGAAACCGAATGTGCGATAGGACCATTCCTGACGCGCCAGCCACGCAATTGCACCGAACGCCGCAAAGACACCAGCGATAGAGAGGCCGACCAACTTCGTTACATGGCGTTTTTTGTAATGACCTATTTCATGCGCAAGCACGGACTCCACTTCCGGCTCGGTGAGCTGCGCGATGAGCGTGTCGAACAAGACAATTTTTCGAAAACATCCCAACCCCGTAAAGAAGGCGTTCGAGTGGCGCGAGCGTCTGCTGCCGTCCATCACTTCGATACCGCGCATAGGGAAACCGGTGTGCTTTGCCAGTGCGAAAAGACGGTCGCGCAATCCTCCTTCCGGGAGAGGAGTGAATTTGTTGAAAAGCGGCATGATGACCGCCGGTGCAACCAGTAGCAGGAGCAATTGGAATACGATCACAATACTCGCCGCCCACAGCCACCACTCTACGCCAGCCCACTCGATCAATTTCAACACCAGCGCCAGCAGCGGATAACCGACCACCAGCGCCAGCAGAAATCCCTTCACACGATCGACCATCCACGTTTTCATCGTCGTGGTGTTGAAACCGAAGCGCTGCTCCAGTTTGAATTGCGTGTACCAGGCGAATGGCAGTCCGAGAATGCTTAACGCGAAGCCCACAGCAAAGAGGAAACCAGCCATCGCCCAGATCGACGTCCCGAAATCCGCGCCGAATCTCCCAAACGCCCGCGGCAACACGCCACTGAAAAGCACTGTAACGAGCACCACAGTGTCGAACACGCTGGCGATATCTTTGAAGCGGTTCTTGGCGAGCGTGTAATCAACCGAACGGCGATACGTCGCCTTGTCAATGATTTCGCGAAATTCAGCCGGCACTTGATTTGCTTGCGCACGCACCTGGCGTTGATTAAGTCGACTCAGTTTCAGTTCAGCGATGGCGCGCGAGAGAATCAAAACTAAAGCAATGATGGTGAATGGCGGCATAAAGGCCATCGTAGAATTCCTCGCGTCTTTCGCGTTCCCAGCGGGGCTTCAATTTAGCGGTTGAATTCGAAAATGATTTTGCCGCTGCGTTTTCCTTGCGCAGCATGAGTGACTGCGGCCTTAACTTCGCTTAATGGATAAGCCTTCTCGACTTTCGTTTTCAGCAGACCGCGCTTTGCCATTTCGAATAACGTCCGGAAAGCCTCCATTCGATCGTTGTTCGTGGCGTTTTCGTACCATTTATTAATCCAGATACCGCGAAAACGCAGGTCTTTGAAGATCAGGAATCCGTTGGGAATTTTGAGCGGCTGCAAGCTCATCGCGCCGTACGTGACCATATTCGATCTCGGCGCGAGGCAGTTTGCCAGGCGCAATGCGCTTTGGCCACCCACCGCATTTAATCCTAAACGAATTGGAGAACCGCTCGCCGCATTTTTGACTTCATCGCGCAGATTTTCGCCATCGACTAATACCACGTCACCACCTTCAGCCTGCAATTCATCGATCAATTCATTGCGGCGAACAACGTTCACGGTTCTATAGCCTAACTCGTGCGCGATTTGAATTACTGCCCGTCCCGCGGCGGAATTCGCCGCATTTTGAATCAGCCAATCCCCATTTCTTAGATCGGCGTAATCGTGCAGCAGACGCCACGCAGTCATCGGATTGATCTTTAACATGGCTGCATGCACAGGCTCAATTCCGGAAGGGACGACAATCAGTTCGTCCGATTTTACTGCAACGGCGTCACGCCACGTGCCAAGATTGTGCGGCAAAATCACCAGCGCGTCGATTGCAAGATTCGTGACGTTCGCCCCGAGATCGACAACGACTCCCGCCCCTTCGAATCCAGGTATTGCCGGCAGTTGAGGCCGCAGTGGATATTTTCCTTCGATCTGATTCAGGTCCGCGGGATTGATCGGAGCCGCGCGGAGTTCCACAATCACTTCATCTGGCCCGGGCATTGGCCAGGGTCGTGATTCGACGCGCAACACATCGGCTGGATTTCCGTGCGTTTCATAAACAGCTGCGTTTATACTTTTCCTCATCAATGTCCTCGCCTCGGCATCCTCACGCTTCTGTGACCAAACTGCAAACTGGCGCGCAGATGGCTCTAATTGGGTTTGCCATTAATGTGTTGCTGGCAGGCGTGAAAATTCTCGCCGGCCTGTTCGGGCACGCCAATGTGCTAATCGCGGATGGAATTGAATCCACTCTGGATGTGGGTGGTTCAATCGTAATCTGGGCAGGATTGTCGGTGGCAGCTCGTCCACCCGACGCGACTCATCCCTACGGTCATGGCAAAGCGGAGCCGATTGCTGCAGCGGCGGTTTCGGTTGGAGTGTTGGCTGCCGCTATCGGGGTCGCTATTCATAGTGTGCGTGGACTTTTTCTACCGCATCAAGCACCTGCGCCTTACACGCTTGGTGTCCTTATCGTTGCCGTAATCGTGAAGGAAATTTTGTACCGGTACGTGATTCGCTTCGGACGCAAAGTCGAAAGTACCGCGGTTAAAACAGACGCCTGGCATCATCGTATCGACGCCATGACTTCCGTCACTGCCTTTATTGGTATCTCAGTTGCGCTGATCGGCGGCAAAAAATGGCAAAGCGCAGACGAATGGGCTGCACTCTTTGCGTGTGTCCTCATCGGCGCGAACGGCTACAGACTGTTGCGCTTCGCTGTATTCGAGATCATGGATACTGCACCACGCGGCAAAATCGTCAGATCCATTCGAAGAGTGGCAGGATCCGTCGCGGGGGTGATCCGGGTTGAGCAATGCCGAGTCCGCAAAATGGGGCTCCAATTTTATGTCGATCTGCATATCGAGGTGGATGGCCGAATGTCCGTACACGAAGGACACGAGATTTCGCACGAGGTAAAACGAGCAATCCAGCAAAACGATTCGCGCATGGCGGACGTGCTCGTGCACGTTGAACCAGCGCACTATACTCGCGATCGATGATCGCGGCTGCGGGGGCAACGACTCCGGCTACAGTTCCTGTACAACTTGGACAAGTGCGTCCGCGAGAATTTCTCGTGCTCGTGCGATCCTTCTCGCAAAGTGAACCAGGCGTGGGAGGCGATTGGGATGAGCAAGAAAAAACCTGACAAACTTCAGCATATCAGTTCGCTGCTTCATGACGTCGAACAGGACCTCCGAAGGGGCTGGAAGCGGATTGGCCGGTGTGTCGCTAATCACCCGCAGGGAAAGCAACGGAGTACCATGTTGCGCACAGGCACGCGCGATGAATTCGGTCTCCATGTTCACCGCAGACACGCCTGTGGTCTGCGCAATTCTCTTTCGCTCTTCGATGGAATCGATAATCGCCGGTATCGTCAGTAGCTTGCCGCAATGAATCGGCACACTCGATACCAGCGTGCGTATTTTCGGCAGCCGAGGAGTCGAGAAATTCTCCGCTAGCAACAAATCACCGACGTGTAATTGATCATCTAGTCCGCCCGCAAAGCCGGCGCTCATCACACAGGCTGGCCGCGAGCGCGTCAGATATTCTCCAATCCGTTGTCGGCAAATCTTTTCTCCCACGCCGGTGTGAAGAATCTCAATCGCCCTATGATCGATTTCCCCAGAGATTACCTCGATGCCGCTGTGACTGTTTATGGATTTTTTAGGAAGGCGGCGTACGAATGCGGAGCTTTCCGCCGGTAAAGCGAAGGTGACTGCAATCATTACGTGATTTGGCGGCACAACGATCTTTTTGCGATCACTGCTCCGTATTTTCTGGGTTAATTCGGTTTCGCTGGTGCCTCGACAATTTGCACAGCAAAGCTTTTCTTTTCAGCGGTAAACGGAATCGTTGATCCCGATGCTCCCGTGCTCGTAACCGGGGTCGGTGACTCCGGCCCTGCCCCGGTAATTGAAGCAATCGCAGCACGAAATTCCGATTCCCGATTCGCCGGAAGATCGACGAGTACCTCAATGCGATGGTCGTCTGGAAGTCCTTTTGTGGCCGAACCGCCGAGCCGTCTGGCCAGGGCCACAATTTGATCTGCAACAAAATTGAGCCGCCCCGGCTTGGCCATGATTGGGATTTCGCTTACACCCAAAGATGGCGCAGGCGTGAGTTCAGTAGTCGCAGCGCGCTCGAGCGATTCTGTTATCTGCTTGCGGGTTTGAGCTTCCAGTAATGCTCGATTCGGATTCCCGGTTTCGTGTCTGACGATCAACCAGAGACCGAAGCCGACGTTGACAGCCATAAGAACTATAAACACGGTGCCGATGCGAAGTGCCATTTTCCGGCCGCGCTCGGTTGAATTCTCTTGCGCTTGCAACACAATCTCTCGCGAATTGCCGCCCATCGCCGCGTGGATCCGTCGCGCGATCGTGAGCTCGCGTTGCAATTGGCGGTCCGAGATCAATTCTTTCTCCAGGGCTGCGCGTTCTGCTGGAGCCAATCTCCCTTCAAGATAATCGAAAAGCTTATCAGGATTCATCAATTAATGACCGAGAAAGCGTCACGCCGAACGCGTTCCTGTGCAATGAGGAAGTCCGTCGTTCCAATAGTCTGGACACCCAGGTGTTGAAGTAAATGCGATATGTTTCCGTAACCAATTAAAACGACCTGAAGGAAACATACGGAACTAACGATTAGCAGAACGGCGCTCTTTATTTCGCGCATCATCAAATCTGAAAAAGTCGTGCCGCGCTTTTCTGGTGTCTTCGCGCCCAGCTAGCAAGCAGGGTCCGGATGTTCGCGGCCTTCCCGATTACCGCAAAAAAGCGGCGCGCGGCATTAGTGTTTAAGAACGTGGCAGTTGGCAACGTGCTGCACGCGCAAGGATAAGTACATGGGCGACTTCAAAAAGCCGTAGCAGCAGCGATCCTTGTTCTACTTCAAGCCCTCCATGAAGTCCGCCTCACCGGTTCGACGGGAAGAACGCTCATCATCTTTGTTAGCGTCTTTCGCGCCGCCTTTCGGGTCAATCTTCGGTTTTAGATCGCGAACTTCGATTTCTCCTTTTTTCTTTTCCGGTGACTGAGGCTGGTTATTTTCGTTGGGCATAACTTACTATCTCCGCCTGCAGACGCGGAGAATATCAGGTCGGACATTATCAATCAACATGAAAACTCTGCACGGCATGACTATGTCGCTGTAGCGCAACGGATTCGGCGGACTCGGTCGAGTCACCAGAAAGTCTTCAATCTTTGATTTTGACTCAAAAAGGCTGTTTTTGCGACGATGAATTTGATTTCGCTCGGAGTTGACCCCAGAAGCTTTTGGGATTGACTGCGATTCGAGCGATTGATGAAAAAACTGTGTGTTGGCGTTGTCGGTGTCGGTGCTATCGGAAGTAATCATGCGCGGCTGTATGCCGAAATTCCGTCGGCAGAATTCAGCGCGGTTTACGATATCGATCAAGCTCGAGGCAACGCAATCGGTAGAAAGTTTGGCGCGACCGCGGCAAAATCGCTCGATGATTTTATCGAGGCAATCGATGCCGCTTCGGTGGCGACACCCACCAACACGCACTACGAAATTTCGCGGTTGCTGCTTTCACGCGGCAAACACGTGTTAGTCGAGAAACCAATTACCGACAACACCGCGCATGCGGCCGAGCTAGCGGAGTTGGCGGCGAGCAAGGCGTTGATTTTGCAGGTTGGTCACGTAGAACGGTTCAATCCAGTTCTGGGGGCACTCGAAAAACACCTGACTCACCCCCGTTTTATCGAAGCCCACCGGCTTTCGCCTTATCCAGAGCGCAGCACCGATATCGGTGTCGTTCTCGATCTGATGATCCATGATTTGGAAGTCATCTTGCATTTTGTGCGATCACCCGTGCAGAGCATCGATGCCGTGGGCGTGCCGGTATTGAGTCGTGGAGAAGACATCGCGAACGCCCGTTTACGTTTCGAGAATCGTTGCGTGGCGAATGTCACCTCGAGTCGGATTAGTCCCGAGCGGGTCCGCAAGATTCGCGTTTTTCAAGAGGACGCTTATCTCTCGCTTGATTATCAGAATCAGAGCGGCGAGATCTATCGGCGCGTCGGCGGACGAATCACGCGGGATAAAGTGGATATCGGGCGCGAGGAGCCGCTAAAAGTTCAGCTCGCTTCATTTGTCGAATGCGCGGCAACCGGCCGCGAACCGCGCGTCTCTGGGTTTCAGGCAACAGCGGCACTGGAACTGGCGGTAGATATAACGAAACGAATCCGCTCGAGTGGATAGGACAATCTTAATTAGGAGATTCCTTTGTAGACGCAGGCGTATTGCGCGCATGACCTTCGAATTCGCAGCCGGAACAAACGCCGCTACAGAAGAATGACCATTTATTTCGTTGCGGGCGAAGCGAGCGCCGACAATCATGGCGCGGCGCTGATGCGTTTCCTGCGTGAGCTGTCCCACAATCCCGATATTCAGTTCGTCGGGCGCGGTGGTCCGCAAATGCGAACCGTAGCTGGTGAACAATTCAAAAATTGGATCGGAGACGCGGCTGTCCTCGGTTTGTGGGAAGTGATCAGGAAATACGGCTATTTTCGAGAGCAGTTTCGGGAAACTCTGAATGAAATACGGGATTACAAGCCCGACGCCGTTGTTCTGATCGATTATCCAGGGTTCAATCTACGACTCGCAAACGCATTTCGGAAGCAATCGTCACAGCAAAAGATAATTTACTATATCAGCCCGCAAGTGTGGGCGTGGAACCGCAGGCGCATCAAAAGAATGGCGCGCCTGCTCGATCTTATGCTCTGTATCTTTCCATTTGAAGTCGACCTCTATAACAAATCAGGTTTGCGAACGATATTTGTTGGCCATCCGGTGATCGAAAGGTTGCGGGCCGAGAGGGTCGAGATTGCGCGCGACCGAAATTTGATCGGGCTGTTTCCCGGTAGTCGGTTGCGCGAAGTGCGAAAAATTTTCCCAGTGTTGCGTGAAACAGCTAAGCTGCTTCTGCAGTACAATTCGAGTTTGCGCTTTGAAGTGGCGGCTGCGTCTGAAACGCTTGCCGCGCAAATGAACAAAATGCTGGATAAGCAGTGGCAGGCTCCACAGACGATTCAAATCAGAATCGGCGAGACGCCGGCGATAATGCAGCGCGCTTTTCTGGGACTCGTGGCATCTGGCAGCGCCACGCTTGAAGCCGCTTATTTCCGGCTACCACTTGTGCTGATTTACAAAGTGGCGTGGCCAACCTATCTGGCGGCGCGGCTGGTCGTAAGCGTAAAATACCTTGGCATGCCTAACGTCCTCGCGAATAAAGAAGTGATTCCCGAATTCATCCAGCACCGGGCAAGGCCAACCGCCATTGCCGAGGCCGCGCGACGGCTAGCGGAGAATGCAAGCGCGCGGGAGCGAATGATTTCCGAGTTCGATACTATTGTTCGCAAATTGGGCGAGGGAGGAGCGAGCGAAAAAGCGGCACGAGCGATTCTCGAAGAGGTTATGGGAAGAGTATGAAGCTCATTAAATGATGATGTGATGAGAATTTGGGACATTTCACGAACGCTTTCGAACCATCTGGCAGAATGGCCCGGTGACGAGCCGTTTCATTTTCGATTGACAAGAACAATTACCAAAGGTCAACCCGTGAATCTGGGTATGATTACAACCAGCGTGCACAACGGCACACACGCTGATGCGCAGTTCCATTTTGATGGGAAAGGCGAGTCAATTGAGAAAGTGGGCCTCGAAATTTATTTGGGCCGTGCGGTGATTGTGGATCTTACGGAGGCTTTCACACAATCGGGCGAAAAGCGCTTGATCACGATCGAAGATCTCCGGCCATCTGCTGAAAAAATTGCGGAAACCTCGCGAATTCTAGTAAAGACTGGTCGATGGAGTGATTCGGCCGTCTTTCCGAATCGAATTCCGGTAATTGCAGCGGATGTCCCACCATGGCTGCAGAAGAATGGAGTCAAGCTGCTGGGGCTCGATCTACCTTCTGTAGATGAGATCGATTCGAAGTCGTTGCAGAACCATCACGCACTGGCTGCCACCAACATCGCCATCGTTGAATCGCTGGATTTGAGTTCTGTGGGACCCGGTACTTACAATTTCGCGGCGTTTCCGCTGAAGATCGCCGGCAGCGATGGCGCGCCGGTGCGCGCGGTGCTTTGGCGGGATTGAACCAGTAGCGAAACATGAAATTTTTGAACTGTCATTTCGAGCGGGACGTAGCGTAGCCAAGGACTCTCTTACTGTTAAAAATGAGAGGTATCTCGACTTCGCTCGACCTGACACAAAGGATCCTGGAAGATCGGCGGACGCTCTGGGTCGTTGGCGCGGTTGTATTCCTTTTATTTGTCGTTGCTAACCTGCCGTGGGAGCTCGACGACTACGATCAAGCCAAGCAAGCGTTTACTTCGTTTGAGATGATCAAGGAAGGGCACTGGTTCTTCCAACACACACCGCGCCAGCACGTGGCTACTAAGCCGCCTTTGGTTGGATGGATGTCGGCTGTTCTTTTTGCGTTAACGCGGTCATGGAATGCCGCATGGCGGCTGCCGCCATTTCTCGCGGCAGTCGGCACGATGGTTTTGATTTTTCGCGCCGCCGGTTCAGCTTATGGCTGGCTGGCTGCCGTTGTAGCGTTCAGTGCATTCGGCTTGAATCTTCTGACTCCACGCTTGGCTACGCTCGTTCGCACTGACATGCCGCTGGCGTTCGTGATTTTTCTCATTGGGTTGCTGATCTGGGAAAAGATCAGGGCAGAAACGGGGTGGAAGGCGCAAGATCGAATCTACCTGTTTACGTTGCTTACCGCTGCAATGTTGATCAAGGGCCCGATTGTATACGCCTTTTTGCTCCCAGGTATTGCAGTGTTTGAGTGGAGCTTTGTTAGGGTCGGTGCGCTGCGCCGACCAGACACAGCAGCTCGGCGTCCCTACCGAGGCGTGTGGTCTGGCTGGTGGCCGTGGATTGCTTCTTTATTCGTCTTTATTCTTTGGGTGGTCGGCGGGATTCTGTTTCAGCCTCGTTTTTTCGATGAAGTCTTAATGCACGAGTTTGCTGCCAGATTCGGGGAAACAATCCACCGTCCGCAGCCGCTGTATTTTTATTTACCGCATTTGCTTCACAAATTTGCGCCTTGGAGCGTGCTGACGATTGCGCTCGCGATTGTCGATCTTCGTTCGCAAAACTGGCGGCTGCGATCAGTGCTTTGTGAGATGTCGCCCGAAACTTTCTGGCTGCTTTGTTGGAGCCTGGGCGGCCTCGCTGCAATGTCGCTGATTCCATCCAAACGGGTCGATAGGATTTTCCCAGTCATTCCCCCCCTTTGTTTGCTTTTAGCTGCGCAAATTGGTAGGGAGGCAGCGCTGCGGCGTCTAATCGCTTACCGGTGGACCGCGGCTGTCTTGCTCATCGCAATCTTCTTCGCAGGCGGCTCCACGATTTCAAGAGTCATCTCCGGATACCGAGATCATCGTGAGGCTCTCGCGGTTTTCGGGCGAAAAGTTCGCTACGAAGCAGAAGCGCATCATTGGCGTTATGAAGTTGTCTTCGCAAAGGATGAAGGACTGTTGCTTTACTTGCGGAAAACGCATTTCATCAAAGCGGATCAGGCTGTCGCCGAATGGAACCGCGGGAACCTCGACGCATTGATCATTTCCGCGGAGGAAGTGCCGGCTCTAATGCGTGAGCTTCGAGATGCCGCTCTTTCTCAGTTGAGGTTAAGTAAAAGCAGAGAAGGGCAGGGGCGAGATTACATTTTGATTACGCACTAGTTCGCCGAAGTGTGCTTCGCGATCTTCGCAGATAGTGATTCTCCTGGCTTGGTCAGTCTTTACTTCAGCAACTACAATAACTTGAGATGCCAGCTCGATATTCGCGTCTGTCTATGGGAGGCCAGGCAGCTGTAAATTTGCTTCGCATGTTATGCGTGCTGCCGCTTAAGATATACGGCTGACGGATTGATGCGACGGTCAGAGACCGGCGCTACAGATTAGAAATGTTGATGGACTTTCCGAAGAAAGAATTGGAAACGCTCTGGTGTCCGTGGCGCGTTGAGTATTTCGAACGTGAGAAACCAAACGCGGATTTTCTTTTGGAGGCGGCACGAACAAGCGATGACGCGGCTCATCTCGTGATCACACGGTGCAAAAACGCGTTCTTAATGATGAACCGTTATCCCTATGCGGTCGGTCACCTGATGGCCGTGCCGTATCGCAAAACGGCCAATCTCGCTTCGCTCGGCGAAAATGAAATTGTTGAGCTTTGGGGTCTGGTGGTGCACGCACAAACGCTGCTCGGTGCGACCATGAAGGCGCAGGGCTTCAACGTGGGACTAAATCTAGGCGAATGCGCGGGAGCAGGGATTGTTGATTATCTACACATCCATATTGTGCCGCGTTGGAGCGGGGACACAAACTTCATGCCAATTCTTGCCGGGACGCGAATGCTCTCGGAAGCGTTGCGTGCGCTTTATGATAAGTTAATGGAAGCCCAAGCGAAGATCGAAACTCACTCGGGCCGGCGCACATGAACGGATGGGTCGAGGCGCCGCCGGCTAGAAAAGGCCTGGGCTGTTTCGCTCGCGGTTGTCTCATTCTTGTCGTTTTTGGAGTCGTGCTGGCAATTGCCTGTTTCGCCGGTTTCTACTGGGGTTTCGAGCGGCATTCGGCGGTAGTCTACGGTATCTATTGGCTGGCAAAGACGCATTCGATCACAGAGGCGCCTTTCCGGGTCCCCGAATTCACTCCTTCTGATGAGCAGATCCAGGCTGCGCAGGAACGATGGCAGGATTTTGAGCAGAAAGCCCGGGCTGGTCAGGCGGCTGAAATTGAGCTAACAGCCGATGACATCAACAGTTTGATGGCCGTCAATCGAAACGCGCGTTGGAAGGCCTTTGTATCGATCGAGCGGAACCGGCTACAGCTGCAAGCGAGCGTTCCGCTAGGCGAACTTCTCGGTCGGCCCAGTTGGTATTTCAACGGCGATATTGCAATCCAATTAAACGGCGAGGAATCACTGGAGCAGCTGGATTTGAGCCAGATCGTAGTTAACAATCAACCAGTGCCGAAAACCTTTTTGAATTGGAAGTATCATTCCAGACAACTGAAGGATTACCTCGCAGATTTTCGAAATGGTTACAACATCGGCAGCATGGAACTTCGGGGTGGAAAATTGATTCTACGATCCCGCGCTGACTAATCCGCCAGTAGCGTGCGCTACTCGACAGCCGTTTATTCCCGGCTATCAGCGGCTCTCTAGTTTGGCTGCATTATTTCCCGCACAAAGACGTTGAGCTGGCCGTCTTCCTGCTTGCGAACTTCAGTGATTTCGTAGGGACGCAGCTCGTCCCGGTTAACAATCGTGCCTTGCTGCGGAGGCGTATAACCAGACGGATATTCCACGATAATGCGTGTGGAGGAGCCGCCCACAAGATGAAGCACTTTCTCTGTCAGTTTCGTTCGGAGACGTAGAACAGCGCGATTCGCATCGGAAAAATTCACGATGAACTGCCCTTTGAGGTAAACGCGTTCCCCAGCGAGTCCGTGTTCGGCGACATCCGACAAATCGCCTGCGCCAATGAGCCGTCCGAGTGGCATTTTCCCGGGTGGAAATGTTTTCCAACTGCCGCCGCCAGCGTTTGAAGCCAAAGCTACGCCTGACGCGTCGGCTGGAACTGGCTGCGCGGGCAAGACTGGTACCGGCGTTGCGGTTGTTACTGGTAGAGCTTGGGTAACCCCGAGAGTATTCGGTGTAGGCGCAGAAGTCTTCGAAGCGTTCGAGGTGGATTCAGGAGAGGCAATCGCTATTTGTGTCTTCGGCGCTAATGCGATTGTGATCGGAGTCGAGGTTAGGGCGCTTGGTTGCTGCTGAGCGACCACTGGTTGCGTTGGGCTAATCGTGGGCACCGGAGACTCAAGCTTTTGTTTTCGCTCCATTCTGCGACCTTTTGCCGAAAGCGTTGCTTTAGTGACCTTCTCAATTTTTGCGGGAGTAGGTGTCA
>Ga0126381_100007689_pt1 | contig 12018 bp, 9 predicted proteins | sample PanSoiMetPlot_28_FD_96465 | JGI IMG/M metagenome (GOLD analysis project Ga0126381, IMG submission 96465) | Tropical forest soil microbial communities from Panama - MetaG Plot_28 | ecosystem: Environmental > Terrestrial > Soil > Tropical forest > Bulk soil | place: Panama | collected 2016-02-17
CCACTACCGGGACCTGTGCGACATCGAGTTCACGATCGAGCGCGGCAAGCTGTGGATGCTGCAGACGCGGGTCGGCAAGCGCACCGCCGCGGCGGCGTTCCGGATCGCGGTCCAGCTCGTCGACCAGGGCCTGATCGACATGGACGAGGCGCTCAGCCGGGTCACGGGCGATCAGCTGGCGCACCTCATGTTCCCGCGCTTCGACGTGAGCGGGGAGGTCCGGCAGATCACCAAGGGCGTGAGCGCCTCGCCGGGCGCGGCGGTCGGCCAGGCGGTGTTCGACTCCGGGCGGGCCGTGGAGCAGGCCGCGGCCGGAAAGGACGTCATCCTGGTCCGGCGGGAGACCAACCCCGACGACCTGCACGGCATGATCGCCTCCCGGGGCATCCTGACCAGCCGCGGCGGCAAGACCAGCCACGCGGCCGTGGTAGCCCGCGGCATGGGCAAGACCTGCGTCTGCGGCGCCGAGGAGCTCGACGTCGACCTGGCCGGCCGGAAGTTCACCGCGCCGGGCGGGGTCACGGTGGCCGAAGGCGACGTGATCTCCATCGACGGCACGTCCGGCGCCGTGTACCTCGGCGAGGTGCCGGTCATGGCCTCACCGGTGGTGGAGTACTTCGAGGGCAAGCTCGACCCGGAGTCCGACGAGCTGGTCAGCGCGGTCAGCCGGATCATGGCGCACGCCGACGCGAGCCGCCGCCTCGGCGTGCACGCCAACGCCGACACCGGCCCCGACTGCGCCCGGGCCCGCCGGTTCGGCGCCGAGGGCGTGGGCCTGGTGCGGACCGAGCACATGTTCCTCGGCGAGCGCCGCCAGCTGATCGAGCGGCTGATCCTCGCCGACGACGAGGCGACCCGGCAGTCCGCGCTGGACGCGCTCGAGCCGCTGCAGCGGGGCGACTTCGCGGAGATCCTCGAGGCCATGGACGGCCTGCCGGTCACGATCCGGCTGATCGACCCGCCGCTGCACGAGTTCCTGCCCGACCTCACCGAGCTGTCGGTCAAGGTGGCCCTGGCCGGGGACGCCGCCACCGAGCAGGACCGCAAGCTGCTCGACGCGGTGCGCCGCCTGCACGAGCAGAACCCCATGCTCGGGCTGCGCGGCGTCCGGCTGGCCCTGGTCATCCCCGGGCTGGCCAGCATGCAGGTCCGCGCGATCGCGCACGCGGCGGCCGAGCGCAAGCAGGCCGGCGGCGACCCGAGGCCGGAGATCATGATCCCGCTGACCGCGTCGGTGCAGGAGATGGAGATCGCCCGCGAGGACACCGAGAAGGTGCTCGCCGAGGTGGCGGAGGAGACCGGCACCAGCGTGCACACGCTGATCGGCACCATGATCGAGGTGCCGCGGGCCGCGCTGATCTCCGGGGAGATCGCGCAGTCCGCCGAGTTCTTCTCCTTCGGCACCAACGACCTCACGCAGATGACCTGGGGGTTCTCCCGCGACGACGTGGAGGGCGCGTTCTTCAGCCGGTACATCGAGCTGGGCATCTTCGGCGTCTCGCCGTTCGAGAGCATCGACCGCGACGGCGTCGGCCGCCTGGTCCGGATCTCGGTCGAGGAGGGCCGGGCGGCCCGGCCCGACCTGCACCTCGGGGTGTGCGGCGAGCACGGCGGCGACCCGGACTCGGTGCACTTCTTCCACGAGGTCGGCCTGGACTACGTCTCCTGCTCGCCGTTCCGGGTCCCGGTGGCCCGGCTGGAGGCCGGCCGCGCCGCCGCGGCGGAAAAGGCTGGGGGCAGCGACAGCCGGTGACGGACAGGGGCGGCTATGACGCTCACGCGACGGCCCGGTGGGTAGCTGAGCCGCCCAAGAGTGCGCGCAATCCCGGGCGCGGCCCGTTCGAGCGGGACCGCGCCCGGGTGCTGCACAGCGCGGCGCTGCGCAGGCTGGCGGCCAAGACGCAGGTCGTCGAAGTCGGCTCGGGCGACTTCCCGCGGACCAGGCTCACCCACTCCCTGGAGTGCGCGCAGATCGGGCGCGAGTTCGGGGCGGCGCTCGGGTGTGATCCCGACCTGGTCGATGCCGCGTGCCTGGCCCACGACCTCGGGCACCCCCCGTTCGGTCACAACGGCGAGTCGGCCCTGGCCGAGTTCGCCAAGGGCTGCGGCGGGTTCGAGGGCAACGCGCAGAGCCTCCGGCTGCTGACCCGGCTGGAGGCGAAGGTGCCCGGCGCCGGGCTGAACCTGACCCGGGCCACCCTGGACGCCACGCTGAAGTACCCCTGGCCGGCCCGGGCCGGGGACGCCAAGTTTGGGGTGTACGCCGACGACGTCGCGGTCTTCGCCTGGATCAGGGAGGGCGCGCCGCCCGGCCGGCCGTCCCTGGAGGCCCAGGTCATGGACTGGGCCGACGACGTGGCCTACTCCGTGCACGACCTGGAGGACGGGCTGCAGGCCGGCCTGATCACGCTGGGCGCGCTGCGGGACCGGGCCGAGCAGAAGGCGGTGGCCGCCCTCACCGCGGCCGACTACTGCGCCCCCGGCTCGGTCACCGTCGACGAGCTGTGCGAGATCTTCGCCGACCTGCTCGCGCTGCCGTGCTGGCCGCCGGAATACGACGGCGGCCTGGCGTCCCTGGCCGCGCTGAAGAACCTGACCAGCGAGCTGATCGGCCGGTTCTGCAGCTCGGCGCAGCAGGCCACCCTGGCCGCGGCGACCGGCCCGGCGCCCGGCCCGGCCCGGCTGACCAGGTACGCCGCCGACCTGGTGGTCCCCCGCCGGCAGCGCCTGGAGTGCGCGCTGTTGAAGGGGGTCACCGCCCAGTACGTGATGAGCCGGGCCGGCGCCGCGGAATCCCAGGCCCGGGAGCGGGAGCTGATCGCCGAGCTCGCCGCCGCGCTGCTGGCCGGCGGGCCCGCCGCGCTGGATCCGGTGTTTCGGCCCGCCCACGCCGCGGCAGTATCTGATCAGGAACGGCTACGGGTGGTGGTCGACCAGATCGCCTCGCTCACCGACACTTCCGCCGTCGCCTGGCACCGCCGGCTGCGGAAGTGACAACCTGACCATGCCGGCCGCCGGCGGTCCGCCGCCGGGCCTGGCACCTGCCCTAACTCACGTTGCGCCTGGCCTGCTACCGTCGAGCGGCCTGTCGCCGGAAGGAGTCCCCAGATGCCTGCCGAACCCGCCTTTGTGATCGTCGGAGCGAGCCTGGCCGGCGCCAAGGCCGCGGAAACCCTCCGGGAGGAGGGCTTCGCGGGCACGGTCGTGCTCATCGGCGCGGAAGAACAGTACCCGTACGAGCGCCCGCCGCTGTCCAAGGGATACCTGCTGGGCAAGGACGACCGGGAGTCGATCTTCCCGCTCGCCGACGGCTGGTACGCCGAGCACCAGGTGGACCTGCGGCTGGGCGCGACCGTGACGTCGATCGACCGGGCGGGCCGCCGGGTCACGCTGGCGGACGGCCAGTCCGTGCCCTACGACCGGCTGCTGATCACCACCGGCGCCTCGCCGCGCCGGCTGAACATCCCCGGGACCGATCTCGACGGCGTCCGGTACCTGCGCACGGTGGGGGACTCGGAGCGGCTGGCCGCCGCCCTGCGCGGCGGCGGGCAGGTCGTCATCGCCGGGGCCGGCTGGATCGGCCTGGAGACCGCGGCCGCCGCGCGTGAGTTCGGCTGCGAGGTCACGGTGGTCGAGCCGGAGCCGGGGGTGCTGCAGCGCTCGCTGGGCCCCGAGCTCGGCGAGGTGTTCGCGGACCTGCATCGCAGCCATGGCGTGACGTTCCGGTTCGGTGAGGGGCTCAGCGAGGTCACCGGGGCCGGCGGCGCGGTGACCGGCGCCATCACGTCCTCCGGCGCGGAGCTGCCCGCCGATACCGTCCTTATCGCGGTCGGCGTGGCGCCGAACTCCGGGCTGGCCGCCGACGCCGGCCTGGAGGTCGACAACGGCATCGTGGTCGACGAGACGCTGCGCACCTCGGACCCGGAGATCTTCGCGGCCGGCGACGTCGCGAGCGCGTTCAACTCACTGCTCGGCCGCCGGATCCGGGTCGAGCACTGGGGCAACGCGCTGGCCGGGGGCCCGCTCGCGGCGCAGTCGATGCTGGGCCAGGACGTCACCTACGACTGGGTGCCGTACTTCTTCAGCGACCAGTACGACCTCGGCATGGAGACCGCCGGGCTGCCCGACCCGGGCAGCTACGACGAGGTCATCTACCGGGGCGACAAGGAGTCCCTGGAGTTCATCTCGTTCTGGCTGGCCGACCGGGTCGTCGTGGCCGGGATGAACGTCAACGTCTGGGACGTCAACGACGACATCCAGGCCCTGATCCGGTCCGGGGAAACGGTCGACCCGGACCGCCTGGCCGACCCCGACATCGCCCTGAGCGACCTCTGATCACGGGATGGACCGCCCGGCCAGGGCCCGGGGGGCAGCGGCCCGCGGGACGCGGTCGCTACGGTGCCTGCGGGCCGAGGACCGCGTCGAGGACCCGGCCGGTGTCGGCGAGGTCGGGCAGGACGACATGCGCCCCGGAGGCGGCCAGGTCCGCCGCCGTGAACTGCCCGGTGGCGACGCCGACCGCGCGGGCCCCGGTGGCCAGCGCCGCCGCGACGTCCAGGGGCGTGTCACCGACCAGCACCGTCGCCGGGCCGCCGAAATCGGTGCCGTAGGCGCGGGCCGCCCGGCCGCGCGCCAGCGGCACGAGCTCGGCCCGGACCTCGTCCGCATCGCCGTAGGCGCCCACGTCCAGGTCGAGGTGGTCGGTCAGGCCCAGCGGGCCGAGCTTGATCTCGGCCAGCGGCCGGATGTTGCCGGTCAGCAGCGACTGGACCACGCCAGCGTCCCCGGCCCCGTCCGGCCGGTCGCCGCGCGCCCCAGCCTCGGCCAGCGCGGCCACGGCCTCGGCGGCGCCGGGCAGCACCCGGCTGCGCTGCCGGACCAGATCGGCCAGGCCGGCGGCGCGGGCGGCCATCCGCGCGTGGAACCGCCCGACCACCTGCTGCGGCTCCGCCACCCCGGCCAGGCCGAGCACCTCGATCGCGATGGCCCGGTCGGTGCGCCCGGACATCGACCAGGGCTGCGGCATCGGGCGGCCGAACATCTCCCGGAACGCGATCTGGTACAGCTCCCGGCCGACCCCGTCGGAGTCCACCAGCGTGTAATCGACGTCCCACAGGACCAGCAGCCGGCGCACGCGGCGACGGTATCAGCCGCCCCGCCGCCGCGGGCCAGTGAGCCCGGCCGCGGCCAGCCTGCGGCGCGGTGACGGTACCGGGGACTAGACTCGCGGCGACAACAGCCCGGGCGCCGAGGCGCGCCAGGCACAGGGACGGGAGGCGGCGGGGAACGTGGCAGGCCGGATCCGCGACGAGGACATCGCGCTGGTCCGCGAGCGCTCCGCCATCGACGAGGTCGTGGGGGAGTACCTGCAGCTCCGTCACGCCGGCGGCGGCTCGCTCAAGGGGCTGTGCCCGTTCCACGACGAGAAGACGCCGTCGTTCAACGTGACCCCGTCCCGCGGGCTGTGGTACTGCTTCTCCTGCACCGAGGGCGGGGACGTCATCCGGTTCGTGCAGCGGATCGACAACCTGAGCTTCGCCGAGGCGGTGGAGCGGCTGGCGGCCCGGGCCGGGATCGAGCTGCGGTACGAGCAGGGCGGGCACGTGCCCGGCCAGGAGCACTCGCAGCGCCGGAGGCTGACCGAGGCCCACCGCGCGGCGGCTGAGTTCTATACAGAACGGATCGGCGCCCCCGATGCCGAGGCGGCCCGCGCATTCTTGTCCGCGCGAGGATTCGAGGAGCCTGACTGGGCGCGCTTCGGAGTCGGGTACGCCCCGGCCGAGTGGGACGCGCTGACCCGGCACCTGCGCGGCCGCGGGTTCACCGACGCCGAGCTGCTCGCGGGCGGGCTGGCCAGCCAGGGCCGGCGCGGCGCGATGGACCGGTTCCGCGGCCGGCTGATCTGGCCCATCAGGGACCTGACCGGGGACGTGATCGCCTTCGGCGCCCGCAAGCTGGCCGAGGACGACAACGGGCCCAAGTACCTGAACACGCCGGAGACGATCCTGTTCAAGAAGAGCTCGGTGCTGTACGGGGCGGACCTGGCCAAGCGGGACATCGCGCAGCGCCGGCAGGCGGTCATCGTGGAGGGCTACACCGACGTCATGGCCTGCCACCTGTCCGGCATCACCACGGCGGTGGCCACCAGCGGGACCTCGTTCGGCGACGGCCACATCAAGATCCTGCGGCGGCTGCTCCTGGACTCCGACAAGTTCCGGGGGGAGGTCATCTTCACCTTCGACGGCGACGCGGCCGGGCAGCGGGCGGTCGAGCGCGCGTTCAACTTCGAGGGCGACTTCGTCACGCAGACGATGTTCACCCTGCAGCCCGACGGCCTCGACCCGTGCGACCTGCGGCTCAAGCACGGCGAGGCCGCCGTCCGGGACCTGATCGCCCAGCGCGTCCCGGTCTACGAGTTCGCCATCCGCAGCGAGCTGGGCAAGCACAACCTCGACACCAACGAGGGCCGCCTGGCCGCGCTCGACGCCGCCGCCAGGATTGTCGGCCGCATCAAGGACTACGGCCTGCGGGACCGCTACGCCATCAGCCTGGACCGCTGGCTCGGCCTGATGGACGAGGACTTCGTGCTGGCCCGGGTCCGCGCGCACGGCGGGCCAGGCCCGGCCCTGCTGCGCGGCGGCCGCGGCGCGCCGAACGGAGCGCCGGGCCGGCGGGAGCCGGGCCGGCGGCCGCAGGCGGGCCAGCAGGACGGCGGCGGGCCGCAGTGGGGGCCCGACCCGGCCTACGACCCGCACGACCCGGTGATCCAGGTCGAGCGGGAGGTGCTCAAGCTCGCGGTGCAGCGGCCCGCGCTCTGCGGCCCCGCCTTCGACGCCCTGGACGCGGGATGCTTCACCGCCCCGGTGCACGCCGCGGTGTTCGGGCTGATCGCCCGGTGCGGCGGCACGGGCCGCGCGGCCGGGGGGCGGGAGTGGGCCGAGCAGCTGCTCGCCGCCGCGCCCGACGACCGGGCCAGGGGGTTCGTGACCCGGCTGGCCGTCGAGCCGCTGCGGGTGCCGCGCTCGGACGGGGAGGCGGATGCCCGGTACGCCGAGGCGGTCCTGGCGCGGGTCGAGGAGCTGTCCGTGAGCCGGGAGATCGCCGTGATCAAGTCGCGGCTGCAGCGCATGAACCCGATCGACGAGGAGACCAAGTACAACCGGATGTTTGGCGATCTGATAGCGCTGGAGCAACGCAAGAAGACGTTGCACGAACGGTTCGGTGGCGCGCTGTAATGCCTGCGCTCGCTCGCCTCCGGGGGCGCCTTGAGGCACCGCCTTCCCTCGTCGCTCGTCGCTCCTTCGTCGCTTCTCGCTCCTCAGTCCAGGCCGCGCCGCGCCCCTTCGCTCGCTCGCTGTAGCCGCGCATGCACAAATCCTGGTCAAAGCGTTACTAGCGCCAAGGTGACAATATTAGATCCGCGCAACCCCTGTTTCCTGACGCACACTGTCTCCATGAGCCTTACGGTTCTGCCGCCCGTAGATCAGGTAACTGATCTTGTTGCTCAGGCCAGGGAACGCGGAACCGTCACGATGGCTGACCTGACCGCCGCGTTCGACCGCTGTGACCTGCCCGCGGATGCCGTCGAGAGCGTGCTCCGGCTACTCGCGGACGAGGGCGTCGAGATCATCGAAGCTCCCCAGGAGGATCCGGATGACCTGCGGCGCGGCGCCCAGGCGGACGGCGCCAGGCGGGCGGTCACCGGCGACCTGGTCCGGATCTACCTGCGCGAGATCGGCCGGGTGCCGCTGCTCACGGCGCAGGACGAGGTCGACCTGGCCAAGGCGATCGAGGCCGGCCTGTTCGCGGAGGAGAAGCTGCAGGGCGGCAGCGCGTCGGCGGCCGAATGCCGGGGGGCGCAGCTCGCCGAGCTCCCCGTGCTCGCCGCGGAAGGAATACGGGCGAAGCAGCGGCTGATCGAGGCCAACCTGCGCCTGGTGGTGTCGATAGCCAAGCGCTACATCGGGCGCGGACTGGTTTTCCTGGACCTGATCCAGGAGGGGAACCTCGGCCTGATCCGTGCGGTGGAGAAGTTCGACTACACCAAGGGCTACAAGTTCTCCACCTACGCCACGTGGTGGATCCGGCAGGCGATCACCCGCGCCATCGCCGACCAGGCCCGCACGATCCGGATCCCGGTGCACATGGTCGAGACGATCAACAAGATGGCCCGGATCCAGCGCCAGCTTCATCAGGACCTCGGCCGCGAGGCCACGCCGGATGAGATCGCGATGGAGATGGGGCTGAGCCCCGACCGGGTAGCCGAGATCCAGCGGATCGCCCAGGAGCCGGTGTCGCTGCAGTCACCGATCGGCGAGGAAGACTCCGACCTGGGGGACTTCATCGAGGACGCCGACGCGGTTGTGCCCATGGAGGCGGCGGCGTTCATCATGCTGCAGGATCAGCTGGAACAGGTCCTCGACAACCTGAGCATCCGCGAGCAGCGCATCATCCAGCTACGGTTCGGCCTGACCGATGGCCATCCCAGGACGCTGGAAGAGGTCGGCAGGGAATTCGGCGTGACGCGTGAGCGGATCCGCCAGATCGAGTCCAAGACGCTCGCCAAGCTCCGCCACCCGAGCCGGGCGCAGATGCTCCGCGAGTACCTGGCCTGACGCCCGGCGGCCCGCTACTCGCTGGCCGTCAGGCTCTGGTCTGACGCGGCCGCGCCGCCGGAGCCGTCCGGTTGCCCGGGGCCTCCGTTCGCCTGCCGCAGGCCGGGGACGTAGTTGGTGACCTTGTCCGGCACCCGGTCCGCGACCTTCTGCCGGGTCGCCTTGGCCAGGTTAACGGCCTGGGCCTGGACTGCGCCCGCCGCCTGCTGCGCCGCCGGGCTGTCCGTCACGCGGCGGGTGGCCCGCTTGAGCTGCTCGTAGCGCTCGCGGCCCGCTCGTGCGCCGAGGACGAAGCCGACGGCCAGGCCAGTGACGAAGGTGATTCGGTACCGTTGCATCTGGGCCTCTCCCGAGCGAGTCGTGCGATGCGGTGTTGGTTCCCCGGTGTGCTGGTTTGTCCCCTGTAGGCTGACTTCCCGGTCATGCCCAGCCGAAACGCGGGTTAAGCGCAAGCGGCGCCAATGTGCGGCGGGGCCCGGCTGCGCTACCCAGCCGGTAGGCTACCCTGGTGCCCGCGGCGCGGAAGCACCCGGGGAACCGGCTCGCTCCCGCCCAGCCGCGCGATCCCGCGTAGCTCAACTGGCAGAGCGTCCGGCTGTTAACCGGCAGGTTGCAGGTTCGAGTCCTGCCGCGGGAGCCAAGCACAGCTGACGTAGAACGTCTGCTCGGGGGTCGTGGCGCTGGTGCCGCTGGCCGGCGGGCCGCCGCTGCCGGTCCCGCCTCCCGCCCGGGCCCTCGGCCTGGTAACGGCGCAGCCAGGTAGAGAAGGCCTGCCGGCGCCCGGCCGCGCGGTGGCGTGGATCGTCGCCACGCGGCCGGGCGCGGGGAATGCCCAGCCCGGGGTCACACGCTGGGCGCGGCCAGCTGCCGCCGGGCGGTCCAGGCCCGGTCCACGAGCACTGCGACCGTGGCCGCGGCCAGCGCCGCCCCGACGGCGATCAGGGCGATCTGCCAGCCGGGCATTCCGCTCACGACGACGGTGCGGACCTGGTGCACCGGCCCGGTCCCGGGCCCGGCTGGCGGCGGCGGGCTGTGCAGGCTACCGGGCGGCGGCCGCAGCCCGGCAGCAAACGCGGGCGCGGCAGTCCCGGCGGCGAGCAGCGCGCCGGACAGCGCGGCCAGGGCCCAGATGGCACGGCGGATGCGGTGAATGTGGTTCATGGTGACCTCCTGGTGTTCGGGTGCGGTCGGTGAGCCATGCCGTCGGCTGCCGGATTGACATACTCGGCTAACGCCGCCACGAGTCCGAAGGTTGAGTGAGGTTGCGCGAAATTTGCCGGACTGGTCTGGCCGGCGGCGGCCTGCAAGATTCTTCGCGTCGCGACTCAACTTTGGGCCTGTCGGCAGCGTTAGACCTAGCGTGCGGAGCCGTGAGGCAGAGACGTCCTTCGAGGACTTCGTCTATGCCCGGTCGAGCAGCCTGCTGCGTACCGCCCTGCTGCTGACGGGACAGAACAGGGCGGACGCCGAGGACCTTCTGCAGATCGCATTGGAGCGGGCGTACCGGCACTGGCCGAGGCTCTGCCGTAGTGGTGAGCCGGAGCGTTACATCCGCCGGATCCTGGCCAACGCGTCAACCGACAGGTGGAGGAGGCTGGCTCGCCGGCCAGAGCAGGCCATGCCTGCGGCAGGCGCCGAGCCGGCCGTCCCCGACGGTACCGCCAAGATCGTTGACCGGGAGTACCTGCTGTGGGCGCTCGCGACATTGCCGCCGCGCCAGCGTGCGGTGCTGGTACTCCGCTACTTCGATGACATGTCCGAGGGGGAGACTGCGCAGGTCCTCGGGTGCAGCCTGGGCACCGTCAAGAGCCACGCGGCCCGGGCGCTCGCGCGGCTGCGCGCTACGGCTGTCCCGCCCGCCGGCGGCCCTGCCGAACAGCGCCAGCCCGCCGCCGGGCCGCAAGCCGAGGCCGAGGTGATGGAGCCATGACTGACTTTGAGCACAGGCTGCGCACCGCCATGCATGCGGCAGTCGATGCCCAGGAAGCATCCCCCGGCGAGCTGATCAGGCAAGTCCGGCGGCGTCACCGGCGGCACACCGCCCTGGTCGTTACCGCAGTACTGGCCGCCATACTCGCCGTACCGGCTGCTATAGCGGCGTACGGCGCTATCGTGCGGAGTTCGCCACCACCCGTCACCCACAAGATCACGCCAAAACCGGGGCCTCTTCCCAGCAAGCTGAGCGGGCGGCCGATGCCCGCAGGCACCCAGCTCCAGTTCTTGGACGTGTCAGGCGCCTGGGCCACGGCCGGGCATGCCATCACCCTCATCGCGGGCCTGCCGGCCCCGGGCATGCGCCCCGACGTTTTCGTCCGGGTCGAGGGAGGCTGGGTCGCGTCATCCCCGGTCAGCCCGGCATGCCAGGCTGCTGGCTGCGCTGGCCCGCCGAAGGAGTTCTACTTCTTCGCCGACGGCGCTACGAGGGCGACGCCGGTAGGAGCGGGATACCAGGTGGCAGGCGCCAGCCACCCCGGCGCTGTGTGGCTCATGGCGTATCCGCGACCCGGTGACAACATCGCAGGCACGTCGGCCAGCGCACAGTTGATCAGCACCGCAGGGCGCCCGCTCAGCCCCCGGTACCGGCTGCCTGCCGGGTACCTGATCGACCGCGGAGTCGGCGAGTACCTGCTCCTCAGCGGGCATGATGGCGCCAGCGTCCTGTGGAACCCGCGCAACGGGCCGGCGATCCGCCAATTCGCCGACGTCATCGGGGCCGGACCCAGCCAGGTCGTCTGGACCCAAGGGTGCGCGAGGTGCCGGCTGCAGATCCTGAACCTGGCCACCGGTGACACCGTGACGACCCGGATTTCGGGCAGCCAGGTCGCAACGCCGCGGCCTGTCCTGAGCGACGACGGGAAGCTGATGGCCGTTCGGCTGGCGGGCGGGCCGGTCGGTGTGCTGGACACCGGCACCGGGGCGCTGACCGTGATACCGGGCACTGCCCTCAGCAACGCCGCATGGCTGAAGATCGGCTGGCTGGGCGAAACCCACCGGCTCGTGATCATCGCAGGACTGAAGGCTAATTCCGGCTTTGTCCAGTTCGGCGACTGGCAACCAGGCGAAACCCGCCTGACGTTGGCTCCCCCGTCCAACCTGTCGGCCACGGAACTCCCGAACGTTGTCCCATAACGGGCTGGAGCCCGGCCGCTCCTAGCCCGGAGCCGCCCCCGGCGGCCGGCGGGCCGACGCGGCGGGTCCGTCAGTGACGGACCAGCACGCTGGCGATCAGCGCCACCACCACCACGAGTCCAACCACGATGAGCCCGCTGCGCAGGCGGGTCCTCCGGTAGCCGGATATCCGGCCCTGCGCCGTCTTGACGTCACCGTTCGCGAAGTAAGCGCGATTGGCTTGCCAGCCCAGGATGCGGCCGACCACGAGAACGACTAAGGCTACGAGGAAGAC